>Ga0184625_10000936_pt1 | contig 11801 bp, 9 predicted proteins | sample PLM3_30_b1_FD_133151 | JGI IMG/M metagenome (GOLD analysis project Ga0184625, IMG submission 133151) | Groundwater sediment microbial communities from an aquifer in East River, Colorado, USA - PLM3_30_b1 | ecosystem: Environmental > Terrestrial > Soil > Riparian zone | place: USA: East River... | reverse complement strand
GTCCCTCTGTCCCTCTGTCCCTCCGTCCCTCCGTCCCTCTGTCTCTCTGTCTCTCCGTCCCTCCCTCACGTCCCTCGCTTCGCCCCGTACCACTCGATGTGCTTGCGCGGGCAATAGATAAAGCCGTGCTGCGCGCAGTACGGGACGAGCCAGTCTGCGATCGCGGCCAGCGCCGCCACGTCGATACCTTGCGGCATGAGGAGCACGCGGCTGCGGTCGGCTGCCGGGAATTCGGTGAGCCACTGCTCGACGGCTTCGCAATCGGCGGGCGTGTCGATCACGAACTTGAGCTGATATTCATAGTCGGCCATCAGCCGGCGGATGACCGCGGGCTGATGCCGGTCGCGCTCGTGGCGGGCCGACCACGCGCCGCCCATATCTAGCGAAGGCGTCGAGCTGGCCAGCTTGGGGCTGATCGACATCAGGTCGCAGACCACCGGCTGATCGACGGTGCCCGCGGTCTCAACCGTCAAATGCAGTTCCGCGGCATGCAGCCGCTCACACAGTGGAACCAACTCGGCGAACAGCATCGGCTCGCCGCCCGTCAGCACGACATGCCCAATCGTGGGGCGGGCCTCTGGCCAGCCCTGGCGATCTGTAGCTGTAGGGTGGGACAAGGCGGGCACCGCCGCGGAACGGTGGTCGGCGGCCGCAGGCCCACCGCTTTCTAAATGGTGGGCCGGCGCTCGCTCCGCTCGCGGGTCCCACCCTACGGAAACGCGCCGCTCCACTTCGGCCACGATCTTATCGACCGACCAATCCTCTCCCTCCGGCTGCCACGACGTGTAGGGCGTGTCGCAAAACCAGCACCGCAGGTTGCAGCCGCTGGCGCGAACGAACACGCTGGGCGTGCCTGTGAGCAAGCCTTCGCCTTGCCGCGACGTAAAGATTTCAGCGAGCCGCACGGATCGATTATCGCTGCTCGATGTCCGGTTTCGGAGGCGCCGCGGCCTGCACCGGTTCGACGGAGGCCTCAACCGGCGGCTCCGTCTTTTCGGACGGCATTTCCGTTCGCCCGGCGACGACCAGCTCGCCGCTGTTCAGCGCTAGCTCCTCGACGATCAGCCGGCGGCCTTTGAATTGCCGCTCGTCGAGCGGCAATCGCAAGAGGGCGACGGGCGTTCCATCGACTTCGGTCCAGTGGAGTGGATAGCCAGCTTTGGCGGCTCGCTCGGCGATCTCGTCGCGAAACCGCGCGAAGGGCAGGGGGACCAGGCCGGCCCGCACCGCGTCGATCCGCACCGCCAGCTCGTTCGGCTCCGCGGTGAGCTGCACCTGGCCGCTCAGGGTCACGACCGTCTGCGTGCCGCCCTTGTCGTACCGCAGGGCCAACTGCACCGCGGATTTGTCGATGGCGACTCGCGGGTCGGCAATGCCGCCGGGCAAGAGCTTGGGAAACTTGACCGGCAACTCGGCCGCCAGCCAGCCGTTGATCTGGTCCTCGGTAAAGCGGGCCTCCCAGCGGCCGGCGCGGCGGGCCTGGTTGTGCAGCTCCAGTGCCTGCTGCTCGAACTTTTGCCCGGCCTCCTTTTGCTCCTCGGGTTTGGCAGACAAAGCCCGCTGATAGAATTCGGGGACGCTCCGCGCAGCGCGATAGACGCTGAATAGGGCGATGGCCGCGGTCGCCGCCAGCGCGAGCACGATGGCGACAGCAAGTCGAGCGTACTTCCGCATGCGGCCCTCAAAGCCACGACCATTGGTCGCGCCTCAGCGAATTCCCGATAACGATCGGCCCGCTGGATTATACGCAGGCCCCGCCCACTCGTCCGACAGCAATTGACGCGCCGCAAGCATGAGAAGCCAGCAGCAGCGAAGAATGACGGCTATAGCCCGCGCGGAACGAGGCGGATGGCATAGCCCCGGTAAAGCGTCGCCAGCATGTCGCGGCTCCACTGCTCGCGGCACATTTCGCTGGACGGGTCGGCGATAACCGCGCCGCCCGCCCTGGTCACACGCTCCAGCACCACCGAATGGCTGACGCCGGGCACCCAGCCGAATTCGCGCGTGAAATCGCCGTCGGCACGAGCGCAGCGCTCCAGGCCGACGCTGAGGATCATCGGCCCCGCTCCGCCGCGGAGCACCGCGTCGCTATCCAGGCGGCAAACCTGCACGTCCCAGGGTGTGTTCGCGGTCTTGAGCTTGAGGCCGCGGTAGAGGCCCTGCCAGTTTGTGCCGTGGCGCGTCAGGCAGAGCGCCGCCATCTCCTGCTCGCTGGCGGCGATCCCATGACGCCGCAGCAGCGTCGCCGCGGCAGCCGGCGAGCAGGTGTAGGCGTCGTTTGCAGGCAAGTACCCAGCTTGTCCCAGCGGTCGCCGCAGTGCGGCACGCTTCCCAGCAGCGGATAAACCGCGGCCAGGCAACCGGCGGCTGCCAACTGTGCCAAGGCCAGTTGCTGCCTAAGCGGGGTGGTGCTGCACCGCCTCCACACCAAGGCGGCCAAAACCGCGGAGAAGAGCGGCAGCCAATTGCCGACGACGATCAGATTCGCAAACGGCAGCCAGGCCGCCACTCGCACGTCGAACCAAAGCGTGCGGATATAGAGGAATAAGGCTGCGACGACCGCCGCGCCAGCCAGGTCGCAAGCCCACGGAGAGAATCCCCGCGACAACCGGGCGGTCCCTAGAAACAACCCGAGCGCCAACCCAGCGAGCACGCCGTAACCGAGTGCCAAGTCACCCATGGAGCCAACCTCCGGGCAACACTTACATCGCGCAGAACTGGATTTGTTAAGTCTTGATGAAGACTGCGTGAATCTTGATGCGCTCTTGCAATCCTAGTCATCATCGTCGAATCCGTCCACATTGAATTAAGCAAACAGAGTGCCGTAGTGCCGCCGCCGTAGCCACATTCGCCAGAATGCGGACAGTGATTGAGATCGCCGAATTCTGGCGAATTCAGGACCGATCAAGTCGCAGCCCGCGCGTGGGCGATCGAAGTGGCGCCGAACTGTAAGACCTCGTGCATGTTGTCGAGCGTCAGCTGGCCAGCGGGAAACAGAATCTTGGCCAGGCGCGTCAGATTGCGGATTTGCCGGCCGTTCAGTTTCCTATCCGCCAGGGCAGTCAGGTCGCCCACGAACTCCAGCTTCGCGGCGCGAAACATGTTTCGCCAGATCTCCGCCCGGGCCGCAGGCGTCAGGTCGGGATATTCGAGTTGGAGCATGACGCGGCTCAGCACGGCTTCGTCGATGACTTCCGGACGGTTCGAGGTCAAAAACAGCATGCCTTGGTAATAGTCGAGCAGCCGCAGGAAGATGCCGACGATGGCCGAACGCTCCAGGTCCTGCCCGCGTTTGGCGAGGAAAATCTCGCACTCGTCGAATTGCAGAACGGCGTTCCAGCGCGTCACGCGGTCGAACACGGTGCGGAGTCGCTCCTCGACCTCAGTCGCGGTCGTGCCCAGCTCGCCCATTTCCAGCACATAGAGCGGACGCTCGGTGCGCTCGGCGTAAATTTCGGCGGTCAGCGTTTTGCCCACGCCCGGCTTGCCCGAGGCCAGCACGACAATGCCGCCGTGCTTGCCGCGGATCAGGTCGCCGAAGACGCGCTCGACCGGCGTCTCGAACACGCGATTGAGCACCGAGAGCATCTCGGCCGGCAGGCAGAGGTTCTCGAGCGCCGCCGTGTCGAACTCGTAGGCTCCCAGATCGTCCACGTCGGCGTAGATGTAGCGTTTGATTTCCAGGCAGAACAGCCGCACGAACGGCAGGCGGCTTTGCGCCTGTTGAACCTGGCCGCGGTGCAGAAAGTAAGAGCGGCGGTCTTCCTGTACCTCCAACTCCGGCTCGACGACGGCCTTCCGCGGCGATTGCGGCGTGCCCAGGGCCCGCGCCTCGAAGCCCGACCACCAGGCCCGCTCCGAGCTGACCAGCACCGGCCCGGTGACGACCAACAGCCGCCCAGTTTCGCGGGCCTGCCGCTCCGACTTGACCAGCCGCAGGTTGAATTCCACCGCACTCGATTCCAGGCGGCGGAGCCCAAACTGATGCAGCACGTCGAGCACCGTGCGGCTGATTTGCTGGCCCGTTTCATCGAGGAACAGGTCGCGATAGACGGCGAACGTGCGCTGCACGGTCAATTCGCAAATCGACAGGCTCACGTTCAGCAGCACATCGCGGGCGACTTTGCCTTCGTCCTCCAAAAACTGGCAGCTCACGATCACCGGGTACCAGCGGCCGTTCAGAAATAGCTCGCAGTTGGGCGACTTCGTGCCGAGCGTCGCGAAGGTCGAGCCGAATTCGACCGGGTTGGCCGCCTCGGTGCTGTAGATATCGTCCGGCTGGATCGAGCGGGCCTGCATGCCGAAGACGAAGCGAGCTACCACGGCCCGCTGGTTCGCCGTCAATCGCGAGTCGTCGAGCATCGCCCGCCAGTAGTTCGACGGAAAGTCCTCCAGGCCGACGTCGAGCGTGTGCGTGCTGGGCGTGATTAGCTTCAGCCGCTCATCGACTTGGGCGCGCTCCTCGGTCGAGAGCACGCTCCGCTCGCGAGCCTTAATGAGCACGTCCTTTTTGAATTCCATGCTGAGCATTTTCAGAGTCTTTCTACTGCGTGCCATAGGTGCCGCCTTAACATAGCCGCCGCATGAGAAGCATGGAGCGGCAAGGCAGGGGCTGGGTTCGCGGAGCGCAACTCCGCCCGCCAGCCGCAGATATTTCCCACCTCGGTAGCGAAAAACGGTCTGCCACGGGCTACCATCCATACTGATTAGTACAGGAGCTTGAAGACCATGTGGCAGTTGTTTCGTTGCTTGGCGGAGGTTCACTCTGTCCGATTGATCGCCGCGATCTTGATCCTCGTCAGCGGTTCGCTGCTCGTCGCTCAGGACCGGGCGCTGCCGCCGGCTGAGGCGGTGGCGAGTTGGAAGCTGCCGCTGAACTTCAAGGCGACGCTGTTTGCCGCCGAGCCCGAGATCGTGCAGCCGATGGCGTTCACGATCGACGACCGTGGGCGAATCTGGGTCGTGGAGTGCCTGTCGTATCCGACCTGGACTAGCGACGGCAAGGGAGGCGACCGCATCACGATCTTGGAGGACACCGACAATGACGGCAAGCACGACAAGCGGACGGTGTTCTTCGACAAGGGCGCCAACCTGAGCGGCATCGAGGTCGGCTTCGGCGGCGTCTGGCTGACGGCAGTTCCGAACCTGATCTTCATCCCGGACAAGAACGGCGATGACAAGCCCGACGGCCCGCCGCAAATCCTGCTCGACGGCTGGGACCTCAAGGCCCGCCATAACGTCGTCGGCAATCTGGCCTGGGGACCCGACGGCTGGCTCTACGGCTGCAACGGCATCCTCAGCAACTCGCTCTTGGGCAGGCCGGGCACGCCTCCGGCCAACCGGACGGCGATGAACTGCGGCGTGTGGCGCTATCACCCACTGCGGCACGAGTTCGAGGCCTACGCCCACGGCACGACAAACCCCTGGGGCATCGACTGGAACGAGCAGGGGCAGCTGTTCATCACCAACTGCGTCATCAAGCACATCTTCCACGTCATTCCGGGCGCTCACTACGAACGGATGTTCGGGCAGGACATCAACCCGCACTCCTATGGCCTGCTGCAAAGCTGCGCCGACCACCAGCACTGGGCCGGCGGACATTGGACCAGTTCCCGCGCTCCCTCGGCCACTCAAGCCGCGCCCAGCTATGCCGCCCACAGCGACGCCGGCGGCGGACACGCCCACAGCGGCTGCATGTTCTATCTGGGCGACAATTGGCCGCTCGAATATCGCAACAACGCCTTCATCGTGAACATCCACGGCCAGCGGTTGAACCGCGACGTGGTCGAGCGCGAGGGCAGCGGCTACGTCGCCCGCCACGCTCCGGACTTTGCGTTCTCGAAAGACGCCTGGTTCCGCGGCCTGCACGCCAAATATGGACCCGACGGCAGCGTCTATATCACCGACTGGTCCGACACCGCCGAGTGCCACGACCAGAAGGAGGAGGAGTGCGACAAAACCGGCGGGCGGATTTTCAAGATCACCTATCACTGGCCCGCCGACCCCACCGCCCCCGGCGGCGCTGTAGGGAACGCCCTCCGTGGCGTTCCGGGAGCCGACGCCCTCCGTGGCGCTGCGTCCTCCGGCATCCCCGGCGGCGATCTCCGCAAACTCGCCGACCTCGATCTCATCAACTTGCAACTGCACACCAATGATTGGCACGCCCGCCACTCCCGCCGCATACTGCAGGAGCGGGCGGCAACGCGCAAGCTCGACGTGGCGGCGATCGAACGGCTCAAAAACATGGCCCGCGGCGGCCGGCCCGAAAACGCCGAGCCGCTGATCTCTGAGGAGACGATCAGCCTCCGCGCGATGTGGACGCTGCACGTCACCGGACTCCTCGATGAAGACAACTTGCTGCTCCCGCTCATGGCCCGCGCGCCGGACGACAACGTTTGTGCCTGGGCCATCTCGCTCTCGGTCGAATCCCGCAAGCCTTCGGACCACGTTCGCAACTGGCTGACTCGCCTGGCGCAGGGCGAATCGGCCCCGCTCGTGCGGCTGCACCTGGCGGCTGCCTTGCAGCGCGTCCCGCTCGATCAGCGGTGGCCGATCGCCGAGCCGCTCTTGTCGCACGAAGAAGATGCCGGCGACGCGAATCTGCCGCTGATGTATTGGTATGCGATCGAGCCACTCGCCGCGCGGCAAACGCGACCGGCGATCGAGCTGCTGCCGCGGGTGAAGATTCCGCTCGTGCGGCAGTTTCTGACGCGGCGGATCGTCGCCGTGTACGAAGGCGACGCGCCGCCCACGGCCAGCAACGCCTGGATCATGGCCGAGCTATTGAAAACGTTGGGCCAGGCCGCGGACCCCGCCGTGCAGGCCGACATTCTCGCCGGACTCGACCAGGTGTATCGCGGCCGCCGCAACCTCAAGCCTCCGGGCGGCTGGAGCGAGGTCTACGCCGCGGTGAGCCGCAGCGAGCACCCGCACGTCAAGCGATCGGCCGAAGAGCTGGCCGTGCTGTTCGGCGAAGAGCCGGTCCTCAAGCGATTGCTCGCCGAGCTGACGAGCAGCCAAACCGACAGCGAAGAGCGCCTGCGGGCCTTTACGCTACTGCACGCGCGCCGCGATCCGCGCCTGTCCAAAGTCGCCGCCGACCTGGTCGCTGCGGAGGCCGGCGAATTGCGGTCCGCCGCGATCCGCGCGCTGGCCGCCTACAACGAGCCGACAACGCCCGAGCGGCTGCTGTCGATCTATTCGGTTTCAACGGCTGCCAACAAGCAGGACATCATCCAGACGCTGACGGCCCGGCCGGCGTTTGCGCTCGCGTTGCTAAGCGCGATCGAACAGGAGAAGATCTCGCGAAAGGACGTCTCGGCCCTCGTTATTCGTCAGTTGCAAGCACTAGACGACAAGGCCGTCGCCGAGCGGCTGGCGAAGGTCTGGGGCAACGTCCGCCCGGCCTCGGCGGAGAAAAAAGAGCGATTCGCGGTGCTGAAGCAGCAGCTCTCGGGGGACTCGCTGAAATCGGCCGATCTGCCGCACGGCCGCGCGGTATTCGCCAAGACCTGCGCCAATTGCCACAAGCTGTTCGACGATGGCAGCAAGCTCGGACCCGAGCTGACCGGCTCGCAGCGGCACCATCTCGATTACGTGCTCGACAACGTCCTCGATCCCAGCGCGATCGTTCCCCGGGATTACAAGGTAAACGTGTTGCGGCTCACCGACGGCCGCGTGGTGCAGGGCGTGATCCTTGCCGAGACGCCGCACACGCTTACGGTGCAGACCGCCAACGAGACGATCCCCGTCGCCGTCGTCGATATCGAGGCCCGCAAGGAATCGGCCCTGTCGATGATGCCCGAAGGCCTGATCGACCGGCTCACTGCCGATGAGCTGCGCGACCTCGTGGCCTACCTCGCCAGCCCCCAGCAATTGCCGCTGCCGCCGCAGCGTCCGCCGGGGGCGGAGCGCTGACAGCGTCAGCATCGGGCCGGCCGGCCAGTCCATCAAACCGACGAACCCGCAAGCCGCACCGCTTGTCCCTGGCTGCACGAGCGTGAATCCCATTGCCCAACCGGACTTGCCGATCAGCACATCGTCTGATGTAATCAACAGGTCCGCTGCCCGGCGCGCGGACTCACTGCGGAGTGGTGTAACGGTAGCACGACTGACTCTGGATCAGTTAGTCAAGGTTCAAATCCTTGCTCCGCAACTTCTTAAGCATAAAGCACTTACGGCAATCTTGTAGGTGCTCAAAATGGTACCGGTGCTACTCCGGTGCTACCCGCGAACGGGATTCTGGCGGCAGTCGCGACAGTGAGTAGCACGGTGCTACTGAGACGCCGGTATGCCGGCCACAATTACAGCGACCTGCATTTCGTGCGGAACACGTGACGAGTTTTTCTGCCTGGACGGAGACATGGCCACCTGCCCGGTGACCTCTGCCCCGCTCTATCTTCGCGAACCCGCGTCTGATTGGTGGAAAGTCATTGCAGCAAAGCCGCACAGCGCGGTGGTTCTTCACGAGGTCGTGAGCACATAAAAACGCCCCACGGCTGGCGGTCGCAGGGCTACCTAGCGCGAGGTCAATTCACTTCCTGCCCTGGCAATTGGAGTTGCCTTCTCCAGCTCGAAGTCCTTTTCACGTGTCTCACGCTCGTTTTTGGGCGTTGGAAGGCTACCAAATGCCTCCGAGCCGCTCTTGAGACGACCAAGGGCATGCGCGCGGGAATTCGGGCCGATTTCCGCGCGCCAGCCCCGTCGAATTTGGAAACGTAGCGCGACGCTGCCCCGACCTTGGTGCTCCACCGAATTGCTCGGATCATCGACGAAGCCGACACCAGGATGCCAACCTCACGCCCAAGCCCGGCGATCCTACCCAAGACCTCCGCACGGCAAGCGGAACCTGCTGGTGGTCAGGGGCTCGCCCCCAACCTCAATCTCGGCCTGATTTGCGTCATAATCAGATGAGTACCGAGACTATCTGTCAGCAAGCCTGAAACACGGCTTTCACCGCCCCACGGCGGTCAATTCCACAGCACTGCGGCTCATCGAGAGCATTCGCCGCAACTTCATAGCAACTCGGCGCTCATTTTTGCGATCACTTACACCCTCGGCCGCGGTGAGCGTCGCTGCTCACCGCGGAAAGTGCGACTTCCTGGAAGCAGCGACTGGGCATCGTCTGTTCCCAGGACGTCTCGCGGTGCAAGGCGATGCATCTGAGCCCTTCTGGCAAGCACAGAACCTAAATCTGAGGCGAAAACGCGTCAGAATTAGGTGCACTCCTCTTATTCTCCCACTCTCTCAAACCGCACGCCCTCATACCCGACATCGCAGCTCAGCGAGTTCCACTGGGGGCTCAGCTGGCCATTGCGTCGGGCGGCAATTGCCTTCCACGGACGAATCAACCCTCGTCGTCCGGTCAAGCGTCGATTTCAGTCCGTTCGGCTTGCAGCGCTGCTGCGAGCCCATTTTTTTCACGGAGTTACCCATGAGTCACATCGTTACCGTCAAAACCCAAGTCCGCGACGCAATTGCCGTCGCAGCAGCGTGCCACCGTCTGGGTTTGCCACCGCCTCAGCACCGCAGCGTGAAGCTCTTCAGCGACGCTGCCGAAGGGCTCGCTGTCGAACTGCCGGGATGGAACTTTCCGGTCGTCTGTGACCTGACCAGCGGCCAGCTCAGCTACGACAATTACGGTGGAGCTTGGGGCGATCAGAACCGTCTCGACGCCTTCCTTCAGTCGTACGCGGCGGAAAGGGCCAAGATCGAGGCCCGCAAGAAGGGCTATAGCGTCTCGGCCAATGCTTGGCAACTCTCACCGAGCACCTGCCGACGAACCTGCCAGACATCCCGCCGCTTGAAATCGTGGCAAGTTGACGCTGCAGGTCCAGCGGCGGCCTCAGCCGGTCGTTCTCTAGGTTCGACCGGTAATCTGCCGGCAAAATACCCAAGTGCTGTGAGACCGTCGCGGTCCAACGGTTCTGCGCGCCTGCGCGCATCGTGTTTGTAACTAACCCAAATGAAAGGCCTTTCCTTGAAAATTCTCTACATCAACAACGACGGCGGCGGCTTCGCGGACCACATCGACGTCATCGACGGAACGACGGTCCGCGAGCTGTTCCAACGACAGGTCCCCAGCGGCCAGGCGGAGCACTACCTGATCCGGGTGAATCGCCAGCCGGTGCCGCCCGACCAGGTGCTCCAGCCGGGTGATCGGATCAGCTTGACCCCGGTCAAGATCGAAGGGGCTTCCTAATCCACAACTGACGGCGACGGTCCGCAATGAATCGGCACCGCTCGCTGCTCCCAGGAGGCCCGCCCATGTGCACTTGTAACGACCTGCGGCGGCGAGCCCATCGGGCCGCCGTCCGCATCCACGATCATCTGCTCCGGCCACACCAGCTGGACCAGGCGATTCGACTGCCGCAGCAGCGCTGGGAAGAGCTGCAAAAGGTGGCCAGGCATCTGCAACTGGCCCTAAGCTACCGCGCGGCCCTCCACGCATCCCAGCTCCAGCAGCTCCAACTCCTGCTGTAAAGCAATCCAGCAGTGACTCCGCGGCCTGGTCCGGCCAATTACGCCTCGTTCGTGGCGGTAGCCCGTGGCAGCCAGCTCTTGATGCTCGAAAACAGCGACGTGTTGGCCATGACGACCTCCGATCAACAAAAAGGGTCCGGCGAGGGAAGAGCAGAGCGCCGCGCTCTGGCGAGCGCTGGGAAGCTCCCGCTTCCCTGGCATCGTTGGTGGATGTACTCCACTCGGCAGTCGGACCGAATTCTCAAAACACTCGACGAAGTGTGGGGCAGAGCGTTCCCTGTGAAACCGCGCACGCGCGGCTCATAGGGTCCGGCCCCATAGAAAAATGAGGGGGCCGGGCGGGAGTCGAACCTGCTTGGCCATGTACTCCACTCCGGCAGTCGAGTGCCGTATTGGTCCCGACGAAGGGGTTGTCAGAGTTTTTCTCAGCGTGGCTTCCAGTTTCACCACGGCGAAAGCCGCAGGGCGGCGCTCGCCGGCGGGGCTCGAACCCGCACGATCTTGCGATCACTGAGTCCATGTACTCCGAACAGGCAGTCGGGATGTATTAAAGCGACCGACGAGGTCAGTGAGTCAGAGTTTTACGGTGCTCTACCATTGAGCTACAGCGCGACAGGCTTGGAAGTTGCGCCGGTGGGACTCGAACCCACAACCCCCGGGTTATGAACCAGGTACTCCAATTCGGCAGTCGGTCAGTTCTCGTGATAAGTGTGCCCAACGAAGGATTGCCGAGAGCTTTGGGTTTACGGCCGTCCGTGTCGGCAAGCATGCTGCCGATTGTTGACTGGCCCCTTCGTCTCGGAGAGACTCCAGCGCCGTTCACTAGCCGGTCGCCCGGCGTCGCTACTTTAAGACCGTCATGTACTCCCAACGGGCAGTCGGGCATTTGGTCAATTGACCTTCCAACGAAGGAAAGGTTCGGACGTTGTCATCTGAAAAGGATGTAGTCTGAACCGGCAGTTGGCAGGTCAGAGACGCCGGTGGGAGTCGAACCCACTGAAAAGCTGCTTTGCAGGCAGCCGCCTTGCCGTCTGGCTCCAGCGCCGCATCAGCGTCCTCGCTAGGAATCGAACCTAGACCTCAACCATCGCAGGGTTGCATGCCAATCCAGCACACCCCGAGGACGTAAATCTCGTAGCAGCCCGCCGAGAAATTGAACCCCGTCTTGCAGTGTCGAAGACTGCCGTGCAATCCGGCACACTCGCAGGCCGCGTTAGTATCCCGACCTGGATTTGAACCAGGGCTGCGACCTTCGGAGGGTCGCGTGCAATCCGCTACACCATCGGGACAAGCAGAGCCGACGACTGGATTTGCACCAG
>Ga0184625_10000935_pt1 | contig 11802 bp, 8 predicted proteins | sample PLM3_30_b1_FD_133151 | JGI IMG/M metagenome (GOLD analysis project Ga0184625, IMG submission 133151) | Groundwater sediment microbial communities from an aquifer in East River, Colorado, USA - PLM3_30_b1 | ecosystem: Environmental > Terrestrial > Soil > Riparian zone | place: USA: East River... | reverse complement strand
TGCCCGCATTTACATGGATAATTTCCCTCATTTGAAAGCCTACTGGCCAATGCTTGGTCGTCAGAACGCACAACTTAGTCTGTCATTTGGGGTCAACGATATTGATGGCACTATTGATGACACTACGAAAATTTACAGCATGGCTGGTGCCGAAGAACAAAACCCGTCTATGACAACGGAAGAACTAGTTGCTTTGATAAAGCAAGTAAAACGCAGACCTGTTGAAAGAGGAACTTTATATAATGTGATCAAGGATTATTCTGAAAATGGTGTTAATGATTTGAACGGAAAATCATTATTAAATTAAATTGATCTATCTTGATTTAAACAACTATAGTTGACACGAATCTTGCTGATATTAGTCTTGTTCAGTATTATCCTGACAAATCAGTCTTGTGTTGTCTTTAATGCTACTAATGGCCAGGAAAATGTTTGCTCTTTACATGAAGTAAAAATGAAGAAAACGATCGATCGTAGGAACTAGATATGGAAATGGTGAAGGTCCACAAAACGATATTAATTCTCCTAATGCAAAAAGTAAACAGCGAATGGGTTGCGTAGTCCCATCTTGGCCAGTGAGACGCCTCGCTAAAATTTATTATTGTAAAAAATGTGATAGCATAAATAACAAGGTAAATTAAACCGAATACACCTTAACCAAAATAGCATTTAAAATAAGTATGAGAATCTGCCCATGGTGTCGGCCCTTCCCATTAGCATTATATATTATAATACTACTTTCTATACAGAGTTGTTCAAATGAAGAAACAAAGCCAACCATTGATCACAACAAAATAGCAAAGGATTATTTTCATGAAGATGCGCAATGGTATATTGACCATATTCCATTCTTCGAATGTTCAGATAAAGAAATGGAACAGGTCTACTATTACCGGTGGAAACTTTACAAAGCACATATCCGCAATGTTGGCACTGATAGCTTTATCATCACAGAGTTTATTAATCATGTCCCATGGGACAGGGAACCTTATTGCACTATCAATGCAGCCTCCATGCATCATATATATGAGGGGCGATGGTTGAAAGATGACCGGTACATGAATGGTTATATTGACTATCTCTATCAAAAAGGAGGCAACAACCGGCGCTATAGTGAGAGTATTGCCGACGCCACGTATGGTCGTTACCTGGTAAATGCTGATCAAACTTTTTTGATAAAGCAATTGGACAGTATGAAAAGCATTTATAACCAGTGGTCTGATCATTGGGATAGTTCAAAAGATCTTTACTACATACCTGCTATGCCCGACGCAACAGAATATACAATTGCCTCAATTGATGCTTCCGGCGGCAAAGCCGGTTTTGATGGTGGTGATGCATTCAGGCCAACCATTAATAGTTATATGTATGCAAACGCACTTGCTATAGCACGAATAGCTGCAATGAAAGGAGACGACCTTACTTATAAAGAATTCTTACAAAAGTCAAATGATCTGAAGAAAAATATCGAGACTAATTTATGGAATGATTCATTACAACATTTCTGTGACCGGTTTAAACAGGATAATGAATATGTAAAGTATTGGAATTTTATTCGTGGCCGCGAATTGGCTGGAATGATCCCCTGGTATTTTAATTTGCCTGCCGATGATCCAAAGTTTAATACTGCCTGGAAACAGGTGACAGACACCAATCGGTTGATCGGCGCATTTGGTTTGCGAACAAATGAACCTTCATATGAATATTATTTTAAACAATATGTTTTTTACGAGGGACAAAGAGGAAGCCAGTGGAATGGTCCAAGCTGGCCTTATCAAACCAGCCAGGTACTAACAGGGATGGCAAATTTTCTTACTGATTATAAACAAAATGTTATCACCACGACTGATTATTTAAAACTATTAAGGCAATTTACCCGGCAGCATTATCTGACTGATGGGAAAATAAATCTTGTTGAAAACTATGACCCAAATATTGGCGGGCCGCTCGTTTATTATTATTGGAGCAATCATTACCTGCATTCATCATTTAATAATCTACTGATTTCTGGTTTATGCGGTATTCGCCCATCTGCAAGTGATACGCTTATTATAAACCCGCTTGTTGATAGTTCTATAACTTATTTTTATTTAGATGATGTTCGATACCATGGACATAAATTAAGTGTGCTATATGATAAGAATGGAACTAAATACAATTCCGGGAAAGGTATTACTGTGTTTATTGATGAAAAAAAGATAGTGCCTGGAAAAAAAGATGATAAATTTTATGTAGTAATTGACAAACCGGTCAAAACTCCAACATCAAAACAAGCAGAAAATTTCGCCTTGAATATTGCAAGGGAAAAATATCCTTCACCTTCAGCATCTGTTAATTCAGTTCCTGATTCACTTTACCAGGCTATTGATGGCCGCGTCTGGTATTTTCCTGAAATAACTAACCGATGGACAACGCAGGGCTCAACTTCAAAAAATGATTGGTTCGAGATCGGCTTCGGTATGCTCAAGGAAATTTCCAGTATAAAGTTGTATCCTTTTACAGATAACAAAACATTTGAAATTCCTGATGATATAACTATCGAATACCAGATCAAACAAGAATGGGCCCCTGTCAAAATAAAATCGACTGGCTTAAAGCTTATTGGCAACACTTCAAATACAATCTCTTTTGAGAACAAAGTATTTGCTGAAAAGATCCGGGTAACTTTTAAACATAATTCCAGTCAAGTGGCAATCTCAGAAATCGAGTGTTATTAAATTCATTTCCCAGAACACATGTTTGTGTAATTTTTGCCACGATCAAATACTTAGCTGTTGCAACATCAGCAAAAGGCGATTCTTAAAAACTTGGAAATACAACTCGATTCATTGTAAATTCCTTGTCAAATATTTTTGAAATGAACAAACGATCAACAATGATCATTAACATTGCTTTAGGCACAATTATCGCAGGTAAAATACTATGAGAAAGAAAACAAAAAGATCAAAACTTATCAAGGTACTGAAGACACTCAAAATTGACGCAATTGTTCCTTTTAAAGAAAAACCGTCAGTAGAAATATCAGAGCCTGGTAAAAAAGATGAAATGAGTGCATCTCAACTTTTTTCATTTTTCACTGCAGATATAATTAAAGAAGATATAGAATTTGTGCGTTGATCACCAATTGTCAAAAACAAGTCCGAAGCTTTCAGTGTTTAATACTTCCTTCCAGTTTTCAATTAATGTTTTATAGGCTTCGCCTACAGGCATTATTTTGCGTTCGAGATCAAATAATCCTAATTCATTGACTATTCCTGCATCATTTCGCAAAGCCGAATCCCAATCAACCTGGTGACATAAGCTATACCAGGTAAACCCAATTATGGGAATACCATCATGTTTCAAACGGTGGACGTTGGCCCATTGTTTCAACAACCATTCTTTTGAAGCCGGCATTTTAATATTTGTTTCAGTATGCATGATGGGTAGCTTGTATCGTTTATAATACTGGTTAGTTATTACATAGTAGCCGAATATTTCACCAGCTGCTTGTGTATGGCCGTTGGGAAAAACTAAATGCTCATTTGTTACATAATAGTCATTCCCCATTATACATTTTGCTTTCACCTGGTTTTGTGTGAACCAATAATATTCATCACTTGTCATTCCATTCGAACGCAGGTATTCATACATCGTTACATTTAGCGGGTAACCATACGTAAGATCAAGAGAGAGAAATCTTTTTTGATTCAGAAAACGGGCTAAAGGCACAGCCAATGGATCCATTGCATGAAAATATTCTGAAGATTCACTTTGAATAAATGTTGCTTCGGGTTGAATTTGCAAAATAGCATGCATTGACATCACATTTGCTTTGCATAAATGCTTTAAGGCGGTTACAAAAGATTTATCTGATCTTAATCTTTCGTTCCACCAACCATATTGCGCTGAGAACATCGCCGCAATGAAAATTTCATTGACGGGTGTATATAATTGCAGATCAGGAAATCTTTCAGCAAATGCTTTTGAATATTCTGCGAACTGATTTGGAAAATCAGGGTTCTGAAAATTGCCGAGCCAATCAGGTACGCCGAAATGACAAAGGTCCACTATCGGGGTTATGTGTAATTCTTTTAAGTAATTAAAAGTTTCATCGGCAAAAGACCAATCATATTTACCGGGCCCCAAATGTGTTTTATAATATGGCGGGCCATACCTTAAAAATTCAATTCCTATTTCTTTGACTAATTCAAAATCTTTTTTCCAATTTTTATAATGAAACCCTTTCTCCATTTCATCTATCCGCTTGGTAGAACCATCAGGCAATTGAATTGTTGGATAACTATTTTCGATACCTGTAGCAAACATGAATTTATTTCCCGGCATATCTAATAACTTTTAAACGGTTCTATGCTCGAAAAATCGTTCCAAAGCGTTATCCAACACCGGTAGTTTTATCCCTCTGTCACTTTTTAAGGCACTGTTCAAGGGGCGTTGGGCCCTCCATCCCATTTCATCCAAATTTTTAAAAAGAAGATTGTTTGTTTTATACCCTGCCCTATCGGCAATTGCAGAAGCAAAGTCGGCCCAGCTTAACATTCCATCATTACTCAAATGCCAAATACCCTTTTCTTCATCAATAAAAAGATCCATTGCAGTGTTTGCAAGATCGGGGACATACGTTGGCGATATGATCACATCTTTAGCCACCGAATATGATCGCTCGTTTTGAAGAGAATTTAAAATGGTATATACAAAATTGTAACTGTCCCATGGTCCAAAAAAAGCACTGGTGCGAATGATCAACGACCCGGTATTTACTTTTTGTACAACCTGCTCCCCATTTGCCTTGCTTATTCCGTAAATATTTAAAGGCTTTGCAATATCGCTTTCTTTGTAAGGGGTCTTTTTTTCGCCATCAAAGACCAGGTCAGAAGAAAACGTCATAAAACGAATGCCCCGAATATTACATGTGTTCGCTAATATTCCCGGGGCAATTGTATTTACAGAAAAACATTCATTATAATTAGTTTCTGCGTCATCCACTTTTACATAGCCTGCCGTATTGATCAACCCCCATGGTCGGTACTCGTCAATAATAGTTCTTACTTCCCGCTCATTTGAAATATCCAGGTCCTGCCTGCCTAATGCAATATATGGTATAGAACGATGTTCGCATATTTTCATAAATGCATTCCCTAAGGTTCCATTCTTTCCAATAATTAAAAGCCGGTTTTCTTTCTTCGAATTCATAATTTGATTCATATCCCTGTTTTTATTCCACCATCCTTTGATCTCGAGTAATGGATGATGATACTCTCCTGTTGTGGCTATTGTTTTTACCATTTTGCCAAGAGCTGTTTTTCTAATTTTTTTGTTTCCAATATCGAAGGCGCCCGATTCATAATAGTTATTCGTACAAGTAAGCAGGCTATTCCAATCAAAAGCGCCAAGCAGCGACCAAACTGTTACAGCAACTATATCAATGCCTTGCTTTTTTAAATTGCAACAATCTTCCCATGTTTCTTTGAACCATCGCATTTGCTCTTCACGGGTACAACTCAAATGGTTTTCAGTAATTGCTATCGGAATTTTATATCTCTCCCAGGCTTCTTTTAAAAGAATATTTAAACCAGAAAGCTGACTGACCCTCACCGCTTCGACATCTGCATATTTATGTTTGTAATTACCGCCATGTGTTGAACAATGATAGTTCTCCATATTTTCATCCAAATATCTTTCCGAGGTTACATAATAGTTGAAGCCAACAATGTTTGGCGGACATGGATCTTCAAGGAAAAAATCCAGGTCTTTTATGTCGATCCCTATTGAAATAAGATAATTCCAAAAAAAATGTTGCTGATCCACTTTGCCACATAACAGATCATAAGTAAGCCAGCGTCTCTCGTTTTCAAAATCTGCCTGGTAAGAAAGTAAAGCAGTACTATGTGTTTTAGAAAGATCTTCCGTTTGCACCAGTTTAGCTTTTGGATTTATTTTTCTTATTGCCTGCATGCTCAATACAACTCCCTTCAGTTGATTAATGAGCATTTTAAAAAAGCTTAGTTCATCTTTAATATGAGGATACCAAAAGCCATAGAGCCCACTGAACCTTGCCGTGGTCAGCGGTTCATTTGCAGGAGTATAATATTCTATCCACGGAAATTTTTTAGCAACAGCTTTAGCATATAAAGCTAATTTGCCAGGAAAACCAGGATCGGTTAGATCTGTAAATGCAGGTCCGCTTCCATGATGAACTAATCCGACAATTGGTTGAATATGTTTCTTTCGAATTGAATTAAGCTGCTTTTCGGTCCAACTCCAATCAATAGGTTTACTTGCTATGGGCTGATGAAACTCCCATAGCAAAGGATATCTTATTTTTTTAATACCAAGTTCGGCAAACCGTTCAATATCCCCTGGTCTTGAATAATGTCCCGAATACAAAAGTTGGTCACGAAAAACATCCTGTACTCTATTGATCGTACATTCAATTCCACCCCAGACCTCAGGATTGCAAGACCGGTAATTTATGTCCGTTGATCTGTGTTCCATTTTCTTGTTCTTTCGTACCAATTATTTTTTTGAAAAGGGTTAAAGACTGGGCTACTACCTGGTCCATATTATAATATTTATAGGTTGCCAATCTTCCTACAAAATGAACATTTGGTATTTCAGCAGCCAATGCCTGGTATTTTTTATATAGTTCTGCATTTTCTGGCCGTGGTACCGGGTAGTATGGATCTCCTTCATCTCTCGGATATTCATATACCATTGTTGTTTTTGGATGTTTTTGTCCCGTTAAGTATTTAAACTCGGTTACTCTTGTATAAGGATGTTCATTAGGATAATTCACAGTGCCTGTTGGTTGAAAACATTCTGTTTCTACCGTTTCGAATTTAAACTCAAGAGAACGATAAGGGAGTTTTCCATAACAATTATTAAAATAATAATCGATCGGCCCGGTATAGATCATTTCCTTATAGGGTATCATTCTTTCTATTTCCTTGTAATCCGTATTCAGCATTACCTTTATTCCCGGATGAGAAAGCATCTTCTCAAACATCCTTGTATATCCATGCAATGGCATCGCCTGGTATGTATCGGTAAAATACCTGTCATCTTTATTTGTACGGGTTGGTATTCTTGCTGCAACCGAAGCATCCAGCTCACTTGGATCTAATCCCCATTGTTTTTTTGTATACCCTTTGAAAAATTTTTCATATAATTCTTTTCCCACCTTACTTATCACCACATCTTCTGAAGTAACGATCCTTTCTTTTTTCTCTGCCCTGGCCTCCAAAAATTTTTCAACTTCAGATGAACACAGTTGGGTACCGTATAATTTATTAATTGTATTAAGATTGATCGGTATAGGCACTAACATTCCGTCAACACTTGCCAATACACGATGTTCATACGGACGCCATGTTGTGAATTTCCCCAGATAATCATAGATCTCTTTGCAATTTGTATGAAAGATATGCGGACCGTATAAGTGTACAAGTATTCCTTCATTATTATAATAATCGTATGTATTCCCTCCAATATGATTTCTCTTATCAATTATTAAAACTTTTTTACCTGCCTGGCTTGCCAATCGCTCTGCGATAACTGCCCCGGCAAACCCGGCCCCTACCACTAAATAGTCAAACAAAGGCTTGTGATTTATTTTCATGATTAATAGTTTTAGTGTTAATAGTTTTATTCATAAGCTCATTCATTCGTTTCCATATATCATCCCACGACATAGTTTCTAATAAAGAATCAACTTCATTTAGCCAATGCTTGCTTCTTTCAGTAGATAAATATTGTTCTATCGCTGCAACAAATTCACCGGGAGTATCTGCAATGCTTACAACTTTCTTATCAGCGTATGGATGAACAACATCATGAATGGAAGTTGATACAACTGGCTTACCGGCTGCAAGAAACTCGGGAGTTTTTGTCGGGCTGATATATTTTGTTGCTTCATTTAATTCAAAAGGCATCATTGCAACATCCCATCCTGCGAGGTAACCCGGCAACTCTTTATAGTCACGCATTCCTATAAAATGAATATTTCTGTTCGTTGGTAAACTTGCAGGATCAATTTTAGCAGTTGGTCCAATAACAACTAAATGCCAATCGGGACGTTGCTCTGCCACTGATCTTAAAAGCTCAATATTGAATCGTTCGTCAATTACTCCATAAAATCCAATTCGGGGATGAGGAATAGATGCCTGGTCAACCGGGTCCTTTGTAAACTTCCTTGCCTGTATAAAATGCTTGAGATCTATACCACTGGGAACGCCATGAATATTTGAATGAAATTTCTTTTTTGCCTCATACAAATGCATGCCCCCGGTAAATACGATATCAGCTTTTGTAAAAAGTTTTTGTTCCCAATCTTTTAATTCCGGAGCCGCAAATTTGAAAGAAGAAAGTTCGTCCATGCAATCGTACACAAGTAATGCCGGTTTTAAATGCTCGCTAAATACAAATGATAATGGAGTGTAATACCAGGTTACATAAGTCTTGATTTCCATTGACGCCATGAACATATCAAGTAAATGACGCAACGCATCTGAAGTGTTTTCTGTGTCACTGGTAATATGAGGTGTTACAACACAGACACCGCTAACAGGGTCATCAAAAATTTCATTGTATTGTGAAGGAGCATCATATACAGGCTCTTCGAAAAAGAACACTCTTCGTTCTTTAACAAACCGACTCATTAAATGCTGTGGACGTTGGTAAACAAAGTTCCAGCGTAAATGAGAGAGACAAATAAGATCAATATTTTTTTTCGAAGGTGGTACCATAATTCCTTTATGATTCATTATAAAGAATTATGCCACAACATTATTCATCAGAATTCACTGATTAAAAGCGAGTAAAAGTTAAATGTTTGTGGAAAATAAATTGGACAAACATTATTTGTCCATTCGGAAAAATACTGTGTGGAATTTTATTCTCAAATTGATTTTATTACGGCGAAACATTGACTGCTTTTCTTTTTTTATTTTTATCGCTGATGAAAAATTCAAATGACATAAAAATTATAGATGCAACAGCCGAAGAACATTTACATCATGCAAGAAATTTAATTAAAGCGTTTGTCAAATGGCATTTACAACGTCATTTGGAGGACATTCATTTTACGAATGAATATTTTGATCCCAAAGATCTTGAGAAAGAGTTAGCATCGCTGCCTGGCAAATATTCAGTGCCAGCAGGAAGACTTCTATTGGCTTTTTATAAAGATCAGCCAGCTGGCTGTGTGGCATTAAAGAAAATAGACGATCATTCATGTGAAATGAAAAGAATGTTTGTTTATCCTGAATTCCATGGAAAAGGAATTGGATATGCTTTAGCCAAGGCAATTATTGATGAAGCAAAAAAGATAGGCTATTCATTTATGAAACTTGATACAAGCATCAGGCAAATTGAAGCGCAAAAATTATATCAGGGCTTTGGATTTAAAAATACTGAAGCGTACTACGAAATTCCTGAGAAGCTAAAAAATTGGTTAGTGTTTATGGAATTGAAGCTTTAGCATCTATATAATATCTGCGTAACGAAATCTCTTTTTCGTAACTTCAGGGTTGATTAAAAATAAATCCAATGGCTGCTTTCACACTTCAGATCAATGGTAAAGAATACAAAACAGATGTAGCTGCAGATACTCCTTTGCTATGGGTATTGAGAGATCATCTTGGCTTAGTAGGAACTAAATATGGTTGCGGTATTGCACAATGCGGTGCATGCACTGTTCATATTGATGGTAATCCTGTCAGATCTTGTACTTTACCAGTTTCAGCAATAAAGTCTGCAAAAGTTACAACGATAGAAGGTTTGTCAAAAAATGGCGATCATCCCGTTCAAGTAGCATGGGATGAAGTGGATGTTCCTCAATGCGGCTACTGCCAGGCAGGCCAAATAATGACTGCGGCAGCTTTATTGAAACGAAATCCCAAACCAACACAGCAACAAATTGATGATGCAATGCACGGTAACCTTTGCCGTTGCGGCGCTTATCATCGTATTCGTGAAGCCATTCAATCTGCCAGCAAAAAACTTTAAACTATGTCAACTCTCGATAAAACAAACAGAAGAGATTTTTTAAAAATAACTTCTTTAACCGGCGGCGGACTTCTACTTGGGTTCAGTTGGTTTGGCAGCGAAGCTGCGCCAGTTGTTTTAAGTAATACTGCTGTTGCCGCAGATCTGAATTTCAATAGCTATCTATCAATTGCAACCGATGGAACCATTACTATTTTATCTCCCAATCCTGAACTGGGTCAAAATATAATGACATCCTTCCCGATGATAGTTGCAGATGAATTGGATGCAGACTGGAGTAAAGTAAAAGTGCTGCAAGCACCACTGGATAAAAAATTTGACCGCCAATCAACAGGTGGAAGTGGTGCAATTCCTCATTCATGGAAAAGATTGAGAACTGCCGGCGCAACTGCCAGGTATTTATTAATTGCAGCTGCTGCAAAAAAATGGAATGTAGATGCAAGCGAATGTACTGCTGCAAACAGCTTTGTAATTCATAATAAAACTGGCAACAAATTAAGTTACGGTGAACTTGCCGAAGAAGCTTCTAAGATCATTGTGCCAGCTGACGTTCCACTAAAGAATAGAAAAGACTTTAAGATCATCGGCTCCGCTGTTAAGAATGTTGAGAATAAAAATATAATTACTGGGAAAGGGATGTTTGGTTTGGATTTTTATCGTGAAGGAATGGTGCATGCAATGATCCAGCGTCCTCCGTCTTTTGGAACAAAGATCAAATCAGTAAATGACGCAGCGGCTAAAGCCATGCCCGGAATAATTGATGTAGTTACTTATAAAAACAATGTTGCGGTTGTTGGCAGATCAACATGGGAAGTAATGAAAGCAAAGAAGGCATTGAAAATTGAATATGAAAAAGACGGGAATACCGAAAGCTCGGCGGACCATAACCAATCATTTGCTTCTATGCTGAATAGCGACAAGGCCCAGGTAAGAAGAAAAGATGGTGATGTAGAAACTGCATTTAAAACCGCTGCAAAAGTTGTTACAAGCGAATACCAGTGTCCTTTTCTTGCGCATAATGCAATGGAGCCCATGAATTTTTTTGCTGATGTTCGACCAGATGCAATTGAATTGATCGGTCCCACTCAAACTCCCGGCAGGGCCAGGGAAGCTGTTTCAAAATTGTTGAATATACCAGAAGATAAAATAAACGTAACAATAACCCGGTTGGGTGGTGGTTTCGGAAGAAGATTAATGACTGATTATGTATTGGAAGCCGCTGAATTATCAAGTATCATTAAGAAGCCTGTAAAACTTGTTTGGTCAAGAGAGGATGATATGGCTGGTGGCAATTATCGCCCTTCCGTTCGCTATCGTTTTGAAGCTGCATTGGATGCTTCAGGAAATTTGATCGGTTATAAATTACGCGGTGCCGCTATCAATGCCGCTAATTCTGTAAGAGACGCTAATTTTCCTGCAGGCGCAGTCGATAACTTATTAATTGATACTGTAAATCATGAGTCGCCGATCACTACAGCACCCTGGCGTGCACCGATCACAAACTTCCTCGCCTATGCTGAACAAAGTTTTATAGATGAAGTGGCACATGTCGCTGGAAAAGACCCTGTGCAATTCAGACTTGATCTTTTGCAAAAAGCAAGAACAAAACCTGTTGGCACTTTCAATTATAATATTGACAGGATGGAAACAGTAATTAAAACTGCAGCTGAAAGATCTGGTTGGGGTACAAAGAAAAACGTATCGCAAGGTTTTAGTGTTTATTTTTCTCATGCAAGTTATGTGGCACAAGTAGCCGAAGCAGTAATGAAAGACGGGAAACCCGTTATCAAAAAAATA
>Ga0184625_10000934_pt1 | contig 11802 bp, 11 predicted proteins | sample PLM3_30_b1_FD_133151 | JGI IMG/M metagenome (GOLD analysis project Ga0184625, IMG submission 133151) | Groundwater sediment microbial communities from an aquifer in East River, Colorado, USA - PLM3_30_b1 | ecosystem: Environmental > Terrestrial > Soil > Riparian zone | place: USA: East River... | reverse complement strand
GCTCCGCGCGGCCGGGCGGTCGCGGCTGTGTGTAGAGTGGACGCCGTGCGCATCGCGATGTGGTCCGGGCCGCGCAACATCTCCACCGCGCTGATGCGGTCGTGGGAGAACCGCCCCGACACGGTGGTGATCGACGAGCCGCTCTATGCCCACTACCTGATGGTCACCGGCCTGCACCATCCGGGGCGTGCGGAGGTGATCGGCGCCGGCGAAACCGACTGGCGCAACGTTGTGGCAACGCTGCTCGGTCCGGTTGCCTGCGGGGCGAAGGTCTTCTACCAGAAGCACATGGCCCATCACCTGCTGCCCGGCATGGGCCGAAGCTGGGTCGCCAGGCTCGCGAACGTCATGCTGATCCGCGACCCGCGTGAGGTCGTGGCGTCTTACGTCCGCTCCCGGGCCGACGTCACCGCCGTGGACCTGGGCCTTCCACAGCAGATCCAGCTGTACGACGAACTGCTGGCTGCGGGAGCAGCGCCGCCCGTGATCGATGCCCGCGACTTCCTCCTCCGTCCCGAGCCGTACCTGCGAGCGATGTGCCGCCACGTCGGCGTGGAATTCACAGCACCAATGCTGGCGTGGCCGCCGGGTCCTCGGGACTCCGACGGTGTGTGGGGCCGGTACTGGTACGAGGCTGTGTGGAAGTCGACGGGATTCACCGAGTATCGGCCACGCGATCCGCGACTGGACGGCCCGGCGGCCGCGGTGGCCGAGGAGTGCCTGCCCATGTACCAACGCCTCTACGAGGCGCGTTGGGTGCTGTGAGCCGGTAGTACTCAATTCCCAGGGACTTCATGGCCTTGCCATAGGGCCCTCTGGGGTTCGCCCGTCACGCTCGGGACGTGCTCTCCCCTTGGCATCCTGCCGTGACGGCGACCGTCGGCTTGGCGGCGATCGTGGTCGGTCCGCTCATGGGGTCCGACTGGCTACTGGGGTCGACCGACGCTCGCCGAGAGGTCCCTGCCGCCGCAGCCCCACCGGTCGAACCGTCAGAACCCGCCGCGTCGCAGCCGGACGGACCGTCCGAGCCCGACCCGCCACTGCCGCGCGCGGACAGCTTCACCGAGAGCACGGCGCGCCGCCGGACGGCGGACGCCGCTGACCCGTTCGTGGCGTTCGACAACCAGCCGTGGCTGTTCACCACCAACAACTCCGCGGGCAACGTACCGGTCGTCACCAGGACGCCGGGGGCTGCCGCCGGCGTGGTCGCGGCCGATGCCCTACCGGAGCTACCGGACTGGGCGGAGCCCGGGTTCACATGGGCGCCCGCGGTGACTGAAACCGACGCCGGCTGGGTGCTGGCCTTCACCGCCCGGCACGCGGCCACCGGCCTTCAGTGCATCGGCGTCGCGACATCGCCAGTGGTCGGTGGTCCGTACTCACCGGCCGCCGAGCCACTGGTCTGCGACCTCGATCGAGGCGGATCGATCGATCCGTCGTTCATCACCGGCGACGATGGCGCGCGTTGGCTCCTCTTCAAGGATGACGGCAACTGTTGCGGGCTGCCGACGGCGCTCCACGCGGTGCCGCTCGCGCCGGGCGCTACAGCAGTGGCGGGCTCGGCCGTCGACCTGCTGTCCGCGGATCTGCCGTGGGAGGCCGGACTCGTCGAGGCGCCGTCGATGGCCAAGGTCGGCGACCGTTGGCTGTTGCTCTACTCGGCCAATCGCTGGGACTCGGCCGAGTATGCGGTGGGCGCCGCGTGGTGCCAGTCACCGGCGGGACCATGCGAGAAGCAGCCTGCACCCGCGATGACGGCGGGCGCCGGTTTGGATGGGCCGGGCGGGGTCGAGTTCGTGCCCCACACTCGGAAGAGCCAACCGGTCGTCACGTTCCACGCCTGGCCCCCAGGAGAGATCGGCTATCGCGACGGCTCGAGCCGCCGCCTGCAGCTCGGCCGCATCGAATTGGCCGGCGATGCCGTGTCGATCGCGCCCCTGACGTTGACGGAGCGGTGAGCCGGCGGGTGCGCCCCGGCTGTGGCGGGTGTCAGGCCCGTCGGCGCCGTCCTGGCCGCTGCGGCCGATATGCGGCAACGCCCAGGCTTGTGTCAGTTGCCGTTGGCGTCGTTGTCGTCAGGGCTTTCGTGATCGGCGCTGGAGCTGACGACGTTGAAGCTGCGGTCGAGCTGGACGTCGACCTGGCTACCGTCGTCGAGCGTGACCTCTACTTCGTAGTAGCTCTCCTCGTCTCCGACCTCGGTCCCGGTCACGCGGCCACCGCCGGTTTCCTGGAGGGCGGCGGCGCTCGCTTGATCGAGGGCCTGGCCCGTGATCGGGCCTTCGCTGTCGTCGCCATGGCCGCTCGCGGCGGCGATGCCGGCGCCAGTGCCGGCCACCAGCAGGGCGGCGGCGGCTCCTGCGATCCACATCTTCGTGCGTGCCATCCCGGTCCGGACCTCCTCGGCTGTGGGCCGCCGCGCGTTGCGGGGCCTCCATGGGACGATGATGACAGAAGGGCCCTGACGCTTGGCTGAACGCTGCTGACCGTGGGCTGGGAGGCCGCCCTCGGCTTCGATGAGGCTGCGGGCGAGGACGAGGCCGATTCCGTGGGCGGTGGCGTCGGACCCGCGGCGGGCGAAGGCGGCCGCGGGATCCGCGAACCCGGTCCCCCCGTCGCTGTCGTCGATGGTCACCCCGCCGAGGGGTACCCCGACCACGACGCTGCCGCGCCAGCCAGCCCGTGAGCCATCCGGCGCGGCAGACGGGGCGTCCTCATGGACGCCCCGTCGCGCTGAGCTCACCGATGTCGAGTTGCGTAACGCGCTCAGGTAGCCGTGAAACCGACCTCGCTAAAGATTCGGTTGCCGTTGGCGGCAGATGCATGGACCTCGATCGCATAGCCGACGCCGGGGTCGATGAACTCGGGCGAGACGGTGAGGCTCGTCTGATCCGGTGACAAGGTCACGTCCAGAACCCGCTCGTCATCCACCCGGGTCACGATGACCTCGTAGTCGACCGCTCCCTTCACGGCGGCCCACTGGATGACTGCATGGTCGGCGGGCAGTGTGCCGCCGTCCTGGGGCTGGATGAACTGCGGCGCGGTGAGGATCCGGTGCGAGAAGGGCACGGTGGACTCCATCTCCTGGCCGTCGATGGTCACGCCCTCGAAGCGGTAGTTGCCCGCGGGGAACAATTTCTTGAACTCAGCGAACGGCAACTCCGTGAACGGGGGCTCGCTGCTCTCGGAGAACAGCTCGGTCAAGCCGAAGTCGTTGAGGTTGCCGTCCGTCCGGAAGTTCACGATCCGGCGTCCGTCGGGCCGGAAGATCTCGAACTGCTTCCACTCCTCGGCATCGGCGAAGATCTGGAAGCCGGCATCTCCGTCCGTGGCGTTGTACTCGATCTCGAGACGAGCATCGTCGAACGGAATCGCCGGCTCCGCGGCGCCTTGTGCTATCGCCGGAATCAACAATGGCGTGGATCCGAGCACCACAAGGCCAATCAAACGGTGGTGACGCATTGGTCCTCCCTCTCGAACACGCACTGCCCTGCGGCAATGGCGTCAGGGCCGTCCTAACAAACCACGCCTGACGAGAGCCTGAACGTCGGTGGGGACGGCAGGACCGCCCGTCGCCTCGTTAACACGACCGACGTAGCAGAATTCTGTTCCGCTATGCGGAACGTAGGTCGATCCGGGGAGGAGGGGAAGCTGTCGGGGAGCAGCGATGCACCCGACGTGCTCGTCAGGAAGATGTCGACCATGGCCGATGCTGGGACGGGAGCGAGCGGCCGAGGGCTTCCGCTCGACGACGTGCGCGTCCTCGACCTGACGGTCGCCCGGGCCGGCCCCACGTGCGTCCGGCAGCTCGCCGACTGGGGCGCAGACGTCGTCCGGATCGAACCGCCGGGCAGCGCCGGGGGCGGTGACACTGGCATCGGCGTCGTCGATGACCGGCGACACAACCCCGACTTCCAGAACCTCCACCGCAACAAACGGTCGCTCACCCTCGACCTGAAGGACCCTGCAGGGCTCGAGGTTCTGTGGCGGCTGGTAGCGACCGCCGACGTCCTCGTCGAGAACATGCGCCCATCCGTGAAGGACCGCCTCGGATTCGACTACCACAGCAGCCGCGCCCGCAACCCGCGCATCGTCTACGGCTCGATTTCGGGCTTCGGCCAGGACGGCCCGTACGGCGACCGCGGCGGCGTCGACCAGATTGCGCAGGGGATGGGCGGCCTGATGAGCGTCACCGGCCTCCCTGGCACCGAGCCGACCCGCGTCGGGATCCCTGTCTCGGACCTCTCGGCCGGCCTCTACCTCGCCATCGGCATCCTCGCGGCGCTCCACGAGCGCGACCGGACGGGCGAAGGGCAATGGGTCCAGACGTCGCTGCTCGAGGCCATGATCGCGATGATGGACTTCCAGGCCGCCCGCTGGACCATCGAGGGCGAGGTCCCCGGGCAGGAGGGCAACCACCACCCGACCGCCGTGCCGATGGGGTGCTTCGCCACCGCCGATGGCTACGTGAACATCGCCGGACCGCGCGGCCGGCTGCTGCACCGCTTCTGCGAGGCGATCGGGCTGCCCGACCTACCGGCCGACCCCCGGTTCGACACGCTGGAGCAGCGATCGGCGAACCGGAACGAGCTCAACGACCTGATCACCGAGCGGCTCCGCACCGAGACGGCGGAGCATTGGGTGCACGTGCTCAACGACGTCGGCGTGCCCGCCGGTCCCGTCTACCGGGTGGACGAGGTGTTCGCCGATCCGCAGTTGCGCCACCTTCGCATGGTCACCGAGGTCGACCACCCCCTGCTCGGTCGACTGGAGCTCATCCGCAACGCCGTGACCGCGTCGGCCGGGGGTCCCGGCATCCGGCGTCCGAGCCCCGAGGCTGGCCAACACACCGCCGAGGTTCTCGCCGAGGCCGGCTACAGCGACGACGAGATCGACGACCTGCGCCAGCGGCGCGTCATCTGAGGACCGAGGAGACGATGACCGACACCGGTACCTACAAGCTGCTCGTCACCGTCGACGACGGGATCGCGCGGCTCACCTTCAACGATCCGGCGACGCGCAACGCACTGGGGGCAGAGATCACGGAGGCGCTGGTCGTAGCGCTGCGGGCGCTGCAGGCTGACGACGACGTCCGCGTCGTCGTCGTGACCGGGGCTGGCGGCAAGGCGTTCGCCTCCGGCGCCAACATCGCCGAGTTCGGTGAGCGCCGGACTACGCCCGAGGCCCGCGCCCGCTACGACGAGGCCGCGGCGGCGACGGCCCGGGCTTGGACGTCGCTCGAAAAGCCGATCATCGCCATGATCCGCGGCTACTGCATCGGCGGCGGCCTCATGACAGCGATGCAGGCCGACATCCGGATCGCGTCCGACGACGCCCAGTTCGCCATCCCCGCCGCCCGCCTCGGGCTCGGCTACGGCTTCGGCGGCGTGCAGACACTGGTCGATCTCGTGGGACCGGGTTGGGCGGCCGAACTGCTCTTCTCGGCCCGGCGGCTCGGCGCCGCCGAGGCATTGCAGGCGGGGCTCGTCAACCGCGTCGTCCCCGAGGACCGGCTCGCCGACGAGGTGACGGACCTGGCCCGGGCGATCCGGGCGAACGCGCCCCTCACCGTTCGGGCCTGCAAGGTGGCGCTCCGCGAGTCACGACGCGAGCCCGGGCGGCGCGACCTCGAGCGGGTCGCCGAGCTCGTGGAGGCGTGCTTCCGGTCGGAGGACTACCGCGAAGGCCAGCAAGCGTTCCTCGAGAAGCGCCCGCCCCAATTCCTCGGACGCTGACGCCCGCGACGCTCGACCCGGCGGCGGGCAGCCCGGGTCCCGTCGTGACGTGGCGTGCCCGTCAGGAGTAGGTCAGCTCGGCCGTCGGCAGAAGTTGCACCCGCTCCCCCAGCGAGCGGGCGAGCGCCTGCGTCGGCGCGGAGGGCTCCAAGCCCAGGGTTTCACGCAGTGCGCGGCGGCAACGCTCGTACTGCCGCAGCGCCTCGCTGGTTCGGCCGAAGCGCGCCTGGCACCGCATGATCAACCGGTGGACATCCTCGCGGCACGGGTCCTGGCGCAGTACGAGCCGCCCCACCTCGACGCACTCGGACTCCCGGCCGGCCGCGGAGAGCACACCGGACCAGCGGTCGAGCAGGTCGACGTACGTCATGCGCAGCTCCTCGCGGGGCAGCACCGTCCAATCGTCGTAGGGGCAGTCGGCGAGGAAGTCTGCCGTGTAGGTGGCAGCCGCCCGCCGGTAGAGCGCCGCAGCCTCGTCGAGCCGGTCATCGATCTCGGCGCTCCGGCCGGCCTTGATCAGGGCGTGGAAGCGCTCGACGTCGCTGTCGACGTCGTGCACCGGGGCGATGCGGTAGAACCCGTCGCAGAACTCCACGAGGGCGGCATCGGTCACGGCGGCTAGCGCCCGACGGACACTGCTCAGTGCCACGTGCAGGCGGTTGCGGGCTACATCGGGGTCGACGCTCGGCCAGAACTGCTCGAGCAGAACGTCGCGCGCGCACGCCCGCTTGGGCTGAGCTAGCAGGTACTTCACGAGCGCCGGCCCGAGCTGGCCATGCCACGCGGTGACGGGTTGCCCATCGACGGTCAACTCGAAGTCGCCGAAAAGCCGGACGCACACCAGATGCCTCTGGTTCCCCGACTCGCCCCGGGCTCCTCCGTCAGGGCCGTCGACCCGGGCCGGGCCGATCGCCGGCGTGTTCGCCCCGGGGGCGTCGTCTGGCGCGGGTGGTAGCAGTCCGACGGACGGGCGGCCGGCGAACCGGCGGCGGCCGGCCGTGCGGTCAAGGGCCCGGGCCAGTGGGCGCCACCACACCGGGCGTACGGCATGCCACCCGTCCTCCAGTGGCACGAGCCACGGACGCAGCCATGCGCTGGGATCGGACGCGTCGACCTCGCCGTCGGCGGCGCAACTCGCGTCGCCGAAGCGACTGTGCCACGCTCCGAGCCGGGCGGCCGAGGAAAGGACCGACAACACTGCCGGCGACGCCCGTCCAACCAGGTGCTCGCTCAGCCGTGCGAGGAGCGCCCCGAGCGTGTGTGCGCCAGCGATCACCCGACCGAGGTCGCTGCCCTCCCAGGCGGCTGCCGCGGCGACGACATCCGCCGCGACCGGCCCACGACCCTGGGTGAGCCTGGACAGCTTGTGCAACGCCGCCGCGGTCAGCGGTGATGCGTCAGCCGAGCTTGCGACCACGGCCGGCACCGGCACCACCCACGGGCGGAGCGACCGAGGCAGACGTCCGTGGACCAGCACGACCAACGGTGGGCCAGAAGAGGTTGGCCATGCGGCGGCCGCCGCTCCGAGGAGGTGCGACGGACGGCCATTCCCGCCGTCCTCGAGCACCACCACCGATGGTCCGTCGGGTGCCTGTGCGACGGCGGCGACCAGCGCGTCGAGCTCGGGCACGCCACCAGCCAACTGGGGGGCCAACGCGAGGGCCGCCGCCGGGTGCCGCCGCCGCACGGCCTGTACGAGGGCGTGGCCGAGCAGCGCCGAGTCGCCGCGCAGCGCAGGGTCCACCCGGAGCCAGGCACAGCGGTCGAGGCGCCCGTCTTCCGCCAGAACCGTGGCCACCGTCTCCCCAGCGATCGCGCCCCGAGGCCCTCCCATCACGACCACCCGCGGTTCGCCGCTGGCAACCCTGCCCACACGGGGTACAGGCCGCCACCCCCCGGAGGCGGGCGCCGTACCGGGAACCGGTGGCGTCCACATCGCTGCCAGCACGGGCGCTCCTTCCGCCAGGCATCGCTCGTCGTGGATCAAGAGCACGCGATGACGGGGCAGATACGCGCGATCTCGTGACTCCCCACGGTTCACCCCGTTTTCGGCGCTCGCTAAGCGCACGCTCAGCGCTGGCTCAGCGCACCCCCGTACACCGGGACCTGGGCGGCGTGGCCCGTGGACGTGCCTCACCGCCCGGCGCTTGGCAACCTGACGAAACGGAGTGACCCATGGCAATCCAGACCCAATTTGACCCCGAACTCGTCCCCGATCTCTTCCGGGGTGAGTTCACCAGCGTTGTCCTCGACGATCCGGCGATCGCCGGACACGTCCCCAACCTCGTCCTCGACCCCCGGCGGCCCTTCACCATCCACGTGTCGTGGAAGCTGACAGGCACGCAGGTGCCCCTCTACATGGCTGCGTTGAGCGACCAGTGGGACGTGACGGCCTACGCTGAATCGATCGGCCCGGGCCCGGAGGTGAGGCTGGCGAGCGGTCAGGAGCCCAAGGCGAACGCCACCATCTCGACCGTACCGACGCCGAACGGCGCCGTCCCCGTCTACGAGTGGCGGCACACCCTGCAGGTTCCCGCCGGACTGTTGCCGGAAGAAGACCCCGGCGGCGATCCGTCAGGCACCTACCTCAGCTTGGTGACGGTGTTCCTCGACTCGGCCATCGGCCAGCCAGGCTTCGACATCATCGGCTTCAGCCAGGGGTCCGCCTTCAAGGTGGAGAATCCCGTCTGAGCGCCGGCGGCGGGCGTCACCAGGGCCCCCTTCCGGTGACGCCCCGCCCCGCCGACGCTCGGCAATTACAACCCGACGTCTACCGACAGCGAGACCGGTCCCGCGCCCCCGACATGACGGACGTTCACATCGCCGCGATCGAGGACCATGTAGCCGCCACTTCGACGCAGCAGGAAACGTCGTCCACAATCAGCCTCGGGACAAGCGAAAACGATGTCATGACCGTCGTCGACCTCGACCTGCATGTGGTGCGTGGGCTGAGCGGGCATCGGACCTCCTCGACTCGAACGCATGCCCCGCCGGCTACCCGCCGGTTGCCGGGGTGGACCACCCCGGCGTCACCTCCGTCGGGTCGATGAGTACCCAGTCCCACAAGGCTCGCGCAGAGTCAGCGTCCATGCACGGCAGCTTCGGGATCGTCTCCGATCAGGCTGCGGCCCCGCAAACCCGAACGACGTCGGGGTGCGACTGGAGCTTGCGGATGATCCGTGCCCGCGTCGGACCAATACCGCCGATGGGACGGACACACACTCGTGAGATCTGCTGGTAGCCGAGACCGCGGGCGTCCATCAGCAGCGCCAGCAGTTCGCGCTCGCGATCGTTCAACCGCGCCCGCACTGCCCGGCTGACCGCATCGCGGCACTCCGGTCTGGTGAAGGCCGCGTCGTCGTCAGGCTGGTGCGCCGCCAGGTCGTCAACGCCGTCGACCAGCTGGCGGCGCGCCTCATGTCTTCGCTGGCGACGCGCCTCGTTCGCTGCCGTGACCCAGAGCCAGCTAGCCAGCCGCGCCGGCTCTCGGATGTCGGCGGCGTGCACGATGAAGCGGCACCAGGTCTCCTGCGCGACGTCCTCGACCTCCGCGCTCGAGCGGAGGTGACGGCGGGCCGCGCCGAGCGGAACAGCCCGGTGACGCCGTACCAGCTCGTCGAGCGCCTCCACGTCGCCGTCGACGAAGGCGCGGACGAGCTCGTCGGTCCCGAGCAGACGGTGTCGGACACGTCGGCGGTTCACAGGGCCCTCGTTCCACATCGTGGTCCGACAGCCCGACCAGCACCGCGTGGCGCGACCACGGAGAATCGCGTCGATGCGATGAGATCGGCACAACTCGACCGTGGATCCATGGCGTCTTCTCTTCGTCCGCCGCTGTCTGAACGCCGTCAAGGTGCATGATCTGGGGGCTGGCGCATCGACTCAGTGTCACGTGGCACATCGCATGTGTGACACCCGTCATGGCGTCCCTCCAGGAGCAGGCCGCGCTGTCATGAGATCGCCCCGGTCCGCGCTGTTACTCGATGAGCACGCTCCACTGATCGATCACCCACCGCCAGGTGCCGTCGGGTTGGCGACGAGCGACCTCGGCGGTGACCGTGCCGTCGCCGAGACGCGTCGAGGTGAGCGCCAGGTCACCGACTCGGAGAGTCGGTTGTTGATCTCCGAGTGCCAGCTTCACTCCGGATGCGATGAAGTCCTTGAACACCCGACGGATCTCCTCGCTCCCGGTCGCCACGTTCCTGGGGGGAAACGCAAGCACAGCGTCCGGCTCGTAGAGCGCCAGCAGGCCTTCGACATCACGTGCGTTCACGCGCTCCACAAAGAAGCGTTCGAGGTCCTCGGGCTCGACTGCGGGTAGGCGATCGTGGCTAACGCACACGAGTCCCCCTTCGGGTGGCCGCTAGGGGTGAGACGGTATTACGGCCCCGAGCCGATTGAGCCGTCGATCCTGACGCCCCCCGCCCTCCGAGGAGCCTGGTGGTGCGCGTGTGTCGCCGATCCACCCTGTGGCGTCGTTTGGACGACACAACGAGCGGCCGACCGTTTACCGTCCTCGGTGTGGTGCAACTCGGATCGGCAGAGCGAGCGAAGCTTCCCGACAGCGCCTTCGCGTACATCGATGCCCGCGGCCGCCGGCGACTTCCGATCCATGACGCCGGCCATGTTCGGAACGCGCTCGCTCGCTTCAACCAGGTCGCGTTCGACGACGACGCCGCTCGCGACCGTGCGCGCAAGCGGCTCCTCAACGCGGCCAAGAAGTTCAAGATCGTGCCCGTCGGGTTCATCACCAACGAGCTGCAGTCCGAGCGCGAGCTCGGGCGCCGGGCCGACGAGCCGATCCCTCTCCCTTCGGGCTTCGTGACGATGCTGCTCACCGACATCGAGGGATCGACGGCGCTGGTCCGACGCCTTGGCGACCACTACGGCGACCTGCTCGAGCGGGTCAGAGGCCTTTTGCGCCACACCGCGCGCGAATACGAAGGCCACGTCGTCGAGGCGCGCGCCGATGAGTTCTTCGCCGTGTTCGAGCAGCCTGTGGCTGCGCTCACCATGGCCGTGAAGGTGCAGCGCGCGCTTCGCACGAGCGCATCAGCCGGTGACGAGGAAGTACGCGTCAGGGTCGGAATCCACAGCGGCTATCCGACACTGGCCAAGGCGAACTACATCGGCATCGCAGTCCACACTGCGGCGCGGATATGCGACGCATCGCACGGAGGGCAGATCGTCGTGTCCGCCGACTTTCGTACCGCAATTGGGGCCCCCCTCCCGACCGGCGTGCGCTTACGGAAGCTCGGCGCGTACGGGTTGCGCGGGCTGCCCGACGAGGTCGAGCTCTACCAGGTCGCCGCGAAAGGCCTCCCCACCCGCTTCCCGCCCCTCAGGATCTCGGCCTAGAACTACTGGGCGTCGTCCGAGCATCTTGCTGGCTCCGTTGACGTCGCACCCGCGACGTGACCCAGGTCCGTGCCAGAAGTAGCCCGGCGCCCATGCCGCTCAACAACGGCAGCAGGGTCTCCTCCACCGGTACGCCTGCGACGTGAGCGATCACGTGGCGCCGCCGCCCTTTGAGCGGCCCCGGCTGATCTGGTCTAGGTACTCGCCGGCCACCTGGGTGTCACCGTATTCGTCGTGCCAGTTCCACCACCCGTATGGCGGGGTCTGGGGGTAGCCCTCCGGCGAGTCCTCCCACTCCTCTTGGCGCCCGAGCGCAGTCATGTCGAGGTAGCTCCAGGTGCTCCCCAGCGCCTCGTCGCCGCGGCTGTTGATGGAGTAGGTGCGGAACACGCTGTCACCGTCGCGGATGAACGCGTTCGTGCCGTGCCACTCGTCGACACCGAAGTCGGTGTCGAAGCCGTCCGTGATGGTGTACCACGGCATCTCCCAACCCATCCGCGCCTTGACGCGCTCGATGTCCGGCTGCGGCGCCCGTGAGGCGAACACGAGCGTGGTATCGCGGGCGTTCAGATGGGCGAGATGGGCGACCTGGTCGGCCATCAAGGAGCAGCCGCGGCAAGCATGCTCGGGCCAGCCGTACACACCCGGCTCGAAGAAGGCACGATAGAGGACCAACTGACGGCGACCGTCGAACAGGTCGACCAGGCTC
>Ga0184625_10000933_pt1 | contig 11829 bp, 9 predicted proteins | sample PLM3_30_b1_FD_133151 | JGI IMG/M metagenome (GOLD analysis project Ga0184625, IMG submission 133151) | Groundwater sediment microbial communities from an aquifer in East River, Colorado, USA - PLM3_30_b1 | ecosystem: Environmental > Terrestrial > Soil > Riparian zone | place: USA: East River... | reverse complement strand
TAGAGATCGTAATAGGCCCGGAGTATTTTGGGGACGACTGTGTTGGAGACGAACCATCCGTGGTGTAATAGATTGTTGCACCACCGGTGGCATCCGCTAGTGACACAGATGTAGAGCCGGCAAACGAAGCTCCATTCGGAGTTATCGTCGGCGTGCTAACGGTGGTTTTTTTTGAGCCAGTTGAAGTTGTCGATGCGGAATAACTCGTCGAGAGGGTCGTTACGTTCGAGGTGTCACTAGTATTTGTCGTCGTGGAGGCTGAGGTGAGAGTCTGTGGTTGAATCTTCAGATGAAGCAGTGCCTCGCCATTGAATGGGGAGGTAAGAGTGACTTGCCCACCGCCGCTTACGGTGTTGCTGGAAACCGTCTGTCCTGTGATCGGATTGAACCAATTCACAAGAAAATTTTGCTGAGCCGTGGAAAAATCGATGACCACGCGGCCGCCTAAGGGCAAGTAGGCTAGGTATTCAGCACCGGGCTTTACCAAGCAGTAGCCGCTCGAGCTGATAACATCGCTAGGTATCATGGCTGCAAGGTTGACGATCTGAGAATAGGCGAGTGATTGGGTTATTGCTCCATGCAGGCGGTCACTGATCCCAGGCGTGAGCGAGTCCAACTCCCTGTCAATCACGTTAAATCCACGGGTAAAATATTTCCAGATCGACTGATACGAGGATCCATCACCGAGCAGGCTTGGGTTTGCTTCTAGAAAGAGAACCTTTCCTCCGGCCGCCGATGGCGGATTCAGGTCTGCTCCGTAAACAGCGATCCAGTCGGCGGGGCCAGCGAAGACATCCTCCGTATTGGTACCGGACATATAGCTGATACCGATCGGATGTTGATTGAGCTTAGTCGCCTGATAAGTTTTGAGATAATTGATGATGTAATTTTGCCATACGGGATTTCCTAGTGGACCGTCCGCGCTGATTTCGTAAAGCACATTGTCTAAGTTATTTAGTGTGTCGACGACCTTGCGGATATAAGCCTCCTGGAGTGCCGTAATTGCGGGAATGGCGAGCGTAAAGGCTTCGTCTCCTACGCCGTTGCCGTTGGTATCTCCGTTAATACCATTAATGTTGTTATCGCGATTGAGCGGATTTGCATACCAAGGATTATCTTTCTTCGATGTGGCATTTAAACTCTGAAACAAGACGACGGAAACGTAAACTCCCTGTTGCGCTGCTTGCCCGACTCGGGCGCGCAGCTGATCGAAATGATTTTGATTAAATCGGCGCAAATCGAACTTAGGACCGCCGTCAAGCGCCAGTCCGGGTCCGGTTCTTTCATAAGCTAGAGTCAATAGTGGATTTCTCGCCGTCGAAGGTGTCTGTTCCCAGGCCCAGAGACGTGTGAAGTTGTGTTTTTGTTGCTGCAAAAAATCGAGATAGTTGGTGAAATCGCTGGTGCCAAGCTCAATTTCTTCATGCGGTAGATAAGTGCCGCCGAGATAAACCACGGTTCCGTTTGAATCAAAGAAGTATCGTGGATTAGCGGGATTGACGCGCAGCGGTCCGGCTGCATGCGCGGTCGAAATGACAACAAGCGCAGCGATCGTAGAGAACAGTAACTTTGAGAGGCGGTGCGAGCCAAAGCTGAAAAGTTTGGCCGCGTAGTTTTTGGGACGAAACAAACCCTTGGACATGAAGCACACTCCCTATTTGGAACCCCGCCCGGAGTGGCTTCTGCGCCTCTCTTCGGTAACCCGGCTATCAGTGCATTACTGACCCGTGGCTTTGCGTCCCAGCCTCACGACTGGTTTGCCGTTATCGGAGAAGATTCCAAGTCAAATTGGCTGGAATGCGGTCTACGCAAGCTCGATGCCAGAGCGTTTGACTGTGTTAAAGGAGATTGCTTGTCCGTTTTTCGAATCGGATTGAGCTTTATAACCAAATGATCCGTAGCTTATCCCTACGTCAGGTCCATTCGTTGTGTAGGTGCGGACAGATTTGTTCAAGACTGGCTTAAAATCCGATAGGAATCTGGGCAAACGTTTTCTTATTCCTGCACCGGGGGCCACTAAAATAAATTGTTGCTCGATGAAGAGATGCAAGAAAGGCTTGGGACGACTACGTCGCGCCATAGAAAATCGCTGAAGCGATGCTTGAGGTTGTTCTGTTTTGAAAATCATTAGCAGCGTTGGTGCTAGCCCCCAGTTCGTCAAGCCTGCCGCAGTTACTCGGGCAATAGAGTGTAGATCACAAATACAACGTGTCCTTGTCCACACAGGACAACACTACAATGACAATATGGGTACAGCGCAAAACCAAAGAGCGGAGCTTCTCGATTAGATAGAGCGATTTATACCATCTGCAATCACCGGTGCGTATTCTGATTTTAACGCAATATTATCCTCCAGAAATCGGCGCGCCGCAGGCACGACTTTCCGAACTGGCTGCGCATTTTGTTAATCACGGCCATTCCGTCTCCGTGCTCACGGCCATGCCGAATTATCCGATCGGGAAAATTTATCCAGGTTATGGCGGGCTTTTACGAAAAGAGCATCAAGGTCGATTGGAAATATTTCATACATTCATCTACCCGACTCAAAAAACGACTTTTGTCGCTAGAATTGCAAATTATTTATCTTTTGCCTGCTCTTCGGCCATGCTGGGCAGTTTTTTGTTGAGTCGCTCCGATTTCCTGCTGGTCGAAAGCCCACCATTGTTCACGGGACTATCTGGGACCTGGCTGAGCAAATTGAAACGCGCTCGCCTGATTTTTAACGTTTCTGATTTGTGGCCCGAGTCCGCTGTGCGGCTAGGAGTTCTACGGTCCGAAAGCTTGGCCTGCCGATTGAGCGCATGGCTTGAGCGATTCTGTTATCGGCACGCCTGGCTCATCACCGGCCAATCGAAGAGTATCTTGGCGGATATCAGGGAACGTTTCCCTGATCGTGCGACGTTCCACTTATCCAATGGAGTGGACACCCATCGATTTCACTTTGACCGGCGGACACAAAAGGCCCGCGAGTGTCTCAACGGCAACGATAAAGTTGTTGTTTTGTATGCTGGCCTGCATGGTTTGGCGCAAGGATTGGATCAAGTACTGGAAGCCGCAGCGGCACTTCGGCAAGAGAGCGGCCTCCAGTTTGTGTTGATCGGTGATGGTCCGGAAAAGAGGTCTCTTATTGACCGAGCCCGACGACTCGATCTAAAAAATTTCCTCTTTCTCGACCCTCGGCCGGCGAAGGAAATTCCCGCCCTGGTAGCGGCTGCCGATATCGTGCTTGTCCCATTGAAAATGTATATCCCGGGAGCTGTTCCATCCAAGCTATATGAGGCGATGGCGAGTGGCCGGCCCGTCGTGTTGATCGCTGAAGGCGAAGCGGCTGATATTGTGCGTGAACATCAGGCAGGTATTGTCATCGAGCCGGGCCATATCCCGAGCTTGGTTAATGCGATCCGCACATTGCACACGCAGCCGTCACTGCGTCGAACTCTAGGCGAGAACGGGCGACGAGGGGCGGAAGAACATTTTGATCGGGCGAAAATAGCGGCTCATTTTATGGAGCACCTGGAAGCAAACATATGAGCTTGATCTGCAGCGTGGTAGGGGCGCGACCGAATTTTATGAAAATGGCGCCGGTGATTTTGGAGGCTCGACAGCGGGGCATGGACCAATTCGTCGTTCATACCGGGCAACACTACGACGCACAAATGTCGGCCATTTTTTTTGATGAATTGAAATTGCCGCAACCCGACATTTATTTGGGCGTAGGATCGGGCTCGCAGGCCGATCAGACGGCACGCATCATGATGGCGTTCGAGCGAATCTGCTTTGAACAAAAACCGGATTTAGTGCTAGTTGGGGGAGATGTGAATTCAACTTTGGCGTGTGCGCTGACAGCAGCCAAACTTTTCATCCCGGTCGCGCATATAGAGTCCGGGCTGCGGTCATTCGACCGCTCTATGCCGGAAGAAATTAATCGGATCGTTACGGATCATTTAGCTTCTCTTCTCTTCACAACCGAGCAAAGCGGCAATGATAATCTGCTGCGCGAGGGGATTGCACCGGAGCGGATTCATTTTGTCGGGAATTCTATGATCGATAGCTTGCAATCGCATATCGGCAAGGCTTTGGCGAATAAACCGTGGGAGCAATTTCGATTCGAGCCCGAACATTACGGCCTTGTGACTATCCATCGTCCAAGCAACGTGGATGACATAGATGTCTTCTCCGAGATTGCGGCAGCGTTGATAGAAATCTCGCACGAAATTCCTCTTGTGTTTCCCGTCCATCCACGGACGCGTCGACGTCTGGAGCAGTTTGGCATCAATCTCGATTCAATGAACCTCGTCGAGCCTGTTGGCTATATTGAGTTTCTCGGCTTGATGGCTAGAGCCTGCGTGGTTTTCACCGATTCGGGAGGGGTTCAGGAAGAAACGACTGCCTTGGGCGTGCCGTGTATAACCATGCGAGCCAATACCGAGCGTCCGATCACAGTACAGCTTGGAACCAATCGATTATCCGGAATCGGCAAATCGGCCATAGTGAATGCAGCCCATGGAGCGGTCCTACACAAGCATTCCAACGGTTCCTTGCCACCACTTTGGGATGGTCAAGCTTCTCGCCGGATCGTCGATGTCGTTCAGGCACGGGCTATGGGCCCGTCATTTTAGGCTTTCTGCTCTTGCTTCGAGCCATTGTATCAGACATTGAGATGTCCCGAATTAAACGGGAACGTCCTCTCCCTCCGACTAGTTTTATATAGTCCTAGGAATTTATAGACGAAACTCAAAGTAATTGAAAACCAAGCATCAATGAACGATGGAATCCTTGAGTCCTCGAGTGCCGAGAAAACCCGGATACGAGCGGTTTATGGAAAGCGCGAGGTCAACGACGAGCGCTATTCCTGGTTCAACCCTGGCCATCAGTTCATCGCCCAGCAACGGGAGCGGCGTTTGCTCGATCTCTTGCGCCGGTATGGGTTCGCTGCATTACAGTCAAAAAGCATTTTGGAGGTCGGCTGCGGCACCGGACAGTGGCTGCGCGATTTTGTCAAGTGGGGAGCACGACCGGATAAGCTTGCCGGTATCGATTTGCTGGCCGACCGATTATCCACGGCTCAGCAACTGTGCTCGCAAGGTGTGCGCATACAATGCGCAGACGCGGCGCAACTTCCGTTCGCCGACAACGTATTCGATCTCGTGTTTCAGTCCACGGTTTTTACCTCGATTCTAGATTCCGAATTGAGGCATCGGGTCGCGGCCGAGATGATGCGAGTTCTCAAACGCGATGGTGTTATCGTTTGGTATGATTACCATTTGAACAATCCCTGGAACCAAGACGTCCGCGGCGTCAAACGACGAGAGATTTATAAGTTATTTTCCGATTGTACGGTCGATCTCAAAAGAATTACGTTGCTTCCGGCCGTGGCGCGCACACTGGCGCCGTATTCTTATTTCAGCTGTTACTTATTGGAGAAGGTCCCTTTGCTTTGTAGCCATTACCTTGGCGTGATTAGAAAAAATTAGTTTTTAGTACTCGTTCTGCTGTTCCATCGAAAGAATGAAAACGATACTCAGATGATCGAAAACCATGTGGGCTTTCTGTCTCGGGCGCCTCGATGAGGATAACGTTTATAAACCGTTTGGCTGGTGTGTTTTGGGGCGGCGGCGAGACATTTGATATACAGGTGGCTAGAGCTCTTATCGGCCTGGGTCACGACGTTCAGTTTGTGGTGGGACGCGGGTTGCGGCGCTTGAATCTTCCGATGGCTGAGTTTCCAGCAACTTACGTAAGAACTCCCTATCTCCGATGGGTGATGTATCGGACCGACGCCAGCCGCAAGATGTTACTCAGAAGAATTGGCTGGAGAGCGGGTCTTCTCGATATTGACATGTTTGAGCGCATGGCTTTTAAGACGATCGCTAATAACGACATAGGGCGCAATACAGATATCTTTCAAATCAATGGATTGCCCCGGTTGGGAGCGTGGATAGAGGAGTCTCTACACAAGAGGGCAGTGGTCTTGTGGCACGGCCCGCCAGGGCCGGAAGCTCGATGTTGGAACGAGAGATGCTCGGCAACGTTGGCTTACGGCGGTTCCGTGGAAGCAGTAAAGAGCAATGCCGATCCGAACGCTGTGGAAATTTCAATCGGAGTGGATACAGAGATATGCAGACGAATTTCCGCCGAGGGAATCCGGAGCCGTTACGAGATACCGCCGGGCAGTATTGTCTTTCTCTTTGTCGGTCGTTTTATCCCTATAAAGAATTTGCCATTTTTGATCGAGTCCTTCGCAGCAGCTCTTCAACAGAAGCCGCATCTTTATCTGTTACTGGTCGGAGATGGCCCATCGAAGCCCGATCTATTTCAACAGGTGAGTGCACTTGGCGTAGCGGACCGGGTCATCTTCGCGGGACGGCAAACCGGAAAAGATCTAGTTGAGCACTATAGCGCCGCAGATGTTTTTACCCTTACTTCCACCTACGACAACTTTCCGTTTGTCGTGCTAGAGGCAATGGCGTGTGAATTGCCCGTGATAGCCACCCGCGTGGGTGGCCTCCCAAAGTCGGTTGACGACGGCCGGACCGGTTTGCTTGTCGAGAGTGGAGATGTTGAAAGCCTCAAATCGGCCATGCTGGCACTGGCGAGTAACAAGGATCGCAGGCGGGAAATGGGACTACGTGGTCGTGAAAAGGTGGTACACAAGCATAGTTGGCTGGAAACTGCCAGACAGATGATACGCACATACGAGCGCCTGTGATCCACTCATTTGCCTGGCGGCACCGATGCGCGTGTAGATATCCATTTCTTTCAGTAAGGCGCTTAGCACTGCACGATACAAAGAGCGTATTTTGCTATGCGTCTGCATCTGCCGTTTGAGTGCTCCACTTGGGGAAATCACTCTTCAAACTGAATTATTGGCAAAGACAAGTTTCCACGTGAGGAGGCGCGAACCATAACAATGCGTATATTAATCACAGGAGGTGCCGGTTTCATCGGCTCCCATTTGGCTGAAGCTCTCTTAGTGCAAGGGCATAAGGTAACCGTGATCGATAATCTCTCTACCGGCCGTTTCGAAAACGTTCAACACCTCGTCGATCGGCAAGTGGCGGTCAATGGCCATTCCTCATTATTTAGATTTGCAATTGATAGTATCACCAGTGAGGTCGTCCTCGATAGATTGGCAAGCGAGTGCGACGTCATCTTCCATCTGGCCGCAGCCGTGGGAGTGAAGCTAATCTTGGAAAGTCCCGTGCATACCATCGAAACGAACGTTATGGGGACGGAGGCGGTATTGAAGGCGGCGCTGCGCTATCGGGCGAAAGTAATCATCGCTTCCACGTCTGAAGTGTATGGCAAGGGCAACCGGGTTCCTTTTCGTGAGGACGATGACGTAGTGCTGGGACCTACTTCCCGCAGCCGGTGGGCATATGCGGCCTCTAAGATGGTGGACGAGTTCTTGGCGTTAGCCTATTACCGAGAAAAAGGGCTGCCTGTGGTTGTCGTTCGTCTTTTCAACACCGTCGGTCCAAGACAAACGGGCCGATACGGCATGGTCGTTCCTCGTTTCATTAGTCAAGCACTAGATAATGAGCCAATCACAGTATATGGCGACGGCAGTCAGAGTCGTTGTTTTTGTGACGTGAGCGATGTTGTGTCGGCGCTGGTTGACTTAACACACCGTCCAGAGGCCGTCGGCAACGTTTACAACATCGGCAGCACGGAAGAAGTCTCAATTCGAGAGCTGGCAGTACAGGCAAAGCAAGTTACCGATAGCACTTCCGATATTTCACTGATTCCATACAATGACGCTTACGCGCCAAATTTCGAAGATATGCAGCGCCGTGTGCCCGACACGACCCGTATACAATCTCTATTGGGATGGCGTCCGCAATTTTCATTAGAACAAATTTTGGTTCGCGTCCGAGATAGTTTACAAAGGGCAGACCGCAAGACGCGCTGCGATGAGAACAAAGCCGTTTAGCAGTAAAGCGACGGTGGACGAAGGTTATGGCGGTTGGATCTGCCGATGATTGAGTTCCCAAAAACCTACGTAAGGACGCCATATCTCGGGTGAGGGCGGCTCTTCTCCACACCGGCCTGTTCGAGCGAATCAAGAGCATCGCTGAGAATGGAATAGCAAGCCGCACAGATATTTTTCAGATTAATAGATTGCCACGATTAGAACGATTTTGAAGCTGGATCATTCAAAGATACTTTCCACCGGCTGTTCCCGATTATCATCTGTCTTGTTTTCCTGGGGAGCCTGCTCGTTTTCACCTCGGGATCTGCCGTCGCGCCGTTTATCTATACCCTGTTCTAAGACTCAATCTCTGACGGATCCCTGATACGAGACTACAGATGAATTCCAAATTTATTCCCTTTCACAAACCCGCGATCGGCGAGGATGAAATTCAATCGGTCGTCGAGACCCTTCGTTCCGGATGGTTGACCACAGGTTACAAAGTCAAAAGTTTCGAGGAGAATTTCGCGCGATACGTCGGGGCTCAATATGCCGTTGCGGTCAATTCCGGAACCGCCGCCCTTCATCTCGGATTAGATGCAGTGGATCTCAAGGAAGGTGACGAGGTTATCCTGCCAACGATGACGTTCGCCGCTACCGCCGAGGTGGTTCTCTATTTCAAAGCGAAACCGGTTCTCGTCGATTGCCAGCGCGATACTCTCAACATCGATCCCACTCAGATCGAAGCTGCAATCACTCCCCGAACCAAGGTGGTCATTCCGGTTCACATGGCAGGGCAACCGTGTGACATGACTCAGATTCTGAACATTGCCCATCAGCACGGCTTGTGCGTTGTCGAAGATGCGGCACATGCGTTACCGGCCGACGATCGTGGTAAAAGAATAGGCACCATTGGCGATATTACTTGTTTTTCGTTTTACGCGACCAAGACGATCACGACCGGGGAAGGTGGAATGGTGACCACCGCGAGCGAGGCGTGGGCTGAGCGGATGCGGATCATGAGTCTTCATGGCATCAGCCATGATGCCTGGAAGCGTTATACGAAGGAAGGTTCTTGGTATTACGAGGTTCTCTATCCAGGATTTAAATACAATCTGACCGACATTGCCGCCGCCATCGGCATCGAACAGCTGAAAAAGTGCGACCGTTTCTGGCAAGCCAGGGAACGAATTGCCCTACTCTATCAGCACGGCTTGGCTGACTTGGCGGAAATCCAGCTGCCAACCTGCCGAGAGAATGCGCAGCATGCGTGGCATCTTTTCGTCATCCAGCTAAACCTCGAGCGGCTTAAGATCACCCGTAACGAATTCATTGAAGCGTTACGAGAACAATCGATCGGGACTTCGGTGCACTTCATACCGTTGCATCTTCATCCTTACTATCGCGACAGATTCGGCTACAAGCCGGAAGACTTTCCAAATGCAAGTGCGGTGTTCGATCGGATCGTGTCGCTGCCGATTTATCCCGGCATGACCGAATCGGACGTTGAAAAGGTTATCGAGGCTGTAACCAATATTACGAAGGCGAACCGACGTTGACGAAGCGCGCATTTGACATTTTGGTTTCGGTCGCCGGACTTATAGTCCTACTTCCCTTGCTGCTCCTGGTGGCCACGGCTATTAAGCTGGACTCCTCGGGGCCGGTTTTTTTTAGGCAGTGGCGGGTCGGAAGAAGGTTCCGTCGCTTCGGCATCTACAAGTTTCGGACAATGATCGATGACGCGCTTGACCGCGGATTGCCCATAACCGTGGGGCGGGATTCGCGTATTACACGTGTCGGCAAAATATTGCGCAAGACCAAAATAGACGAGCTGCCACAATTACTTAATGTACTGAAAGGCGATATGAGCCTGGTCGGCCCCCGCCCCGAGGTGCCCCGCTATGTGGAACTCTTTCGCCCCGATTACGAGCACATTCTGAAGGTGAGACCCGGCCTAACGGACTTGGCTTCTCTCAAATACAGCGATGAAGCGTCAATTCTCGGTCAGTCGGCGAACCCAGAGAGAGATTATGTAGCACGCCTGCTTCCTGACAAAATTCGCCTGGCAAAGGAATATATTCAACGGTCGTCGTTGTTGTTCGACGTCAAATTGATTGTTGAGACGATCATCAAGTTGTTTGGGCACAGAATCTCATCTTAGGCGTCGGTCCGGCGAAGCCGCTAACAATTCGGAGATACCTCGCGCAAAGGCCGCAAAGCATGTTTCTAGCGAAGTCGAAGGTGGCGGTAAAGAGATAGACCCAATTCGAAGCACGAAACAACAACACCCAATGTCCGAAACAAGCTCGGTTCGAACTGGGATTTCGTTTATTGTGATTTCAAATTGTTTCGGATTTCGAGATATTATGTGCCTGCGGCTTCGGCAACTTCCGATCGACGCGCCGGAAAACTTCAACGATAGTAACGCAAGAGCTAGCAAACGAGTCACCCCCCTGTATCCTCGTCCTTTGGTTGCGTTCTCTGACTCATTTGAGAGCATATGACTTCTGAAACAAAACTCAATATTCCGAGTCTTCGCATTGAGCCTTCGCGCGGCTGGGTGGCGCTTAACCTGTCCGAACTCTGGGCCTACCGTGAGTTGTTGTATTTTCTCATCTGGCGCGACGTAAAGGTCAAGTACAAACAAACAATAATCGGCGCGGGTTGGGCGATCGTGCAACCGTTGATGACAATGATCGTTTTTACGCTCGTGTTCACGAAGATCGCCGACATTTCTTCCGAGGGTATCCCATACCCTATTTTCGCTTACACCGCTCTCCTACCCTGGAACCTGTTCGCAACAGCGCTTAACCGTTCCACGGTAAGCCTGGTCTCGCAAGTGGGTCTGATTTCTAAGGTCTACTTTCCAAGGCTGATCATACCTCTTTCTGCGACGATCTCCGGCATTATCGATTTCGCGATAGCTTTCGTTATTTTGGTGGTTATGATGTTCTGGTATGCCATCACGCCGAGATGGGCTGTCCTTTCGCTGCCTTTGTTCATAACTATAGCACTGGTTGCAGCCCTGTCGGTGGGGCTTTGGCTCGCTGCTCTCAATGTGAGATACCGTGATGTGGGCCACACCGTTCCTTTCCTGATCCAAATATGGATGTTCGCTTCACCCGTTGCTTACCCCGTCGGCCTGATCCCGGAAAAATGGCGGCTACTTTACAGCTTAAACCCACTGGCGGGCGTCATCGAAGGGTTTCGCTGGGCTCTGCTAGGTAAGGAAAGTCCGGATTTTCGTGTAATCGCGGTGAGCACTATGGTCGTCTTCGCCCTTCTCTTCGGCGGACTTATCTATTTTAAGCGAACGGAGCGGACATTCGCGGACCTGGTCTGAATTGGCATTCTTCGGCGTAAGCTCCATATTCTCATCCTTAAACTTTAGACTAGACTAATTGCATGAGCATCTTGGCATTCGAAAAGCTTGGCAAACATTATACGATCAATTTGGCTAGCCAAGGCCACGATACGTTGTGCGACCAGCTTTCTTATGGTTTTCAGTCATTGATTGCTAGGACTACATGCTTCGGAAGTTCTATCGGGGCTAATCCAAAGTGTGCTTCTACGAGTCGGGGTCGTGACTGAAGTAGGAATAATGACGGTCAGAATCTGATTTATTTACTCATCCTTTCTTTGGGCCGTCGTTTGGCAGTTTCGCGCACCCAAAGTTCGACAACCTATCCGTTAATTGTTTTATTCGCGCCAGTGATCTTACTCCAAAATTAAACCCCCAGTTCGACAACTCCGTGTTCTCATGTTCCATTTCCTTCAGTGGGTTCATGCCAGAACGATCGAACTAAAATGAAAAAATCAGGAGGTGCTCTGCTTGTTATCGGTGGAGGAATGTTGTTTTTAGTCCCGGCCACCTATCTTATGCGGTTAGCTGACGTCACAACTTCAGAACGTATAAC
>Ga0184625_10000932_pt1 | contig 11830 bp, 12 predicted proteins | sample PLM3_30_b1_FD_133151 | JGI IMG/M metagenome (GOLD analysis project Ga0184625, IMG submission 133151) | Groundwater sediment microbial communities from an aquifer in East River, Colorado, USA - PLM3_30_b1 | ecosystem: Environmental > Terrestrial > Soil > Riparian zone | place: USA: East River... | reverse complement strand
CGACGCCGGCGCCGGCGAGGAGCGCCACGGCGGTTCGGAACGGCAGCCTCGGCCGGGCGCCGCCCTCGTGCGCCGGCTCGGCGGGCTCGTCCGAGCGGAGGTAGGCCCACAGCCACGTGCCGTAGACGGCGAGGAGGCAGACCGCGCCGATCGCGGAGATCGCCACCTGGTGACGGCTCGCGCGGTCGCCGACCGTGTTGGAGAGCCCGAGGATCACGATGATGAAGACGGCCAGCATCAGCAGCGTCGCCGTGTCGTTCGGAAGGCGCCGCCGGAAGCGCATCACGCCGTCCGGCGCCGCCCGTGCCCCGGCGACGATCGCCAAGCCGAGCACGAGCAGCGCGTTCGCGAGCAGCGAGCCGACGATCGACGTCCGGGCGACGACCACCTCCCCGGCGGACAACGCGAAGAGGACGATGAAGAGCTCCGGCAGGTTGCCGAGCGTGGATTGAAGCGCTCCGGTGACCGCGGGGCCGAAGCGTTCCCCGACCGCTTCCGTGGCGACCGAGATTACCCAGGCGAGCCCGGCAAGCGCGACGCCTGCGACGGCGAACGTGAGCACCGGCTCGGCGTCGAGAAAGTGGAGCGCACCGGCCGCGAGCGTGGCGATGCCGGCGCCCGCCAGGACAGCGTTATGGCGTGACAAACCCCATGCGCTCATACATCGCCCGGAGTGTGGGCGCGGACTCCTCGCGGGCCTTGTCGGCGCCGAGTCGAAGCAATCGCTGCAGCTCCTCCGGATTGGCCCGCAGCTCCTCGTAGCGCGTCTGAATCGGCTCGAAGAGCGCCACGACGGCTTCGCCGACGTCCTCCTTGAACTGCCCGTAGCCGGCCCCGTCGTAGCGGGACTCGATCGCCTCCGGTGGCTCGCCGGTCGCCACGGACATGATGTCGATGAGGTTCGAGATCCCAGGCTTGTCGGCCGCGCGCAGGACGTCACGGCCGGAGTCCGTCACGGCCGTCTTGAACTTCCTCCGCACGACGTCCGGCGGGTCGAGGACCAGGACCGTGCCCTGCGCAGTTCCGCCGGTCGTCGACATCTTCTTCTCGGGCTCCTGGAGATCCATGATGCGGGCCCCGACCTCCGCGAAGACGGCGCGCGGCACCTTGAGCGTCTCGCCGTAGCGGGCGTTGAAGCGCTGGGCGACGTCGCGCGCCAGCTCGAGGTGCTGCCGCTGGTCATCGCCGATCGGGACGATGTCGGTCTCGTACAGGACGATGTCGCCCACCTGGAGCGCCGGGTAGGTGAAGAGACCCGCTGAGACGAACTCCTGCTGCTCCGACTTCTCCTTGAACTGCGTCATCCGGCGAAGCTCGCCAAAGCTCGTGACCGAGCCGAGCAGCCAAGCTGCCTCGGCATGCGCCGTGACGTGGCTCTGCAAGAAGACCGTCGAGCGCTCGGGGTCGAGCCCGCTGGCGAAGAGGAGCGCAGCGAGCGACAGCGTCGACTCGTGCAGATCGTCGGGGTCGTAGGCGGTCGTGATCGAGTGCAGGTCGACGATGCAGAAGAACGCGTCGCCCTGCTCCTGGGTCGCCACGTACTGGCGGATCGCGCCGATGTAGTTCCCGAGGTGCTTCGAGCCCGTGGGTTGGATGCCGGAGAAGACCCTCATCGTCCTCGATTATCCCAACGCCCTTGCGGGCTCTCCTATTGCAGATTTGAGCGAGCGGACGTAGTTGCGGAGCGCCGCCGGGCCCTCCTCTGCGACCTCAACGGCGCGCGTACCGACGACGATCCCGTCGGCGAGCTCGACGGCCGCTTTGGCGTGCTCCGGCGTCGAGATTCCAAAGCCGGCGTAGAGCGGGACGTCGGTGACGCTCCTGGCGCGCTCGACCAGTCCGGCGAGCGCAGGGGAGAGGTGGTCGCGCGCGCCCGTCGTTCCCGTTACCGATACGAGGTAGAGCCAGCCGTCGGTGCGCTCGGCGGCGAGGGCGATCCGGTCGTCCACCGACGTCGGCGCTACTAGCTGGATGCGTCGCAGCTCGGGCCGCTCGTCGACCGGGAGATCGGCGACGATCAGGCTGGTGGCCCCGGTAGCCCGAGCCTCGGTCTCGAAGCGCTCGTAGCCGTAGGCCTCGAGCAGCGCGGCGTAGGTCATCGGCACCAGCGGCACTTCGACGCGCTCCCGCGTGCGCGAGAGACACTCGAGGCACGCCTCGGTGCGCATCCCGTCCGCGAGCGCCCGCTCGGCCGCCAGGCGGATCACCGGACCGTCGGCGAGCGGATCGGAGAACGGGAACCCGAGCTCGACGATGTCGGCGCCGCCCTCGGCCGCGGCCTCCGCGAGCTCCGGCGTCTGCCGACCCGCCATCAGGTAGACGACGAGGGTCTTCATTCGCCCGGGAGGAGGGAGAAGACCGTCATGTCGGCGCGTCCACCGGCGCGCCGAGGCATCGAGCGCAGGATGCCCTCACGCGTGAAACCGGCGCGCTCGAGCACGCGCTCGGACGCCATGTTGCCGACGAACACGCGCGCCTCGATTCGTTCTGCGCCGAGCAAGAAGCCGTAGTCCGCGAGGAAGCGCGCCGCCTTCGTCGCCGTTCCTCGGCCGCGCGCATGCTCGAAGAGCCAGTAGCCGATCTCGACCTGGCTCTTCTCCCAGTCGAAGTGGTGCATGACGCAGCCACCCTGGATCTCTCCCGTCGCGCCGTCCGCGATGACGAGCGGAAGGAGCAGCCCTTGCTCGAGCATCTTGGGAAGCTGGTCGAACTGCTCGCGCAGCTGGTCGACGCTGAACGGCGGCATGTTCGCCTCCCCGGCGAGCGCCTCGTCGCCGAAGGCCGGAGCAACGGTGTCGATGTCGGCCGCCCTCGGAAGCCGGTAGAGCAACCCGTCGCGGCGGATCCCCTCGGCCGGAAAGGTCAGTCGACGGAGGGCGAGGTCAAACACGCGCGAGATCCTTGTCGCCTCGACCGGACAGGCAGACCACGATGAGCTCAGCGTCGAGGCCGTCGACCCGAGCGAGCGCGTGGGACGGCTCCAGCGCCGGGAGGATCCCTTCCATCTCGGTCAGCCGTCGCAGGGCGGCGAGCGCCTCGCCGTCCGTCGCCTTGACGTACTGGGCGCGGCCCGAGTCGCGGAGGAATGCGTGCTCGGGGCCGACGCCGGGGTAGTCCAGCCCGGCCGCCATCGAGTGCGCGTCGAGGATCTGCCCGTCCTCGTCCGCGAGCAGCGACGAGCGCGCTCCGTGGAGGACGCCGGTCCGCCCGTCTCCGAGACTGGCGGCCTCGTCCGCTTCGACGCCGACGAGTCGCACTTCGGGATCGTCGACGAAGCCCGCGAAGAGGCCGATCGCGTTCGAGCCGCCGCCGACACAGGCGATGGCGACCTCGGGCAGCCGGCCTTCCGCTTCCAGGATCTGCACGCGTGCCTCACGTCCGATCACCGACTGGAGCTCACGGACGATGTCTGGATACGGATGCGGCCCGACGCAGGAACCGATCAGGTAGTGCGTCGTCTCGACGTTCGCGATCCAGTCGCGGATCGCCTCGCTCGTCGCCTCCCTGAGCGTCTTCGTCCCGAATTCGACCGGCCGCACCTCGGCGCCGAGGAGGTACATCCGCTCGACGTTCGGCCGCTGGCGTTCCATGTCCTCGGCGCCCATGTAGACGACGCAGTCGAACCCGAAGCGCGCGCAGACCGTCGCCGTCGCAACCCCGTGCTGGCCAGCGCCGGTCTCGGCGACGATCCGGCGCTTGCCGAGCCGCTCGGCCAGGAGAGCTTGGCCGAGCGTGTTGTTGAGCTTGTGCGCGCCCGTGTGGAGGAGGTCCTCGCGCTTGAGATAGACCCGCTTCCCCGGCGCGAAGCGCTCGGCGAGGGTCAGCGGCGTGGGGCGGCCGCCGAACGTGCGGAGGAGGTGGTCGAGGTCAGCTGCGAAGGTCGTGTCCTCGCGCGCCTCCCGCCAGCCGGCCTCGAGCTCGTCCAGCGCCGGGATCAGCGTTTCCGGGACGTAGCGCCCGCCGTACGTTCCATAAAGGCCGACGGTCATCGCGCCGCCTCCACGAAGGCGCGCACGCGCGCGTGATCCTTGATCCCCGGCTCGCGCTCGAGCCGTGACGCGGCGTCGACGGCCCAGGGATGAACGGCGTCGATCGCGCGCCGGACGTTCTCCGGGCCGAGGCGGCCGGCGAGCACGACCCGATCCTCGGCGGCCCTCGCGCGTTCCAGGTGGGCGGGATCGTCCTCTTCCCAGGGGAGGTCGAGGACGCGGGCGACCGGCTCGCCGTCCCGAAGCAGCACGGCGTCGCGACCTCTCACACGGCCGTCTTCACGCTCGTAGAGCTGGATGAGGTCCGCGCCATGGTCCTCGTACTCGCCGACGTGGACCGAGACCGAGAGCATCGTCTCGGGGACGGGAAGGACCTTGTCGGTTCCGCGAGGGCTTTCGTCGACGAGGATGAAGCCGGCGAGGTCAGCTCCGGCCTCCGCCGCGACGGCCAGGTCTTCCTCGCGCGTGAGCCCGCAGACCTTGACCAGCGGCCGGGAGCTCAGCTCGGCGAGCTTGGCCGCCGGGTCGTCGGCCCGCATGAGCGCCGAGCCGACGAGGATCGCGTCGGCGCCCGCGAGCTCGGCCGCGGCACCCTGGGCGCGCGAGGAGATGCCGCTCTCCGCGACCACGAGCCGGTCGCGGGGCGCCTTCGCCACCAGGTCGAGCTGGGCGCGGCGGTCGATTTGGAAGGTGGAGAGATCGCGTGCGTTGATCCCGATCGGATCCGCCCCGAGCGTGACTGCACGCTCGAGCTCGTCCGCGTCATGTGCCTCCACGAGCGCATCAAGGCCGAGCTCGGCCGCTGTTTGCATGAGTTCCAACGTGATCTGGTCGTCCAGATCCCGGAGCAGCAAGAGCACAGCGTCGGCCCCGTTGTCGCGCGCTTCTTGCAGGTGCAGGCGGCTCGAGAAGAAACCCTTGGCCAGAAGCGGCACGTCGGTCGTCGCGCGGGCGGCGCGGAGATCCTCCCAGCTGCCCCCGAAGCGCCCGTCGACGAGGATCGAGACCGCCGCGGCGCCAGCGTCCGCAAAGCGCGCAGCGAGCTCGGCCGGATCGGCATCGGGACGAAGGTCGCCGGCCGAGGGCGAGCGCCGCTTGACCTCGGCGATCGTGCCCAGGCCGGGGTCGCGGAGTGCGTCAGCGAAACGCAATCAGCGCCTCCAGTCGCTCGGCCGCCGCACCCGACTCGACCGTCGTGCGGGCGATCTCCAGGCCCTCCTGGAGATCCGCCGCGTGGCCGCCCGCGGCGATCGCCCCGGCCGCGTTCAGCAGGATCGCGTCGCGCCGGCCGCCGTTTCCGCCCGCGAACACGTCGCGGATCGCCTGGGCGTTCTCCTCCGGCGAGCCGCCCCGCAGCTCTTGGGGCGCGCAGCGCGCGATCCCGAGCTCGAGCGGATCGATCTCGCGCTCCCGCACGCCGCCGTCGACGACCTCGCAGACGAGATTTGAGCCGGCCGGGGAGAGCTCGTCGATGCCGCCTGCCCCGTGGACGACGAACGCGCGGCGTGCGCCGAGGGTCGCCAGAACCTCGGCCAACGTCCGCACGAGGTCCGGCGAGTAGACGCCGACGACCTGCGCGCGGGCGCCTGCCGGGTTCGTCAACGGCCCGAGCACGTTGAAGACCGTCCGCGCCGCGAGCTCCTTCCGCACCGGCGCGGCGTGTTTCATCGCCGGATGATGAGTGGGCGCGAAGAGGAAGCCGAAGCCGAGCTCGTCGATCGACCGCTCGATCCGCTCCGGCGGCAGCTCCAGCTGAAAGCCGAGCGCCTCGAGGACGTCGGCCGAGCCCGATGCCGAGGAGACCGCCCGGTTCCCGTGCTTCGCGACGCCGGCACCGGCCGCGGCGGCCACCAGGGCGGCAGCGGTCGAGATGTTGAACGTGCGGCCCCCGTCGCCGCCCGTCCCGGCCGTGTCGACGAGATCCTCCCGCCGCGGGTGCACCGCGAGAACGTGCTCGCGCATGGCCTCGGCGCAGCCGGCGATCTCGTCGGCTGTCTCGCCCTTCAGCCGCAGCGCGACGAGGAAGCCGCCGATCTGCGCCGGCGTCGCCTCGCCGCTCATGATCGTGTTCATCGCCTCGCGCGCCTCGTCGCGTGTCAGGTCGTGTCCGTCCAGGAGCCGCGCCAGCGTGGTCTGCATCAGGATCCCAGGAAGTTGCGTGCGAGGTCGGGGCCGATGGGCGTGAGAACGGACTCTGGGTGGAACTGCACACCGTCGACCGGCAGCTCGCGATGCCGGACGGCCATCACCTCGCCGTCGCCGCAGGTCGCCGAGACTTCCAGGTCGTCGGGGATCGTCGTCGCCGCGAGCGAGTGGTAGCGGCCGGCGAGAAAGTCGTCCGGCAGGTCGCGGAAGATCCCCTGTCCGTCGTGGCTGATCACGCTGGCCTTGCCGTGGACGAGCGTTCTCGCCAGTCCGACCTCGCCGCCGAAGACCTCCACGATCGCCTGGTGGCCGAGACACACGCCCAGCGTGGGAGTCCGCGGCGCGAGCCGGCGGATGATCTCAGGCATGGCGCCTGCATCCCGAGGCCGTCCCGGGCCCGGCGAGACGACCAGGTGCGACGGCGCGAGCCGCTCGGCCTCGTCCGCGTCGATCGCGTCGTTCCGATACACGACCACCTCGGCGCCGAGCTCGCCGAAAAGGTGCGCGAGGTTGTAGGTGAACGAGTCGTAGTTGTCGATCAAGAGCATCACGAGCGGGCCTCCGCGAGCTCGAGCGCACGCTCGAGCGCTGCCAGCTTCCGCAGGCACTCGTCGTGCTCGGCGGTCGGCGACGAGTCGGCGACGATCCCGGCGCCCGCCTGTAGGTAGGCGACACCGTCATGGAGCAGGACCGTGCGGATCGCGATGCAGGTATCCAGCGGCCCGTCCGGCAGGAAGTACCCGACGGCCCCGGCGTACGGGCCGCGCCGATAGCCCTCGAGGTCGGAAATGATCTGCATCGCCCGCACCTTCGGCGCGCCGCTGACGGTGCCGGCCGGGAAGCAGGCCCGTAGCAGGTCGAAGTGGGAGATGTCGCCGTCGAGCTCCCCGGTGACCTCCGAGACGAGGTGCGTGACGTGGGAGTAGCGCTCCGGCTCGAGGAAGCGCTGGACGCGCACGGTGCCCGGCTTGCAGACGCGGGAGAGATCGTTGCGCCCGAGGTCGACCAGCATCACGTGCTCGGCCCGGTCCTTTTCGGATGCGAGGAGCCGTTCCGCGTCGCCCTCCCCAGGATGCGTCGTGCCGGCGATCGGGTTCAGCTCCGCGATCCCGTTGTCTGCCTTGACGAGCGTCTCGGGGGAGGAGCCGACGAGTGCCAGGTCGTCGAGCTCGAGCAGGAAGAGATACGGCGACGGGTTGACGCGCCGGAGCGAGCGGTACAGGTCGATCGCGCTCGCAGGAGTCGGCCGCTGTGCCCGCTGGGAGAGGACGATCTGGAAGGCGTCGCCGGCGCGGATGTGGCGCTTCGCCTTCTCCACGCGCCGCTCGTACTCGAAGCGTCCCGGTGACCGGCGCGTCGGCCCGCCCTTGCCTCCCGGGCCGTTCGGGGAGTCGTCCAGCGGCGCCTGGAGCCGCGCGGCGATCTCGTCCGGATTGCCGTTGAGCACCTCCGCCAGGCCGAGCACGTGGTCGAAGCGGATCAGCGTCTCGGCGACGACGAAGCGGCTCTCGGGGAAGGTCGGGCCGTCGTCCGGGAGCTCGACGGTCGGCTCGAGGATGGCCGCGTGGTCGTAGCCGAGATAGCCGACGACCGGCTCGCCGCAGGTTTCTGCCTCGGCAAAGTCGACGAATCTGGTTCCCGAGCCGACGAAGGAGTGCCGCCCCAGGCGCCCGCGCTCCACCGACTCGAGCAGGAAACTGGCACGGACGCCGTCGCGCAGCCTGAGATACGCCCCGAGCGGGGTGATCAAGTCGGTTGAGATGACGGTTTGAACAATCATTTCGACAAACAAAAAGACCCTCCGGCGGAAGGTCTTCGAGCGGAACGGGCTTGTCGCCTAGTCAGTTCAGGCGTAGCTCCCGCCCCGCTCGTGGCGCCAAGCCCAGGCCCAGGTGCGGACAGGAGTCATCGCCGGGAGGGTACGTGCGCGCAGCGCTTCGGTCAAGAGACCTCCCGCTTGGTCAGGTCGAGAATGGCGGTGTAGATTTCCTCCAGCCCCTGGGGCGAGAGTGGCCCGCGATTCGCGCGCGTCACGTCCCGCAGCATCCACTCCTCGCGCTCCGGGTCGACGAAGTCCAGGCCCCGAGACTCCTTGTAGTTCTTGAGCTGCCGCACGAGCCGCAGCCGGACGTTGATCGCCTCGACTAGGGCCCGGTCGTTGTCCGAGACCTGCTCGCGGAGCTGGCGGATGATCGGGTCGGCGCTCGGGTCGATAGCGGGGCGCAGCCTACACTTGGCTCCGTGGCCACCAACAACGCCTCGCCCGAGCTGATGATCGTCATGGCCGGCGCCTCGACGCCGGATCAGACCGAGCACGTCGTGGCCAGGCTCCGCGAGGCAGGCGCCGACGCTCGGGTCACTCGGGGGCGCGAGGCGACGGTGATCGGCGCGATCGGCGAGCGGGAGGCGTTGGCCGGGCTCCCGCTCGAGGCGTATCCTGGCGTCGAGCGCGTCCTCCCGATCCTGAAGCCGTACAAGCTCGTGGGGCGGGAGCTGGCGCCGGACCCGACGGTGATCGACGTCCGCGGACGGAAGATCGGCGACTCGTACTTCGGCCTGATCGCCGGCCCCTGCACGGTCGAGTACCGAGAGCAGACGCTGGAGACGGCGCGGGCGGTCGCCGCCGCCGGCGCGACGATGCTTCGCGGCGGCGCGTTCAAGCCGCGCACCTCCCCGTACACGTTCCAGGGGCTCGGGCTCGACGCGCTGGAGGTGCTGCGGGAGGCAAGCGAGGAAACGGGCCTGCCGATCGTCACGGAGCTCCTGGATCCGCGGCATGTCGAGGAGGTCGTCGAGGTCGCCGACGTGATCCAGATCGGCGCCCGCAACATGCAGAACTTCCTCCTGCTCGCCGAGGTCGGGAGGATCGACAAGCCGGTGCTGCTCAAGCGCGGGCCCTCGGCGTCCGTGGAGGAGCTCCTGATGGCGGCCGAGTACGTGGCCAAGGAGGGGAACGAGAGGATCATCCTCTGCGAGCGCGGGATCAAGACCTTCGAGCGCTCGATGCGGTACACGCTCGATCTCGGGTCGGTGGCGGTGCTCAAGGAGGAGACGCATCTGCCGGTGATCGTCGATCCGTCGCACGCGGCGGGGCGGCGCGCTCTGGTGTTGCCGCTGGCGCGGGCGGCGGCCGCCGTGGGGGCGGACGGGATCATCGTCGAGGCACATCCGAGGCCCGAGGAAGCGCTCTGCGACGGGCCCCAGCAGCTGCCGACCGCCGAGTTCGGCGAGTTTGCGCGCGAGGTGGGGGAGTACGTCGCCCTGATGGGCAAGCAGATCGGGTAGTGCAGATCGCAGTCATCGGCACCGGGCTGATCGGTGCCTCGATCGGCCTGGCGGCGAAGCGCGGAGGCGCGACGGTGGTCGGGTTCGACGAAGACCGGGCGACCGCCGAGGTGGCAGGCGAGCGCGGCGCGGTCGATGAGGTCGGCGACGGGCTCGGCGAGGCGCTGGACGGGGCCGAGCTCGCTGTCGTCGCCGTTCCGGTGAGTCAGCTCGCAGCGCAGGTGCGCGCCGTGCTGGAGGCGAGCGGCGAGGGCTGCACGGTGACGGACGTCGGGTCGACGAAGGCCGCGGTCTGCGCGGCCGCCGGAGGATCTCCAAGGTTCATCGGCGGACATCCGGTGTGCGGGTCGGAGGCCCGTGGGCCGGAGCACGCAAGCGCCGACCTCTTCGACGGCGCGACCTGGTTCCTCTCGCCGCTGCCGCAGAGCGAGCCCGAGCGCTACCGGCTCGTCCACGGCTTCGTCGGCGGTCTAGGGGCGACACCCGTCGCGGTCGACCCCGGCGCACACGACCGGCTCGTCGCGCTGACGAGCCACCTCCCGCACGTCCTTGCCAACGTGCTCGTGAACCAGGCCGGTGCGACGAGGATCGACGGCCACGAGCCGCTCTCGTCAGCCGGCGGATCCCTTCGGGACATGACCCGCGTGGCCGGCGCGAATCCGCGGATCTGGGTCGACATCTTCCTGGACAACGAGGAAGCGCTGCGCAGCGCGCTCGCCGATCATCGCCGCGGACTGGAGCAGGTCGAATCGGCGCTCGCGGCGGGCGACGCGGGCTTTCTCGCGCGCTGGATCGGTGAGGCCGCGCTGAACCGGCGCGGGATGATCACCGAGGCGTACGGCGATCCCGGGCAGCTGCACCGGCTTCGAGTTCACGTGCCGGACCGGCCGGGCGTCCTCGCGGGAATCACCCAAGCGCTCGGCGCCGAGCGGATCAACATCGAGGACTTCGAGCTCCACCATCACTCGCCTGAGCGCGGCGGGACGCTGAGCGTGCTCGTGAACGGCGAAGCCGAGGCCGAGCGGGCAGCCGCGCTGCTCGAGGCCCAGGGCTACGGCGTCGTCGTCTCGCCGGTCGTCGAAGAATGAAAGTCGAGCCCGCGGCCTCCATCGAGGGCGCGATTGCAGTGCCGGGGGTCAAGGGCATCTCGCAGCGGGCCGTCCTGCTGGGTGCTGTGGCAGACGGGGAAAGCGAGATCCGAGGCTTCGGGCGGGCCGCCGACACCGAGGCGGCGATCTCGGTCGTCCGCCAGTTGGGGGTGGACGTCTCGGACGCCGACGAGACGGTGCGGATTCGGGGTGCCGGACTGCGCGGGCTGGGGGAGCCCGAGGAGCCGCTCGACTGCGGCAACGCTGGGACCGTGCTCCGGTTGGCGTCCGGGATCCTCGCCGGGCAGCAAGGACGGTTCGTCCTCACCGGTGACGAATCGCTGTCGCGCCGGCCGCACGAGCGGGTGGCCGAGCCGCTGCGGCGGATGGGGGCGCGTGTGGAGACGACGAACGGCGGCGCGCCGGTCCTGATCGAGGGCGGAAAGCTGAGCCCGATCCGGTACGTGCTGCCCGTCGCGAGCGCCCAGGTCAAGTCGGCGGTGCTCTTGGCAGGACTCCTGGCGGAGGGCGGGCGCACGACAGTGGTGGAGCCGGTGCCGACGCGGGATCACACCGAACGGCTGCTGCGCGAGCTCGGCGTTCGGGTCGCGCGGCGCGGCGCCGAGGTGAGCGCGCCGCCGATCCAGCGGCTCCAGCCGTTTGAGGTCGAGATCGCCGGGGACTTCTCCGCCGCGGCGCCGTTCATCGTCGCGGCCACGCTGCTGCACGGGTCCGAGCTGATCGTGCGTGGCGTGAACGTCAACCCGCTGCGGACGGGGCTCCTGGACGTGCTCGAGCGCATGGGGGCGAACATCGCGGTCTTCAACCGGCGCATGGTCAGCGGCGAGCCGGTGGCGGATCTCGAGGTTCGCTCTGCGCCTCTGGTGGCGACGTCGGTGCGCGCGGCTGAAGTACCGACGCTGATCGACGAGCTGCCGCTCTTTGCGCTGGCCGCGTCGATGGCGCGCGGTGAGAGCGTGGTGCGCGGCGCGCGCGAGCTGCGCGCGAAGGAAACGGACCGAATCGAAACTGTGACAAATGCGCTCCGAGCCCTTGGCGGGCGCATCGAACCGGGCGATGATGGCTTCAGGGTGAGGGGGGTCCCAACCCGCCCTAAGGGTGGGGGTGTGGTTTCGGCGGCGGGCGATCATCGGATCGCGATGCTCGGCGCGATTGGCGGGCTCGTCTCGCGCGAGGGGGCGACGATCGAGGATGCCGAAAGCGTGACGGTAAGCTTCCCCGGATTCTTCGACCTGCTCGACTCGGTGACCCAACGATGATCGTGGCGATCGACGGGCCTGCCGGAGCCGGAAAGAGCACCGT
>Ga0184625_10000931_pt1 | contig 11841 bp, 7 predicted proteins | sample PLM3_30_b1_FD_133151 | JGI IMG/M metagenome (GOLD analysis project Ga0184625, IMG submission 133151) | Groundwater sediment microbial communities from an aquifer in East River, Colorado, USA - PLM3_30_b1 | ecosystem: Environmental > Terrestrial > Soil > Riparian zone | place: USA: East River... | reverse complement strand
GCCCTCGACGCAGGAATGCGTATCGATGTGATGGTGGTGAGAAGTGTGCCGCTGGGGGTCGATACACTGGAAGATCTGGAGCAGGCGCGCAGGTTGCTCGGCGGTTGACTCAAAGCCGAAGGTCTGCGTACGGAACGCCCATCAAGGCGGTGGACATGGCCAAAAAGAAGATCATTTTTCAGGGAGAGCCAGGCGCAAACTCGCATCTGGCGTGCCGCGAGGCTTATCCGGACCACGAACCCGTGCCTTGTCCGACCTTCGAGGACTGCTTTTCCGCGGTGCTCGGCGGCGACGTCGACCTGGGCATGATTCCAATCGAGAACTCGGTTGCCGGGCGCGTGGCCGACATTCACCATCTGATGCCGACGGCAGGACTGCACATCATCGCCGAATGGTTTCTTCCGATCCGCAATCAGCTGTTGGCGCCAAAAGGCGCGACCCTGAAGACCATCAAGACGGTGCAGAGCCATGTGATGGCGCTTGGCCAGTGCCGCAACATCATCCGGGAATTGAAACTTAAGCCGGTGGTCGCAGCCGACACCGCCGGATCTGCGCGCGAAGTGGCGGAATCGAAGGACACTACGCGAGCGGCGATCGGATCCCGGCTGGCGGCGGAAATCTACGGGCTCGACATTCTGAAGGAAAATGTCGAAGACGAATCGCATTCGACGACGCGCTTCATCGTATTGTCCCGAGAGAAAAAATGGGCGCAGCCAGGCAAGGGCAAGGTCGTCACGACCTTCGTGTTCAGGGTGCGCAACGTGCCGGCGGCGCTCTATAAGGCGCTCGGTGGCTTCGCCACCAACGGCGTGAACATGACCAAGCTCGAAAGCTACATGGTCGGCGGCAATTTCTTCGCCACGCAATTCTATGCGGACGTCGAAGGCCATCCCGACGATCGGGCCCTGGTCTTTGCGCTTGAAGAACTCGCCTTCTTTTCCAAGGAGTTGACGGTGCTGGGCGTCTATCCCGCGCACCCGTTCCGCGAGACATTCAAGGAAGAGAAGGACTAGAACCGCCCGCGCGATCACACGGCAACTTTGGCGAGGAAACCTTCGACCTTTCCCCGAAGTTCGCCGGTCGCGGCTTCAACATTTTGCGAAGCGCCCAACACAGTGTCGGCGGATCGGCGCGTTTCCAAAAGCGCATCGGCCACTTTGTTGAGAATATCCGCAACAACCTTGGTTCCTGCGGCGGCATTGGCGACATTGCGAGAAATTTCCTCAGTCGCCGTATTTTGCTGGTTTACCGAGGAGGCGATGGCCGTCGTGTGACGGTTGATTTCCTGCATGCGCCCGGTATTTCGCCGAATGGCTTCGACTGCCGTGCCGGTGGAAGCCTGAACGGCGGAAATCTGCGCGGCAATCTGCTCGGTCGCCTTTGCCGTTTGCACCGCGAGTGATTTTACCTCCGCGGCAACGACAGCAAAGCCACGGCCCGCTTCGCCGGCACGGGCTGCCTCGATCGTGGCATTGAGCGCGAGCAAATTTGTTTGCGCGGCAATTTTCCGGATCAGATCGACAATCTCGCCGATTTCCTGTGCCGCTTGCGCAAGGCTCGAAATCTCATCATTTGTACTATCGGCTTCGCGGACGGCAAGTTGCACCAATTCCGTCGCCCGCTCCAGTTGCCCGCCAATCTCGCTAATTGAGGCCAACAATTGCTCCGCGGCTGCCGCAGCGGCGGCGACATTGCTTGAGGCATTTCCCGATGAATGTACGGCACCGGCGGCCTGTTCTGAGGTCTCACCCGATGCGGCTGAAAGCGCCGTCGAAGTTCCTCGCATAGCGACCGTGCTTTCGGTCAAAGACATCAGCACCGCTTCGATGCTGTCGCGAAACGATGCAATCGCCGCTTCAGTTGCCGTACGGCGTTCTCGCTGTTCATCAAACGACGCACGTTGGCGCTCGATGCGGATCTGTTCGCTGATATCCTCATGCGAGCCAATCCAATACGACCCGTTAGGAATGGGCCGATTGACGACAGAGATGGCGCGACCATCCGGCGTATCGACAACCCGAGTCAGCGTCTTACCGGAACGCATCGCAGTGAGAATTTCCCTCCGGTAGTCCTCGAGATCGCGCTTGAAGCTGCCGCCTGCCGCCCGTATCCGAAAGAGCTCCACGAGCGTACACCCGGGCTTCACGACATCAGCCGGCAAGCGATAGAGCTTCAAGTAACTTTCGTTGCAGAAGACGAGCCGCTCATCCAAGAAAATGACCACACCCTGTGACATGTTGTTGAGTGCCATCGCGAGGAATGAACTTTTCTCGTCGAGCCGGCGACCGGCGAAAGCGCCGATAAGACTGATGCAGAGAATGGCCATCGCCGCACTTGCAATTGCAATCGCCAATACGCCGGGCGACAGCGTGAGAGCATCAATCGTGCGTGTGGGGTCGGGTACAATCTCGACTGCGCCCATGGCGGTGAAATGGTGGGATACGATCGCAAGGGTCAGCAGCACAGCAGCCAGCGCCGCGTCGCGCCGGCGGTACGACCGGATAGCAGTGACCATGGCAAGCGCGCCCAGAACCATGCCAAAGACGATCGACGCAAGAACGAGGGTGAGTTGCCAGGTGACGCGCCCCGGAATTTCAACCGCGAACATGCCAGTGTAGTGCATCGCTGCGATGCCGCCGCCGACCACGGCACCCGCTAGCGGAGCCGCCCAGCGCGTACGCCCATAAACCGCAATGCTCAGGCCGAAACCGGTGATGAAGGCCGCTGCCGCGAGCGACAGGATGGTCAAGCTGAGACCGTAGGCGATCGGGAAGCCCGGCTCGTAGGCCAACATCGCGACGAAATGAGTGGCCCATATACCAAAGCCGGTCGCGACCGCAGCGGCGACAATCCAGACCGCGCGTTCTCTACCGACGGTTGCACGCGCGCGATTGAACAAGTTAACCGCGGTGAGACTTGCAAACAGACAGACTACTGCAGCGACACCAACAAGTCGCCAGTCGTGCTCTACCGTAAGACAAGTCAGGACCCGGAACATTTTTTCACCCGTCAAAAACGTCGCGCGATAGTACGGGCGAAAAATTTATGCGTCGTTAACCGTTTAGGTTTCTAAGGATGGCCGCGTTCTAGCTATGTTTACATTCGTAACGCGCGACAAAACGCGGTGAGAGTTTGCGGAGCCGATCGATATCGATCCGTCCGGAACGCATGACATAGCTCATGGCAAAATCCATCGGTGCGAGCTGCATGTGCTTCGCAAATTGCTCGTACCAGATCGCGCTCTGATTGGCTCCCGATACCAGCTTCTCCAATATCGGCCGACGTGCTGCTTCGTAGGCGGCGAGCGCCATGTCGACAGCATCAGGGTGCGCAGCCAGGGCCCGATCGAGCGCAATTGCATCCTCCATGGCGAGACGTGTCCCCGAGCCGATAGAGAAATGCGCGGTGTGCAGTGCGTCGCCGAGAAGGACGCATTTGCCGACCGTCCAATGCTCGTTGTGAACAATGGGAAACTGACGCCAAATTGAATTGTTCGATATGAGCGCGTGGCCGTCCAATGCGCTGGCAAACACCCGTTCACACAGTGCTCGGGTTTCCGTTTCGCTCATTTGCGCGAAGCCCGCGCGGTGGAAAGTCTTTTGATCGACTTCGACAATGAACGTGCTGAGCTCCGGCGCGTACCGGTAGTGATGCGCGTTAAACGAACCTGTTTCGGTCTCGACAAATGTTTGGGTGAGAGTGTCGAAACGTCTGGTTGTGCCAAACCAGGCAAAATGATTCGTGAGCAAACGCACGCTCGCCCCGAATTGTTTCTCGTGGCTGCGCCGCACGAGCGAGTTGACCCCGTCAGCGCCTACAATGAGGTCGGCTTCGTTTAGCTCATCGAGACTTTTTACGGGATGTTCGTAAAGCGGATCGACGCCGACCGATCGTGCGCGCGCCTGCAAAATTTGCAGAAGCTTGAGTCGGCCGATAGCGGCAAAACCGACCCCATCAATGGCAATACGCTGGCCACGGTGAACAACAGCAATGTCGTTCCACGACTCCATCACCGGGACGATGGCTGAATATGTCGGCTCGTCGTCCTCGCGCAGAAATTCCAACGCCCGGTCCGAAAAGACGACGCCGAAGCCGAAGGTGGCGTCGGCCGGATTCTGTTCAATGACGGTTACGACGGCGTCGCGCCGGCGGCGCTTGATCAGATAGGCGAGATACAGGCCGCCGGGCCCCGCACCGAGAATGACGATGCGCATGCTTCATGCAAGCATAGAACGCCCGCCATTGGAAATTTGGTGAGCCCGCCATGCCTGCCCTACGCGCGGCCGGCAAACGCGAGCGCATTGATCTAGCAACGGCAGACGCCGATGTCCTTGAGTTCGCGGCGTTGAGCGAACGAAGCTCGGCAGCGGTCGTGTGCTGAGCGCGGCGCCAACCGTGCTGACCTGGCGCAAAGGTGCTCGCTCGCCAAAAATTTCGGCGCTGCTCGAAGTGCTGACGGAGGATAGGTCCGGCAAGCGGCAGGCACAGCACCGAAAGAAATCTTGACGGCAACAAGGCGCTAGATGGTCTGATTGTATGCGCCCACTTCCGGATGCGTGCGCAGCACACTATCGACCGCCTGAAACATTTCACGCATGCGCTGCTCGGAGACCGGGCTTTCGACCACGACCACGAGCTCCGGCTTGTTGGAAGAAGCCCGCACCAGGCCCCAGGTGCCGTCTTCGACGGTAACCCGCACGCCATTCACGGTAACAAGTTCGCGAATCGGCTGACCGGCCACCTTGTCGCCTTTCGCCTTGGCCGCCTCAAACTGCTTCACCACTGAATCAACCACCGCGTATTTCTTTTCGTCGTCGCAATGGGGAGACATCGTCGGCGAACCCCAGGTCTTCGGCAGCGCCTTGCGAAGATCGGCCATGCTCTTATCCGGATTGCGGTCGAGCATGTCGCAGACAGCCAGCGCGAAGATCATGCCGTCGTCGTAGCCGCGGCCGAACGGCTTGTTGAAAAAGAAGTGCCCGGACTTCTCGAAACCTGCAATGGCGCCAAGCTCGTTCACACGGCGCTTGATGTAGGAATGGCCGGTCTTCCAATAGTCCACCTTCACGCCATTCGCCTTCAGTACCGGGTCGGTGAGGAAGAGGCCGGTCGACTTCACATCCACGACAAATGTCGTATTCCGATGCAGCGTCGACATATCGCGTGCCAGCATGACACCGACCTTGTCGGCAAAAATCTCCTCACCTTCGTTGTCCACGACGCCGCATCGATCGCCGTCGCCATCGAAGCCGAGCGCAACGTCCGCGCGATTGACCAGCACTGCATCGCGCATGGCGTGCAGCATTTTCATGTCTTCCGTGTTGGGATTGTAGCGCGGGAACGTGTGATCGAGATTGCAGTCGAGCGGCACCACTTCGCAGCCGACCGCCTGCAAAATTCTCGGTGCAAAAGCGCCTGCCGTGCCGTTGCCGCATGCAGCGACCACCTTGAGTTTGCGCTTGAGCTTCGGACGCTTGGTCAAATCGGCAATGTAGCGCTCTGGAAAATTCTCCACGAACTCGTAACTGCCGCCGCCTTTGAGATCGAACTTCCCGCCCAGCACGATTTCCTTGAGCCGCTTCATCTCAACCGGCCCAAACGTAAGGGGCCTGTTGGCGCCCATTTTGACCCCGGTCCAGCCGTTGTCGTTGTGTGACGCGGTGACCATGGCGACACAGGGCACGTTGAGCTCAAACTGAGCGAAATACGCCATTGGGGTGATCGCCAAGCCGATGTCGTAAATTTTGCAGCCTGACGCCATCAAACCCGAGACCAGCGCCATTTTTACCGCCGAGGAATAGCTGCGAAAATCGTGGCCGGTAACGATCTCCGGTTTTACGTTGAGTTCGCGGATGAGCATGCCCAAGCCGAAGCCGAGCGCCTGCACCCCCATCAGATTGATCTCTTTTTCGAGCAGCCAGCGCGCATCGTATTCCCGAAATCCCGTCGGCTTGACGAGCGGCGTTGACTCATATGCGTAGGTGTTTGGCGTGAGCGCAGGCTTCGGCGTTGGAAACATCAAATCCCTCTACAGGCAGCCGACTCCATACCCTAACGCCAGAGAGGCGGAAAGCGCTCCCATAATGTCTGGAGGTGGGCCCAAGCGCCGGTATCAATCCGCAGCCCGCAACACCTGGATTGCGGGTTCAGGGCGCGCTCAAGCGGGAAATGACAGGCAAACTACTGTTCGAGCAATAATCGGCCGTTGGCGTATTCGTAGCGTTTGAGCCGCGACAGAAACGAGACGCCGAGCAGGTTCTTTGCCAGGGCCTCGTCCGGAAGCACCATGGCCTGCACGTCGTAAACAGTGATGCCGCCGATTTCGATACGGTCGATCTTGGCGGGTGCGGCTTTGATCTTGCCGTTGGCGGTCACAGCGACCGCGGTGTAATCGCGTGGTCGCGGGTTAATGCCGGCCATTGCCGCTGCGGATTCCCGCAAGACGACCAGCGATGCACCGGTATCGACGACGAATTCGATAAACCGTCCGTCCACCCTCGCCTCGACCTGGAAATGGCCTTGGCGGTCGCTGTCCAAAATCAGACTGCGACCAGAGGTGCTCGGTTCGCGCGGCTCGTAAGCCGGCTCTACCACCGCCGCCTGAGTGCCGGGACGCGTGTCCGTGGCACGGTCGGCATATCGTGCCACATAGCCTCCGGCCACAACCAAGACGGCGGCGAAGATAGCGAGTTGGCGCATGGCGAGGCCCAATTGTGGGCGCGACATTGCCACGCGAGCATCAAGGTTGGTTTAACGAAGGTCTGTGACTGGGGACGCTTTTCGGCATGGTGACCGGCCGGTAAGTCTGTTCGCAACAATTGAATCTATTCGCCGCGGCGCTTCGCGCGGCGCGTCGGCGGCGCGGTCAGCGGGTTTTCCGGCCACGGGTGCTTTGGATACCGGCCGCGCAGATCCGTTCTCACGTCTTTGTAGCTGCCTTGCCAGAAACCCGGCAGATCGCGCGTCATTTGCACCGGCCGATGCGCCGGCGACAGGAGTTCGATCAGCAATGGTACGCGCCCTCCGGCGACTGTCGGATGTGCAGCAAGCCCGAACAGCTCCTGCACGCGGATCGAAAGCTTCGGTCCTTCCTCCGCTTCGTAGTCGATCGGCACCAGCGACCCGGACGGAGCGGCAAAATGGGTTGGTGCCTCGGCGTCGAGCCGTTTGCGCAGATTCCACGGCAGCAAGGCGTCAAGTGCTGCGCCAAGATCTTCGCTGCCGATTTGCGAGAGCGCGGTCTTGTCGGAAACAAACGGTGTCAGCCACTCGGCGCCGGCGCGGGCCAGCGCTTCATCGGAGAGGTCGGGCCACTCATCGCCTTCCGCCCGACGCAAGAACATCACGCGATTGCGCATCTGAAGCTGAGCTTTGCTCCATGGCAGCTTTCCGACACCGAGTCTTGCAATGCCCTCGGCCAACAGTCTTGCACTCTCGAGGCTGGGCGAAACCGGCCTGGTCTGTTCAGCCAAAATCAATGTGCCAAGCCGACGGTGACGGCGCGCGCGCAACGAGGCGGATGCTGAATCAAATGTCACCGTCTCGTCTTCCTCAATGTGATCGGCGAAATGAACCTCGATTTCGGAGAGTGCAACGCGTGCCGCCAGGACAATACGACTCGTGGCCGCCGCGCCGGTGAGCTCGGCCACCGCAAGAAATTGCTCGCGCGCAAGCGCTGATGCCGGATCAACTGCACCACCGCGACCATTGGCAAGCAGGAAGGCGCCGCTGCCCCCGCCCCTGTTCTTTGCGATGCGGTCGGGATACGCGAGCGCGAGCAGCGAACCAGGGGATAATTCCTCGTCATTCGGGGACGGTCCGGAGGACCGGACCCGGACTCCAGACGCAGTGTTCATATCGCTGGATTCCGGGTTCGCCGCTTTGCGTCGCACCGGAATGACAGCCGAAGCCCACCTTTGCGCCATTGCCCGTGCATCTTCGGCGCGTCGCGAGCGATCGCGGCGGAACTGATCAAGCCGGTGGCCAAGATCGACATCGTCACCGCCGAGACCGCGTTCAGTGAGTACGGCGGCGATATTGGCGGCAAGCAGGCCTGCGCCTTCGGCCGCGGCATCGACCACCATGCGTGCCAATCGCGGCGGCAAAGGCAAGTCACGCAGCTTGCGGCCCTCCTCCGTGATACGACCGTCACCATCAACTGCGCCTAGCTCGCCAAGCAGTATTTTGGCTTCGCTCAGCGCGGCTTGTGGCGGCGCATCGAGGAAAGCGAGCTTTGCCGGGTCCGCTGCACCCCATTGCGCCAGATCGAGGACAAAAGAGGAGAGGTCTGCGGACAATATTTCCGGTCTCGTATAGGGCTCGAGCGATCCCGTCTGCGGCTCGTCCCACAGGCGGTAGCACACGCCCGGCTCCGTCCGCCCTGCCCGGCCTCGGCGCTGATCGGCGGCGGCACGTGAAACGCGAACCGTTTCAAGCCGCGTCAAGCCGACATCGGGCTCGTAGCGCGGCACGCGTGAAAGGCCGCTGTCGACGACAACGCGCACGCCTTCAATTGTCAGCGAAGTCTCCGCGATCGAAGTCGCCAGCACCACCTTGCGTCGGCCCGGCGGCGACGGAGAGATTGCAAGGTCCTGTTCCCGCGCATCGAGCGCCCCGAACAGTGCAACGATAGCGACACTTGTGTCCGTCACGCGCTCTTTAAGCAGCGTCTCGGTACGACGGATTTCGCCCGCGCCGGGCAGGAACACCAAAAGCGAGCCTGTCTCCGCGCGCAATGCTCGCTCGACGGCATCGGCGATCTGCCGCTCGATAGGCGCGCGAGAATCGCGCCCGAGATAGCGCGTCTCGACCGGAAAAGCGCGGCCGGCGCTTTCCACAACTGGCGCATTGCCGAGCAACGCTGCAACGCGTGCGCCGTCGAGCGTAGCCGACATCACCAGCAGTCTGAGATCTTGTCGCAAACCCTGTTGCGCATCGCGCGCCAGCGCCAGACCGAAATCGGCATCCAATGACCGTTCGTGGAATTCATCGAACAGCACCGCGCCGACGCCTTCGAGAGAGGGATCGTCCAGGATCAGCCGGGTGAACACGCCTTCGGTCACGACCTCAATGCGCGTGCGTTTCGTAACCTTTGAGCCGAAGCGCACACGCAGACCAACCGTGTCGCCAACCTGCTCGCCCAGCGTCGACGCCATACGTGCCGCCGCGGCACGTGCCGCGAGCCGGCGCGGTTCAAGCACCAGGATTTTTTTATCTTTGGTCCATGACTCATCGAGCAGCGCGAGCGGCACGCGCGTGGTCTTGCCGGCGCCCGGCGGGGCGACGAGCACCGCCGCATTGTTGTCGGAAAGGGCGGCAGCAAGCGCCGGCAGCGCAGTATCGATTGGCAGCGATGTATCGAAAGTTCGCATGGTGTTCGGCATCCGCGCTTGCAGATGATCCAGCAACGCGAGGCAATGAAAACTGAGCGATGTGGATGACTACCGGGTCCCCCGCTTTCGCGGGGGACACCAACTTCTCGCAGGATGCGCTTTCCTAAGCATCATTTACGCGCCCGTCCTACGCCCTCGTAGACAAAGCCATGCCGGGCAATTTCCTCCGGCCGATAGACATTGCGCAAATCGACCAGGACTGCCTGTGCCATCACGGTCTTCAGGCGATCGAAATCGAGCGCGCGGAACTGCTCCCATTCGGTGACGATTACGAGAACCGAGGCGCCCTCGGCGCAACTATAGGCGTCGTCGCAAAACGTGACATCGCCGATCACGCTCTTGGCCTGCTCCATGCCGACCGGGTCGTAGGCGCGCACCTTGGCGCCCATGTCCTGCAGCGCCGTGATGAGCGGGATCGACGGCGCTTCCCGCATGTCGTCCGTGTTCGGCTTGAACGTGAGACCCAAAACTGCAACCGTTTTTCCGCGCAGCTCGCCGCCAAGGACCGCTGATACCTTGCGTGCCATCGCCCGTTTGCGTGCATCATTGACTGCCGCCACCGCTTCGACGATGCGCAATGGCGCCGCATGGTCTTGTGCGGTCTTGATCAGCGCGACCGTGTCCTTCGGAAAGCAGGAACCGCCATAGCCCGGGCCGGCGTGCAGGAACTTCGAGCCAATTCGGTTGTCCAGCCCAATGCCGCGCGCGATCTCCTGCACATCGGCGCCGACCTTTTCGGCGAGATCGGCGATTTCATTGATGAAGGTGATCTTAGTCGCGAGAAAAGCGTTGGCGGCGTATTTGATCAACTCGGCAGTACGCCGGTCGGTGAACAGGATGGGAGAGCGGTTCAGGTAAAGCGGCCGGTAAAGTTCGCTCATCACCTCACGCGCGCGCGTCTCCGTGGTCCCGATCACGATGCGGTCGGGATGCTTGAAATCCCGGATGGCAGCGCCCTCGCGCAGGAATTCCGGGTTCGAGACCACCGCGCAATCGGCATCGGGCCGCGTCTCGCGGATGATACGTTCGACTTCGTCTCCGGTTCCGACCGGCACTGTCGACTTGGTGATGACAACGGTGAAGCCATCCAGCGCGCGCGCGATCTCGCGCGCCGCGTCATAAACGAAGCTGAGATCGGCAAAGCCGTCGCCGCGGCGCGACGGGGTTCCCACCGCAATGAAAACTGCATCGGCGGCAGCGACTGCGCTGGCAAGCTCGGTGCTGAATTTCAGCCTGCCGCTGCGAGTATTGGCCACGACCATGTCGTTGAGCCCGGGCTCGTAGATCGGCATTTCGCCGCGCAATAGCGCGGCGATCTTCGTCTTGTCTTTGTCGACGCAAATGACTTCGTGGCCGAAATCAGCGAAGCAAGCGCCGGAAACAAGGCCGACATAGCCGGTGCCGATCATGGCAACGCGCATGTGAAATCCGCCAAGAAGATGACAAACCGTGGTCGGTCAATGCCGAATGGGCCTGCATAGCAGACGCCACCCGCAGTGGCGAGAGGCGCGGGACCATCCGCATTTTCTGTGGTCCGATATTCTGGCCGATTGATTAACGCAGCATCCGGCCCCACATTCGAGCCCATGCCAGCTTCCGCGAAATCCAGCCCCAAGACAAAAGCCGCACCTTCGTCCATTCCGGCCACAGTCGCACCGCGCCCTCTCAAGAAAGGCGATCACCTGTTCCTGGTGGATGGTTCCGGCTACATCTTTCGCGCCTATCACGCGATCCGGTTCGAGCCGCGCACCCCGGACGGCACGCATGTGAATGCCGTCTACGGCTTCTGCAACATGCTCTGGAAGCTCCTGAAGGAGATGAAGCCGGACGAGCGGCCAACACACTTGGCCGTGATCTTCGACAAGTCGGAGAAGACTTTCCGCACGGAGATGTACAAGGAATACAAGGCGCATCGGCCGCCGCCGCCTGACGATCTCATCCCACAATTCCCGCTTATCCGAGATGCGGTGCGCGCCTTCGAGATCCCATGCCTCGAACAGGCCGGCTACGAAGCCGATGACCTGATCGCGACCTATGCGCGGATCGCCTGCGACATCGGCGCGACGGCAACCATCGTGTCGTCCGACAAGGATCTCATGCAGCTCGTGAATGACTGCGTGATCATGTACGACACGATGAAAGATGTGCGCATCGGCGTTCCGGAAGTCATCGAAAAATTTGGCGTGCCTCCGGCAAAGGTCATCGAAGTGCAGGCGCTTATCGGCGATTCGACGGATAATGTTCCGGGCGTGCCGGGCATAGGCGTGAAGACCGCCGCGCAGCTGATCAGCGAATACGGCGATCTCGAAACGCTTCTCAAACGCGCGGGCGAGATCAAGCAGGACAAGCGACGGCAGGCACTGCTTGATAACGCCGAAGCTGCGCGCATCTCGAAGAAACTGGTCACACTTGACGATCGGGTGCCGCTTGACGTGCCGGTCGAAAACCT
>Ga0184625_10000930_pt1 | contig 11846 bp, 10 predicted proteins | sample PLM3_30_b1_FD_133151 | JGI IMG/M metagenome (GOLD analysis project Ga0184625, IMG submission 133151) | Groundwater sediment microbial communities from an aquifer in East River, Colorado, USA - PLM3_30_b1 | ecosystem: Environmental > Terrestrial > Soil > Riparian zone | place: USA: East River... | reverse complement strand
GGCGTTCGACCAATCCTTCTGGATGTAGTCAGCCCAGCCCCAGAACAAAGCAAAAAATTTAGCGAGCGTTCCCATTCCCGTTCTCATGGATCGCAAATGTGAAAACGGCAAGCCTGTTCTCGATCCAGGCCTTGTTAATGCGACTAAGAAAACCGCAACGACAGCAGCAGCGAGGATTAGGTCCACAAGTAAAGTCTGCATTTTTAAGCTCCTCTGATTCAGCACTGCCTTATTGGGGCGAAAAGGTGCGTCGCGACGCGCCCAAGCCATGAAAAGACCCGCCGGCACTTGCCACCGACAGTCCACATGGAGAGACTGACGATAACCGACGCGACTCTGCGGGTTGGCATTTGGGACCACATTGACCTAGCACAATGCCATATCGGTTAAGCAATCGGCAAATCTCGTTTTTCCCCGCACCCGTCATTGCGGCAAGCATGGTACTTGTTTCGAGTTGCAGCACCAATCGCACAGCGATAACGGCTTCTTTGATATCGCCGAGCATGGGGATCAGATCATTGACCGCCGAAACCGTCTTTTATCTAGTGGCGGCTCTACAAAGCGTCGAGCGCAGCGTTCGGGAGGGAACACGAGCCGAGCAAGTCCTTCACCGCCCACGCCGGGTAATTTTGAGGAGGATATCCCGAGGCCTCCTGCGGACATACCGAATGTAAAGCGGTAGAAGGTCACCGTAAGGCGAACCGATGCCCGACGGCTGGGAAACGCTGTCAACCGCTCACGCGCCGGTCGTCCATATCATTGGCGACCTCTTCGCATATCTCCGCTAATTGCAGGAATTTTTTTTTAGCAAGTGAATTTTCCTGCTTTTTCGCTAGTTCCAAGTATTTGGCCGCTTGCTCTCGTAAATAGTCTGAGTGCTCATACATGGGCACTTATCCTCCCATAGTACGCTGCTTCAATCTGTGGACGATCTGTTGCCTAGTTCGGGCGATCGAGTTTGCGAAGCTGTGGAGTCCCTGTTCCTGAGCTATTTGAATAACACGTTAGCCCACGAAACTCTTTTCCTTTCCGGTTATTATGTTGAACGTTTACAGACCAAATTGTGCCTTTTGTAACTTTGTAGGTTTTCACAACGCCGTGTTGCGGCCTACGGCCCACGCTCTAGCCATGCGGTCGTCGCCTCCCAAACGGAAACCGCTGACGGCAATATCATTCGGTTTCTGAATTATTCGCATGAGCACATCGAAATCGAAAGCGCAGCGAAGCTCATCAAACGCAAGTTGGCTTCGCAGACTTGGCGAGAAACTCAGCTCTCGTACCTGGTCTTTCCGCGCCGGCTGGTATCCAACGGCAGCTCCATGAAGAGCGGTTGATGGGCGCGCTGCGAACAGGCTTGGCGCGGGCAGACGTGGCAATTGATGCCGATGCGACTGAAAATACGTTCGTCGTCGAGATTATAGGCAGCCGCGTAGCCTAGTTTCTTCGCATATTTCAGCTCACAGCCGAGTGAGACTGCAAGCCGGTGATCCTGCGTCTCAAAATTGGCTGTAGGGCGATCGACCGTGCGGTTGATGGTAAAGAAGCGGTCGCCGTCTGGCAGTTCGACAAATTGCGGGATGATGACGCCAGCCAACCGGAAGGCCATGTGCACCTGCCACACCGGGCAGGCGCCGCCATATTCGGCGAGGTGGAACGAGGTGGAGTTGAAGCGTTTGGTGACATTGCCGGCTTTGTCGACGCGCAGGAAGAAGAAGGGTACGCCCTGCGCAGCGGGTCTCTGCAGTGTAGTCACACGGTGGCAGGTCTGTTCAAACGAAACGCCGAAGCGCGCGGCGAGTCGGTCAATATCGTATGCCATCGACTCCGCTTCACGCAGGAACGGCTCGTAAGGCATCAGGAACGCCGCCGCGAAATAGTTGGCAAGCTCGACGTGGCAACGCGCGAGACTTGTTCCCGCATTAATTTTACTGCCGGCGGTCAGCTTATTGAGTAGATTCTGGAGCTCGACCAGGCACAACACATGAGCGAGTTGGAAGATCACGTTGGCGTGGTCGAGCGCCTCCGACAGATGGATGACGCGGTCTTCCTTGTCATAGACGCGTAGCGCCTGCGTCATCTCCTCGGTTGTGCGCCGCTTGATTCGAATGCCGTGCGTGTTGAGAAGCCGGGCCTTGAGCATCGCGAAGATGTCGTCGGGTTCGTTCGCCTCGGTTGCGCGCAGTGCCTCGGCGGCGACTTCAAGGTCGTGGAAGTAGTTGGAATGATCTCGAAAGAAATCGTGCACCACGGCTTCGGCCGAGGTCGCGAGCAGGCCATCGGTGGTAATACTCGTGCCATGGCGCATCAGGCGCTCGAGCGTATTGCGATGAACGCCGTAGAGATGGAGGAACTGCTCGACCAGCCGCGGCGCATGATCGATAGCCCCGCGCAACTCGGTCAGATCCGGTGCGGCCGAGAACATCGGGTCCTTGATGACGCTGCGTAGCTCGGCGAACAGATTCGAGGTCGTATCAGCGACGATGTCCCGCCAGTCGACTCCATAATTGTCCGCCAGGGCCATGAGCAGTCGGAGCGACAGACTGCGCTCGTTATTCTCAAGCAGGTTCACATACCCAGCACTAACGCCGAGCACCTTGGCCATCTCGGCTTGGGTCTGGTGGCGCTCGCGGCGGAGCTGCCGAAGCTGCGGTCCCACGAAGGTCTTGGTCATAGCGCTAATCTTACAAAATTACAGAACTGGCGCTTCTGTTTGGAAACTTACAACACGCCAACCCGAAAAGAAAAGCGACGGTCCAATCTTGCGTGTTATTAATTGGGCAGGAGAAGACGCGAAATCGCCATCTAGGGGCATGGAAACCGCCTAAACAGGAGGCCTGCGGATGAAACACAGAATTTTGATTCTTGGCGCGTCCTACGGATCGCTGTTTGCCACCAAACTTCTGATGGCGGTTCATGATGTAACGCTGGTCTGCCGCCGTGCAACGGCCGACCTCATCAATATGAGCGGTACAGAAGTTTGTCTCCCGCTCAGGGATGAAACAACTCCCCGTCGCATCCGCTCGACCGAGTTGTCGGGACGGCTTGATGCCAAACCACCGGAGGTGGTCAATCCATCGGATTACGACCTCATTGTGCTAGCGATGCAGGAACCACAATACCTGCATCACGCGGTGCGTGCCCTTATCAAAAGGATAGGGGACGCACGCGTCCCGTGTCTTTCGTTGATGAACATGCCGCCGTTGCCCTATCTGAAGCGGATCCCCAGGATTGACCCGATTGCAGCCGAAGCCGCGTACTCGGACCCGCGCATATGGGATCGCTTGGATCCATCCCTCGTAACCCTGTGCTCGCCCGATCCGCAAACGAGGCGTCCCGCTGACGAACCGGCCAATGTGCTCGCCGTCAACCTGCCGACCAATTTCAAGGCGGCGACCTTTGCTTCCACGATACACAATAAGATTCTGCGCCAGCTCGCGCATGACATCGACGCTGTCACGCTCAACGGGAAGGATGTGCCAGTAAAGCTGCGCGTGCACGACTCGCTGTTCGTACCGTTCGCTAAGTGGCCCATGCTGCTTACCGGCAATTGCCGCTGCGTCACTGCAGGCGACCCAATTTCAATCCGTGAAGCCGTGCAATCTGATCTCGCGCTGTCCTCCGAGATTTATTCGGTGGTGGAGTCGATTGTGCTCCGCCTAGGCGGCAGCGCCCACGATCTCGTCGGGTTTGATAAGTACGTGGCTGCGACTGACAAGCTCATCGCTCCGTCTTCGGTAGCGCGTGCAATTGCCAGCGGGGCCACAGCGGTCGAGCGCGTCGACAGGCTCGTTCAACTCATCGGCCGTGAGTACGGCATCGCGCATCCGACGATCGACCGGACCGTCGCGTTGATTGATGCAGCGCTTGCACGTACGAAGGTTTCTGCCGCCTGATTTGACTGCTCACTCGTCTCATAAGTTCATCAATGGAGTCGCAAATGCCAGGATTTAAGGGCCTCGCGGTACCCGGCCCCTCAAACATGCCGTTCCGTATCCGACAGGCGATGGATGTTGCGCTCGAAGATCATCGTGCGCCTGATTTTCCGCAGTTTACGCAACCACTCTTCGGCGATTTGAAGAAGGTCTTCCAGACGAAGAGCGGCCAAGTCTTTCTTTTTCCGAGTTCTGGTACTGGCGGCTGGGAGTCGGCTGTCGCTAACACGCTATCGCCGGGCGACAAGGTGTTAGCTTCCGTCTTTGGCCAGTTCTCGTTGTTGTGGGTCGATCTCTGCCAGCGCTTTGGTCTTGAGGTTGACGTTATCGACGTCGAATGGGGCAAGGGCGTACCGCTAGAGGGATACCTGCAGCATCTGGTCGCGGATAAGGAGCACAAGATCAAGGCTGTGCTGGTCACGCACAACGAGACCGCGACCGGTGTCACATCCGACGTCGCGGGCGTGCGGAAGATTCTCAACGAACTTAATCATCCGGCCATGTTGTTTGTCGACGGCGTGAGCTCGATCGCCTCCATCGACTTCCGCATGGATGAGTGGGGGGTGGACGTGGCGGTGGCCGGCTCGCAGAAAGGCTTCATGTTGCCGACGGGTCTTGCGGTCGTCTGTGTGAGTCAAAAGGCATTAATGGCAGGTGAAAGGGCCAAGTTGCCGCGCTGCTTTTTCGATTATCGCGACATGATCAAGGCCAACGCGCAGGGCTATTTTCCCTATACACCCGCCGCCACCCTATTGCGCGGCCTCCGCGCCGCGGTCGACATGCTGCTCGAAGAGGGCTTGGAGAATGTCTTCTCCCGCCATAATCGGCTGGCGAGCGGCGTCCGTGCGGCTGTGGAAGCATGGGGTTTACGCATATGCGCACAGGGTCCCGAATGGTACTCCGACACCGTGACGACGGTCTTTGTACCGGAGGGCTTCGATGCCAATGACGTCATCAAGACCGCCTATTTTCGTTATGATTTATCGCTTGGCACAGGGCTTAATAAGCTCAATGGAAAGGCTTTCCGCATCGGCCATCTCGGCTGGCTTAACGAAATAATGGTAATGCAGGCCCTCTGTGGGGTCGAACTCGCGATGCGCGACGTCGGTGTTCCATTCGAGCCCGGCGCGGGTGCCGGCGCGGCGGTGCGTTATCTCTCCGATACCGGCCAAGCCATGCGGATAGCAGCCGAATAACTTTTCAAGCTTCAAGTATCCAGAGAGTGATTCCGTTGATGTTGGTGATATGAGAAGTCGGCGGCATTGCCGGCAACACCCAACCCACATCCGGCGATGACATAGTACAGGATTGATAAGACGGTAGTGTCGCGGATGGCCGGAAACTGCGCGACGGCATGGCAATGAGCGCCCAGGCGAGCACAAGCACAAAAAGCGCAACCGCGCCGATAAGTTTTCGAAACCGCACGGGATAGCTTGAAACATTCCAATGTTGCGAGGGCAGGGTGCCGCACTATATGGTCCGCGCGCCTGCGACAAGAACATGATGACGGCTATTCAAGCTTTGTATCGTGACGATTTGGACCATGGCCGCGCGATTCGGCTGTGGCTTTACGTGGTCGCTGCGCTCATCTTCGCCATGGTTGTGGTTGGTGGCGCGACCCGGCTGACGGAATCCGGGCTGTCGATCACCGAATGGCAGCCGGTGACGGGTGCGCTGCCGCCACTCAGCGAAGCGCAATGGCAAATGGAATTTCAAAAGTATCAGGCGATTCCGCAGTACCGGCAATTAAACGCGGGAATGAGCCTTGCCGATTTTAAGACCATTTATTGGTGGGAGTGGACGCACCGGCTCATCGGCCGCGGCATTGGCGTAATTTTCTTTGTGCCCTTCGTCTGGTTTCTGTGGCGCGGCTGGATCCCGCGCAACCGTCGCGCCGGCCTATGGCTGATCCTGGCTCTTGGCGCGCTGCAGGGCGCGATCGGGTGGTGGATGGTAGCTTCCGGGCTCGCCGGTCGCGTCGAAGTGTCTCAGTACCGCTTGGCGACGCACCTCGTCCTTGCCTGTCTGATTTATGTCGCCGTGGTCTGGACCGGAATGCGTTGGCAGGACGAGCGGGCGCACGCGCTGTTCGAGAAATTGGGCAAAGCCGCCCAACCGGTAACTGTTCGCGCCGGCGCCATTGGGCTCGTGGTACTAATCCTGGCGCAGATCTATCTCGGCGCTTTGGTCGCAGGTTTGCGCGCCGGGCATGCATACAACACCTGGCCGTTGATCGATGGCGGCCTTGTTCCGCAGTCCTCGCGCCTATTTTTCGAGGTGCCGTGGTGGCGGAATTTTTTTGAAAATCCGCTCACGGTCCAGTTCGATCATCGCATGCTCGGCTATGTGATCGGTTTATTGGCGCTTCTTCAGCTGTTCAATGTCGCCAAACTGGTCAAGCCTGATCCCATCTTCACAAGCGCAGCTCTTGTCGCCACAGCGGTCATCCTGCAAGTAGCGCTCGGCGTTTGGACGCTGCTGTGGGTCGCCGCGCTACCGCTCGCGCTTGTGCACCAGGCGAGCGCGATGATCACGTTAACCTTGGCCGTCATTCACGCAGCAACTACGGTCCCGCCTAAAGTCTCGGCGCGAACAGAACCGTCTTTGCCGTAGGTCCTCCGTGCCATTTTTTAGGAAGTTGTGGTCAGACTAATAAAGAACAAACAGACACATTTTTTGTTTGGCGATTTTTGATGGGTGACTCAGAGACGCTCTCTAGCCCGCTCGTTAGTTCGAGCACGTGTCCTCCCTTTCATACTGTTCGGCCAGCGGTGTCTCCAGCACTGGTCGCTGACTATGAGTAACTGTTCGAGGGTCTCGCTGAGCGAAAGGTTGGTAACAAAATGTTCTTGGGTGAGCGATCTAATTCTTCGCTGATATCGCTCCGGAGCTGAACCGTCGTTGCGGCGAACGGCGTCGGCCAAACCACTGAGCAGGGCGTGTAAAGAGAAGCCGCTATGGGGAATCCAAACAGAACCCTGCTAACTACGGACAATTTGAAACGCCGTGACTACGCGCTTTGTGCAAAGCGATTGGGCTTTGTGCTGGTTCATGCATGGTTTGGGTCTGTCGTGCCCTTGTCGAGCGTGGTGCGCTGTGGCGCTCGATGGCGTTGTTTGTCAGATGTCTAGACGCTACCAATCGATATCCGGTTTCGGGGGTAAAGCGGACATTCAAACGACCCTTTCCCTGCGCTGCTTCCCGTCGGTTGAAGCACACTGATGTGATGCGTCACGAGGAGAAAGAGGTAAGATTGAGCTGGCTGAGGGGCTTTCCAATAGCAGAATTCCGAGATGTGCGATTACAGCCTCCACAGCATCAAATCGCGGCCCGCCAAAGTTGACGATAAGCTTACCACGCGGGACTTTGGCACGGGCACACGAGGATTCGCGGACCCACGTTGAAACGGCAGTTTTCAAGGAGAACCGCCGAGCCTGGCGAGACCTCGATACCGTTGAGCCAGTCGCGCGCGAATGGCACAGTGCGCTCCAGAACTGCGACAGACGCTGGGCAACAGGTGCGAGCGAATCGACTTGCGAGAATATGCCCTCACTCGGCCGCCCCAGATGGGACGCGATCATCAGCGCCGCACCGGAGCCGAGAGCGTAATGGATGCCTGGCAAAGCGGCCCGGATACGCGTGTCGTCGGCAACCTCACCATCCGGTGCAAGCGGCACATTGAAGTCGACGCGCATGAAGACACGCTTTCCCCGAAGGGCGACGTCGCTCATCCTGGTGATCCGATCCATGGCGCTTTGCTCCGTCACCTCGATGCATGAGCGCGACGGTTGTGTTGAGCATGCGATCGAGGCCGCGTAGACGATCGTCGCGTCGACAGCCTTGTCGCTGGGCGCAGAGATCGCGACCTTTTTCGCGCCGCCGGCAAGATGTGCGCGATACAATCTAGTTGCTGGTGTATCGGCTCGTGCGTTCGAGCACGAAATCGACCCGGAGGGGGCCCCGAGGGACGACGGAGGGGTTTCGGTCGGCGAACACTTCGAGTCGATCGCCATTAGCAACCAGCTGATCGTCATCTACCGCGACTGAGCCTGCGCAGCGTTCATGCGCGGTGTCATAGCGCATGAGCATCTCCAAGATCATTTATGGCCACGATTTCGATGTCGTGGACTCTGCCCGCTTTCATAAAGGCGCACGGGACATTAGGGCCGATTCGGCCATATCCGTTAATCGCGATATCGTTGGTCATGACTTATGCTCCACGAACCGGCCTTCAACCATTGCTCAAGAGAGCCCATGCACGCTGTGGACCAGCAACCTTTCGGCAATCCGTTCAGCTGTGAAACCGAAATGCGGAAATAGTGCACTGGCGGGTGCCGACTCGCCGAAGCCGTCCATGCCAATGACAGCTCCGTCGAGCCCGACATATTTCCACCAGAGAGCGGTGGCGCCGGCTTCGATAGCGATCCGCTTGACCCCATCGGGAAGCACGGAGCGGCGGTAGGCCAGATCCTGACGATCAAAGACCGTTGTCGAGGGCATGGAGACGACGCGCACCGAAACCCCTTGCCCGGACAGGATCTCCTTTGCCTTCATTGCCAGCGTGACTTCCGAGCCGGTAGCAATCAGAACGAGGTCTGGTTCTCCCGTCGGCGCATCCACGAGTACGTAGCCCCCCCTGGCGGCGAGACCGGCTCGATCGCCATCGTCTCGCTGTGCCGGCAGATTCTGACGCGACAACAGCAGACTCGTTGGGCCATCCCGTCGCTCGACGGCGGCCCTCCAGGAGACTGCGGTCTCCAAAAGATCACAGGGGCGCCAGACATCCATGTTGGGGATCAGTCGCAGCGACATCGCGTGCTCGACGGGCTGGTGCGTCGGCCCATCCTCACCAAGCCCGATCGAGTCATGCGTGAACACGAATATCGAGCGCAGACGCATTAGCGCGGCCATTCGTAGTCCGTTTCGTGCATAGTCCGAGAATACAAGGAACGTGCCCCCGAACGGGATGTAGCCGCCGTGTAGCGCGAGCCCGTTAATGATGGCTGTCATGCCGAATTCACGAACGCCGTAGTGGACATAATTGCCGCCTTCGTTACGACCGACGGTTCGGCTTGCCTTCCAGTTCGTTAGGTTGGAGCCAGTCAAATCCGCCGAACCCCCCAGAAGTTCCGGCAACATGGATGCGAGGGCTTCGATGGCCAATTGTGAAGCCTTGCGTGTCGCGATCGCTTCGGTCGCCCGAGCTACACCTGTCATCCAGGCATTGGCCTGCACGTCGAAGTCTGCCGGAAGATCGCCAGCCATGCGACGGCGGAACTCTGCGGCAGGCACCGGGTACTCGCCGGCGTAGACCTCGAACCGCTGTTCCCATTTGCGCTGCATGCGCTGGCCTTCGCGCCGTGCGTCCCACTCCGCGCGTATCTGCGCGGGGATCTCGAATGGCGCGTAAGCCCACCCCAACGCCTGACGTGTGGCAGCGACTTCTTCAGCGCCAAGCGGCGCCCCGTGAACGTCGTGCGAGCCCGCCTTATTCGGCGCACCCCAGCCAATCACCGTCTTGCAACAGACGAGGGTGGGTTTCCCGCAGGTTTTAAATGCTGTCCGGATTGCGGATTCGATCGCGGCGGGATCGTGTCCGTCGACATCGCGAATGACGCGCCACCCATAAGCCTCGAAGCGGCTGGGTGTGTCGTCGGTGAACCAGCCCCGAACATGGCCGTCAATAGAAATACCATTATCATCATAGAATGCGACAAGCTTCTCGAGGCCGAGCGTGCCTGCAAGCGAGCAGACCTCGTGCGAGATCCCTTCCATTAGGCAGCCGTCGCCGACGAACACAAAGGTTCGGTGGTTGACGATCGTGTGGGTCGGCCGGTTGAATTCCTCCGCCAGAAGCTTCTCGGCGAGAGCCATACCGACCGCATTCGCAAGGCCCTGCCCAAGCGGTCCGGTTGTCGTTTCGACCCCGGGGGTGACGCCGACTTCGGGATGGCCCGGTGTCTTCGAATGGAGCTGGCGGAAGCGCTTCAGCTCGTCAAGCGGAAGGTCATAGCCCGACAGATGCAAAAGCGCGTAAAGAAGCATTGAGCTATGACCGTTCGACAAAATGAAGCGATCGCGATCCGGCCACCGGGGGTCAGCGGGATTGTGTTTGAGATAGCGATTCCATAGAACTTCGGCGATATCAGCTAACCCCATCGGCGCGCCGGGATGGCCGGATTTTGCCTGTTCAACAGCGTCGATCGCCAGCATGCGCAATGCATTCGCCAGCGTGCGATTGTCCAGGGCGCTCTTCATTTGCGGCATTGCGGTCATGGGCGTAGTCCTGTTCAGAATGCTTTCCTCTTGCGATCCATCAGTTGCCAAATCATTGGCGTGAAGATGAGTTGCATCGCCAAGGCCATTTTACCTCCGGGGCACACAATCGTGTTGGCGCGTGACATGAAACTGTCGTGCAGCATTGAGAGGAGATAAGGAAAATCGATATCCTTCGGACTCCGGAAACGGATGATGAGCATGCTCTCGTCGGCGCTTGGGATGTCACGCGATATGAACGGGTTCGACGTGTCGACCGTCGGCACCCGCTGGAAGTTGACATGCGTTTCAGAAAACTGGGGACAAATGTACTTTACGAAATCCGGCATGCGGCGGAGAATCGTATCGACGATCGCCTCTTGCGACTGGCCTCGTGCGTCCCTGTCGCGGTGCAGCTTCTGGATCCATTCCAGATTGATGATCGGCACGACGCCAATGAGCAAGTCGGCGTGACGTGCGACATCGACCTTGTCAGTCTTGACCGCACCATGAAGCCCTTCGTAGAACAGCAGCTCTGTGCCTGATGGGAGGTCTTCCCATGCTGTGAATGTGCCAGGCTTTTGTTTGTAAAGTAGCGCCTCCTCTTCGTTGTGGAGATATTTCCGCGTTTTTCCAGCACCCGTTTCGCCGAAGTCACGAAAAAGAGCTTCGAGTTCCTCGAGCAAATTTGTGTCTGGGCCAAAATGACTGAGGTTCTGGTTTCCGAGCTTCTGCGCCTCGGCGATTTTCGCGCGCATTTCTGTGCGGTCGTACCGATGGAAGGCATCGCCCTCAACGATCGCTGCGGCGACGCCCTCGCGGCGAAAGATCTGCTGAAAAGTTGTCTTCACAGTTGTCGTGCCCGCGCCCGACGAACCGGTAATCGCGATGATCGGATGTTTTGCGGACACGGCGTGACCTCGGATGCCTTCAGCCGGAGCGGAACAGCGAGCGCTTGTGGAAAAGCGGCGTTTCGAAAGTCGGCTCTTCTCCCTCATCATAATATTTGTGATAGGCGATCAGCCGCTCGACTTCGGCGCGTGACCCGAGGATCAAAGGTACGCGCTGATGCAGAGTTGTCGGCGCGATGTCCAGAACGCGCTCCCGGCCCGTGGACGCGGCGCCGCCGGCTTGCTCGACGATCATTGCCATCGGGTTCGCCTCATACATTAGGCGCAGGCGGCCCGGCTTCGACGTGTCCTTGGTATCGCGCGGATACATGAATAGACCGCCGCGAATCAAGATGCGATAGATCTCGGCAACGAGTGACGCGATCCAGCGCGTATTGAAGTCGACTCCTCGTGGCCCTGACTTGCCTTGGATGCACTCCTCGACGTAGCGCCTGACGGGCGGCTCCCAGAAGCGTTCGTTCGATGCATTGATCGCAAACTCGCAAGTCGTCTCTGGAATGCGCATGTTGGGATGCGTTAACGTGTAAGCGCCGATCTCCCGATCGAGCGTGAACCCGTGCACGCCGCCGCCGAGCGTGATTACGATCATCGAGGTGGGGCCATAAAGAGCAAAACCGGCCGCGATCTGCTTGGTTCCGGGCTGCAGGAAATCCGCCACAGTCGGATGCGTGACACCCGGCGGCGCGCGCAGTATCGAGAAAATGGTTCCAACCGTGACATTAACGTCGATATTCGAGGAACCGTCGAG
>Ga0184625_10000929_pt1 | contig 11854 bp, 7 predicted proteins | sample PLM3_30_b1_FD_133151 | JGI IMG/M metagenome (GOLD analysis project Ga0184625, IMG submission 133151) | Groundwater sediment microbial communities from an aquifer in East River, Colorado, USA - PLM3_30_b1 | ecosystem: Environmental > Terrestrial > Soil > Riparian zone | place: USA: East River... | reverse complement strand
GAGACGACGACCGCGCTGGCCGGGATGTGGTCGACGACGTCCGAGGTCCGGTTCTCGGTCGGGCCGAACGGCTTGTCGGGCTTGGGCGCCGTCGCCTCCATGACCAACGCATCGCTCTCGACGCGCAGCCAGTAGGCGGCCCAGTCCGGAAAGATCCCGGACAGGGACTCGCTCACGATCGCACCGGCGGTGCCGTCCAGGCCCTCGCCAGCCGCCTTGGTCAGGTCGGTCGACCAGTCCATGAGCGGTCGGAGCGCGAGATAGGCGAACCCGAGGTGATCGCCGTCGGCCGATGCGAGCGCTGCCTTGGGACCGGGCTCAGCGGCGAACCCGCTGCTCCCGTTGGTGTCGACCGCCGCCTTCACCGAGGTGAGGTCGCCGAGGACGACCACCTTGCCATCTAGGACGGCGTAGGCCGCCTTCGGTGCGCCAGGTTCGGCGATGACGGTCAGGGTCGCGCCGTTGTAGGTCTCCTTGGTCGTGCTGGCGCCGGCCTTCGTGAGGGCGGCGTCGAACCAAGCCTGGGCCGCGGCAGCGTCCTTGATCGACAGGAGCGCCAGGGCGCGGAACGCCTCGAGCGATGAGGAGTCCGGTTTTTTCATCAGCGAGCCGGGCGGTGGTAACGGACCCAGACTGAACGCGACCTCGCCGTCGAACCACGGCTTGATGTCAGCGGTGTAGGTCTGATCGCCGTCGGACGCCTTCTTGACGAGCTCGTCGAGGACCTCGTCGAGCTTGGTGTCGAGCGCCGCCTGGTCCTTGAACCCCGGGAACTTCGAGAGGAACTCGCCCGTGGCGCGGCGCTGGTCGCCGGGGAGGTCCAGGCGGACCTCGCCGTAGACGATCGTGCCGGGCGGGACGTAGCCGAGGACCGTCGCCTGGGATGCGCTGTTGGTGATGAGCGCGGCGACGGCCGCCGACGCACCGAGGACGACGGCGACGACCGCGATCGCCGCCGCCCAGCGCAGGCGTCCGGAACGACGCGGCGTCCGGGCCGGGGTGACCGGAACGGCCGGCGCCCACGCGACACCGGGCTCGTACGGCTGGGGCGTCGGGTAGGTCGGCGACTCGTTCGCCGGCATCGGCGCCGTGGGGACCACGGGCGTCACCGTCGGCACCGCGGCCGTCGGGTCGAGATCGGTCGTCGTGGTCTGCTCGTTGGGATCGCGGTCGCTCATCCTGGACCTTCCTGCCGGCTCAACGCCGGCCCGTCAACGCCCCGAGGGCCGCACGCTTGCCACCGCCGGAGAGTTGTTTCATCAGTTTCTGCATTTCCTGGAATTGCTTGACGAGTCGGTTGACATCGGGGAGTGTCGTGCCGGAACCGGCGGCGATCCGCCGGCGGCGCGAACTGTTGAGGATCGTCGGGTCGCGCCGCTCGGAGCGGGTCATCGCCCTGATGATCGCCTCGGTGCGTTTGAGGTCGCCTCGGTCGACGGCGGCCTGCGCTTCGCCCGCGAGATTCCCCATCCCCGGGATCATCGACATGACCTGGCCGAGCGGCCCCATCTTCTGCATCTGCTGCATCGAGTCGAGCATGTCGTCAAGGGTGAATGCCCCCTTGCGCATCTTCTCCTCGAGCTGCGCCGCCTGTTTCTGGTCCACGTGTTCCTGGGCGCGCTCGACGAGCGTCATGATGTCGCCCATCCCGAGGATGCGGCTCGCGAGCCGATCGGGGTGGAAGACTTCCAGCGCGTCGGTCTTCTCGCCGGTGCCGAGGAACTTGACCGGGACGCCGGTGACCGCGGAGATCGAGAGCGCGGCGCCGCCGCGCGCATCGCCGTCGACCTTGGTCAGGATGAGTCCGCTCACGGGCACCGCGGCGACGAACGCCTGCGCGACCGCGACGGCCTCCTGGCCGGTCATCGCGTCGACGACGAGGAGCGTCTCGACCGGGTGGACTGCGTCGTTGACCGCGCCGATCTCGGCCATCAGGGCCTCGTCGATCGACAGGCGCCCGGCGGTGTCGAGGATCACGACGTCACGCACCTGACGCTTCGCCGCCTCGACGCCGGCGCGGACGATGTCGACGACGGGGGTGCCGGCCGGCGCCCGGTAGACGGGGATGTCGAGGGTCCGGCCGAGCGTCTCGAGCTGGTCGGCGGCCGCCGGGCGATAGGGGTCCGCCGCGACCAGGAGTGGCCGGCGGCCGAGCTTCACGACGTGGCGAGCCAGCTTCGCCGTCGACGTCGTCTTGCCCGAGCCCTGGAGTCCGACCATCGCGACGACGGCCGGATTGCCCGACAGGTGGAACGTGCGATCGCCCGCCGACAGGAGCGCGACCAGTTCGTCGTTGACGATCTTGACGACCTGCTGCCCGGCGGACAGGCTCTCGAGGACTTCGTGCCCGATGGCCTTCTCGCGGACGCGGGCGATGAAGTCCTTGACGACCTTGAAGTTGACGTCTGCCTCGAGCAACGCGAGACGGATCTCGCGCATCGCGGCGTCGACGTCGGCCTCGCTGATCCGGCCGCGGCCGGTCAGGTTGCCGAGCGTCGTTCGCAGCCGCTCGCTCAGGGTATCGAACATGGTCCGGGTGGGGCTCCGTCAGGTGATGGACCGGGCCGGCGCTCGGCCGATCCGGGGGGTGCGCGAGTTCTGACGCACCGAGTCCGGCGAGTGTAGCGCAGCCCCGCGATAGGCGCCGCTACGCACTATGCTCGGCCATCGTGCGCAACCCGTTCGCGTCCCCGCTCTGGCGCAACCAGGCCTTCGTCCGCGTCTGGGGCGCCGCGACCATCTCCATCTTCGGCTCGCTGATCACCCGGATCGCACTGCCGCTGGTGGCCATCCTCGTGCTCGGATCCGGTGCCCTCGAGGTGGCCATCCTGCGCGGGGTGGAGCTCGGGGCGATGCTGGTCTTCGCCCTGGTCGCGGGCGCCTGGGTCGATCGCCTTCGTCGACGGCCGGTCCTCATCTGGGCCGATCTCGGGCGCGCCGCCCTGCTCGGCTCGGTACCGACCGCGTTCGCGCTGGGCGTCCTCGGGTTCCCGCAGCTCCTGATCGTGTCGGGACTGGCCGCGATTCTGACGTCCTTCTTCGACGCGGCCGACAACGCCTACCTGCCGACGATCGTCGAGCGCGACCGCCTGGTCGACGCGAACAGTGCACTGGCGGCGAGTGGCTCCGCGGCCGAGTTCATGGCCTTCGGCATCAGTGGCTTCCTGGTCCAGCTGCTGACGGCGCCGATCGCCATCGCGGTCGACGCGGTGACATTCCTCGCATCGGCCCTCATGCTCGGCACGATCCGGGCCGAGGAGCCCCCGCCACCGAAGGCCGAAGACCGCGAACCGGTCCTGACCGAGATCCGGGTCGGTCTCAGCCTCGTCCGCCACGACCCGATCCTGCGGGCGTTCGCCGGGGCGCAGATGGCGCTCGCTGCGTTGTGGGGGATCTTCGGGGCGACGTGGTTCCTGTTCGTGCTCGACGATCTCGAGCTGAGCCCCGCGGTCCTCGGGGTCGTCGCCGGGGTCGGTGGGGCGTCGTCGTTCATCGGGGCCGTCGTGGCGACCCGGGCGACGCGTCGGTGGGGCATCGGGCGGGTCGCCATCGGCGGGATGCTCCTGGCGGCGCTTGGCAACGCGTTCGTCCCGCTCGCACCATCCGGCCTGCCGCTCGTCGCCATCGGCTGCCTCGTGATGCAGCAGCTCGTCGCCGATTCCGCCGCGACGGTCTACGACATCACGGAGGTCTCGGTCCGTCAGACCCTCGTGCACGACCGCGCGCTGGGGCGCGTGTCGTCGACGTTCACGGTCGCGGCGATGGTCGCCCAGCTCGTCGCAACGGTGGGCGCCGGCGTGCTGGCAGAGATCATCGGGGTCCGTGCGACATCGTGGCTTGCGCCGCTCGGCGGCCTGCTCGGCGCCGCGATCATGTGGGCGTCGCCGGTGCGCCACCTCGTCACGCTGCCGGCGGCCGCCGAGGGTGGTCAGCCCGTGGATCCGGGCGCGGTCGCCGTCGCGGTGGAGTTGGAGCAGCCGCCTGGGGCGTAGCGACGCCCCCGCGAGGGAGGCGCGAGGGCGGTCGACGTGTCGTTCGCGGGTGACGGCCCGCTGATCGATCAGAGCCGGATGAAGCCGTTCATGTACGTTCGCGGAGCGCCATGGCGGGCCATCGTGTCGTAGAACTCACGCGTCGTGAGGATCCCGTTCCGGTTGGCCGCGAACACGTCACGCAGCCCTTCGAAGAAGCGGCTCGTGCCCATCCGCGTCCGCAGCCCGTTGAGGAACGCGGCGCTCTTGAAGTAGATCGTCTGGTCGTAGCTGCCGGGATCGCTCGAGGTCGTCGGGGCCGGCAGGTTGGGGAACTCGTGGATCGAGCTGTTGACCGGTCGGGTCGAGACGTATGGCTCGAACGTCCCGAAGTAGTACCGGGCGCTGAACTCCGCGATCCCCTCGTCGAGCCAGGGCTCGCGCATCTGGTCGTTGCCGGCCATGGCGTACCACCACTGATGGGCGGTCTCGTGGGCGACCACCTCGCGGTCGGTGAACAGCGGCCGCCCGAGGAAGATGATGCCCGGGTACTCGTTGCCCGACCCGTTCCGGCCGGTCTGGGCGATGACGAAGCGGGACCACTGGTACTGGCCGTAGACCGCCTCGTACTTCACGATCGCCTCCAGCGCGGTCGCCACGGCGCTCGCGCCGCTGCCGGTCGTGTAGTAAGCGCTCACGGACACGCCGGCCGCCGAGCCGATCGCGAGCAGGTAGTTAGGGCTCGCACCGAACGCGAAGTCGCGGGTGTTGGTCATCTCGTAGACGTGTGACCGGCCGCTGCTCGAGACACGCGTCCCGGGCGCTGCGATCTTCACCGACGACGAGTCGGTGGTCAGCTCGAGCCGGATCTTCTTGGCGGCTCGGGTGTGCTGCGAGTCGCCCGGATAGCGAGTCGCATGCCCGTCGGAGACGATCGGGAACCAGTGGCTGACCTGCATGATCCCGTTGGCCTTCGACAGGCGACCCTCGAGCGAGGTGCCGATGACGCCGCTCGCTCGCACGGCGAACGTGAGCCTGGCGATCGCGGTCTCACCGACCGCGTAATCACGGCCGAGCTGCAGCTCGAGGTTTGAGTTGTTCGTCCAGCGCGCCGCGACGGCCCTGCCGTCGACGGTGAAGTTGGAGATCGATGTCAGCTCGCCGAAGGCGCGGGGCATGACCGACAGGTAGAGCTTGCTGATCGCCGCGCCCGACGTGTTCTTCACGACGATCGTCTCCGCCGTGGAGATCGTGCCCGCCGCGAAGCTGAGGTTGGACTTGAGGAGGTACGTCGTCTCGACCGCGATCGAGGCCCGGTCGACGGCCGCCGCGGCGCGCGGAGTGCCCGCGAGGACCGCCGCGGCGATCGCGAGCGCGAGGACGAGACGTGGGGTTCGTGACCGGTTCATCGGAGTGCCTTCCTGTGTGGTGCCAACAGGGACACCATCCGCCGATGAGCGGACGCGCAGAATGGACGTGCGCGGGAGCGGTCGCACCCACTAGCGAGGCATCGCGACATCCACTCGTGACGATGCCCGGGATGGACCTAACGGAAGGCGCGCGATGGACCCTGATATCGGGTCCGATCAGGCGAACAGCGCCGCCACGAAGGCGTCCGGGTCGAACGGGATGAGATCGCCGACCGCCTCCCCCACCCCGACGAAGCGGACCGGCACCTTGAGCGCATCCTCGATGGCGAAGACGATCCCGCCCTTGGCGGTCGAATCGAGCTTCGTGAGGACGATCCCGGTGAGTCCGACGGCCTCGTGGAAGGCCTTCGCCTGGGCCAGGCCGTTCTGGCCTGTCGTGGCGTCGAGGACGAAGATGGTCTCGGGCTCGGCGCCGGGGAGCCGCTTGTCGATGATCCGGCGGACCTTGGACAGCTCGTCCATCAGGTTCGTCCGGGTATGGAGGCGACCGGCGGTGTCGGCGATGACGAGGTCGGCGCCGCGGGCGACGGCGGCATCGATGGCGTCGTAGACGACCGCGCCGGGATCGGCGCCGGGGGCGTGCGCGACCATCGGGACCTTCGCCCGATCCGCCCAGATGCGCAGCTGGTCGATGGCCGCGGCCCGGAATGTGTCGGCGGCGGCCAGGATGACCGAGCGCCCCTCGGCCGCGTACCGGCTGGCGAGCTTGCCGATCGTCGTCGTCTTGCCGGTCCCGTTGACGCCCACGACGAGGACGACGGCCGGCCCCCCGGCGACCGCCGAGCGCGGGCTCCAGTCGAGGTCGCGCTGGACGAGAAGCGCCGCCAGCTCGGACCGGATCGCCGCCTCCGGGCCGCCCGGTTCGCGTCGCTTCCGGGCACGCTCGACGAGGTCGATGGCGAGGGCCGCCCCGACGTCGCCGGCGATGAGCGTCTCCTCCACCTCGTCCCACGACGGTCCCTCGCCGGTGCCGGTCCCGAGGAACGTCCGAAGCCGCGACATGAAGTTGTCGCGCGTCCGCTCGAGGCCATGTTCGAGCGCCGCTTCCGGATCCGCCTCGGACGTGGGCGCCGCGCGGACCGGTTCCGCCCAGGCGGGAGTGGGCGGCGGTTCGACCGGGATTGGCGCTGGGATGTCGATCGACATCACCGACGGTGGTTCAGGCTCGAACGGCAGGAGTGGATCGGTGGTCGGGAGAGGCTCGATCGGCGTGCCGTCGTCGAGCACACCGAAGTCGGCCGGGTCGGGCTCCCAATCGGGGTCGACCAGCGAGGGGTCGACCGGTTCGTCGACTTCGGGTGTGGGCGGTTCGTCGCGACGGCGTCGCCAGAAGGGCATCGGGGCGAAGCCTACCCGGCCACGACGGACCTGTCCCCGGCGCGCGACGCGAGGGCCTGGGCCTCCTCGAGGCGGAGGCTGATGACCCGGCTGACCGAATCGTCGCCGACGGTGACCCCGTAGAGCGCGTCGGCGGCCTCGATCGTGCCGCGGTTGTGGGTGATGACGACGAACTGGGTCCCATGCGCGAGGCTTCGCAGGGCATCGGCGAACCGCCCGATGTTCGCCTCGTCGAGCGCTGCGTCCACCTCGTCCAGCACGCAGAACGGCACCGGACGCACCTCGAGCATCGCGAAGAGGAGGGCGACAGCCGTGAGCGCCCGTTCGCCGCCCGACAGCATCGCCAGCGCCTGGGCCTTCTTGCCGGGCGGGCGGGCCACGATCTCGATCCCGGTCGAGCCGAGGTCCGTCGGGTCGGTCAGCGACAGCTTCGCGAACCCGCCGCCGAAGAGCTGCTCGAAGCGGCTCGCGAACGCACTTTCGAGGGCCGCGAACGTCGTCCGGAAGCGGTCGGCGATCATCGTGTCGAGCTCCGAGATGAGGTCGCGCGTCCGGACGATCGCGGTGCGGAGGTCGGTCGCCTGCGTCTCGAGCGTTTCGAGCCGAACCTTGAGTGTCGCGTACTCGTCGACCGCGTAGGGATTGACGGCTCCGAGCTCGTGGAAGCGCCGGCGGAGCTGGCCGAGCCTCGCCGAGCTGGGAGCCGGTGCCACGGGTGGTTCGGTCGCCCAGAGGGGCGTCATGCGGGCTAGCGCGGCCTCGAGCGCCGCGACTTCGTCCGAGATCGCATCGTCGTCGTCGGTGTCCGACGCCGGCGCGTCCGCGGCCATGCTCGCGCGCTCTGGCTCGATGGCGGGGAGGCCGGCGGCCGTGCGGAGGCCGACCAGCCCGAGTTCGCCGAGCCCACCGAGCTCGACCACGACGCTTTCGTGCAGCGCCTCCAACCCGAGTCGAGCCTCGAGGTCGAGATGATCCGCGGCTCGAAGCCGCCCATCGGCCGTGCGCAGACGCTCGCGGGCCGCCGAGGCCTCCCGTTCCGTGGCGGCGAGGCGGTCGCGGTCGACCGAGTCAGCGGCCTGGACCTCCTCGAGCGCCTGACGTGCCGCAGCCTCACGCGCGGCGGTCCCGGCGATCTCCGCGCGGAGGGCGTCCCGCTCCCCGGCGAGTGCCCGCTCCCGCTCGCCGAGCGCGGCGACGTCATGGTCCGCGCGGGCCATCCGACCCTCGGCCATCGCCGTCGACGCCTCCGCCCGAGCCCGGCGCTGCTCGGCGTCCCGGCGGGTCGCCTCCAGCGCCCCGGTCTCCTCGGCCAGGCGGTCGCGTCGGGCGCGGAGCTCGGTCGCCCGCGCTTCCCAGGCCGCGAGGGCCGCGCCATCCACCGCGACGGGGTCGGCGGGCGCGTCGCGAAGGGCAGCGGCGGGCCTGTCCTCGACGCCTGCCGCGGCGACGGCCAGTCGCGCTCGTTCGAGTTCGGCCGCCAGTCGCTCCGACTGGGCTTCGTGCCAGGACGCCTCCCGGACGACCGTCTCGAGCTGACGCGCCGCGAGACGTTCGGCTTCCTCGGCTGCCCGGCGCGCACCGCGTATGCGGCTCTCCTCGGCGCGCGTGACCTCGACGGCATCGGCCGCGGCGTGGGCGACGGCCGCCGCCCGGACCGCCCGACCTCGGAGATCCGCCGCCTCGGCATCGAGGGCCTCGGCCTGCGCGGCAAGGCCCGCCGCCTCGGCCCGGCGTTCCAGGACGGACTCGGCGGCGCCGAAGGTGACCGCGAGATCCGTGACGACCGCCGAGCCGTCGCGGGGCACCGCGATCCAGCCCGGCGGCAGGGCGGCCTGCATCGCCAGGCACGCCGCGAGGTCCGGCAGCCACGCGGCCCGGGCGAGGATCCGACGAGCGGCGCCGGTCGTGTCGCGCCGAACGGCAGCATCGAGCGTCCCGCCGCCGGCGGCCGCGAGCGACTCACGGAAGCGGCGTTCGCGCGCGTCCTCGGGACCGGCCGCCCCCGCGGTCCGCTCCGCGACGACCAGCGAGCCGCGCTCCGCGGCGAGCGACGGGATCGCGTCCGCTCCGACGACATACGCCCGCGTCGCCTCGGCGAGGGCCGCCTCGACGGCTGCCCGGAGCGGCGGATCGATCGCGAGATCCTCGTCCAGTCGCCGGCCACCGGCTCGCCGGGCGGCACGGGCGATCCCGCGCGCCTCCTCCTCGGCGAGGCGAGCCTCGAGCCCGTCGAGCCGTCCCCGCACGGCCGCTGCCGAGGCACTGACCGTCACTGCCCGCTCGTGCGCCGTCGCTCGCTCCGCATCGGCGGCGTCCGCCTCCGCACGTGCCGTCTCGGTCCGAGTGGCCGCGTCCCGTTCCGCCTGCAGCGCGCTCGCCAGGGTCTCGCGGGCGGCCGCGAGGTCGGCGTCCAATGCCTCGCGGCGCGCCGCCGCGGTGGCCGCCTGCCCGGCCTCGTCCTCGGCGCGTTGTTCACTGTCGGCCAGCCGCCGTCGGGCGGTCTCGCCATCCGCCTGCCGGGCCGCTGCAGCGCGGCGCAGCGCAGCCAGTTCCTCGCCGTGCGCCTGCCGTGCGTTGCGCAGCGCCCCGAGTTCGGCGAGTGCGTGGGCCAGTTCCCGTTCGGCCTCGCCGAGCATCCCCTCCAGGTCGAGATCGCGCGGCGGGACCGGGGCGGCCAGCCCACGTCGTCCCACGGTCACCTCTGCCTCGGCTGCGGCTCGCTCCTCGAGGAGCCGGCGGCGGTCGCGTTCGAGCGCCTGCAGCTCCGAGGTGAGCCGCGCGTCGTGGATCTCGGCCGCAGTCGCTGCCGCCCGGGCGGCCTCGTGCGTCTCCCGCCGCTCCCGCTCGAGCGTGGCGCGGACGGCGAGCTCGGCAGACAGCGCCGACGCCGCCGCCTCCGCGGCGGCAAGCTCGCCCATCGCGTGATCCACGGCCGAACGCGCCCCGTCGCGGTCGGCCTCGGTCGCAGCGAGCCGACCCGCCGCCTCGTGCCAGCGCGCGTGCATCGCGAGCATGAGCGCCCCCGCGAGCTCCTCGCCGGTCGACGCGCGCGTGGCGTGCTGCTCGGCCTGGGCGGCGAGCCGGCGCGCCTGCGGACGAAGCTCGCCCAGGATGTCCTCGACCCGAGCCAGGTTCGCCTCCGACTCGACGAGCTGTTCCTCGGCCCGGCGGCGGCGGCGCTCGTGCCGTCGGACCCCGGCGACCTCCTCGAACAGCGGCCGTCGCTCCTCCGGGCGGAGGGCGAGGGCCTGATCGACCATCCCCTGCCCGATGAACAGGAAGGCGTTGTCGGCGAGATGGGCCGCATCGAGCAGATCGACGAGGTCGCGCAACCGGATTCGGCTCTTGTTGAGCAGGTAGTCGTTCTCGCCGGAGCGATAGAGCCGCCGGCCGAGCTCGAGGACCCCGAACTCGACGGGGAGGAGGCCGTCCGAGTTGTCGAGGACGAGCGTGACGTCCGCCATCCCCTGGGCGGCACGTTTGTCCGACCCCGCCCAGATGACGTCCTCCGCCTTGCGCGAGCGCAGCGCGCGACCCTGTTCCCCGAGCGCCCACCGTAGGGCATCGGCGAGGTTGCTCTTGCCCGACCCGTTGGGGCCGACGACCGCGCTGATCCCGGGGCCGAATTCGACGGCCGTCCGTTCGGCGAACGACTTGAAGCCCTGGAGGCGGAGCGCCAGCAGGCGCGGCTCGGCCCGGCGCGGCTCGACCGGGCGCGGCTCGGCCCGGCGCAGCTCCGACGAGGTCACACGCCGGCCCCGTCCGGACCCGACCCGAAACCCGCGCGCAGCAAGCGCTCGAGCGCCTGGGCGGCGGCGGCCGTCTCCGCCGTGCGGCGTGACGGCCCCTCGCCGACGCCAAGCAGCTCGCCGTCGACCCAGACCTCGATCCGGAACGACTTCTCGTGATCGGGTCCGGTCGCATCGAGGAGCCGGTACGACGGACGCTCGCCGGAATGCCGCTGGGTGAACTCCTGGAGTCGGCTCTTGGGACTCTTGAGGACCCCGATCGGCGACTCGGCGACCAGCTCCGGCCCGGCCAAGCCGATCAGCCAATCGCGGACGGGCTCGAACCCGAGGTCGAGATACAGGGCGCCGGCGACCGCTTCGAAGGTCGATGCGAGCAGCGAAGGACGGCGCCGGCCGCTTCGCTGTGCCTCCCCCTCACCAAGGAGCAGATAGTTGCCGAGCTCGATCCGACCAGCGAGACGGGTGAGACCGGTCGTCGACACGATCGCCGCACGCCGGGCGCTCAGATTCCCCTCGTCGTCTTCGGGATGACGCGTGTACAGCGCGTGGGAGATGGCCAGGTTGACCACGGCGTCACCCAGGAACTCGAGGCGTTCGTTGTGGCCGAGGACGGCGTCACGGTGCTCGTGATGCCAACTCGAGTGGACGAGGGCCTGCTCCAGCAGGTCGAGGTCGCGGACCGGGAGTCCGATCCGAGCCGCGAATGCCTCGGCTGGACGCACGATGCCGTGGTCCGGCCGGACGCTGGGCTGGGTGCGGCTAGGAGGAGCGCTCGTCGATGTAGTCGACGGCGTCCTGGACCGTACGGATCTTCTCCGCGTCCTCGTCCGAGATCTCGGTGCCGAACTCCTCCTCGAGACTCATGATGAGCTCCACGAGGTCGAGCGAGTCGGCGTTCAGGTCGTCGACGAACGATGCCTCTGGCTTGACCTCATCCTCGTCGGCGCCGAGCTGCTCGACGACGATCTTCTTGAGGCGCTCGTACGTTGTTGCCACTGACTCCCTCCTCGGAGTTGGGTGATTGTGCCGTCGGCCGGGGGCCGCTGGGCTCCGCTGCGATGTTCCCGAGGACGCCATTGACGAGGCGTCGCGCCGGTTCTCCACTGTAGGTGCGTGCCAGCTCGACCCACTCGGCGATGGCCACCCGGGCCGGCGTGGCCGAGTGTAGCACCTCACCTATGGCGCAACGGAGCAGCGCGCGATCCATCCGCGCGAGCCCTGTGACGGGGTACTGAGGCGCCCGCCGGGTGATCTCCGCGTCGATCGCGTCGCGGTGCTCGACCACCGCGGCGACGAGCTCGCGCGCGAGTGTCGCCGCGTTCGCGTCGCGTTCCTCATCGGCCAGGTGCCGCTCCAGGACGGCGTC
>Ga0184625_10000928_pt1 | contig 11854 bp, 9 predicted proteins | sample PLM3_30_b1_FD_133151 | JGI IMG/M metagenome (GOLD analysis project Ga0184625, IMG submission 133151) | Groundwater sediment microbial communities from an aquifer in East River, Colorado, USA - PLM3_30_b1 | ecosystem: Environmental > Terrestrial > Soil > Riparian zone | place: USA: East River... | reverse complement strand
CACCACTCACCACTCACCCACTCACGGCAGGCCAGAGGCCTACCCCACTACGTGGTCTTCAGCAGGTAGCCGCGGCCGCGGATGGTTTGGATGAGGGGTTCGTCGAAGCCCTTATCGACTTTGCCGCGGAGCCGGTTGATGTGGACCTCGACGACGTTGGTGACGCCTTCCCAGTCGGCTTCCCAGAGGTGTTCGCAGAGCATCTTGCGGGTGACGACTTGCCCGGCGTAGCGCATCAGGAATTCGAGCAGGCTGAACTCGGTGGGCGTCAGGGCGATCTCGCTTTCGTCGCGCTTCACGCGGCGCGTCGCCAGGTCGAGCGAGAGCGGACCGACCGCCATGGACGACTTGGGCCGCTCGAGCGCCCGCCGGCCGATCGCTTCCAGCCGGGCCAGCAGCTCGGGGAAGGCGAACGGCTTGACGAGATAATCGTCGGCCCCGGCCTTGAGGCCGGTGACGCGATCCTCGACCGAGCCCAGAGCCGTCAGCATCAGCACCGGCGTCCGCACGCCCGATTGCCGCAGCCGGCGGAGCAGGTCGATGCCGGGCAGGTCGGGCAGGAGCAGATCGAGGACGACGACGTCGAACTTTTGGCTGCCGGCTTCTTCGAGGCCGCGCTGCCCGTTTTGCACCCAGCGGCATTTGTGGCCCGCCTCGCACAGCCCGCGGTGCAGGGCTTTGCCGAGGGCCTGGTCGTCTTCAACGATGAGCAGATCCATGTTCGCTGGCATGAGAAGCAACTCGGCGGGCAGTGATTACCACCTGCATTCTCTCTGGAAAGTCGGCCGTTGGCGACGGGAAAGACGCCACCTTGCGAGAAAGTAAGCCGAATGCCGCCCGCCGAGGCCCCTAACGAAGTTGTAACCGCGTCGGCGTATTCCCCGCTGCGGCTCGGCAGATAGAGTGGACGAGTAGGTATTGCACACGCGATCGGGCGTCACCAACGCCCGCAGCCCGCCGCCTCTCCCGCCTGGCGGACTCCGGCTGAACATCCCCAAAGAACAGCTGCTCATGACGACGGCATCGCCACCGGCCCGCGGGCACGAATCGGCCACCTATCTGCACGGCGGCGGGCGCGAGCAGGCAGCACGGCTGGCCCAGTTGCAAGCCGTCGTGGATCACGCGGTGCATTACCTGCCCGCCCAGGGACCGATCAAGGTCTTCATCCACCACAACACGCTGCACGCCTTCGAGGACCTGCAGTTCGACGACGGCGTGAAGGCCGGATCCAAACTGTTCGGCTGCCAGCCGTACCTGTCGGAAGACCGCTATCGCGAGATGCTGGGGACGGGCCGCATCCGGCTGGACGACCTGGTCGTGGTGCTGCTCGACGATTTGGGAGAAGAGGGTGACCGGCTGCTCGGCTTTTTGGGCACGCGATTCAACTTCCGGCTGGCAATGCTGCAGTTTCCGCCGCGGGTCGCACCGGCGGCCGAGCTGCGGTGGTTCGTGGCTGAGACCGACGCGCTGTCGCGGATGCGCGACGACGCCCCGGCCGACATCCGCGAGCGATTCCTCCGCGAGACGCGGCACTGGGTGATGCGCGACCTGCGCGGGGCGCTGGAGAATCCCGCGGGCGACGGCGTGCCGCCGTTTTTGAAGGGGCTGTTCGAGCAATTCGGATTGCAATCGCTGGAAGCATGGTCCGATGCGACGTGGGAGGCGTTCTCGCTGCAGGCCCTCTGGCGAATCTGCCGGGCGGGAGTACACGGGGTCAAGCCGCCGTCCGCGGCCGCCGCGGCTCCTGGTGCGCGGCATCGCGACCTCGTGCTGGCCGCGACGGGCAGCGACAGCGACCTGTTGGTCCACGATCTGCTGATCAAGTTTTGCTCGGCCTTTTTGGATCAGGGGTTTTCGCGGTGGGACCTGCCCGAGCGCGACCGCGGGTTCTTCCGCTCGTTCGCCGCGGTCTATGGCCGCGAAGGCGGGCCGCCCGACGTGTGGCTCGAGGACCTGCCCACCGAGCTGACGCGGCTGACGCAAGCCGAGATCGGCCCGCTCGACTCGATCCTCGAATCGCTCGAGCTGCTGGGCGTCGAGCCGGATGAGTGGGACACGTTCCTCACACAAACGCTGCTGGCCCTCCGCGGCTGGGCGGGCATGATCCGCCAGGTCGAAATCCGAGCCGATAGCGTGGCCCACGCGATTCCCGTCGGCAGCACGATCGAGTTCCTGGCCGTGCGGCTGATCCTCGAACGGCTGGCGCTGGCCGCCGTCGCCCGCGAAACGCTGGGCTACGACGGGCCGCTGGCCGATCTGCGGCGGGCCACGCGAGCGGCGACGCCGCGGCACGAAGCGGTCGGCGTCGATCAGCGGGCGTTTCAGGTCTTTCAGCTAGCTCAGGTGCTGGGTTGGCTGCCGCCGCAGCTCGCGTCCCTGTCGAAGTCCGATTGGACGTCGCTGGTCGCGGAGATCGAGGCCTTTCCCGCGATCGAGCGGCGGCGAATCCTGCATGCGGCTTTCGAGCGGCGGTATCGCGTGCAATCGCTCGACGCGGTCGCGCTCAACAGCCAACGTCCGCGGGGCCGAGTCGAGAATCCGCGATTCCAGGTGATGTGCTGCCTCGACGAGCGGGAGGAATCGTTCCGCCGACACCTGGAGGAAATCGCCCCCGACGTCGAGACGTTCGGAGCGGCCGGCTTCTATAACGTGCCGATCTATTACCGCGGCGCGGCCGACGCTCACTATGTGCCGCTGTGCCCGATCGTCATCAAGCCGCAGCACTGGGTCGAGGAAGACGTCGTCTATACGCTCGATGATGTCCACAGCACGCGGACGAAGGCCCGCCGGGCTTTGGGCCTCGCTTCGCATCGCTTTCACGTCGATAGCCAGTCGTTCGCCGGCGGCGCGGTCCTGGCCGCGGGCCTCGGCGCGCTCGCCTCCATCCCGCTCGTCGCCCGCGTCCTGTTTCCACGGCTGACGGCTCAGATCCGCCGCATGTTTCAGCGGATGGTGCAGCCGCCGCTGCACACGAATCTGGAGATGGAGCGAGCCGGCGGGACGCCCGGACCCGAGCCGGGCCACGTCGGCTTCACGCTCGACGAAATGACGAACATGGGCGAGCGGCTCTTGCGCGACGTCGGCCTGACCAGCAGTTTCGCGCGAGTGATTGTCATCCTGGGCCACGGTTCGAACAGCCTCAACAACCCGCACAACTCGGCCTATAACTGCGGGGCCTGCGGCGGCGGCTGCGGCGGCCCCAACGCCCGAGCCTTGGCAAAGATACTCAACGACCCTCGCGTCCGTGAACGGCTCAAGCCCCGCGGCCTGACCATTCCCGATACCACGCTCGTCGTCGGCGGCTGGCACAACACCTGCAACGACAGCATCACCTATTTCGATCTCGACCGGCTGCAAAAATCCCACAAGGCCGACTTTGACCGCGTACGGCGCGAGCTGGAAGAGACGTGCGACCGCAACGCCCACGAGCGCTGCCGCCGGTTCATCTCGGCTCCGCTGAACATGACGTTTCCGGCCGCCCGCCGCCACGTCGAGGCCCGTTCGGAAGACCTGGCCCAAACGCGGCCCGAATGCGGCCACGCCAGCAACGCCCTGTGCGTGGTCACGCGTCGCAGCCGCGTTCGCGGACTGTACATGGACCGGCGGGCTTTTCTCACGTCCTACGATCCCACGCAGGACGACGAGCAGACGAGCACGCTGACGCGCCTGCTCAGCGCGGCCGTGCCGGTCTGCGGCGGCATCAACCTGGAGTACTATTTCTCCTACGTTGATAACACTGGTTACGGCTGCGGCACGAAGCTGCCGCACAACGTGACGTCGCTCTTGGGCATCATGGACGGCGCGGCCAGCGACCTGCGGCCGGGATTGCCCTGGCAAATGGTTGAAATTCACGAGCCGGTGCGGCTGCAGTTCATCATCGAGACGACGCCGCAAAAAATGGACGCCCTAATGGATCGCAATCCGGGGATCGGCAAGCTCTGCCGCAACGGCTGGGTGCAAGTGGCGACGCTCGACCCGGAATCCAGCACGATTCACGTTCTGAAGGACGGCAAGTTCGAGCTCTACCGCCCCGAATCGACCACGCTGCCACAGGTGGCCTCCTCGACCGAATGGTATCGGGGCTGGCGCGAGAACCTGGGCTATGCACAGATCAGGAATGACTAGGCGCTGATGACGAATGGCAAAACACTTCATCGACTTTCCCATTAGTCATTAGGTCTTAGTGCTTAGTCATTATTCAGTTCAATATGCAACTCACTCCGCTTAATCTGCTGGGCCTCGCAGTCGTGGTCATCCCGGCGCTCCTCGTCGCGCTGCTCGGCGTGCCGTTCTTGTGGGGCCGGCCGCTCTCCGAGCGGTGGATCGGGCGGATCGTGCCGACGGGCATGGTGCTGGGACTGCTCGCGTCGCTAGGCGTGCTGGGGCTGATGCTCGTGCAGCACACGTATCAGGTGACAATCGGCCCGTTCAATTGGATCAGCCTGCCGGGGCACGCGCCGGGCGAGGAGGGCGGCCACTTTCACTTCACCGTCAAGTTCGTGTTCGACCGCCTGTCGGTGCCGTTTGCGATCCTGTCATTCGTGCTGTGCGGCACGATCGGCGCGTTCGCCAATAAGTACCTGCACCGCGAAGCCGGTTTCGCCCGGTTCTTCATGCAGTATGCCCTGTTCGTGTTGGGAATGATCGTCACGTCGCTGGCCGGTACGATCGAGACGATGTTCTTCGGCTGGGAGCTGGTCGGCGTTTCGTCGGCCATGCTCGTCGCCTTCTTTCACGAGCGGCTGGCTCCCGTCCGCAATGGCCTGCGAGTCTGGATCGTCTATCGCATTTCCGACGCGGCCCTGTTAATTGCGGCGGTCGTGCTGCACCATTTGCACGGCGAGGGCGACTTCGCGGCACTCATGGGCGCCGGTCCGTGGCCCGAGGGTCATGCTCTCTTGTCCGCCAACCAGGCCCTGATCGTCGGCCTCTTGCTCGTTGTGGCAGCCGCCGGCAAGTCGGCGCTGGTGCCGTTCTCGGGCTGGCTGCCGCGGGCGATGGAAGGGCCCACACCCAGTAGCGCCGTGTTTTATGGCGCGCTCTCGGTCCACCTCGGCGCGTTCCTGCTGCTGCGGGTCAGCCCGCTGCTTGACACGTCTCTGACGCTGCGGTTGGTCGTGGTCGCCTTGGGCCTGGTCTCCGCGCTGCTCGGTGCGCTAGCTGGCCGAGCGCAAACCGACATCAAGTGCGCTCTGTCGTTCGCCTCGCTCACGCAAGTCGGCCTGATCGTCGCCGAGATCGGCGCGGGACTGCGGTACATCGCCCTGATTCACATCCTGGGCCACGCCTGCCTGCGGACGCTGCAGTTTCTGCGGGCCAGCAGCCTACTGATGGACTATCACAATCTCGAAAACGCGATCGGCTCGCGGCTGCCGCCCTTTAGCAGCCCGCTCGGCCGGTTTGTGCCGCAGTGGCTACGCGTGCCGCTGTATCGCTTCGCGGTGCAGCGCGGCTATCTCGACGCCTGGCTCACGGACTATGTCGCCCGGCCGTTTCTGTGGGTCTTTCGTTCGTGTGATGCGCTGGAGCGGCGGTGGACCGATTTTCTCGCCGGCGGCAACTCGCGCGAAAGCGACCGCGTCGGCTGGCAGGCGGGAACCTTGGACGATCTCTCGTTATGACCGTATTGGATTTACCACTGCTGGAGCTGGCGATCCTCGTTCCGCTGTGCGGAGCGGCGCTCGTGGCGCGCATCCGCGATTCGTCGGTGGCCCGCTTGTGGTGCCTGGGTTTCTGCGGATTTGCGTTTGCCTGCACGATCGCCGAGTGGCAGGACTTCAACTTTCTGCACGCCAAAATCGCGCACGACCCCGGCCCGCTGGCCCGCGCGCTGGACAACTTCCTGGAGATCGACGCCCTCAGCGCGCCGCTCTTGCCGGTCACCGCACTGATCTATCTGCTGACGGCGATCGCCACGCTCCGCACAAAAATTCGCCGCTTTTCGTTCGCAGGCACGCTGATTTCCCTCGCCCTGGCGCTGGCCGTACTCACCTGCCGGAATCCGTGGGGAATCAGGGCGCTGCTCGCCGCCCGCACGGTCGCGCCCTCCCTGGAATTGCGGGCCCGCGGCAAGCCGACGCGGATTTACGTCCTGCACATGGCCCTGTTCATCGGCATGCTCGCCCTGGGCTGGTTCTTCGTCGAAATGGAAGGCCGCCAGCGCGTGCATTCGTTGTGGGCCGTGCTGCCGCTGCTGATCGCCGTCCTGATCCGCACCGGCGGCATTCCGTTTCACTGCTGGATCACCGACTTGTTCGAGCACGCGACCTTCGGCACGGCCCTGCTTTACCTGACGCCCATGATGGGGGCTTACGTCGCCGTCCGCCTGGTGCTGCCGATCGCTCCGGAGTGGGTGCTGCAGAGCATCGCCCTCGTCTCGCTGGCCACGGCCGTCTATGCCGCGGGCATGGCCCTCGTGCAGCGCGAAGCGCGGCGGTTCTTCTCCTACATCTACCTCAGCCACGCCTCGCTGGTGCTCGTCGGTTTGGAGACGCTCAACCCGATCGGCCTCACCGGCGCCTTGTGCGTCTGGCTGTCGGTCGCCCTTTCGCTCTCCGGGTTTGGTCTCACGCTGCGAGCCCTCGAAGCGCGGCACGGCCGGCTGCCCTTGAGCAAGTTCCACGGCGTCTATGAACACACGCCGCTGCTGGGTGTCTGCTTCCTGCTCACGGGCTTCGCCAGCGTCGGCTTCCCCGGCACGTTCGGATTCCTGGGCACGGAGCTGCTCGTCGATGGCGCGGTGCAGACCTATCCGCACATCGGCATCGCGGTCGTCATCGCCGCCGCCCTGAACGGCATCGCCGTCGTCCATGCCTATTTCAAGCTGTTCACCGGCACCAGACACGTTTCGTCCGTCCCGCTGCAAGTCGGCCTGCGTGAGCGCCTGGCCGTGCTCACGCTCGCCGCCCTCATCCTCGGCGGCGGCGTCTTCCCGCAGCTCGTCGTGCCGTCGCGCCACCGCGCCGCCGAGGTGATCCTCTCGGAGCGCGAGCGTCTGGCGCCGGCCGCGCCCGGCCCCGTGGAGACCGCCGAAGTCGGGCCGTCCGTCAGAACCAATAAGGGAAATTAACCCGCCGCTAACACGTTGTAATGTCACATCCACGAGCCGCAATTGAATGACTCAGCACTTGCGATTACTGCTGACAGAGCAACCACTTGCGGCGGATTACAAAGCCGTCAACTTCGCGGTCCTGTTCGATCAAACAAGTATCCTGAAGCATCCGTTAATTGAGCGCGACCACCTTCCCCTGCTGGGGTTTTGAATATGGAAAATGGAAAGCCGCTGGCCAAAATCGATGAGGTTCCCTGGAGCGAGCGCCTCCGCAGCGATGTGGTGGCCGGGTTCTTGGTGTTCCTGATCGCCCTGCCGCTCTGCCTCGCAATTGCCAAGGCCAGCGGCTATCCCGAAATCGCCGGCGTGTTCACCGCGATCGTCGGCGGCCTCGTGACGCCCTGGCTTAGCAACAGCCAGCTCACGATCAAGGGACCGGCGGCTGGCTTGATCGTGATCGTGCTCGGCGCGGTGACGGACTTCGGCTTCACGCCGTCGCCCTCGACCCCAGATGCCATCGCCGCGAATCTTGCCGCCTACAAGATGGCACTAGCGGTCGGCGTCGTCGCGGCCGGAATTCAAATTCTGTTCGGCCTGTTTCGCGCCGGCGCACTCGGCGACTTCTTTCCGTCGTCGGCGGTACACGGGCTGCTCGCCGCAATCGGCGTAATCATCATCAGCAAGCAGGTGCCGGTCGCGCTGGGCGTCACGCCGCACGCTAAGGAGCCGCTGGAATTGCTGGCGGAGATACCTTCGGAAATTCAGCACCTGAATCCCGAAATCGCGGCCATCGGGCTGATCAGCCTGGTGATCCTGTTTCTGTTCCCGCTGATCAAGAACTCGCTGATTCGCAAAATTCCTGCCCCGATGATCGTGCTGGCTGTTGCAGTGCCGCTGGGCATCTACTTCAACTTGAGCAAGCAGCACGACTATACGGTCCTCGGCCATCACTACACGGTCGGCAATAAATTCCTGGTCAACGTGCCTGCCAGCCTGGCCAGTGCCATTACCTTTCCCGACTTCTCCGTCTTCACCAAAGCGGCACTATTGGGGAAGGCCATCAAGTGGGTCGTGATGTTCTCGCTGATCGGCAGCCTGGAGTCGATGCTCAGTGCCAAGGCCGTCGATATTCTCGACCCGCAGCGGCGGAAGACCAACCTCAACGGCGACCTGTTGGCCGTGGGCATGGCCAACCTGGTCAGCTCGGCGATTGGCGGGCTGCCGATGATCTCCGAAATCGTTCGCAGCCGCGCCAACATCGACAATGGAGCCAAGTCCAAATTCTCGAACATGTTCCATGGGATGTTCTTGCTCCTGGCCGTGGCCCTGGCTGCTCCGGCGATCCGCATGATCCCGCTGGCAGCGCTCGGCGCGATGCTGGTCTATACGGGCTTCCGCCTGGCCCATCCGCGGGAATTCGTCCACGTCTATAAGATCGGCCGCGAGCAGCTCGTCGTGTTCGTGGGCACGATCATCGCCGTGCTGGCCACCGACTTGTTGATCGGCATCTTCATCGGCATCGGCATCGAGCTGCTGATTCAGTTCATCAACGGCGTGCCGCTGAATTCGCTGCTCATGCCCGGCGCGGAAGTGCGGCAGATCGACGAGCGGACCTGGCTGATTTGCCCGCGCAGCAGCGCCATCTTCTTCAACTGGCTGCCGATCCGCAACAAGATCGAACGCTACGGCCTGGCCCAGAACATGAACATCATCGTCGATCTGTCGCAAGCACAGCTCGTCGATCACACGGTCATGGAGAAGCTCCACCAGATGGAGCGCGAGTTCGCCGAGCGGGGCATCGCCCTGGCGATCGTCGGCCTGGAAGGCCACGTACAGCTTTCGCAGCACCCGGCCGCCGCCCGCCTCCGCGGACCGACGGTCAAGCCCGCCCCTGTCAGCCATGCGGCGGGGGTCAAGCACGCCGACGAAAAAGAACTAGTCGTGCACTAACCTGATTCAAGGATCACGTTCGCATACTGCACCGTGTCCCCGGTGCGGATGAGTCCAATCGCCCGCGGCACGCGCTGCTTGAAGGCCACGTGCGGCTCGTAGGTCACGTTGATGCCCGCCAGCGCTCTGGCAAACCAGGCCTGTGTTTCGGCGTTGTTCTCGCGAAATTCCTCGGCCATCCAGGCCTGGGCAATGACAAAGCTCGGCCGCAGGGCCGCCAGCACTTGCGACACCGTCGGCACGTCATCGATCAGCGACAGATCGATCGTCTCGATGCCCGGCCAGAACGGAAACCCGCGGTCGGCGATCACCAGCCAGTTCGTGTGCCGCACGCAGGCGAGCAGCGAGAGTACGTGCGGATTGAGGATTCCCATTTTGAGCATTAGCGGCCTTACTTCCCGTGTTCGTCAATTCGCTTCTGCAGGGCGGTGCTGGCTTCGCGATAGACGCCGAGCACGGCCTGCCGCTCTTCGTCGTCCGCGAACGTCGCCTTGCTCTCGATCACTTTCAAGCTGTCCTTCATTTCGGCAAGCATCCCGCGGGCGACTTCCGGGCGGAACAGCCGCCGGCCGCCGACTTCGACGTAAATCGGGCTGGTGTGGGCAAACAGCGGCTGGCTCAACTCGTTTTTGCCGGCGCTATCGGGAATGCGCAGAGCGAACCAACCGGGGCCGGCGACTTTCAGCGTGTGGTCAAGGCTGGCCGTGGAGTGGCTGCCTTCTTTTTTGGCAGCGACGGAATGCACGACCTCGCCATTGTGGATCAACTCGACACGCTGAAAGTCATTGCGGCCAAAAGCGCGGCCTTGGACGCGGATTTCGTCGCCCGCGACTGCCACGATCGTATCGCCGATCTTGTGCGATCCGGCGATCAGCTCCAGGAATGTGCCGTTGGTGATGGTCGATTTGCCCGCGGCCAATTCGGCCAGCCACCGCTTGGGCGACCACGCGCCGGCCAGCGGCACATAGACGCGGGAGAAGTCGTAGATGAACCAGTCGGTGCCGGTCGAGAACGGCACCTTCATGCCCGCGGCCAGATAGCGATAGAACGTGTCCGCGTAACCGCCATGGTTGCCGCCGTCGAAAATATTCTGGGCGTGAACGAGGCCACTGACCCAGTTGGGAATGTCCTCGTGCCCGAACGTGTTGTGGCACCAGATCACCGTCGCCCCGTCCGCGCGGGCCGCCCGGATGCCGCGCTGGATCGGGATGCCGTCGGTGCCTTCCCGCATGATCCCCGGTCCGATGCTGACGGGTTCGATCCGTTTGAGAATGTCGAGCAGCATCACGTGCCCGAAGCCTTCGCCGCCGGTCCCGAAGTTGTGCCGGTGCTCCTGGCCGCCGGCGTATTTCACCGCGCCCTGCGACAGCCGGCCGAAATCGCCCTCGCTGAGCGTGTTGGTGATGTAGTCCCGTTCGTCGGGAATCCGCCGCAGCAGCGACACAAACACCAGGTCCAGCCCATCGCCCAGCGGCACGGTCCGCAGATAGCGGTCCATCTCCTCATGCGTCAGCTTCATCAAGTGCAGGTGCGTATTGCCGGCCACGAGGCCCTTTACCCGCGCGTCGTAGAACCGCACCAGCGGCAGCCGCAGCGTTTGCGACTTTTCCGCCGCGGCAACGATTTCGCGAACGGCCAATTCGGTCTCCAGGCCGTGGAACGCCTCGACCTTCAGCTTCGCCCGCGGCACGACGAACGTTCCGCCGGCCGGCAGCGTGTACCAGTTCTCTGCCCGATGAATCTCGTCGCGAAACGCCAGCGGCTTGCCGCTCGCCAGATTCGTAATTCGTACCAAACCGCCCACCGGCTCGCGAACGCCTTCCAGCGTCAACTCGATCGTCAGCTTGCACGCCGCCGCATCATCCGCCGCCGGCGCTGCCTCGGTCTGCTGCTCGGCCTTAGCCTGCTGCGCCGCCTGAGCCTTCACGAACTGAGCCGCGGTGTGATCGTGAGCCACCACCCCGGACGCGATAAGTAGTAAGAAGACTGACGACATCGCTAGGCCTCCGGAGTGCTTTTGATTTTGGCCTTACTGAGCTTTGCCTTGCTCCGGCGCTGGAGTTATCGCACCCTTTGCCTTGCCATTAGGGCCGACTATCGGCCGTTTCGATTTGGCTTCCTCCTCGCGCAAAAAAGCGAACAATCCGTCTAGGCCGCCATGTTCCTCAAGCAGCTTGCGCCGCGTGGCATGGATTTCTTCCACAATTGGATCAGGCGGATTCTTGATTGAGGGAATCGACATCGCCCATCAGCTCCTCGGGAGTGCAAACATTCGGAACAAACATGCCTCTGGCGGAAAGGAACTGCTTAATTGCCGGCAGCCGTTCTGCGTTCGCGATATGCTTGCAATTCCACGTCAAAAGGAAATCGATACGGTAAACGGACGCAAAGGCAATATGAGCTGCATCGGCTGCCGCATTTGCAGGCACGAGCCCAGAACGAAACAACTCAACCGCAATCGATTGTACATCGGGCGTTGCAGACAGGATCGCAACTCCGGTTAAGGCTTCAAGCCGCCTCCGGGCGGCATCTGTGTCCCCTTGAGACGCCTCTTGAATGACAAGCTCGGACGCGAATAGTTCAAAATGCTCGCGCCGTTGATCCCACCAATCGCGCGTCAGTGCCTGGTGCGCTGCGGCAATCAAGTTGTGCATGGGCCAAGCCGTCAGGTAGCTCACAATCGAGGTTTCGATGTAGATTGAAGGCATGGCTTGACGGTTTTCGCTCCTTCTCAAATCACTGATGCCACTCACCCTCAAAGAACCCGCGGTGGACCTGGTTGAACCAGGCGGGAGTGGAGGGCTGCCCCTCCTGACCGAGCGCATCGACCGCGAGGACCCAGTACCGCGTTTT
>Ga0184625_10000927_pt1 | contig 11854 bp, 20 predicted proteins | sample PLM3_30_b1_FD_133151 | JGI IMG/M metagenome (GOLD analysis project Ga0184625, IMG submission 133151) | Groundwater sediment microbial communities from an aquifer in East River, Colorado, USA - PLM3_30_b1 | ecosystem: Environmental > Terrestrial > Soil > Riparian zone | place: USA: East River... | reverse complement strand
ATATTCGAGGATCATTTCCTGGTAATTCCGACGCGCCAAATTCTGAATTTCGGTCGCGCCAGTCTGGAGGATAACATCCTCGATGATGTCTAGCGGCAACAGCCGGGCGTGTTTGGTGATAATGGCGCGATCCACGTGGTTGCGGGTTGTGACCGCACCTAAGGTGTTGATCATATGCTCGACAAAAGCCTTGCGGGCCTTAGCCAACCGCTCGGGGCTAACACCGTGCTGTTGATAGGTCCGCATCCGCCGCTGGCGGCGTTCCTCCGGCTCCCGCGCGTGGCCGCGAGCCTCCCGCATGGTCTTGCCGCGGCCCCGCGCGGAGGCAATCCGGCGGGCGTATTCCGCCTTGTAATCGCGGGCTTTACGCGCCATTCGCTGGTTGCGTCACAGCCGGAAGCGTCATAGCGAAAAAGGGGAACCCTCGCGGTTCCCCTCTCCCTCTCAGGTGACGCTAAAGGGCAGGTAGGGCTACGCCCTTCAGAAGCTCCGTAATGCCGTCTTCCTGCTCTTGGGTGAGCTCCCCGGTCTCGGGGTGCATCTCTTCGATTTGAAGAGCAGGCGGCGGCAGCGGCGCGTCGATGATGCCGCACTCGATTGCCATTCGCCGGGCCGGGGAGAGCATTCCCGGCGGCTGCCGCACAAAGATACGGTAAACGTATCCGGTGCCGCCCTTCCTCCCTGAATCGTCGGGGAAGGCCCACCCCTCAAACCGGATTGGGCAGGAACCGGCCTTGTCGATTGCCGCCTTGACGAAGCGTTCCGCGACACCGGGCAGGAACAATTCGGTTGCGGTGATCTCGGAGGCCCGGTTGTGCGCCAGGGCGAAGAAATCCCCGATGATCCGGGTAAATTCGCCGTAGGCGCCTTCGCCTTGTGTGTGGGCGTAGGCGATGCCGGTGATCCAGCCGCATAGCACTGGCTGCTTGGTGTCGCGGGCGATCAGCCCCGCCAGCGGGTTCAGCCTCGAAAAGCTGAGATTGCCCTTTAGCTCGAAACCTTCCGGCGACAATTCATCGGCGCCGTTGTTAACTTCGCGTGTCGTTTTTGACATAATAACGATCCTTGACAGGAAACCGTCGGGGACCGGCGACGTGCTGACTGTCTCTGCAAAAGCAAGACAGCACGTCGCCGGCTGCGGGCTGGACGGCGCAGCCCGGAGAACAAGCGCAGAACGAACCTAGGGTTCCGCGCGAAATTTGAGCAATTTTGGCTAGATGCGGCGCAGCGCAGCCTTGACGTGGGTGGCAAAGCGCGACATCTAGTTCGGGAGACGGCAAGCCGCGATTTGTGGGGCACTTTGACGGGTTTCCCCTACTAAACGGTCCAGTTTTCGGCTGGCCGGATTGCGGTACACCACCGGGGAAGCGGCCTTAGGAACCGCTCTCCCCGGTTGCCGTCTACCTTCCACCCTTTGAAATAGTAGCGTCAACCGGCAATTGGTCGGGTGCGAGGATTTAATCCAAACCAAGGTTATTATGAATTAAATTCATAACAACCATGACAATCAAGCATTGGGGTTCATTAACCTGTTTCGAGCTAAATTTAGTTGAAATTGGCCGTGCCGTCACAATAAGCGGTAGGAAATTTAACACCCCGCCGACGATATTGGGCTTTGTCGGGTGAACCGTATTCGCGTAGTCTCCCCGGTGCGATTGCCTCGCTATGTCGGGGACCGGCCTTTGGCCGGGGCTTATACCGTTTTCGGGTGAGGCAATCGCAAATTCCCCCAGAACGGCATGAAACCTCGGATTTAGAGACCGCGCCTTTTGCGTGGCGGGGAAATTGCCCCGGCTGCGGCGCGTCTTAGGAACGCGCTCGCAAGCCGGGTCATCCGGTATTGAACCCATTCGATCCCGGATTTGACCGTACCACAACCGCGACGTTTGCGCGCGCGAGGTTTTGCCCTCTATGTTTCTGCCGCCCGGCCCTGACCTCGCGTGGCGCGGCAACTATGTCTCGCTGCCGGCAGCAACACTAAAGGCCCCGGTCGAGGGCAACCGTACCGTCCCCGTCGAGATTACATGGCTTCGCGACGGTACACCGCCATCCTTTTCGGTAGTATTCAATGCTCGCGAACAACGCGTTACGCCAATAACGCAAATCTCGGCAGTGCATATCTCAAACATTCATTCGGCCGTGCCTGTTAGACTGCTATTTCCCGACACGGGTTTTGAGATTGAACTAGGATCAAACCTAGAAGGCTATTACCCCGTCGTTACCAATGGACTTGAGTTTATCGCCTACACACCGCTAACCCCAAGCGGCAGCGATGGCGTAACCATCCAAGTCCTCAATTTCCTGCCCCCACCCCTAGTCTTTGGTCTTAGCCCCGGAGGCACCGTGGCCGGTGTTTCGCGAATCGATACGATCGCGCCCTTAGCAGGCGGCCCGATCAACTCAACCGGCACCATCTCCTTACAAATGCCGCTGGCGATCCAATACGGGGGCACCGGCGCGATTACACCCGACCTTGCAATGGACGCGCTAGCTGAAGTGTCCGGCTCGACGGTCGGCCTCCTGGCGCGTGACGCGGCCGGGAATTGGATCATGCAGCCGCTCTCGGCCGGCGGTCCTCCCTCGTTGCCGGTCTCGATCTTGGAAGGTGGCTCGGGCGCGACGACCGGCTTTCTGGCCCTCGATAATTTCACCGCCGCCGGGTCACAGGTTGGCGTGCTACAGCGAAACTCCGGCGGCGCATGGTCCCTGAGCGCGGTCGGCACCGGCACCATAACCGGAGTGGTGAGCGGCCCTGGCCTTTCCGGCGGCGGCGGCTCGGGCGTGGTGACGGTCGGGTTGGCGATCCCGGTCGCGGTCGCGTCCGGCGGCACTGGTGCGACGAGCCGCCTTGCCGCGCTCGACAATCTTGCGGCGGCCAGCGGGGCAGATACCGGGGTTCTGATCCGCATGGCCGGCGGGGCATGGGGTCTCGATCAGGGCGCGCTCGACGTTGGGATGGGTGGCACCGGCACGGTGACAAACCCCAATGACGCGATCCTGATCGGCTCGGGTGTGGCGGCGATCCGTGCCAGCGCCGCAACCCTGACTGCCGCCGGGACATTGACGACTCCCGTTGGCGCGACGTTCGGCGGTGCGCTTGTGGTGTCCCCCCTATCCGGCACCAGCGACGTGCAGATCAGGGCGGCGGCGGGACAATTGAGCCAGATCACGCACTACGACGGGGGGGTGCTGAAATTTACTATCGGCAAGACTAATGCGAACGGGTTTGTCCTATACGACAATGCGCATGCAACACCGGCATTGTCGATTGACGCGACAGGTTTGGTCAATCTTGGCGAGAGCGGCGTTGCGGGAGTGACGGTCGGTTCTGGAACAGACCCCGGCCCCAACAATCTTGCAGTAGCGGGCACCATTGCGACACGCGGGGCGACTGCATCCTACCTGATCGGTGACCAGGGCGGTGCGGGGCTTGGCTGGGAGATGTACGGCAGCGGTTCTCTCGCGGCGTGGCGTTACGGTGGCGCGGCTCAGGCGTGGCTCGACACCAATGCAAACCTCACGATTATCGGCCCGACAGCGGTAAAAGCCGGCGGCGGCCCCTGGATTGCGCCATCGAGCCTCGAATTAAAGAGCGATATCGCGGCGTATGACCGGGGCTTGGCCGCAGTCATACAGCTGGAACCAGTGCAGTACTCCTACAACGGCCTGGGTGGGATGCCGCAGGGTCAACAGTTTGTCGGGCTGGCGGCGGAAGATGTCGCCCCGGTAATGCCGGAAATGCTGGTGCCGCTGCCGCTCGGCGCAGCGGACAAGGCGCCGGTCTCCACGATGGGCGTGGATACCGGGCCGCTGCTCATGGCGCTGGTCAATGCGGTGAAGGAGCTCGCGGCCCAGATCGCGACATTGCAAGCGCAGGGGAAAACGTGATGCCATTTTTCGCAGGGCGCAGGAACGGCGGCATCGAGGCAGACAACTTACCCCTGCCGCCGGCCGGGGGAGACGGCCCCGGTGGTGTTCCGCCAATGGCCTCTGGTGAGGTCACCGGGTTGCCGCCGTGGGTCGAATCGGCGGTGAAGAAATTGCTGGCGTCCGTGCTGCCGCAGTTTAAGCCGCTGATCGACAAGACCGAATTAGTGCTGGCGGACGCACAGACAACGCTGGCCGGCTTGCGCCAGGAACAGCGCCACACCCAGGCCGAACTCAACTCGCTGCGGCTGGCCCAGATCGAGACGATGAGCCAACTCGCGGCGCTGAAGGCCAGCGTGGACCGGCTCGCACTGCTTAGCGCGGACCCGGACCCATGATGACGCTCGACGCACTGTCGCTAACCGCGCTCGAAGCAGCGGCGCAGGCCGGCGGCTCGCCCGGCGAGTTCGGCCCGCTGGCGGGACCGGATGACCTCCCGTTGCTGGTGGCGGTGCTAGAGGCGGAAGTGACGATTTTGCGCGGCCGGATCGAGGCGTTGGAGGCAGCCAATGGCTGAGGAAGTCGGGCACGTCATTGTGGAAAGCCAAGAGACTTCAGCGCCGGCAGCGGTCGAAACAGTGGTTGCTGCCGAAACCGCCGTGGCGCTGGCGGGCGCCACAGCGGCGGCGGCAGAACTTGACGCGGCGGAACGCATGCGCCGGCTGGAATCGGAGGGCGAGGAATGGCGGGGAAACTTTCAAACGACCCTGCAATCCGTGAGCGACAGCTTGCGAACCTTGCGGGAGGACGAATTGCAGCGGCACGAGCAAGAGCGGCTCGCGCTCGCGGCGAGCTTCCAAAGCTTGAGCGAACGGCAGGAAGCGATGGAAGCGCGATTACAGTCATTGATCCCGCCGAAGTCGGAAGTGGAGAAAGTGACGGGAGAGGAAGTGACGGAGGGGCCGGACTTGGGAACGGCGACGGAAGTGGAAGCGGGGCCGGTATCCTTGGGCGCATCTTTGGGAGCGGACGTGGAGACGAACAGCACAAGCAGCGCAAGTCATCCAGTAAGACGAAGGCGCTGGATTTAAGCTCTATCGAAAGCCTGTTGCACTCATGTTTCTTGGTGCTTTCCTTCAAAGCCGGCAATCACTGGGAAATTTCACCAGCCGAAGCCGGCCAACTCTCAGTTGCCGTCGCCAATGTGGCGCGCCATTACCCGATTGCTTCCAGCCAAAAGGCGGCGGATTGGGCGCAACTCGCCGTTGTTGCCGCGACCATCTCGGGGCCGCGCGCTCTGCACTCTTGGACAACACGCGAGCCTATCGCGCGGCGAGTGCAGCCGCAGCCGGCCCCCGGCGCGCCCCAGCAGCAGGCGCCGCAAACCCCCTCGCAGGTCGATCCGGTCAGTATGGCCGCGTCCTACGCCACCACCGGGAGGGCTTGAGCGTGCCCCTGGATGTTCCCCCTTCCAGGGCAAGGCTCGCGGCCCCGGCCTTTTGCCTGCCGGGGCCGCGCGACCGGCTCGCCGTGCTCGGGCGCACCGGCTCGGGGAAAACCCATTTTGCTGCATGGGCGCTCAGTCATGGTAATTGGGACAAAGTGCCGTGGGTCATTATTGACTATAAATTTGACCCGCTGATCGCCCAAATTCCGCAACTTGAAGAGCTAAAAGTAGACGCGAAAATCCCCAAAGCTGCGGGGTTGTATGTGGTGCATCCAACCCCGTCGCAAACCGCGGAAGTGGAAGCCTTACTATGGCGAATATGGCGAAAGGGTCGTACCGGGCTATGGGTGGACGAAGGCCATATCCTTCCCGACAGAGGGTCTTTACAGGCATTGCTTTCGCAAGGCCGCTCCAAAGCAGTGCCGGTGATAATCCTCAGTCAACGCCCGGTGTGGTTGAACCGCTTCGTGCTATCGGAGAGCGGATATTTCTCGGTCTTCGCGATGAACGACAAACGCGACAGGCAAACCATACAAAGCTTCCTGCCGGGCCTCGACCTGGAAGAAAAACTTCCGGCGAGGTATAGCTACTACTATGATGTCGCCGGCGACCGGGCTTTCCTGATGAAGCCGGTTCCTGGCCGCGACGATATCTTGAACAGGTTTGTAGAACGCAACCCGCGACACTCTAGAATGAGGCACATCTAATGGACCGGGTATTTCTGCAATGGAATTTTGAAAATTGGGTCACGGTCATTTTGATGGCTGGCCTCGGGTTCGGGTTGTTTGCGATCCTCGCCCAAGTGTTCAAAAACCTGAAAGCGGGAGGTGTCTAGATGCCCGACCGCTGGATCAACTGGGGCTTGATCGCAAACCCCGCAAATTGGTTTGTCGTTTTCTTGATGCTGGCAATCGGCAGTATCGCGGTAACGGCAGTCTATGCCTCATGGTCTAGCAATCAAGGATAGTGCAATGGCGCAAAGCATGCCTCAGATCACCCCGCAGCAGCAGAACATGCTGGCGCGGAATGCTGTTATCCGGCAAGCGGTCAATATGTGGCTGCCAATTTATACACAAACATTCTCGGCCGCGAACAACCAAGGGCCGGGCACAGTGATCAATCTGCCTCCGAGGAATGTTGGACTTATCAAAAGATTTGTTATCGAAGTTTCCGGCAACATTGCCGCCGCTACTACTTTGACCCGAACGCTGGTCGGCGGCGGTAATTTCTTCTCGCGGGTTGAGTTTACCGATTTATCAAATCAGCAACGCATCAGCACCAGCTCGTGGCATCTGACCGCGATATCGAGCGCCAAACGGAGACGGCCCTACGCCAGCGTTGCCGCGCTCGACGAGCCGCTATCGGGCAGCGGCGGGCGCGCCCCAAACCCGTTCGGCTATGGCAACACGACGGATGCGCTTTTACTACCGCTAAGCATTACCGCGAGCGGCAGCGCGTTCCGTCTCTGTTTTGAGGTTCCGGTTTCTTACACGGACCACGATTTGCGGGGTTCGATCTACGCAAACGTGACCAATGCGGTAATGAATTTGAGCCTTACAATCAACCCGCAACTGTTTACCGTCACTGCGGCGAGGAACCTGCAACGTGGTATGTACTCGGGCGCGGCAAGTGCCGGCACCTTGACCAATTTCACGATCACGGTACATCAAAATTTCCTGGATCAGCTTCCAATAGCACAACAAGGCGGGCCGGTTTTGCCGTTGCTCGATCTTTCGACCGCGTATCTGTTGAACAACACCGCTGTTTCGGGAGTTGTACAAAATCAGGACAATCCGATTCCTTTCGCGAATTTCCGCGATTTTATGTCCATGTCCGCGATCTACGACGATGCTGCTAACTACACGCTCGGCGGGGCGAACCCGATCAACTATTTTGCCATGCAGAGCGCGAACTATACGAACATATTCAAGGAAGGGCCGATCAAAAACTACTACGACAGTAGGATGATCATCGGAGACGACTTTCCGTTGAGCATGTACTATTGGGACTTTCGCGATAAGCCGGTGTCTACGATCCAGTACGGCAACATGGAAATGCTGGTTAATCCAAACACGGTTACGGACACCACGACATCAATCCTGGTAGGGTTTGAAAGCCTTGCGCTTATCAATATGATTACGCAGGCCGGCTCACTGTACGGGAGCTAAGCCGATGAATGGAACCAATGGAGGTAGTGGTGCAATCGCAAATCTCGTGGACGCGACCAAAGCATGGATCAAGCAACCTTTCACGACTCAGATGGACCTTGTTCACTGGTTTTTGATCGTTGGGGTTGTGCTTGTCAGTGCCGGGCTTTGGACCCGCGTTCTGGTTCACTTTCGGGAGTAAAGACATGGAATCACAACATGTGATCGCGATGGTTATCATTGCGGTTGTTTTCTACTTACTTGGGGCGAAATTCCCAATGTATGCGGCCCGGCTTGGTTTCTGATCGTTGGCGCATTCGACCTGGATTGCCCTGGCCATTATGAGTCTGTTCCTCGTCTACATCACGGCGCGGGGCGAGTTGCCGCAGTACCTGGCAACTGTGCTGGGGCCGTATCCGATGCCCGAAGGCGGCGGCGCGAGCAGCGGCTCGACTGTCGGCGACATTGCCGGGCAGGTCGGCCAGGGATTGGACCTCGCCAAGCAGGCCGGCGGATTGATCCAGAAATTCGGCGGCGCAGAACTGTTCGGCGGCGGCGGCGGCGATGGTGGCGACTATGGCGGCGGCGGAGATTACTAAGTGCCATTTGTGCTCGTGCTCGTTGGTTTACTATTGATCGTCACCGCGATCAGAGGAACGCAAAGTAATTTGTGGAATTTGCTTTACGGTGACATCACCGGGGCAGGAACAAGCGGCAAAGGATTTCTGGTATGGCTCGCGGCAATACTGGCGATAGGATTTTTGGGCTACTACAAGCCGCTTCAGATGCCTTCACGGCTATTGCTGGGCTTGGTGATCCTTGGGATTTTTATTTCAAATCAAGGTGTACTTACAAAGATGGCCGGCGCTTTTACCTCCCCGTTGCCGCAGCCGGTAACGCCTACTTCCGCGAACATGAGTCAGCCGTTGCCGCAGGCTATCCCGGTTGCCGTGACCCAGGCCGGCGGCAAGGGCGGCGGCGGGCCGCTCGGGGAGGCGGGCGAGGTTATCGGCACCCTGGCGAAAGTCGCGCCTTTCTTCTTGTGAACTTGAGGCAGTCAAATGAGCGAATTTGCACGCGGTATTGTCTTAGGAATTTCCGGCGTGCTCGGGCTTGCCATCGTCGCGGTATTGGTCAGCGGGCGCTCGCAGACCTCGGGCGTGATCCAGTCGGCGGCGGCGGGCCTGTCGCAGATCATCCAGGCCGCAGTTAGCCCGGTGACCGGCGGAACCGGCGGCACCACGGCGGCGAGCGTGCTCTCCCCGCTCGGGCTCACAAACAGCACCGGCAACTCCTACTCGATTTGAAGGAAGGCTCGACATGTCACAGATTACGGAAATGCTTCTGACCATCGCGATGGGCATAATTGGCGTCGCGATCTTGGCGGTGATCGTCTCCAAAAATTCCAACACCGCAGGCGTCATCCAGGCCAGCGCCAGCGGGTTTGGCAACGCGTTGGATGTGGCGATCAGCCCCGTGACCGGCGCGACGACCGCACCCAATCTCAGCTACCCCGGCGGTATGGGCACCGGCAATGTGCTTGGCGGGTTCAGCCCGTCACCAATCGTCAATATGTACGGTTGAGCCATGCCCCTCCCCTGGCCTTGGCTGCAACGCCCTCCCGGCGGTCCCGCTGCCGGTGTCGCGGCCGGCGAGCATCTTTGGCCGCGTTGGTCATGCTGGATCGGGCATAGCCATGTCTACGCCAGCCAACCCTACCCCGGCGCGCCAGCCTTCGCCTACGAAGCCCTTGGTTTATCTGAGTTTTCACCGATTGGCCCGGCGACGGTCAACCGCGACCAGCTACGCCGCCTGAGCCCGACCGCGTTCGCCGCCCCCTCCTATCTGACGCAGGGTCTCGGAGGACTGGCACAGGGTTAGTATGCGTCCGCACCGCTGATCACTTCCGGTGTGCAAGCGGAAACCTCGGCCCTTCTCGATCTTGAGCTATTCGACTCGCCCGACAACTGGATCGGCTGATCCCAATGTGGCATCAAATCGAGAGATGGGGCAGCGACCATCCGGTGTTGCTTGGTGGGGCCATCTTCATCATCGGGGCGATCTTGATCTACCTGATGACCAGGGGGAGCTCTAAAGCACCGCAGGAGGGGCAAGACTTGAGCGGCTACTACACCGCCCAGGCACAGGCAACCCAGGCCGGCAATGCCTTCCAAGCGCAACAGGTTGCGGCTCAGGCCGCCATTGCCCAGGCGCAACTCGGATTGCAGGCGGTCCATGAGCGGGTCGCCGGCGATATCGAAATCGGCAAGATTGACAGTCAAACGGCACTCGGAGTTGCCGGCCTGCAAACCCAGGTGGCGGTAGGGGAGACGGCGGCGGGACTGCAACTCGGCACCTTGCAATCGACCCTCAGCGCCCAGGTGGCGCAGGCCGGGTTCGACCGCGATGTGCGGACAATCGAGCTTAACACCGGGGCTATGACGGCAGCGTCCTTGTACGCGGCGAATGTCGCGCTCGGGCAGGCTGGCTTTGCTGCGCAAATCGCGGAGGGAGGCTATGCGGCACAGGTCGAGCAGGCTCGCATCCAGTCGGGGACCGCGCTCGGGCAAGCCGCTTATGGATACCAAACCGCCCGCGACGTTGCCGCCTATGGCAGTCAGACCGCGCTCGGGCAAGCCGCTTATGGCAGCCAAACTGCGCTAGGACAGGCCGCTTACGGAGCACAAACCGCGCAGCTAGGGTACGGAGCGCAAGTGCAGCAGGCGTTGATCGCAGCGCAGAGCGGCGTCATCAACCGCGCTTATGACGCGCTCGGCGCAAGTGGTGGTGGCGTGCAGCAGTTTATTACACCGCTCGGCAGCGGTGAAGTTGCGGCCGCACAAGCGGTCGCCAGCATCCCGGTTTCCAACGTATTTCAGCCCAACTTTTATGCCCAGCCGATCAGGTATCAGTAGATGGCACTAACACAAGGCGAGAATACCGTCCTCCTACTCGGTGCCGTGGCACTCGGCGTGTTGTTCCTGACCGGGCGGAACCGGCCGGCCGCGTTTAAACTAGAACCTTCGGCACAGGCCGACGATCCCGATTATTGGACCACCCCGTTTTATCTCAGAAGCAACGTGCCGGTCGAAGTGTCTACAACTGCGATCATGCCTAATAATCGGTGGGCTAGTTGGAGCTTAGGCGTGCCGCAACCATCAGCGCAACGTGGGTCCGGGTACGGACAATAAGCAAAGGAAGGAAAGTAGAATGACACGAGTAAGAATTACCGGCGGGTTTCTCAACATCGCCAGCGGAGGCGGTCATCCCGACCAGGGCTTGCCGGGTGGCGAAAGCCCGGTTGATCCCGGCTGGGGCATCGAAGGCGGAATGCCGAATCACGATTTACCTATCCCGCCGCCGGGTGTTTGGCCGCCCTTAACCCCGACACATCCAATACAACCCGCACCGGGAGTGCCGCCGGGGGCCATCTGGCCGCCCGTCGATGGACCGCCACCCCGGCCCGGCCCCCCGCTACACCCCGACCAGGGGCTGCCCGGCGAACCGCCATCGCCCGACCAGGGACTGCCCGGTGAACCGCCATCGCCCGACCAGGGGCTGCCCGGTCAGCCCCCCTCCCCGGACCAGGGATTGCCTTCAGGGACATATTGGGTCGTCGCCGGCATCCCTGGAGTTGGCTGGCGATATGTTTGCGTCGATCCGGCCGCCGTTGTGCCTACACCGCACCGCAGGTAAGCCATCATGGCAAGGGCTATCCCCTCCTTTAGCGGCCTGTTTGTAGGGCAGCCGGCCTACTACTCGGGACTGCCGCCGCCCGGTTCCTACCTCCAAAACGCACCTAGCGTGCGCTCGCCCGGCCTGCCCCCGATTGTGGCCCCGACGCCGGGGCGTTGGGGCTTTACCAAGACTGCCACACCACCTTACGCCAACCCGTCATGGTGGGCGGTGCGGGGCCAGAACGGCGACATGCTCGGTTCCTGAAATGTTCTAATTAACAAGAAACCGGAGATCCCATCTCCAATTTCTTTTCTCCGATTTCTTCGAGCGTTGAAAGAAACTTTGGATGGCCTACTGGACGCCCTCGGGACTGCAACGGCTCGCCCAAAGCGAAAGCAGCGGGCGAGCCAACTTGATTCACTACCCGACCGGGTACACCAGCAAGGGCGTGAAGAGTTCCGCGAGCGGGCTATACGGGTTCCTCGATACAACATGGCGGCAACAGGCCCCAAAGGCCGGGGTTGATATCAACCTCTACCCACGAGCCTATCAGGCCCCGGCCAGCGTGCAGACCGCCGTGGCGGCGCAAACGCCTACCTCGCATTGGACCTGTAAAGACTGCAACTCGACCGCGAATAGGCTCGCCACAGACCCGGCCTATGTGACGGCAACGCCCGGCAGCGGCGGCAGCGGTAATGGTGGCGATGGCGACTAT
>Ga0184625_10000926_pt1 | contig 11857 bp, 18 predicted proteins | sample PLM3_30_b1_FD_133151 | JGI IMG/M metagenome (GOLD analysis project Ga0184625, IMG submission 133151) | Groundwater sediment microbial communities from an aquifer in East River, Colorado, USA - PLM3_30_b1 | ecosystem: Environmental > Terrestrial > Soil > Riparian zone | place: USA: East River... | reverse complement strand
CTGGGCCGAGAAGTACGGGATCTCGGGCTCGTGTCATCGGCGCACACACACCGGAGTTCTCCTTCGAGAGCGACCTCGACAACGTCCGCCTGGCGCTCAAGGCGATGGCCGTCGAGTATCCGGTCTCCGTCGACAACCGGTACGCGATCTGGGATGCGTTCGCGAACCACTACTGGCCGGCTCTGTACTTCAATCGATGCGACCGGGCGGATCCGGCATCACTGGTTCGGTGAGGGGAACTACGAGCGATGGGTCTCGGCGACGCTGCCGTGGTTGCTGCTCAGCCTGACGGCGCTGATACTCGATCGTTGTGCGTGCCAGGCTGCGCGAGGATTTTGGGGAGACCTTTACTGGTGTCGTAAGGGCCGGCCGGCGCGGCCTCCGATGGCATCGCCCTGGTCGCTGCACGAGCGACGGATCCGATGGGCCGGGTCCGGACCTGTAGGGCCGGGGGCGACATCCGGCCTGGGGTACCACGCCACGCGATCCGGCTCGTGGTCGAGCACGAGGGGGGCCTCTTCGAGGTGATGCTGCGAGGGCCGCTGAGGGCGCTCGCCCTTGCAAAGCTCCGGGACGAGATCCGAGCCGCCACACACCTGGCAAACGTCTGACTTCTTTCGTCGCGCTGCAACGGCGTCGACCTACCCACGTTGGATAATCCCAGCGAACCTGACGGAACGACCGAAGCCCCGCTGGGGCGTGGAGGACCGTACTCATGGGTGATCCCATGACCAGGGTGTACCGCAAAGGCGTTCTCGAGGCCGAGGGGTTTCCCTTGGCCGACGTCTCCGAGCATCTTGAGGAACCCGACACGGTGGTATGGGTCGACTTCTGCGGGCCCTCGATGGAGCAGCTCCACGAGCTCTCTGGTGAGCTCGGCCTGCACGAACTCGCCGTCGAAGACGCGCTCGGGCCGAATCAGCGGCCGAAGCTGGATCGCTACGCCACCCACCTGTTCCTCTCGAGCCACGCCGTACGCGTCGACGTCGATGGCGGCAGCCTCGACGAGACCGAGGTTGACGCGTTCATCAACGAGCGCTGGCTCATCACCGTTCGCAAGACCGACGGCTTCTCGATCGATCCGGTACTTGAGCGCTGGGACCGATCACCAGACCTCGCCGCCTACGGTGTGAGCTTCTTGCTCTACGGCCTGCTCGACGTCATCGTCGATAGCTACTTCGAAGCCGTCGAAGCATTCGACGAGTACTACGAGGAAGTCAGCAGCGGCATCTTCGCCGACCGTCCTCTCGACATGGCCCAACAGCGTCACTGGTTCGACATGCGCCGTGCCATGGTTCGTTTCCACCGCCTGGTCGTCCCCCTCCGCGAAGCAATCAGCAGCCTCATGCGGAGAGAACACTCCGCCGTTGCGGAGCAGCTCTATCCCTATTTCCAAGACGTGTACGACCACATCCTGCGGGTCAGCGAGTCCTCCGACTCACTCCGTGACCTCGTCAGCACCATCGTCGAGACGAATCTCAGCCTGCGCGACTACCGCCAGAACCAGATCGTCAAGAAGGTCAGCAGCTGGGCCGCCATCATCGCGGTGCCCGCCCTCATCACCGGCTACTACGGCATGAACGTCCCCTACCCGGGCTTCGCCAAGGTCTGGGGTGCCGTGGTCTCCACAGCCCTGATCGTGGGCTGCACCCTTGGCCTCTACCGGCTTTTCCGACGCATCGACTGGCTCTGAGGACGTGATCGGAAGATCCGAGCGCCCCTCTGACGTCCTTGACGATAGAGGGAGGCTTGAATTGGATCGATCAGAAGGTCCTGACCGCGCCCAAGTCGCGGCCGTAACAGACCAGCTGCTTGGGCTCGTCGAGCGTGGGTCAAGATACGTCCATTCCAGGTCCGGGTCGATGAGGCCCAACATCCTCCGATGAGGCAAAGCCTGGCGTGGGAGTTACCGACATCACGTGACTCAGCGGACGCGCAGCGAGTTTCAGCGAACTGCTCGGGTCGAGGTCTCGACTCGCATCCTCGACTGGCGGCCGCTGTGCGGGTCTGCGTTCGTCCCGCATTCGTCCCGCGAACGACCGGGAGACGTCAAGAAACGACGAGAACGGCTGGAGCAACGAATCCGCAGGTGGAGAACTAGATTCGGATATCGCCGCAGGTAGCGGAATCGAGCCCGAGAACACTCTCAAGGTGGAGACACGGGTTCGAACCCCGTTGGGACTACGCAGGTCAGAGCACCTGTCGCCCTCGAATCACAAGCCTGGAACCCGTCGATGGTGCGTCAATGGTCCGTCTCGTGCACGGCTGATGCACGGAGCAGGTCGTCGATCGCATCCGCGACCCGACGATCCGCGTCCTGATAGAGCTTCAGGTAGACGGTGTCGACCATCCGCGTCGACGTGTGACCGAGCCGCTCGGCCGTTGCTTTGAGATCGTGGGTCGCCGCGTAGGCGAGGCTCGCCCCCGAGTGACGCAACCACCCGACGCGCACGTGCTTTCCGATCCCAGCGTCCAGGAGCGCGCGTGTCCACACGCGTCCGAAGTACTTCCGGGCGATGGGCCGACCATTCCGATGAAAGACCAGTCCATCAGGCCCAGACGGGTGCGCGATGAGGTACTCCGCGAGCGGCTTCACGATCGCACTCGGCAGGTCGACCGTCCGCGCGGCTGCGTCGGTCTTCGGGTGCCCGATGTGGAACTCCCCCGCCACCTCCGTGATCTTCTGGTCCACGGTGACGGTTCTGCCCTCGAGGTCGATGTCCTGTCGCCGAACGCCGACTAGCTCTGACCAACGGACGGCACCGAGGGCGTCGAGTAGAACGAACGCCCGCCACTGCTCCCCCACGGCATCGAGAACGCGATCAAGTTCGTGGGGTTCGAGAATCTCGATCTCCTGACGCTGGACGCGCCGGGGCTTCACTCGCGCGGCGACATTCCGGCTCAAGATCCCGTCGTCGACGGCGAAGTAGAGCACCCGCTTGACCAGCTTCAGGGCCTCGTTGCCCTGCCACGCGCTCGCCGGCGCGTCCCTCGTCGCGACGATGTCGTTCTTCGTAATGCGGCTGACGCTCGTGAACCCGAGCCGAGGCTCGATATATAGCCGCCAGATCCCATCCCACTTCGACCGAGTTGTGGGTGCCGACTCGGTCTGACCGATGAAACGCGCGAAGACCGAGCCGAGCACCTCGCGTCCGGCCTTCGGGTCGATGTAGCTTCCGGTGTTCTTGTCGGCCTCGAGGTTCTCAACGAAGTCCTCGGCATCCTGTTGCCGCTCGAACGTCTGTGCCTTCTCGGTTCCATCGGGATCGACGTAGCGGGCCAACCAGACGATCCGCTTGCCACCGCAGGCGCAGGCGCGCTCGCGTGGCGGCACCCGGCGCCGGCACCTCGAGCACCTCTTCACGATGTGGGCCACTGCTAGCTCCTCTTCCGTTTTCGCGATGTCTTGACTTCCTGTTCGTGAAGGATCGAGTTGATCCGCTGAGGACTCAGGCCGACTTGGCGGGCCAGGAACGCCTTTGGCACGCCATGCTTGACGACGAGCTCGCGGATGAGTTTGTGGAGAGAGGCGCGGCCGCCCGCGAGGACCTTCTCCATCCGTTCGACCTCCGCAGCGGCATCCCGAAGAGCGGCGAGCATGTCGCGGAACGCTTCGTTCTCGATCAGCTTGGTCTCCCAGTCCGCCCGCGTCATCGCGCCCCTCCGATTGCCGGTTCCTTCCGGGCAGTATGTCAGAGGTTCCCACGGTTGTGCAATACCTACCATACCTGGTAGGCTTCCTACCAGTCTCTGGAAGGAGCAGACCCAGTGGAAGAGCTGCAGTCACGTAAGCAGGTGTCCGCGTGGCTGGACATCCCGGAGCAGACCTTGGCGAACTGGGCCACTCAGGGGAAGGGGCCCAGGTTCTACAAGGTCGGCCGCCACACTCGATATGACCCCACCGACGTGCGGGCCTGGCTCGAGGAGAACGCGCGCGAGCCGAAGGTGGCGTCGTAATGGGCCCCTATAACGACGACGGCCCCCGGCTCGAGGCCGAGGGCCAGACGCCCAACTACCCGCAGTCTACCGCGCACGACATCGCCATGTTCGGCATGGCCTCGCGTATCCGCTGGCTCGAACGTCATACGCATTGGTGGATTCGCAGTGTCCGAGAGCGCTGGTCGCAATGAGGTACATGGCAGACGGCCCGCCGATCCCAGATACGGCCGAGGAACTCGAGGAACTGCTCGCGGTCGAAGTTCCCCAGGCGGAATCCGACACGTCCTCAGACGATCTGAAGGCGCCTCCGTCCCTCGCCGATCTCTTCGACGATGTTCGCGAGGCGTACTGCCGATACATCGGGTTCGCCTCCCAGGCCCAGTCCGTCGCCCTGACTCTCTGGACGGCGCACACCCACGCCCTCGAGGCGGCCGACTGCACGCCGTACATCCGCGTCTACAGCGCGGAGAAAGAGTCGGGGAAGACGCGCACTGAGGAGGTCGCATTCCACCTCGTACGTGGGGGAGTTCGAGCCTCGAGCGTGTCGGCGTCGGCGCTGTTCCGGCTGGTCGATGCGCATCACCCGACACTGCTCGTCGACGAGGTCGACGCGATCTTCGCGCCGAAGTCGGAACAGGAAGACCTCCGGTCCATCCTGAACGCTGGATACGAGCGGGGGAATCCGGTCTACCGCAGCGTCTCAATCGGGAAGCAATGGGACGCGACCGCCTACGATGCCTTCTGCCCGAAGATGCTCGCCGGCATCGAGAACGGCCGTCTCCCGGACACGCTCGTCTCGAGGTCGATCCCGATCGGACTTCAGCGAAAGCGCAAGGGCGAGCCGTTGGTCGCGAGGTTCCGCAAGCGAACGGACCCACCCCGGCTCCACGCGCTTCGCGAGGCGCTCGCAGCGTGGGCGACCGAGGATGTAGTCAGGTCGCTCGCCGCCGCATACCCGGAACCGGTGCCTGGCCTCACGGACCGCCAGGACGACATCTGGGAGCCACTGCTCGCGATCGCCGATGCGGCCGATGGGGACTGGCCGGCGCTCGCACGCGCCGCGGCTGCCGAGCTTCACGCCGGAGATCCCGAGAACGAGTCCTACGGTGTCCTTCTCCTCGCCGACATCCGCGAGCTCGTCGATCCCGCCGAGCCGATCTCCACGTTCGATCTCGCGACCCGCCTCGTCAAGGAAGGCGACCGTGGCCCATGGGCGGACTGGTGGGGCAAGTTCGTTGAGTCGGACTCGGACGCCTCGAGGAAGTCCGTGGGTCACCAGATTGGCCGCAAGCTGAAGCCGTATGGCATCAAGGCGAAACAGGTCACCGTGGACGGTGACAACGTCCGCGGGTTCCCGGCCGGGACCTTCACCGACGCGTTCGATCGCTATCTGCCGTCCCCCCAACCAAGGAATGCTAGAACGCTAGACGGCAGCTCAAAGGCCCTGCCCGACCCTGGGACCGCTCCGGCGGATCCCCCGTCTGAGCAGGCAACTAGCGTTCTAGCGTTTCAGGGTTCGGAGAACGGCCACCACGACGAACAAGCGGCCTTCGAGCTCCTGAGGACCGAACTCGGCGCGGTGGAGGCCGAGACGGTCGCCTACATCTGCGAGCGCCGACGCGACGGCGCGGACTTCACAACGATCACGACGGAACTGAACCGGGCCACCTTCCCACCTCCACCGTCGCGGGCACGGTGGGAGCTGCGAGACGTCGTGCAGGTCTACGGGTGGCGGCGATGACCGGCAACCCGCTCTTCCTCGACGCGGTCACCGATGAGTTCGCCCGCGCCGTCTGCAGGCAGGACTTCGAGCGTGCCGAGCGGCTCGCGACGGTCGCCTTCGGCGTCCAGGAGGCACGCGGAGCCCTCAAGCAATTGGAAGCCGAGCGGTCGGGCCGGAGGCGGGAAGCGTGACGCGCTACCGCTTCTTCACGAACGGCAGCGAATCGAGCGTGTTGAACGCGATCGCGACGACGAACCACTCGAGCGTACCGAGCAGGATCCGCTCATCGATGATCTTCCCCGACGACGGCGAGGACGATGCACCCGAGAGCAAAGGATCGTCCAGATCATCGGATCACCTCCCCTCCTCACGCGCACGTCCCCATCTCCAACTCGTCCCAACCCCAATTGAGAGGTCGGCGTCGTGATCGGTGGATCGGAACGACGGGAGGGCGGTCGAAAAGTTCAGAACCTCGGCCCGAGAGTGCCACCCACCCGACTCCGCGCGCGCCGGGAAGGGGGGTTCGATTCTTCCCAACGCGTCTCCAGAGTGCCACCCAGCCGGCCCCGCGAGAAGAACCCCGCCCACATAGACGAGAAGGAGCCAGGAGATGACCAAAAGCACTGAATGGCAGCAGATCGGTGAGGTACCTGTCGATACCGGCCGGCTCGTGCTGGTCGATCCGATGAACCTCGACGATGTCATCGACCACGTCGGCGAGGTCATCGATCACGAGGTCCCCGAGTCCATGACCTACGAACTCGTCACGAACGAGCACGGCGTCGCCGTGGCTCTGGTGTTCTCAACGGGCCTGGGCGACGGACTCTATCCGGTCGAGGCGCGTTTCGAGGAAGCGGAAGGCTCCGTTCGGATCGCCGAGATCCGGGTCCGGTTCCTTCCCCACCCGGTCATCGGCTACGAGCTGCCCCGATGAGTCTGCCTCACACCCGGATGCCGCAACAAGATCCCGATCGTTCCTGGCCGGAAGACGCCATCCAGGTGCCCCCAATGCCGGGGGAGATCCTGGTCGAACCCGCCACCGGCCAACCTCTACGCCTACGGCTCCGGCTGGCAGGCCATCCGCAAGAAGGTGCTCGAGCGAGACGGCTACCGGTGCCAGCTGCGCTACGCCGACATCTGCGTCGGCAATGCCTCCCAGGTCGATCACATCGTCCAGCCCGAGGCCGGCGGCGGCAGCGACCCCGCCAACCTGCGAGCCGTCTGCGTCCGGTGCCACGCTAGGCGCACCGGCCGACAGGGAGCGTTGGCCAAGCAGCGCGCCGCCCAGCGGAGGAATCCTCGGTGAGGTACCTCGGCTGTCGTTGCGGTAGTCCCGAGTGGGTCAGATCCGAGCAGTTGCGGCTAGCGGACCGATGAGCGACGGGCAACGGGCAACGAGACGAAGCGCCGGTCGCGTCGGCACTCGGTGCGATGATCCGCCTATGACGGTGTCACCCGAATTGAGCCAGTGGAGGTACCACAGCTAACGCTTTGAGCGCAGAGGTCCGACTGCCATTGCCGGACGGCGGTCCTCCACGTGATGGGTTAGGAGATAGGGAGGGCCGACGGTCGATATGCGTATTGGTCTGTTTAGCGTGCGGATCGCTATCAAACGCTTCAGGGGTTAGGAGACAGAGTGCCCGGAAACGGCACCCTGCGCCCGGGCGCAACCCCGACTCCCATGCGTTCAGTCCCTCGGACCCGTGACGGCCCCACGGACCGAGGGCGGATCGGCGCGCACTCAGAGTGTTCACGCCCGGCCGTGGAGTATGGATACTCAGATTCGTTCAAGACTTCATCGAAGAGATGCGTAGCGACGGGCGTGCTCCTCGACGAGGGGTGAGTCGTGATGTCATCCGTACGCGAGGGGAATGTGCAACTTCACGAACTGGCCGCCCACCGAGTAGTAGAAGTCCTCCCACTGGCCCCAATCCTCGCCGTCTACGGCAGACATGCCTGGGCCGCCATCGCGCTGAATGTCGGCAAAGAACACGGGGTTGTTCTCAATCATCCTGCCATGACTCAATCCGAGAGCCAGTGCACCGTTGTGGTAGTACTGCTCCACCAAGCCGCCATACTCATTCTGAGGATACTCGCCCCGCCTGCTCTGCCAGAACCTGTCGCGCATGAAGTCCATCCTTCGCTCAGCCATGACGCCCATGACGACGCCCACCGCGAACGGCATCGGTGACGACTTCCTCTTGATCTCGTCATTCGCCTCGCCGTATGCCAACGCGGGTGAGAGAACGACCCTTGCCGCCCTCTTGAGTAGCCAGGCAATGGTCTCTCCCTCGGGAATCTCCTCCAGAATCCCTTCGATCGCTTCCCATATGTCATCGAGGATTTCCTTCTCGTTCTTCTCGCGATCTTTGATCGCCGGGAAGACCTCCTCGACACCTGCCACGAGTTCATCGGGTGTCTTCACCCAATCGATCGTGGTGGCGCTCGCGCCACTGATTCCCTTGCTCACCAGTTCAAACATTGCTTACCCTCCTTAGTTGATGACGCCATAGAGATATGGATTCGCGCACCGAACCAATGAGCAAGGCGAGTGACGGGCATGGCTGCCGGAACCCGAGATGGACGACCGCTAATGTCGGCGTAGCAGGTGAGTCCCACGGACGACATTTGAAGTCACTTATCCAGAACCTTGAAGCCCTGGAGGCCGATTATCGAAGGATCGATTGCCGTCAGGCCATTCACCATCGCATGTTTTAGATTTCTTGGCTCCTGTGAACTCGTCTCCTCCGGCTTGACTTCTCCCGGGCTTCGGGAAGGCAAAGCGACATCCGGATAGTCAACGAGCTCCTTCAGGTCGAGCGGAGTAGTCAAGTCCTTTGCGATCGCACTTGCAGTTTGCTGGATTGTCGACAGGTTTTCAAAGTAAACCTTGCTCGCGGCGTTCAGCTTCTTTATCAATTCGGCTCGTTCCGGTTCCGGACCCCAGACGAATTCGCTCTGGTTCGTCAAGACATATTGGACGTCTGCCAAGACACGAAGATGGCCCTTTCGCATCTGTGCGAGAAGGTCCAATGACTGCTCGGCCTGCTCGACGTCGACCCACGGGGGTGCATCCGGGATGGGTACTGTCTCGTACGGGACACAGCCCACCTGGTACGCAACCGCCGTATCACAGTTTGGCGCGGCGAGCTCGTCTACGAAGGCGGTGATCTCGTCAAAGACCTGGTCCGGCGTCTCTATGTGCCTCGGGGTTCCACCGACTTGATGTTGGACGATGTGAGTGTTTGAGGTTCCGACCGCTTTGGAGAACTTCTCCTTGAGGTTCACTTCTCCGGAAAAGGCAACGCCATACGATCCAGACAGGCTTGCGTCGATGTCCTGACGATTCGTCTCGTCGTGTGTGCGGATCTCGATGAGCGACATTATCTGGCCGCCGGTCGCCATGCCGCGCACGAACCAGTCGCCATAGGCCGCCCGGAAAGCCCTGGAACCACCGCCTTGCTTCACCAGAGCGGCGGCCTCGGGCTTGTACTTGGGATCAGGGATCTGGGTGAACGCGCGTTCGACGTTGGCAACGGCATACACATAGATGGAGTAGCTGTTCATGGACATCGAGTTCTCGAAAGAGAAACTCATATCGGCTGAAAACAGGCCATAGCGAGCTTCGGCTTTGGCGTCGACAGAGAGAGCCGTTGCGAGTTGCTCGTACGACTCCACTTTGTTGAATTCGATCGAGTGCGTTGCACCTGCGGCGCCTGGAATGGCTTCGGGAGGCGCCGGCACGAAGGGAAACCCCATGATCTCCCCCGTGAGTCGATCCACCCCGCAGAGATAGCTGTGAAGCTTGGAATAGGGCAGTAACTGAGAGATGGCCCCCTCCTCGTCGCTAGTCCGTTGTCTGCGAGCGTAGACTGTCCTGTCCAGGGCACTGCATCAATCGCTCATTCGGGGGACGGCACTTCCACTCCTCGCGTCGAAGACCTAGATCGCGTCGCGAGCGCCGAGCTGTCACCAAAGCCGCTAGCGGAGGAGGGGCTCGCCTGCGGCTCGCGCTGATGTGCGCACCGCTATTTCCGCTCCATCTCCCGTAGCATGCCGACGAGCACTGCCCGGAGTATCCGGTCCTCGTCGCAGTCGATCAGGAACTCTGCGAAGGTGCGGCTCTCCGGGTAGCTCCAGAACTCTCCGATCCGGTCGGCTCGCTCGAAGTCGGGCAGCATCAGGACGTGGAGCAGCTCGACGGGGTGCGGAGCCGAGGGCGTCCAGGCGGGCTCGCAGCAGGCGTTCTAGTTGGTCCGGCCTCATGCGCTCACGCCCGCCGTACCCCGCTCGTGGGCTCCCGTGCGGCGAGTAGCGACCAGGATGGTTCCGATAACGACCACTCCGATGCTCACAGCCTGCAGCCAGAAGCCGATCTCCAACGTGAGTCCCCGGATCGTCCCGCTTCCGTGGAGGCTGGCAGTCTGAAGCAGCGAGCCGATCCAGGTGAGCGACCACACTGAGACCGCGCCTGCGAGGAAGCCCCGCCCCGATGAGCGCTCGCGATGTGTGATACCGACGAGGGCGACGACCACGACGGTGGCAACCCCACCGAACAGGAACAGCTTCGGGCCTGGCTGCAAGCCACCGTCGTAGGCCACTATCAGCTGGTCGCACAGCGACACCGTCCCACCCTGGGCGAACTCGTACCCGTAGTACGGGAGGAAGCACGTCGCCACGAAAAGCGCCGCGCCGAGAAGCACGATCGCGTAGCCGAGGCTGGAGCGGTGTGCGGTTCCGAGACCCTCTTCACGTCATGAGCGCGCTCCGCCTCTTCACGCACGTCCCGCTCATGCTCCAGAGTGCCCTCCGGATCATGAGGCAACTTCGGTCCGAACGGCTGGAACTCGACCATGTGGCGCCTCCTCGAACGACAAGCCAGTCGGAATGGTACGAGCGACCCGTCCGGCTGGATGCCCGTGGCAGCTCGCGGGCCATGTACGTTCCCGAAGAATGACCGGGCTCACGCGCCCAGGTTTGTCGCCTGCAATGAGGCCGGTCTACGCGGAAGCTCTACCGGCGGATCGAGAGGGGTGACTCGTCGGGACTAGAATCACAAGCTGAGGAACAAGATGGACGCCGTGAAGATCGCTGGTTGGATCGCCGTTGGCGTCAGTCTCGTGCTCGTCGCTCGCGTGCTCCTGATTGACAATCCCGAGGCAATCATCATCATCGCTCCGGCGCTCATCGGCGGTGTTGCGGTTGTCGCTTGGCCGTGGAGGCGATCGACTCTTGTTGCCGCTCTCGTCTTAATCGGCGCAACCGCCGGTTACTCGCTGATCGGTTGGATCGGATTCCTCTACCTGCCCTCGCTGGCCCTCATCCTCCGAGGCGTAGTTCGCCCCCGATGAGTCCCTAACGGTCAGCGCTGCTAACGTTCGGCCCGCCAGTACGGTCTGGCCGCCCGGGCTACGCATGTATGCCGTCGTAGTGTCACTGGCGTCACGCGCCCGCGCGCCGTCGCGTCTAGACCCCGCGTTCCTCTTCGAAAATCTCGACACAAAGCTCAACGCACTCGTCGCATATGTAGACGCGATCAGGACCGGCGATGAAGCGGCGGTTCCCGTCCGATTTCTTCCTCCCGCAGAGGGGGCAAACGGGGTCGGGCTCCGAGCCGGAACCGGATCGCTCCCAGAACACGACGCGTGTCCGTCGCATAGGCCTGACGCTACCAGGCGTGACTTGACTCGGATGTACGTTCTGGAAAAGTGACCGGCGTCACCGTCGTCGGCGTCCGCGGTCATCACGCCGTGGTCGAGGAGTCGGTGATCGGCAGTCGATAGCCCTCCGATTCTGACCCTCCTAGTTCCTGCGCATTCTCCGGAGAGAACGTCGCGATGGTCCTCGGCCCGATCGTGGCGCTGGGATGGTCGCGCTGGCAACTGAAGTTACGAACTGAGGCGGCGGGGATCGCGCGAGCCATAAGTACCGTGGACGGCCCGGCTCAAGCTCGAGCCGGGCCGGGCTCGCGATCGACTGGATCGAAACCGGCGATCAACGGCGTCCGTACCGGGCCGGGCCATGCCCAGAACTCTCGTTCGACACACCTCCGGGGGGATGGGAGCCTGCGCACATGCGGATCCCCCCTCTCGGTCCTCGAGGCGAGGGATGGACCATCATCCAAGTGGCACTCATGTTCGCGATCATCGTGGCCGGGGTGGCGGGCCCAGCGTGGCCGATGGACGCCTCGTCGTT
>Ga0184625_10000925_pt1 | contig 11859 bp, 8 predicted proteins | sample PLM3_30_b1_FD_133151 | JGI IMG/M metagenome (GOLD analysis project Ga0184625, IMG submission 133151) | Groundwater sediment microbial communities from an aquifer in East River, Colorado, USA - PLM3_30_b1 | ecosystem: Environmental > Terrestrial > Soil > Riparian zone | place: USA: East River... | reverse complement strand
TTCGTTGCTCAAGCGCTTGAACAGTTCGACCATTCCCTTGGGAGACTGACCAGTGGCATTGAGGAATTTGACGCCCGCATGGTCGGCCTGGTCTTCCTGGGTGCGCACATAGGAGAGCACCGAGCGCATGATGGCCGACTGGGGTGCCATGATTGCGGCCATTCCGACATCGCCTGCACTGCCGCCCGCCTTCGAGGCTGCGACGGCAGCGCCGATGCCGGCCAGCAACGCGATGATTCCCGCGGTTTGCGCGGACGCAAGTTGTTCTCTCAAGCGCTGGAGATGGCCGCCCGCAAGATGTCCCGTCTCGTGCGCGAAAACGCCGATGACCTCGTTGGGCGTCTTGGCGTCGAACAGCGCGCCCGCATTGATGAAGATGTGCCGCCCATCCATGACGAAGGCGTTGAACGAGCGATCACTGAGGATGACAACCCGCACATTCTGCTTGCCCAGGCCGGCGGCACGCAGAATCGGTTGGGCATAGTCGCGCAACAACTGCTCGATTTCGGCGTCGCGAATGAACGGCATGCCGCGCAAGGCGCTGTCTTGCGCGCGCGCGGGCGCGATTGCGGGGCCGCCTCCCGCTGCTGCGATCGCGATGGCTGCGAGCATGGCGATCGCTGGCGTCGCGCGCCGCGTCCTGATAGGTGTGCCGTTCAAGGACATCCCGATTTTCTGCCAGATTGGGCGTGAACCTAGTGACGTGCTCTGGGGTGGTCAACGCGGCTGGCGATCACGACTGGGTCATGAAAGCGCAAGCAATCTGCGGAATACGGCAACAGCGGGGCAGGGCGGCGGCTCGATAGGCTCAAAGCGATGCTTGAGGCGGCAAAACAGCTGTTGAAACCATCCAAACGCAGCGACGTGCCGCCATTTATCGTCATGGATGTGATGGCGGCGGCCGCGCAGCGTGAGGCGCAGGGTGCCCACATCATACACATGGAGGTAGGGCAGCCGGCCGCGCCCGCGCCGGCGACAGCGATCAAGGCCGCGCAGGCCGCGCTCGCGCGGGGCCGCATTGGCTATACAGAATCGCTAGGGATCCCGTCGTTGCGGGCACGCATCGCACGGCACTATAGCGACGCTTACGATCTTGGCCTTGATCCCGCCCGCGTCGTGGTAACGACGGGATCGTCCGGCGGCTTCATCCTGGCCTTTCTGACATTGTTCGAGCCCGGTGATCGCGTGGCCTTGGCCAATCCCGGTTATCCGCCATATCGCCACATCCTCTCAGCGCTCGGTTGCGAGCCGGTCCTTATTGAAACTTCGGCCGAAACCCGCTGGACGTTGTCGGCCAAGGCCTTGATCGCCGCGCACCAGCGCACTCCGCTCAAGGGCGTGGTGATCGCTAGTCCGGCCAATCCGACGGGCACCATGATGGATGCGGATACTCTGACGCGTCTGATCGCGGTTGCTGAAGCCGAAGGCATTCGGGTGATCTCCGATGAGATCTATCACGGCCTCGACTACGCCTTTGTCGCCGAAACAGCCGCCAACGCTTCCGAGCGTGTGGTGGTGATCAATTCATTCTCGAAATATTTCTGCATGACGGGGTGGCGCATCGGGTGGATGGTCGTGCCCAAAAATCTGGTGCGCACCATCGATCGGCTGCAGGGCAATCTTGCGATTTCGGTGCCGACGCTCGCGCAGGTCGCCGCCGAAGCCGCGTTCGACGGCCGCGAGGAGATGCAAGCAGTTAAACACGGCTACGAGGAGAACCGCCGTATCCTCACCGAAGGGTTGCCGAAAGCCGGCCTCGACAAATTTCTTCCGGTAGATGGCGCGTTCTACCTTTACGCGGATATTTCGCGTTTTTCCGATGACAGCCTCGACTTCGCCAAGCGCATGCTCAACGAGGCCGGAGTTGCAGCAACACCGGGCATCGACTTCGATCCGTTGAACGGCAGACACTTTCTGCGCTTCTGCTATGCGGGTTCGGCCTCCGAGATGCACGAGGCCGTGGCGCGCATCGGCAACTGGCTCAAACGCTGAGCCTTAAAACTCCACATCTAGTTCGACGACCTCGTCCGGCTCGGCCTTTGCGGCCTCCACCCAGTCGCGCATTGCCGGCATTTCCATTATTGCCGCGCAATAGGCGGCGCAGTCGCTGTCGAGTTTCACGTCGTAGCTCAGGAAGCGCGTGACGACTGGCGCAAACATGGCGTCGGCCATGCATGGCGACGCGCCGAACAGGAAGGGGCCCTTCTCCGCGGCGAGGCATTCGCGCCAGATGCTCGTGATGCGGTCGATGTCGGCCTGTGCGCCCGCCCAGACCTTGAAGCCGGGATGATGGGCCTTCAGGTTCATCGGCAACGCGGAGCGCAGGTTGGAAAAACCGGAGTGCATCTCGCCAGAGATGGACCGGCAGCGTGCACGCGCAGCGAGCGTTTTCGGCAGCAGCCCGGCCGTCGGAAGGATCTCGTTGAGATACTCGGCGATGGCCAACGTGTCCCAAATCTTGGTGCCGTTGTGCGTGAGGCAAGGGACCAGGAAAGAGGGAGAGAGCAGGAGCAGTTCAGCGCGTGTTGAAGGGTCGTCGCTGGCGACGGTTTGCTCCTCGAAGTCGAGCCCGGCCATCTTGCAAAGCAGCCAGCCGCGCAGCGACCAGGAGCCGTAATTCTTGCTAGCGATTGTGAGGGTAGCCTTGGCCATAGGACAGGAATGTCCCTTGTTCATAACGGCCCGGCATCCGACAGCTTAAACGAAGGCATTGCATTTTCAATGCTTTTCCGTACTGCAAAATCATTGGGCAGCGGAGTTATCCCGGATTTTCCTGTCTGATTCCACATTTCACGAATTTTATCTCGCAGTGCAACATAAAATGCTCTAGCTTGCATGGGCGGCTCGCCGGGGCCGCCGGGGATTGAATGCTCTATCAGGCCTATCAGGCGCATGCCGACATCATGGTGCCGGTACGCCGCCTCGCCGGCATGGCGGTCAGATCGGTGGGTGAAAGGCTCAACGGGTCGGCGCGCCCGACGATGTTGAGCAACCTGACGGCTGCCTACGAGCTGATCGCTCGCGCCGGCCTCACGCATGAGCGCCCCCAATATGGCGTGGAGAGCGTCACAATCGATGGCCGCGAAGTGCGCGTGACCGAAAGATCGGTCGATGTCACGCCGTTCGGTACTCTGCTTCATTTCAGGAAGGACATTGTCGTCCCGCAACCACGCGTGTTGCTGGTCGCGCCGCTATCGGGTCACTTCGCCACGCTCTTGCGCGCGACTGTCCGCACGATGCTGCCCGAGCACGACGTCTTCATCACTGACTGGCACAATGCGCGCGACATTTCACTCGAGCACGGCCGCTTCGGATTTGACGACTACATCACGCACCTGATCCGCTTCCTGGAAAAGATCGGCCCGGGAGCACACGTCGTGGCGGTGTGTCAGCCCTGTGTCGCCGCGCTCGTGGCGGCGAGCATCATGGCGCAAGGGGACAACCCCGCTCAGCCGCGTTCCATGACGTTGATGGCCGGACCGATCGACACGCGCGTCAACCCGACAAAAGTGAATGAGCTCGCCAAATCGAAATCGATCGACTGGTTCGAGCGGCATCTCATCGCGCGCGTGCCTTACCGCTACGGCGGCGCCGGCCGGGAGGTCTATCCGGGTTTCGTGCAACTCGCTGCGTTCATGAGTATGAATATCGACCGGCACCTCAAAGCACACCGGGAGCTCTACGAAAATCTGACCAACGGTGAAGCTGCAAAAGCCGCACAAACCAAAGCGTTCTACGACGAATATTTCGCGGTGCTCGATCTGACCGCCGAATTTTATCTGGAAACCGTACGGCTGGTATTCCAGGAGCACAGCTTGCCGCTCGGTGCGCTGACTTATCAGAACCAGAAAGTCGAGCCTCGCGCGATCAGACGCACTACGCTCTTTACGGTGGAGGGGGAAAGGGACGATATCTGCGCCGTCGGACAGACACTGGCGGCGCACGATATGTGCTCCTCACTGCGGCCGTACCGCAAACGCCACCACATGCAAGCCGGTGTCGGCCACTATGGCGTATTTTCTGGCAAGAGCTGGCAGCAGCAGATCTACCCGATGGTGAAGAACATCATTTTGCAGAGCGATTGATCGCGCACCGAAGGGGCGGCACTATCTCCTGAACGCCCCCAGGATCGCACGCATGCGCTCGGCACTCATGTTTTCCGATGGCGTCGTATCGCGTTCATCGGCGAGGCGGGCTTCGCAATCGACATAATTCGCTGACACCATCTTGCCGGTGCGATTGTCGAAGCGGCGTTCCTCGCAGCGGCCCTTCTTGTCGGTCTCAACCACGATTGAGGCAACGCGGTGAGCCGCTTCACCGCCGCTGGACGGAGACAAAGGCATGGTCTTCGTCACAGCATTTTTTGCCTGGCGCTCGGCGGAAAAATAGGAGCCGGCGGTCACAAAAAACGCCGACAACAGAATGGCGCCCAGAGCCGCCGAGGCGATCAAGGCGCGACTGACTTCCCCCGCCGAGAGGCTACCCTTGGCTCGGCGGCTCTTTTGTTTCACTGCCCCGCTCGTCATGGACAATCCGTAACATGGTCAGTTTGAATGAAAATTTAACTCCGCTGGCTTGAGGAAGCCTGAAGGGAATTGTCTCAATTTGAGTGAAAGCCGCCGGCATCTTCCATTTCAGCCGGTGGGCACCTACATAGCATCACGATCCACCAAACCCCCGAATTCCCATGCTCGACTTTGCTTCGTCGTCCGATGTCGGGGACGTCGGCGAGGTTGCGGCAACGGCCGCCTCCGATACCGAGATCCTCGATGCATATTCGCGAGCCGTGACCACCGTGGCTGACTCTGTCGGCCCGGCAGTGGTGCGCGTGGAGGTCCGCAACGAAAAAGGCGCCCCTGGCGGCGTCGGCTCGGGCGTGATCATCGCGCCTGATGGCCTGGTCCTCACCAATGCTCACGTCGTCGAAGGCGCCAAAGAGGTGCGCCTGCAAGACGCCGATGGCCGTGTCATGGAAGCTCGCCGCCTTGGTATCGATCCCGACACCGATCTGGCGCTCCTGCGCGCGGGCTCGGCGCGAGATCTGCCCACCGCCGTTTTGGGTGACTCCAAGAAGCTCAAGCGCGGCCAGCTGGTGGTGGCGATTGGTAATCCGCTCGGCTTTGAGTCGACCGTCACGGCGGGCGTGATCTCGGCACTCGGGCGCTCCTTACGTTCGCGCGGCGGCCGCCTGATCGAGGACGTGATCCAGACTGACGCGGCGCTCAATCCCGGCAATTCGGGCGGGCCGCTTGTGTCCTCGCGTGGCGAGGTCATCGGCATCAACACCGCGGTGATCATGGGCGCGCAGGGCATTTGCTTTGCGGTCGCGAGCAATACCGCGCAGTTCGTCCTCAGCGAGCTGATCCAGCACGGTCGCGTGCGGCGCGCCTATATCGGCGTCTCGGCTCAGACAGCCGCGGTGCCGAGGCGATATGCGCGCCTGGCAGAAATTGAGAATTCATCAGGCGCAATGATCACCGCACTCGAGCCGAACGGGCCGGCGGCCTTAGCCGGACTAATGAGCCTCGACACCATCGTGTCCGCCGATGGCGCACCCGTCACCGGCGTGGACGACCTTATCCGGCTGCTCAATGGCGAGCGCATCGGACGGCCCATCGCAATTGATGTGTTGCGGCGGGGCAATCTGCGCCGGTTCGAGGTGAGCCCGCTGGAGCGTCCGGCGGCTCGCACCGTGTAATGGTAGCGATCCTGGCTACTGTGGCTTCGGCTGTTTGGCCGCGTTCTTCCGCGCGGGCGGTTCGTAGTTGCCGCCCGCCATGCATTTCTTGATGAAGGCGTCGCGCTTGGCGCCTTGCAGCTGCTGGCTCTGGGCGCCGACCTTGCAGGTCTCCATTTTTTCCTCGGAGGTCACGGCTGCGGCGGGCGTTGCCACGAGCACAGCAGAGACGAGGGCTAAAGCCAGGATTCGCAGCATTGTGTCGCTCCTTTTTGTGTAGGCGGGATAGAGGATAGCACGCTTCCTGGCAATTGCAGACGCTACCGCAATGCCGCAGCGATATTGCCGCCGTCGACAGTCGTGACATTGGCGGTGGTTTTCAATTCGAGCGCCTGATGCAGGAAGGCTTGAGCCACGTCCTCGGCTGTTACTTCGCGCTGAAGCAGATTGCCGGTCATATATTCCTTTTCGCTCATCCCGCGGGCCTTGGCGCGCTGCGAGATAAAATCTGCGGTCAGCAGGCCGGAACGGATCCGGTCGGCATTGACCGCATTGGCCCGAATACCGTTCGCCCCGTAATCGAGCGCGTACTGCCGCATCAGGAGCAGTGTTGCTGCCTTCGGCAGACCATAGGGTCCGAAATCGGGACCCGGGTTCACAGCCTGCTTTGAAACGTTGAAGAGAAGGCAGCCACCGGTTTCCTGCTTGAGCAGAATGTTCACGGCAGCCTGCGCAACCTTCTGGTGGGCGAAGAAATTAAGCTCAAAGCTTTCGCGCAGCACGGCTTCATCGACCTCGCCGATCTTGCCCTGCCAGGCTGCGCCGGCGTTGGAGATCGCAATATCAATCCCGCCGAACGCGGCGACCACTTGCTCGAAGGCGCTACGAACCGACGCCGCGCTGGTCACGTCGCATGCAATCGCAAGCGCCGCGCCGCCTATGGCTTTGGCGTTTTTCGCAGCGGCGTTGCCATCGATATCGAGGACGGCAATTTCCGCGCCCGCTTGCGCAAAGGCGCGGGCGGTGGCCGCGCCGATGACCCCGCCGCCTCCGGTGACGACGGCGACCTGACCCTCAAGCGGCAAATGCTTGCGCTGGCCGAGCTTGGCCAACTCCAGCGGCCAGTATTCGACGTCGAACATGTCGCCTTCGGGAATCGATTTGAAAGCCCCGATCGCTTCCGCACCGCTAATGCCTTCGACCGCGGCTTCGGCGACGTCGGCGGCGATGCGCGCGTCTTTTGCGGTTGCGCCGAGCCCGAACAGGCCAAGGCCCGGCACCAGCACGACGCGGGGAAGGGGAGCATGCATACCCGCGCCATTGGCCCGCACTTTTTGGCGCGTGAAATAGGCGGCGTAATCTTCCATGAAGGCGCGCGCCGCTTTTTGAACGGCGCTCTTGAAATCGTCGAGTGTGCCGGCTTCCGGCGCCGGCACGATCAGCGGCCAGGGACCGATCCGGATCACATGGTCGGGCGTGATCAGCCCGGCGCGGGCGTAGCGCGAAACGTCCTTGCCGTTAACGTAATTGAGGATGATGTCGCCGGTGCGAAAATCGGCGATCTGACGCCTGTGCGCCCCTTCGCCGAAAGCATCGCGCAGTGCGCAGGCGCCACGGATGATCGGCGCAACGTCGGTCGCGCGAGCGATCCGGTCAGGCAGCTTCACGCTGACGAATTTTGCGCTGCCTTTTTTTCGCAAGCGGTCTTCCGCCAGCGCCACGAATTCGATCATGCGCTCGTAGGCCGCGCGCGCATCTTCACCGAAGGTGAAGATGCCGTGCTTGTCGAGGATCAACCCCTCGACCGCGGGATTTTTCTCGAATACTTCGGCGGCTTTTTTTGCCAGCGCAAACCCCGGCATGATGTACGGCACGAAGCCGAGCCGTGTGCCGAAGGTTTCCGCGCATAGCGCCTCGCTGTCGGCCTGGTCGATGAGGCTCAGCACAGCGGTTGCGTGGGTGTGATCGACGAATTTGTGAGGCAGGAAGGCGTGCAACAGCGTCTCGACCGACGGATTTGGCGCTTGCGGGTCGATCAGGGCCGCGCGCTGCACGCGGACCATCTCTTCGTCGGGGAGGGCGATGCGCGCGCGCAGGCTCCGCAACGATGTGAGCCGCACCGCCGGCATCCCGGCCGGCTCGATGCTTGCCATGTCCCAGCCGGATCCTTTGACGCAGAGAACCTCGGTGTCTTCGCCGAGCAGATCCGCAACACGCGTCTTTACCGACGTGTTGCCGCCGCCGTGCAGGACAAGTTTGGGATCGCGGCCGAGCAGGCGCGTGGAGTAGACGCGCTGCGCAAGCTCAGCACCAATGCCGGCTTTTGCCCAATGATCGACAGCCTTCATGGCATCGCTGTCGACCCAGGCGGATCGCATCTTCGGCTAGCCCTTGTCGCCCAGCAGGCGCTTGCCCCACCAGCCGCGCTTGGGCGCGGATTCTTCTGGCACGTTACTCGAGATCACGGGTGTAGGCGGAGGTGTAGTTGCCGGGGTCGACGCACCCTCGCTGAACGGCGCAGGCTCACGGATGGTCGAACGCCGGCGCGACGGCTCCGGGCCAGCGACGGCTGCGGGGGCCGGGGAATCCATCAATGGCGCCGGAGGTGGTTCCTCAATCGGCGTGGAATAGGCCGGTGGTATGCTTTCGTAATTTGGCGCCGGGTCATCGACGGCACGCTGCAATTCCGGCTCGGGCCCGTTTTCGTGCGCGCGGAATGGCGCTTCGCCATCGCGCTGCCGGTTGCGGCGGCCGCCCCGTCGGCCTCGCCGGCGCCGCCGACGTCCTTCGCGCGCCTCGCCCTCGCTTAAGGGTGGGCCTTCGTGACGCGGCTGCGGTTGACTGGAGCCCTCTTCTTCGGGAGAGCCTGCGTCGTCGTGGTCCCCGTGCGCAATGGCGTGCTCGGGAACGGTGTCGCGTGTGAAGGCCTGCGTGGTCTCGCGCGGTTCTCCGCTGCGGCCTCGGCCGCCGCGCCCCCGGCGCCTGCGCCGCCTTCGCCCCTCGGGCCGTGCCTCAGCCTCCACCTCGGCCGTGGCAAGATCCTGCTCCTCGGCATGATCATCAGTTTCAACAATTTCATCTTCGATTTCTTCGACCGGCGCGAGCTGCGGCTGCTGGGCGGCAAGGCTTCGCGCGGCTTCCGGCGTGTGCACCTGTTCGCCGCGGTCGATCACGTATGACTGTTGACCGGTCACAGCCGGATCGGCCGACACCGTGATCGATATGCGGAACCGTTCCTCCAGCGCGCGCAGATGGGCGCGTTTATGATTGAGCACATAAAGCGCGACCTCGGCGCGCGTGCGCACGATCAGATTGTGCGTCGCGCCCTTGATCAACATTTCCTCGATCGCGCGCAACAATTGCAGCGCGACTGACGACACCGAACGCACATGCCCGCTTCCACCGCAGATCGGGCATTTTTCCGTTGAGCTCTCCAGCACCGAGGTGCGGATGCGCTGACGCGACATTTCCAGCAGACCGAAATGCGAAATACGGCCAACCTGAATGCGGGCGCGATCGTGCTTGAGCGCTTCCTTCAGCCGCCGCTCGACGGTGCGGTTGTTGCGGCCTTCGTCCATATCGATGAAGTCGATGACAATGAGGCCGGCGAGATCACGCAGGCGCAATTGGCGCGCGATTTCCTCGGCCGCCTCGCAATTCGTCTTGAGTGCGGTGTCCTCGATGTGATGCTCGCGCGTGGCGCGCCCGGAGTTGACATCGATTGCAACCAGCGCTTCCGCCTGGTTGATCACGATGTAGCCGCCGGAGCGAAGTTGCACCACCGGCGAAAACATGGCGTCGAGCTGACTCTCGATGCCATAACGGGTGAATAGAGGCTGCGAGTCCTTGTATTGCTTCACATACTTGGCGTGACTCGGCATCAGCATGCGCATGAAGTCGCGCGCTTCCTTGAAGCCTTCCTCGCCTGAGACCACGATTTCCTCGATATCCTTCCCGTAAAGGTCTCGAATGGACCGCTTGGTCAGCGACCCTTCCTCGTAAACTAGCTTGGGTGCGGTCGATTTGAGTGTCAGGTCGCGCACGGTTTCCCAGAGGCGCATCAGATATTCGAAATCGCGTTTGACTTCGGTCTTGGTGCGGCTGGCCCCCGCCGTTCGCAGGATCACGCCCATGCCTTCCGGCACTTCCAGGTCCTGCGCGATCTCCTTGAGCCGGGAGCGGTCTTCGGCGGACGTGATCTTGCGGGAAATCCCGCCACCGCGCGCTGTGTTGGGCATAAGCACGGAATAACGACCGGCAAGCGACAGATAGGTCGTCAAAGCCGCGCCCTTGGTGCCGCGCTCTTCCTTGACGACTTGAACCAGCATGACTTGCCGGCGCTTGATGACTTCCTGGATCTTGTACTGGCGTCGGAAGCGCGGAAGGCGTTCCTGAACCTCCTCAAGCGCATCGGCGCCGCCGACAGACTCAACCGCTTCTTCTTCGGCGTGCTCCTCGCCATTGCCGTTGGTGTTTGGGGCGTCGGTCGGCACAGCTTCAGCAGTCAGCGCTCCCTCAGCTGCCGCGGAGGGCTGCTCGCCCTCGGCGACCGTCTCGAAAAGTGCCGCGCCTTCCTCGGTCTGACGAGCGACCTCGCCGACAGAAAATTCAGTTACTTCGCGTGTCTGCTCCTCGGCGACGAATTCAGGCAGCGCCGGTTCAGGTTCCGGCGTTTGCGCCGCAGTCTCTTGGACATTCTCTGCGATCGGCTCGCCGGTATCTTCCCGCGCCGGTTCGCTGATGCCGGGTTCGGCGGCAGACATTTCGCCGGCTTCGTGCGCGAATTCCTCGGCGGGGAGTGGCTCGCTTTGCACGATATCGCGGTCGCGATGTTTTTGCGCGCTGCGGTGCCGATGATGATGACGCCCACGATTTTCGTCTGCGTCGACGGCACGGTGATCGTGCTCTTCTTGCGCAATCAGCGCTTGGCGATCGGCGACCGGGATCTGGTAATAGTCCGGATGAATTTCCGAAAACGCCAGAAAGCCGTGCCGGTTACCGCCGTAGTCGACGAAAGCCGCCTGCAGTGACGGTTCGACACGCGTGACTTTGGCGAGATAGATGTTACCGCGAAGCTGTTTGCGGTTAGCGCTCTCGAAATCGAATTCCTCGACGCGGTTGCCGCGTACCACGACGACCCGGGTCTCCTCCGGGTGTGTCGCGTCTATCAACATTTTGTCGGCCATTGGAAAGTCTCACTGAGCCAGCTGCCTCCGCGCGCGCGCGCGCCGAATTCAGCGCAAGGCGATAAAGCGGAAAGCCGGCCTGATTGTTGTGGAAGGGAAGGGCCGCGTGGACGAAGCTCACGCCAACACGGGCCGCCAGGATGGCGGCACATGGGCGATGGACCTCAAAATACCTTTGCTGCATCACTGGCAGCATGAAACTTGCGACCCGTAGCGCTGCGGTCGCGCCTCAAAGGCGCGAACCGAGGTTTCTCGTCGCTCACGGCTAGGTCGCGAACGGTCCCAGTGACCGCGCGCTGATCCGGATGTCCTTCACAAGGGTTTCGGCTCATCTCGCTTGGCCGTCCGCCGAACCTCCTCGAGGGGGGCGGTACAGGACCTAAGCAGCCGGGGCCCGAACGCGGCACAACCGGAACTCTAACCATCAGCACATCCTACATACGGCCCTAAGCCATTGCTGGCAAGGGAGCCTTTGCAGTAAGGCCACACCTACCGAACGGAATAGGGCCCTACTCAAGTTCCGTTAACCGAAACAGCCGCTAATGAGTTAAAAAGGGGCTCAAAAGGGTCGGGATTCGTGACACCCCGTGCGATCAAAATCATCAGCGCGCTTGCCGGCATCATGCTTTGCCAGGCCGGAAGCATCGCTGCGGAGAACAGTGGCCCCGCTCGGGTGCCGGCGGCGCAAAGTGAGTCGCCCGCGGTTGCAGCCGACGTTCGCATTGGTGGTGACGACAAGCAGACCCGCTTCGTGGTCGACTTGAACCGAAAGGTCGATCTCGCCGTTTTCACGCTGGCCGATCCCTACCGCGTGGTGATTGATCTGCCGCAGACAACCTTCAAGCTTCCTGCCAAAGCCAGTGAGCAAAGCCGCGGCCTGGTGAAGGCATTTCGCTATGGTCTGATCATGCAGGGCGGTTCGCGCATCGTGCTCGACGCCAAGGGTCCGGTACGTGTCGACAAAGCATTCGTACTCGACGCGGCGGAAGGTCAGCC
>Ga0184625_10000923_pt1 | contig 11862 bp, 13 predicted proteins | sample PLM3_30_b1_FD_133151 | JGI IMG/M metagenome (GOLD analysis project Ga0184625, IMG submission 133151) | Groundwater sediment microbial communities from an aquifer in East River, Colorado, USA - PLM3_30_b1 | ecosystem: Environmental > Terrestrial > Soil > Riparian zone | place: USA: East River... | reverse complement strand
GAGCCCCGCCAATTCGCCGCGCTCGTGGACGCATCTCGCCGGACCCACCGTCGGAGGGGTTGACGAACGCGGAGTCATGCAGAGCGGGACTCCGACCCGGAGCGATTCGGGCGGAACGAAATGGCCACCATTACCGATTGGGCGCAGGCTGGCCGAGCTCAACCCCTCCCGCTAGGTGCCGTCAGCGGGTAGAACCTTATATATGCCGTCGGCGCACGCGGCCGTGAAGCACGAGCTGCTCGTGCGATATCTCGACGCGTGGACGCCGGCGGCCCTGCACCGCCACAAGCGGGTGACCTATGTAGAGGCGTTCGCCGACCGTGACGACACCACGAACGCCTCGGCCGTAGCCGCGCTGCGGGTCTTCGGTGAGTTCGCCGACCTGCTGGAGCGGCACACGCTTACGATGGTGCTCGGCGGCACCAGGTCCGGCCGGCTCGACGCACTGCGCCGCCGCCTGATCGAGGTCGCCACGGAGTACGAGTCGCCCGCCGGCCTGGTCATTCAGGCGGGCGTCGGGCCCCCGGTGGCGGCGTTGAGGGAGGCGCACGCTCTCGGCTCGCCGATATTCGGCTGGTTCGACGCGTCCGACCCTGTCCCGACGGACATCTTGTCCACAGTGGCCGCGAATAAGGCGAGTGAGGTACTGCTGGCGCTGCCGGCGGGGTCGGGCGGCCCCGCCTTGGGGGTCCTGCGGAAGACCGGCCTCCCGCTGACGGCGCAGGTGGAGATCGTCAACGCGGCCGGGTTGGCCGAGTTGCTCCTGTTCGCGACGTCGTCGGAGAAGGCGCTGGAGAAGTTCAAGGATGAGCTGTGGGCACTCGATGAGTACGCGGGAATCCGCTTGCGAGACCCGGTCGACGAGGAGCACACGCTGCTGGACATATCGGTGCAGCCCCATCTCGGGCCGTTACGGCGGGCGCTGGCGGCCCGGGTAGTCCACACCGGAGGGTCCACATTGGCCGAACTACGAGTATGGGCGGTCCACGAAACGGTGTTCAGGGCCGCGGACGCGACGAAGGCGGTGCAGACATTGGTCACCTCGGGCGCTGTGTCGCGGGATCCGGTCGGAGGCCGGCTCTCGCCCGACACGCTGATCCAACCGACCGACCGTGTGGCGGACGTCGATGACTGAGCCGATTATGGTCGACGGGCTGGTCCTTGACCCGGAACTTCAGTTCGTCCTGGCCCTGCGGGACCAGCGAGGTTTGCCGCCGATTACACAGCTGCCGCCGGAGGAGATCCGGCTTGTCACGCGGCAGGAGGCGGCGATAGCGGCCGGCGAGCCAGAGCCCGTGGGGTCGGTCGAGGATCTGGTGGTGTCGGGCGCAGCTGGCCCCCTGGCCGGGCGGCTCTACGTACCCTTTGGCGTGGCGGCGCCGGGGCCGCTCCTGTTGTTCTTCCACGGCGGCGGGTTCGTGTTCGGGGACGTGGAGACACACGACGGCGTCTGCCGGCTGCTCTGTGCGGCCGGCCGGATCCGGGTGCTCTCGGTTGAGTACCGGTTGGCGCCGGAGCATCCGTACCCGGCGGCGATTGAGGACGCGCAGGCGGCCCTGGGATGGGTCTTCGCTAACGCTTCGGTGCTCGGAGCTTCCGGGATCGCGGTGGGCGGCGACAGCGCAGGCGCGAGCCTGTCGGCGGTGCTGTCGCAACTCGCGGCCCGCGACGATTTGCCGGCACCGGCGCTGCAGGTGTTGCTATATCCGGCGATCGACCCCGACCACGAGTACCCGTCGGTGGAGCTGTTCCGGGACGGGTTCTTCCTCACCAAGGCGGAGATGGACTTCTTCGAAGAGATGTACGCCGGAGGGAAGGACAGGGATCCCGCCGATCCGTTGCGGTATCCCCTCCTGGGTAATTTGTCCGGTCTGGCGCCGGCGCTCGTCGTTACCGCCGGCTTCGATCCGCTGCGGGACGAGGGCGAGGCGTACGCCGCGGCCATGGAGGCGGCCGGAACCCCGGTGACGCAGCGGCGGTACGACTCGCTGATCCACGGCTTCATAAACATGATCGGACTGTCCTCGGCGTCGCGGGCCGCGCTTGTGGAGATCGCCGAACAGGTCGGGTCGATGCTCGCGGAGTCGCCGGCCGAGGCGCCGGTCGGGGCTGCTGACCAGGCGTAAGTGGTCCTTGCTCGTCCTCGGCAATGCGTTGGGATCACGCTCCGGGGCCATGCTATGGTTTTCGACGTTCAGTGAGCGCCGCTAGCTCAACTGGCAGAGCAGCGGACTCTTAATCCGCGGGTTCGGGGTTCGAGTCCCTGGCGGCGCACAATTGATCAAGGCTCTGCGCTGGGGTTTCCCTCCGGATCAGAGCCATATTCACGTCCATGATGGACAGATGCGTGATCGATGTGTGATCGGCCGCCCAGCGGGGCAGGTGCACGGTACCCAAATCTGTCGGACGGATGCTCGACCTTCCTCAGCGGGCGATTGTGAACCGCTTGCTCCTTGTCATGCAACCCGGCTCGCACGGTGAAGGGTGCCGTTTCATGGGTCAGGGGTCGGTCAGCCTCGTGCCGCGCTCAGCGGCCGCGTCCGAGATGACAGACGGGGCCCGAGCCGGACATACGATCGGCAGGCCTGGTGCGTGGCTCGGCCAGCTGGCGCAGCGTTGTGCGGAACGTCGACGCCGATCGCGACGCCGCAACACCCGGGCGGTGTGGTTGGGGCTTGCACGGGCCCGTTGTCCGACGGGAGTACAGCGCCCCGGGTGGGTACCGGTCAGGCCGCGCGGCGGTACTCGTGGATGAGCCCGCCGAGGACGTCGACGCGTTCGATGCGTGCGCCCGGATCAATGGACGCCTCGAACGCCGAGGTGAACTTGGCGTCGCGATCGCGGATCAGAAACCGGAACCGCTCGACGTGTCCGTCCAGGTCCATCAGCAGGTTACGGGCCGCCTGGGTCACCCACGCACCGGTGGGGTGGGCGGTGATCCCGGCCAGGTGCACGCGACGCCGGTCGAGCTCGATGACGAACAGTATGCACAGCCGGGTGAGCCCGATCGTCTCGACGGTGAGGAAATCACGCGCCAGCATTCCGCCGGTCTGGGCCTGCAGGAAGGCAGTCCAGCTCGGCCCGCCCTGCCGGGGTGCCGGCCCGAGGCGATGGCGACGCAAGATCCGGCGCACCGACGTGGCCGACACCTTCACTTCAGCTTGCGGCACTCCCCCACGATCCTTAGCCTTGATCCACGGATGAGCCGCATTCGGAGGTTGTCTGAGGAACTGTGATCTTGGCCGCGCTTCGGGGTGGGTTGGGTCGCCCGTCCGGGTGCCGGGTTGCTCGGATGCTTTGGTAGGGCTAGCTGGGTTGGCCGCCGGGCCGCCGTGTGTCGTGTGTGGATGGTCAGGCAGGTGGTGCGTGTGCGGCTGCGGACAGGCGCAGCCATGGATGCTGCCAGGGCCAGTGTTGCGGCAGGTGGATCGTGACGCCTCTGGCGTGGCGGGCGACGCGGCCGGCGAGGTTGATCAGGTGCCGGCGGACGGTGGCCGGGCGTGCGGTGGCGTAACGATGTCCGGCCAGGGTGGCGGCGGCCCGGGTGAGGTTGTGCGCGATCGCGATGCAGGCGAGCCAGGCGTCGTTGGCGTCGAATCGGCCGGAGGTTATCCGGAGCCGTTTCCGAGGTGTCCACGACGTCGTTGACGGATGTTTGTGTCCTGAACAGCGGTGCTGGGCTGGGCCTCGGCTTGGACGAGTACGAACGGGTGTCGGAGAACGAGGCGTGGTAACGCCAGACCGGGAACAGCTGACCCTGACCGTCCACCGTGGTCTTGTTGAGGTCGGGGATACGACGCACGATTAGCCGCGCGGTGACCTCGTCCCGGGTGCCCTCGAACGCGGTGTAGGCGATCTCGGCGATCTGCGCCCGGGACACGAAGCGTTGCTGCTCGTCGTCCCAGACTGGGTGCGGGTACTCGATCTCGATCCACGCGTCGGCCGGGATCGCCTCGATCGTGGCGCGAACCTTCTTGTCGACCCGGATGGTGATGGAGAACCGTGCCCCAGCGCGTCGGCAGGCGGCGATGACCTTGCGGGAGTAGAACGCCGAATCGGCCCGTAGCACGATCTCGCCCGGCACTGTCGTGGGTCGGGCGGTCAAGACCGCTTTGGTGGTGGCGATGGCCTCGGCGACCAGTGACGCCGCGCCTCGGGCCGAGCCGGCGTTGCCGGCCCGCAGTTGGGTGGCGGCGATGACCGGTGCCGCGTCCGGGGTGCTGATGGTTGCCACCAGCGGGTTGTAGCCGCGCAGGAGGACCTGGTAGCCGCCGATCTTGGCGTGGCCGAACCCAACGCCCTGCTTCTTCTTGCCGTAGACCCGGCGCAGCAGCGAGTCCACGTCGATGAACGTGACCGCACCCGCGCCGGGCAGCAACGGCGTACGTCGGGCCAACTGCACCAGGAACTCGCGCGACACCGACTGGAGTTGCCGGACGTGGCCGTGGGTGAACGCGCGCAGGAACTCACCCAGCGTCGACGGCGCGTACACCCCGCCGAACAACACCGGCATGCCGCCATGACGGACCACATCCAGATCGTCGATCGAGTCGGCCCCGGTGAGCATGCCCGCCACGATCGTGGCGACCTTCCCGGATGCGTTGGATCCCTTGTCCCGTAGGCACATGCAGCCGATCGCGGACGATGCCGTGCAGGTCGCACGACTCGGCCAACCGCATCACCGGCTCCAAGCCCGCGAACGACACGAGGTTCGGATCATCAAACGATGCGCGGACCGCGCCATCACTGTGTAGTAAACCTCACCCGGAAGGTGCCCTCTCGACTGGACGATCAAAGCCTCAAGAACTTCGATCTTCCCAGCCCGGAGGACATCATCGCGTCCGGCGCGCCTCACTCAAGCAGATCTCATCCGTGGATCAAGGCTTAGGTATCCCCACCGCGGGTTCTCCCGCGCCATCCGCACGACCAGGTCGACGACCTCCGGCGCCAGCCCCGGTCGAACTGCTCCGATACGCGGATAGGTCCAGCGGTGCGCCACCAGCTCGCGGTGCCACCGCATCAACGTCGCTGGCGTGACCAGAAAGACCGGCCAACGCTTGCGCGGCAACAGCCTCGCCAGGACTGCGAGCAACGTGCGGTCGGCCGGGGTGTAGCGAGGCCGAGCCACCTGCCGGCCCAACACCATCAACTGGTGGCGCAGCACGGCTATCTCCACGTCCTTGGCATCTGGCGCCGGACCCAGGCCGAGCAAGCCCAGAACGCGCCGCACGATCACGAACGCCAACGTGCGAACCACCATGACAGACAGCCTGCCAGGCGCCGTCCTCCCTGGTCACAGCCCTGACCCTGACCTGGCACTTCAGGGTGTGGGCGGTGGAGGGTTGCGCCGGCATCGGTCGGCACATCGCCCAGCGGCTGGTCGCCGACGGCGAGAGAGTGCTCGACGTGCCGTCGAAGCTGTCCGCCCGGGCCCGGGTGTTCGCCACCGGGCAAGGCCGCAAGACCGATCCTGTCGACGCCCACAGCGTCGCCGTCGTTGGGCTGCGCACTCCCGGCCTGCGCCGGGTCGTGGCCGACGACGCCACGGTCGCGTTGCGGCTGCTGGTCGACCGCCGCGACAGGCTCGGCCGAGCCCGGACCGAAACGATCGGCCGACTGCACAAGCTCCTGCTCGAGCTCGTCCCCGGAGGAGCCAAGAGGTTCCTGTCCGCACCTCAAGCCCGGGACCTGCTCAACACCGTGCTCCCACGTGACGTGGTCGGTCGCACCCGCCGTCAGCTCGCATCCGAGCTGATCACCGAGTTGGCCGTCATCGACAAGAAGGTCAAGGCCGCCAACGCGCAGCTGACCGAGTTGGTCGCCGCGACCGGCAGCTCGTTGCGCGACCTCAACGGGATCGGCCCGTCTGGCGCCGCACGCCTTATCGGTGACATCACCGACATCAGCCGGTTCGCCACACCGGGGCACTTCGCCTCCTGGAACGGCACCGCCCCGATCGACGCCTCCTCCGGCGAGCAGCAACGCCACCGCCTGTCCCGGGCCGGGAACAGACGCATCAACCGGGTGCTGCACATCATGGCCGTGGTCCAGCTCCGTCACGACACCGCCGGCCGCGCCTACTACCGGCGCCGCCTCGCCGAAGGAAAACCCCGATGGAAGCCATGCGCGCGCTGAAGCGGCGGCTATCCGACCTGGTCTACCGAACCATGGTCAACGACGCCAAGAAAGCCCGGACGGGCCCGGGAGGACACTCGGGAGCGACTCTGCAATCCAGCGCGGCCAGCCCAATCCCGACGGCCGGCTCTTCGGACAAGTCACTTCCCGGACCCGCCGAACCCCACCCTAGAACACCGCTCCCGCTTGCCTCTTGACAGAGAGGGGAGCCAGATGGGAGACCCCGGCCGCAACGAATGGCAGGTTCAGCCCGCAGGCGACGTTCCCGCGAGGGCGAGTCCGCTGTACCCGAGGTGACGGGCCACTGTGGCAGGGCCGTCCTGGGCGGCAAGGCTGTTATCGTTGTGAATTCTGGTCATCGCCCCGCGGCTCGGCGTCAGGCCGGCGAGATGGCCGCCCGGTCGATGTCGGCTTCGGCGGACACGGCGGTGCTGGTGCGTTGCGGTCCGAACAGTGACCGGACGCCGGCGATGAGTGCCCAGATCACCATCAGGGGAAGGGGGAACCAGGCCCATCCGGCCAGCAACAGACTCATGGCCACGGCGTAGCCGGCGTACACGATCCAGCCGGGCATTGCTCCGCTGATGTGGGCGGCGCGACAGCTCAGCGCGAGGCAGGCGCCCAGCGCCACCGGGGCGGCGATGAGGAAGAAGGCGTCGCCCCAGGTCGAGATGGTGCGGGCGAAGACCGGGTCGATCGTGGCCGAATCACTAAAGCCGAGCGTGACGGTTGCGGTCGGTAGGAGGAACGCCGCGCCACCGGCGAGATAGAGCCCAACAAATGCTCCGCCGGAGGCCCACGCGGCGCTGGCGAGGCCATCTCGGCCCCGTGCGCGGGCCAGGGGTAGCAATGCGGCCAGCACGGCGACAAGGCAGATGACCACTGCGATCAGGAGGTAGAAGGCGACGACGGCTTGGGTTCGGTTGGCGGCGATTGCATAGAAGTCCACGGTCGCGGCGTTGGTGGCGCCGACGTCCGGCACATCCGTTAGGAACATGTTGGCAAAGAAGGTAGCGGCGAAGCCCACCAGGCAGGCTCCGCCTAGCCGTACTCGACTCGTCATAGACATTGCTTTCACTCCTGTCTAGCGGCCCGCGATTCGCGGGAATGCCCTGACGGTACGAACGCGCGCTGCTGGGCGGTACCGCCGGCAGACGGGAGCGGGATACCTTCCCGGGAAGGTGTTCTCTGGCTGGGTGAGGTCCTAGCCTGCAAGCATGAGCATCCGCCGCGGCGTCGCGCTCGACGCCATCCTGGCCGGATCGCTGTGCGCCTGGGGCCAGGCCGAGGTGTGGAACTCCGGTGCGGCATTGCTGGTGGGGCCGAAGTGGGCAAACGCCGCCGCGTACGCGGTCATGTCGGTGTTACTGCTCGCCCGTAGGCGGTTGCCGGTGCTCGTGCTCATTGGCCAAAGCGTCGTCCTGATCGGGTTGGTGATGGCGTTCGGGGCGTCGGAGACGCTGGGCTGGTTTCTTCCGCTGGTTGCCGGTGTCTACGCGGTGGCCGCATACGGCCGCCAGCGTCGGTTGGTTCTCGCGGCTGCGCCGGTGCTGTTGTGCTACGGCGCCATGCTCGCCGGCGATCGGCTGCATGGCGTCCGCTTCGACGCGTTGGGTGCCCTGCCCTTTGTCGGTGTGCTGCTGGGCGGATGGCTGCTGGGTGACTACGCACGGACCCGGCGCCTATACATCGCGCAGCTCGCCGCCTCGGCCGAACTGGCTGCGCGGGAGAGGGAAGAGGGGGCGCGGCGCGCCGCAGCAGAACAGCGCACCCGTATCGCCCAGGAGCTGCACGATGTTCTGGCACACGGGATGACCGTGATGGTCCGCCAGGTCGAGGCCGGCCAGGCCCGCCTCGACAATGACCCGGAGCGGGCGCGGGCCTCGTTCACCGCGGTCGCGGAGACGGGACGGCAGTCGCTGGGTGAGGTGCGTCGCCTGGTCGCGCTACTTCGCGGCAATGGCGTGCCGGATGCCACAGATGTCGAACCCGCCGAGGCACCGGCGCCGGGCCTGGACTCCATCGACGTGTTGGCGGCCCAGGTCGCCCGGGCTGGCCTCGAGGTTCGGGTCGCCCGCGTCGGTGACCTGTCCGAGATGCCGGCCGGTGTTTCGCTGGCCGTGTACCGGATCGTCCAGGAGGCGCTGACCAACGCGATGCAACACGGCCGGGCGGGCTCGGCCGTGGTCACCCTGCGCTGCCAGGACGGAACGATCGTGGCCGAGATCCGCGACGACGGCGGCGGTCCGGGTGCAGCCGCGCAGGCCGGCCGGGGACTCATCGGCATGCGAGAGCGGGCGGCGCTCTACGGCGGCACCGTCGCCGCTGGCGCGGGCGACGAAGGCGGCTTCACCGTGCGGGCCGTGGTGCCATTGACTTCGGAGTCGACATGATCGACGTGCTGGTCGCCGACGACCAGGAGCTTGTCCGGGACGGCCTGCGAGCCGTGCTCGAAGCCGACGCCGGGATACGCGTCATCGGCGAGGCCGCGGACGGCCGCAGCGCGGTCGAACTCGCCCGTGCGCTGCGCCCCACGGTCGTGCTCATGGACGTGCGCATGCCGGTCCTGGACGGGATCGCCGCGACCGCCGAAATCCTCGCCGACCCGCCGTCTCCGTACGTCCTCGTACTCACCACATTTGACCTCGATGAGTACATCGTCGCCGCCCTGCGGGCCGGCGCCAGCGGCTTCCTGCTCAAGGACGCGCCCCGAGAGCGGATCATTGAAGCCGTCGTCCGGGTGGCGAACGGGGAGGCACAACTGGCGCCCCAGGTGGCGCGTCGGCTGGTGGAAAGGGTGCTCAGCGCTTCGCCGACACACCCATCACGTGCGGGGCGCCTACCCGACCTAAGCCCACGCGAAACCGATGTACTCCGTCTACTCGCTCGCGGACTGAGCAACGCTGAGATCGCTGGCCGGCTCTACCTGGCCCACACGACCGTCAAGTCGTACGTGGCGAGCGTACTGGCCAAGCTGGGCGTGCGGGATCGGGTGCAGGCCACCGTGGCCGCATATGAATCCGGCCTCGTCCAGCCAGGCGGCGATCGGGGCTGACCATGCGTGGACGCCGGCCCACGCATGATCCTTCCAGCCGAGCCGGACATCGACGTCGTGGGCGAAGCGGGCGATGGGCTGGCAGCCGTACATGCAACCCGGGTGCTGCACCCGGACCTCGTGCTCATCGACAGCCGGATGCACGTACCTGACGGCGTGGAGGCGACTCGCACGACCAGTATCGCCGCCGCCAGTCAGTCCCGGGTGCTGGTGCTGACCACCTTCGACCTCGACGAGTACGTCTTCGAGGCACTTCGTGCCGGAGCCAGCGGCTTCCTCCACAAGGACGCACCGAGGACCAGCTAGTCGCGGCCATCCGAGTCGTGTCCAAGGGCTGAGACTCCTCGCTCGGTCGGTGACTCGACGGCCCCTAGCGGAGTTCGTGCGTCGCGCGCCGTCTTGCCGTGCGCAGCCGCCCGGACTGGCGGAGTTAACCGACAGGGAACGGCAGGTGTTCCGGCTGATGGCACGTGGAGTGTCCACATGGAGATTGCGGCAAACCTGTTCCTCAGCGAGCACACGGCCCGAACCACGTCGGGCACGTTCTCGCGAAGGCCAGTTTGCGCGATCGGGTATAGGCCGTCGTCCTCGCCGACGAGTCAGGAATGGTCCAGCCGGGCGACGACTGACGCTCATGGGCCTCATTTGATTGGGGTTCGCGGTCCTGGCGCCGGGCGCCTCCCGCGCCGCGAGCCAGCGTTTCAGGTCTCTTGGCGCCGACCACGTACGACCTGCGGGAGATCGAACACCTCGAGCCACTTACAGTCAACCGAGTCGTTGAGCATCCGTCAGGGTCTCCTGCAGGATCGCTCCCTCAACCACGTGACCCTGTTTGCCCAGAACCTGGCAGGGGCTGCTGGGCTTTCGAGCGAGTACGTCGCGACCAAGTCTGGGCCCCCACAGAGAGGCCCCCGTACGGCGGTTTGCTGGATCTAGCTGCAGCGCAACCTGTCGAAGTTCACCTTGACCCCAGTGACCGCCGGTGGGTCGGTCGATACGTCGATGGTCTCCGCGGTGATGTGCGCCACCGTGTGGAAGCGCACTGTGGAGCCATCGGTCCCAGTGCCCCTGACCCCGAAGGTAGAGCTGGCAAGGTCGTTGTTGCTGTTGTTGTTTGCACCGAACGTCTGCGTGAACCGGCCGGTGAAGTCGGGCCGGGTGGGGTCGGTGGTATCGAAGACGAAGGTGCCAGTGAGCGTGCCGGTGGTGCGGGTCCCCGCGGCCGCGCTCTGCGTGGTGTGGAACACGCCGGTATAGGTGATGGTGAAGGTCCCCTGGTCGCCCGTGCACGGGTTGACGACGGCGGGGGAGGTTTCGGTGCCCGAGGCGGTCGTCGTGAAGGTCTTCGCCTGGGCGAAGCCTGGTGAGGCAGGCAACACCAGCAGCGCTGCCAGGCCTAGCAAGGCGAACGCTCGGCGGAACAGGCTCTGCGCCTTGAATGCCATCGTGTCTCCTTCGAGGTTGTCCCGATCTTCGCGGGAATTGAGGTGGCGGTCCCACCTAATAAGAGCTAATAGTCGGTGATATGCCAGACTCGATCCGGTAGCCGCCGGCAGGGTGAGCACTCTCCTCACCAAGACACCTCGCAGCCCGGTCGGTCACGAATTTCCATGGGCATCCATTCCTCCCCTTTCTTCGGCCCCGATTCGCGGGGAACGACCTGACGGTACGAACGCGCGCTGCTGGGCGGTACCGCCGGCAGGAGGGAGCGGGATACGTTCCCGGGAAGGTGTTCCCTCGGCTAGGTGAGGTCCTAGCCTGCAAGCATGAGCATCCGCCGCGGCGTCGCGCTCGACACGATTTGGCCGGATCGCTGTGCGCCTGGGCCAGGCTGTCGCCAGCGTGGGCTGGTTCTCGCGGCTGTGCCAGTGCTGCTGTGCTATGGCGCCATGCTTGCCGCCTTGGCCGAGCTGGCTGTGCAGGCGACAGAGAAGCGGGCGCGCCGCGCCGCAGGGGATCAGCGCACCCGCACAGCCCGCGAGCTGCACGGAGCGGCGAGTCGTGCGGTTGTCCCTCCTAGAAATGGCGGTCGCTACTGACACCATCTGGCGAGGCGAGACGTCGGGTCGACGGCGGGCATGCCGCGTCGGCGAGCGCGGCAATTCTGGCCTGGCACTGGCGCGACGCCTTGCAAACAGGTGTCGACTGGCTCTGGCAACGACGCACCGGGGTCGCGTTGGCGGCCACAGGTGTCGCCGTGGCGTAGCCATGGTGGCCTCGACCGTGGCCAGCCGGGGGCTACGCGTGGTACGCGAGCTGCCCGACCAGACCTGGCGCAAAGAGCCGCTGGTGCTGGAGGGCGAGGCCCACCGGGTCACCGAAGCGTCCACGTTGGAGCGTGTGGCGGCCGTTTACCGTACGGGCGGCTAGCCGGCTTCGGTGGAGGGCGACGCGCTCACGGCCCCGTACAGCGCGCCGAGTGCAGGCCCCGAGCCCTGGCATCTGTACCGTGAAGGGTGCCAGGTCGGGGTTAGGGCTGTGACCAGGCAGGATGGCTTCCTGGCAGGCTGGCTGTCATGGCGGTTCGCGCGGTGGCATTCGTGATCGTCCGGCGCATGCTGGGCCTGGTCGGCTTGGGTCCGACGCCGGATGCCAAGGACGTCGAGATTGCTGTGCTGCGCCACCAGCTGATGGTGTTGCGCCGGCAGGTCGCACGGCCGCGCCATACACCG
>Ga0184625_10000922_pt1 | contig 11880 bp, 13 predicted proteins | sample PLM3_30_b1_FD_133151 | JGI IMG/M metagenome (GOLD analysis project Ga0184625, IMG submission 133151) | Groundwater sediment microbial communities from an aquifer in East River, Colorado, USA - PLM3_30_b1 | ecosystem: Environmental > Terrestrial > Soil > Riparian zone | place: USA: East River... | reverse complement strand
TCGCCGAGATGATGGCGGCACCGACGCCGATCCAGAAGGTCTGGGCCACCGCGAGACTGAACGCCTCGTGCATGCCGGCGACGATCTGGTTGATGAATGGCTCGATGATCGCCTTCGTCTGGGCATCGACCGCAGTGAGGATCGCCGCTCCGAGGTCGCCGACCCCGGTGAGGTTGTTGAAGTCCAGGCTGCCGGTGCCGATCGCCTGGCCCAACGCGCCCTGCGCCTGTGGCGGGACGCCAGCCGCGCTCATCCGCGGGGCGATCTGCTCGAGGAAGGTCGACCCGAAGATCGTGCCGACCACGGCAAGCGCGACCGCACCGCCGATCTGGCGGAAGAAGGTCAGGTTGGACGTGGCGACGCCGAGCTGGTGGAACGGGACCGCATTTTGGACGACGATCGTGAAGACGGCGAAGGTCGGTCCGACGCCGAGCCCGGCCAGGAACATCCAGAACCAGACGATGGGCAGGGGGGTGTCGGCCGTCAGGTTCGTCATCAGCGCCGTCGCGACACCCATCAGGACGATCGCGCTGACCAGCAGCCACTTGTACCTGCCGGTCCGGGAGACGATCAGCCCGGAAGCGATCGAGCTGAAGATCAGCCCGGCCATGAGCGGCAATGCGGCCAGACCGGAGTTCGTCGGCGAGAAGCCATGGACGAACTGGAACCACCGCGGCAGGAAGATGATCGCCCCGAAGAACGCGAAGCTGGCAAAGAACGTCGAGACCATCGAGCTCGAATACGTGCGGTTGCGGAACAGCCCGAGCGGGATGATCGGTTCCTTGGCTCGGGCCTCCGCGAGGATGAACAGCACGATGCCGATGATCGAGATGGCGATGAAGCCACCCACCGACAGGTCCGTCCACTCGCCGAACTGCTTGTTCGTCAGGCCGACCAGCAGGAAGGTGATGGCAACCGTGAAGATGGCGCCACCGAGGAAGTCGAAGTTCCGCGTCGCTTTCGGGGTCTTGATGGTCGGGAGCAGGCGCTGGATGACGATGAGCGAGATGATCCCGATCGGGATGTTGACGTAGAAGATCCAGTGCCAGCTGACCTGCTCGGTCAGGAACCCGCCGACGAGCGGGCCGATGATGAATGCGATGCCGAAGACGGCCCCGAACAGGCCCTGGTACTTGCCACGCTCCTGGGGCGTGAACATGTCACCGATGATCGCGAGCGCTACCGGGAACAGTGCCCCCGCGCCGACGCCCTGGATGCCCCGGAAGAGGATCAGCATGCCCATGTTCTGACTCAGCCCGGAGAGGGCCGAGCCGATCAGGAAGATCGCGATGCCGGTCATGAACGTGGGCTTGCGACCGTAGATGTCGGACAGCTTGCCCCAGAACGGGATGCTGATCGTGCTCGTGAGCAGGAAGATCGTCACGACCCAGACATACAGGTCGTTGCCCTGCAGGTCGGTGGCGATGGTCGGCAGTGCCGGGCCGACGATGGTCTGATCGAGGGCAGCGAGGAATATCCCGAGCATGACCGCGAAGAGGATCTCCATCTTCTCGCGGTGACTGAGGCCGAGCGCCGGATCCTCCTCGAGGGTCGGGATGTAGTCCTCGTTGCTGGTGGTGAACGCTTCCATGAGTTGCCTAATCCCTCCCTTGGCCGTGGTGTGTGTGGTGGAGGCCGGGATCGCCCGCGAGCGCGGTCGCGACGGCCCCCCTCAGGTCCGCCATGGCGGCCGCCACCGCGGCGAGTTGCTTCTCGTCGAGCTCCTCGAGCACGCGCCTGATGATCCCCTCACGGAGGGTCTCGACCTCGTCGAGCATGTGCTGCCCGGCTGCGGTGATCTTGACGAGCACGATGCGGCGGTCGTTCGGGACGCGGATGCGCTCCACGAACCCGCGTTCCTCGACGCGATCGACGAGCCCTGTGGCGGCCGATAGCGAGACGTCGAGCATCTCGGCAAGCCTGCTCATCGGCAGCTCGCCGTGGCGGTCGAGCAGGTGCATGACATGCAATTGGGTCATGCTGATGCCGAGGCGGACGAGACGCTCGCTACCGACACATTTGAGTTCGCCCATCGACGCTCGAAAGTCGGCGACGATCGCCGCCTTGACGTCCACGGTCGTGGCCCCGGCCGGGGCTGTGCTTCGCATCACGTGAACTATCATACTCACACGAACGATACCGTCAATACGTACCATCGAGCTCACGTGGAGGATCGGATGCGCTTCGCTCTCATGCTCGAACCGCAGCAGGGCCTCAGCTACGCGGATCACCTCGCGATCGCCAGGCGCGCCGAGGCGAACGGCTTCGAGGCGCTCCTCCGCTCGGATCACTACCAGAGCTTTCCGGGGCCGGTCGGGCGACCGACGACCGATGCGTGGACGGTCGTGGCCGGTCTCGCCCGCGAGACCGAGCGCATCGGCCTCGGAGTGCTCGTGTCGCCGGTCACATTCCGACACCCCGGGAGCTTCGCCAAGGTCGTGACGACGGTCGACGAGATGAGTGGCGGACGGATCGAGGTCGGCGTCGGGGCCGGCTGGCATGAGCTCGAGCACCGACAGCTCGGGCTCGCGTTCCCGCCGATCAAGGGCCGAGCCGACCTGATGGAGGATGCGCTCGCGATCCTCCTGGGCTTGTGGGGCGAACCAGACGGCTGGTCCTACGAGGGCCATCAGGTCGTGATCCAGGACGCGCTGTTCCACCCCAAGCCGGTCGACGTCCCTGGCCGGCCGCGAACGGCGATCGGCGGGGCGAGGCCGAGACTTCTCGTCGGTGGCTCCGGGTCGCCCCGCTCGTATCGGATCGCGGCGCGCTATGCCGACGAGTTCAACCTGAGCTCCGCTGGCCCCGAGCGGGCGAGGGACGCCTTCGCGGCGGTCGATTCGGAGTGCACCTCGATCGGCCGCGACCCGTCCACGCTGACCCACTCCGTGATGGCCGGTGTGCTCATCGGCCGGGACGAAGCCGAGATTAACGAGAGGTCGGCGGCGGCCGTCGAGGCGTTCGGGTCCGGCGCCGACGACGGCGCCTGGCTCGAGGAGCGACTCGAACGCTGGATCGTCGGCACGCCCGATGAGGCGCGCGCGGCCGTCCGGCGCTTCGAGGCGGCAGGCGTCGAGCGAATCATGCTCCAGGACTTCCTGCCCTGGGACCTCGACATGATCGACGTGATGGGCGAGGCGCTGATCGGGAGGGTCTAGGCAGGTCAGCGGGTGAAGGATCTCGGTGGAGGCACGGGGCCGTGTCGGCCCATTCGGAAGGCCGGCTAGTCCGCTCCCGTGCTGCTCCCAGCAGCAGTTTCCAGGTACGCGGCGCAATAGCAGGATGGTCGTGGCCGAGCTCGCCGCTCCGCTCGCCTGACGCGTGCTCAGATTGGCCCAGACCTACCAGCGAGCCGCGATTGTCGGCGGCCATATGGCGGTGCCAGACCGGGATTTGCTGCTGCCACCAGCGTCTGCGCCTGCACCGCGGTCCGCACCGGGTTGGCCCGCCTTGCCTGCGCCCCGACCCTCACCACTACGAGCCGCACCGATCGTGGCCTTGCCAGCCGAGCCTAGGCGGAAGGCGGAGCGAAGATCACCTCGTATTCACAGACATCCACCAGCTCGGATCCCGGGACGTGTTGTGATCGCTCGGCGCGCAGCTGAGCGATAGGAATCACGCTCGCGTCCAAGGCCTCCCTGTCCTGCCACAGCGTGATCGAGACAGTCCTGCCCTGTTCCCTGTTGACCAGGAAGAACCCGCCCCTACTCCCGGGAAGATCCAAGACCACTGGGATCACCCGTTCGCTCGTGACCCGGATCGCATCATCGACCGACTCCCTGAACTGCGTAACGCGCGCGAACATCCCAAACCTCCGGTCGCTTCGAAGCATGCACGTTGACTCGCTAGGGATCGACTCGCCGCCGGACCGCGGATCAGCCCCCTGCCGCCTCCGAGGCCGCCAGGTAGACCGGGTCGTCCCGCCGGATCAGGTCGGGGTTGGTGCCTCGCGCGCGAGCCAGGCGCTCGGTCAGGAGCTGGAGTGGCGTCGCACTCCCGACGAGCGCGGCCACCGGCGCGGGGAGGTTCGGGGCCTCCGCGACGATCAGGCGGCCGGCCGGTGTCAGCGCCGGATCGAGGGCGGCGTCGACCTCGCTCGACACGATCGCGGCGACCCGCAGGCCGATGACGCGCGCTGCCGCGAGTGCCTGTCGCGCGCGGGCCAACCGTTCCGCGCGGTGGTCCCAGTCGGTCATCACGAGGACGACGCCGGTGTCAGGCCCGGTCGCGGGGAGGTGGCCGTGCAGGAACGTCTCGAGGTCGCGGAAGGCGGACGGCAGCCACGATGCCTCCTCGACCTTTAGCACCAACTCCCGCCCCGCCGGACGGTCCGCCCCCGACCCGACCACCAGCAGGTGTGCGGCGTCGCCAAGGGCGCGAGCGATGCCTTCCGCACCTGGCGCGTCGCGCGTCCCGGCCTCGACCAGGGCGAAGACCGCGTCGCCATCGAGCGGACGGCCCGACAGGTGTGCCCCGATCGCCGAGGCCGCCACGATCGGGCTGAGATAGCCCACGGTGTGGCACCACCCATGGTCCAGCTCGGCGGTCTCGACGACGATCCCGGCCAGGGCTCCGGCGGGCGACCGGCCGCTGACCGTGATGACCGCGGTGGTCGCGCCGGCGGCTCGCGCGGCGTCGAGCGCCGCATTGGTCGCGCCCGTGGCGCCCTCGTGCGAGACGGCGATGACGAGCCCGCGGGGCGGCGCCGCGAGGGCCAGCTCGAAGGCCTGCTCGGACCTCACGTCGACACGGTCGAGCCCTGCCGCGCCCGCCGCCTCGCGAAGGATCTCGGCCGTGGCAAGCGCCGCATGCTCGGACGTGCCGCAGCCGGTCACGACGACCGGGTCGCCGGCGGTCACAGTCGCCCGTAGCACGGCGGCAAGATCGGCCGCAGGGCCCCGCCCCGCGAGGCGCTCGACCATCCGGCGAGCGAGCCCAGGCTCGGCCGCGATCATGTCGGTCATGTGATAGGGCGGCGCGGCTCGAAGGCTCGGCGTCGGCGCGTAATCCCAAGGGTCGGCTGCCCCGGCGAGCGGAGCGGTCGGGTCGAAGGCGGACTCGGTCGTCATGGTGGCTCCTGCATCAGGACCGGAGGATAGGGCGCACGGCGTCGCGCCGGTCGGGCGACCCGCGGCACGCGACGAGCGTCCCCCGGCAACCTCCCGTGCGAAGCGTCACCATGGGTCCCGCTGCGCGACGGCGCAACCGCACGAGGAGCCGCGAGATGAAGGTCGGTCTGATGGCCCCGCAGGGCTGGAAGGGCGAGTACGACGGGTGGCCACCCGCCGAGGCGTGGGCGCGCACCGTCGAGCTCGCGCAGCAGGCCGAAGCGCTCGGCTTCGAGGCGCTCTGGGTCTTCGACCACTTCCACACGGTCCCGCGGCCGTCCGACGAGATCACCTTCGAGTCGTTCTCGGTACTGAGCGCGCTCGCCGTGGCCACCCGGCGCGTCCGACTCGGTCATATGGTCATCTGCACGGGGTTCCGCAACCCGGCGCTCACGGCCAAGATGTCGTCGACGATCGACGTCATCAGCGGCGGTCGCTTCGAGCTCGGGATCGGCGCCGGCTGGAAAGAGGAGGAGTGGCGCGCGTACGGCTATGGCTTTCCGACCCTCGGCGAGCGCATGGGTGCGCTCGGCGACAGCCTCGAGGTCATCCGCGCCATGTTCGGACCGGGCCGGGCGAGCCATGACGGTCGATATGCCCACGTCCGTGGCGCGATCAACGTCCCGAAGGGCATCCAGGAGCCGCGCATCCCGATCATCGTCGGCGGGAACGGGGAGCGCGTGACGGCCGGATACGCGATCCGCTACGCCGACGAACTCAACTACGTCTTCCTCTCGGCAGGGGAGATCGCCAGGCGGATGGTCTCGGTCCGTGCCCGCTGCGAATCGGAGGGACGCGATCCGGCGACCCTGCGCTTCTCGCTGTACGCGCGCGACGAGGAGATGCGCGAGGCGGGCCAGGCGCGCGTGGATACCCTCGCCGGGTTCGCGGCGATCGGTCTCGATCGGATCGTGTGCTTCCCGACCCGCTGGTCGCCGACGACCGAGGCGCAGGCGGCGTTCGCCGAGGATTGCCTGGCGGCCGGCATCACGCTCGGGTAGGGCGGGGCGGTCACCTCGGTCGCGGGATGCGGCCGATGCGCCTCAACGGGGCGTAGCGGAACCATGCGCGCCCCACCAGCAACTCGACCGGCACTGGACCGAACCGCCGTGAGTCGATCGGTTCCCCGAAGCCGGCGGCCGCGGTCGTGTCGGCGCTCGCGTCACCGATGAGCCACGCCTCGTCCTCGGCGAGCTCGAGGTAGCCCTCGGCGAACGGCACTCGTTCACCGGGGCCGGCCGCCACCCGTTTCACCGCCAGCGCCCCACCGTCGGGTTCACGGAACACGACGACCGAGCCGCGGCGGGGCCAGCGGTCTGTGGTCGGGTCGATGAGGAGCCAGTCACCCGCGGCGACGGCCGGGGCCATGCTCGCCTCTGCGACCGCGATCCGCCACGGACCGCGGAGGCGCGAGGCCAGCGTCGAGGTCCGGCGCGGTCGATCCCGCCGGGCTACTTCTTCGTCGCCCAGAAGATCTCGCCGAAATCCTTCACCGCGGCCTCGAGCTGGGCGGCCGCCTCGGCGTCGACGCTCTGCTTGTTCTTGCCGGCGAGCTTGAGCAGCTTCCAGACCTTGTCGTGGAGGTCCGGGTAGGTCGCCAGGTGCTCAGGCTTGAAGTAGTCGGACCAGATGATCTGGACTTCGCGCTTGACCTTCTCGGCGTGCTCTTCCTTGACGCGGACGCAGCGGCTGAACTTGTTGCGCGTCTCGGTGTCGTTGCCTTCGAGGCCGTTGATCAGCTCGACCATCCGCGCGACGGTTCGAGCCGCGACCTCGGCTTCATGCGGGTCGTAGATGCCGCACGGGATGTCGCAATGGGCGCGCGCCGTCGTCGTCGGGGCGAGCCAGCGGGTGAGTCGAGACATGGGACTCCTTCCGGTCTGAGGGTGGGCTGGACCCGAGTCTCTGGGTTGTCCGAAGTGTCCGAGCCATCGCCGGGGCTGTCAAACGGCGGGGGATCGGAGATGCGTTATCGCCGCGGCAGGACCAGCGCCCGAACCCCGAGCCGGATCCGGTCGAGCACGAGCTGCTCCCGAAGGTCGGCGTGGGCGGCCACGACCGTCTCGCCATGACCCTCGCTCGTCCATTCCGCCCGTCCCAATCTGTAGCTCAACTTCAGGACGACGTCGCCGTTGGCATCCAGCACGAGCTCGCCCAGCTCGATCCCCGGCCCGAGCAACTGCTCGCAATCCTCGGCCACCCGCTGGAAGTAGTGCTGTTCTGCGTCGGACGCATCCGGCATCTGCATGGCGACTGCGATCCTAGACCTTCGGGAGGGTGGTCTCAAGCTGGAATGGTGGGACCTACAGCCCACCGGAATCAGGGGATCGGCGGCGTGATCGTCGGTGCCGGGTCGACGCGGGTGAGTTGCAGGGTCACGTCTATCGTCGTCTCGCCCGCGGAGACCCGCGTCTCCACGCGAACCGGAAAGCCCGACGGATCGATGTACAGGTCGACGCTGATCGGCGCGAGGTCGGTCGGCAGCAGCGTCGCGTCATGGCCGAATACGAATCCTGCGAGCTCGGAGAGTGCGATTGCGGGAACTGAGAATCTGACGATCTGGCACCGTTGGGTTCCGCACGGCGCACCGCGACTCGTCGGATCGATCTGCGAGGACGCCATCCAGCGTGCGATGGCGCCCGTGAGCCCGTCCGGATCGATCAGTCGGTCGAGCGCGCTGCTCGGATCGGCGACGTGCTCCCAGGGTCCGGCGCCGGTCCGGACGTACAGGCCGTCGGCGACGACGACCGATCCGCTCGACGGACCACCGAAGAGGAGCATCGGGCCGCCACCGCCGTCCGCGATACCGGAGAAGCGATGCCGCTCGAGATCGATCTCGCCCGAGGAGTCGAGGTGCATCGTGTCATTGCCGAGATCGACGGCGACCGTCAGTGCGTACCGAATGCCCGGAGTCGTCGCGAGCGCCTGGACAGACGAGGCGGCAAGCTCGGCGGGCGACTGCGCGTCCTGCGGCTGACGGAGGTCCTGGGTCGGCTTGAGGTAGCCCCCGATCGCGATGGCGCCGAATGCGACGACGACGAGGATGGCGGCGAGCACGATCACGGCCGCCCTGAGCGGATGGCCCCGCCGGGACGCACGAGGCGCGAACGCAGGAACGCGGCGGTCGGTCGCCGCCGCCCAGGTCTCCAGGAGCTCGTCGGCCCGGTCCTTCGAAACGCTCATCGCTCATTCTCCAGCTTCTCGCGTGCCCGACTGATGGCCGCGCGAACGGCTCCGGGGCTCATCCCGAGCGGGTCAGAAGCCTCGTCGGGGGTGAACCCAAGGATGGCCACCGTGACCAGCGCGGCTCGCTCTCTCGATGTGAGCCTTCCGAAGGCGGCCCGGACGTCGAGCCACGCAGCGACACCGTCCTCGTTCAGGTCGCGGACGCGTGGGGCCGGATAGGGAGGCCTGAGACGACGGAATCGGTCGGTGGCGAGTCGTCGGGTCACCACGAGGAGCCATGGGATGACGGGCCGGTCCCAATCGAGGGTGTCGCGCCGGTCCCAGAGGCGTGTGAATGCCTCCTGGGCGATGTCTTCAGCGGTCGGCAGATCGTTCGTCCAGGCCACGGCAAAGCGGAAGACCGACGGCCATGCGTGTCGAAACGCATCGTCGAATCGTCGTTCGTCGTCCGGCTGAGTGCCGTTCATCTGCTCGTGTACACGGTCGAGTGGCCCGATACGCACGGTCGGCCACGCCATGGACGGGTCGTGGCGTCAAGTGGTCACAGCATGACCGCGCCCAAGACAACGGCGCCGCTGTGCTGGGACGGGGCGGGTATCATCCCCGCGATGACTGAGCGAGGGCTGCCCGGCATGGACGGTGCCCCGGCCTGTCCGTTCGTCGCGTTCGGGGACGATCGCGATGGGCGTTCGACGGGCCCCGATCATCGCCACCGCTGCTTCGCCGAGACGCCGCCGGCCCCGCGCGCCGTGGCGCACCAGGAGGCCTACTGCCTGTCGAGCGCCTTCCCGGTCTGCCCGACGTTCCAGGACTGGGCGAAGCGCGAGGCGGCGCACGCGCGTGGCGCGGGCGAGCGAGCCCAGACCGCGCCCACCGCGGTCCCATCGTCGGCCGCCGCCAGCATGGACGAAGACATCGACGAACCGCCGAGGCGCCCGCCAGCGGAGCCGCCCCCCCAGCGCAACCCGCCTCGCGATTGGGCGGCACCCCCGCCCTGGGCCACGGGCGCGGCGAGCACCGGTCGCGCCGCGGGATCATCGGGCGCCGCTGGGGACGCAGCGGCCGCCGACCTGCTCGCCAGCCGGGCGGTCGAGGGCCAGGGACTTGCCGGGAGCGCCGCCGACCGACTCGCCGGCGGTCCTGGACCGGCCTCGGCCGCGAGCGCCTGGTCCGCGTCCGCCGCCGGCGCACCGTCGAGCGCCCCGGACGACGAGTTGGCGGCTCTCGCCCAGAGCCGACTATCCGGCACGCCGCCGCCGCGCTCCGACGGCTACCCGCCACCGACTCGCACCGGCCGGCGCCCGGCCGTCAGCTCGACACGTCCCTCCGGTGACGCCGTCCCCGGTCCAGCTTGGGAGGGCGTCCGCCGGTACGAGGCGTACCCGACGATCAAGACAAGGGCCGGACTGCCGGGCCTGCCGCGGGTGGCCGTGCTCGGTGGAGCCGTGGCGATCGCGGCCCTGGCGTTGTTCATGCTGCCCGCGCTCCTTGGCATCGGTGGGGGGAGTTCGCCGAGCGCGTCACCCAGCGGCAGCCGAGCCCCCGTGGCTTCGGCCTCTCCGACGACACCGCCGGCGCCGACGTCGCAGGTCTACGTCATCAAGGCTGGCGACACGCTCTTGAAAGTGGCCAAGCGGTTCGGTCTGACGCTCGATGAGCTCCTCGCCGCGAACCCGCAGATCAAGGACCCGAACAAGATCGCCGAGGGTCAGGAGATCATCATCCCGCTCCCGGCATCGAACCAGCCGAGTGCCGCGCCGTCAAGGTCCCCGCCGCCGCCGTAGGCCGCCCGCCGGCTCCCCACGGCCGCACCTGCACGGCCGCCCGGCCGCCGCGCGCAAGGCCGCCCCAGACGGCCGCCTCGCCTAGCGCGGGGCGATGTTGATCGCGGTGATCTTGCCGGCCTCGACGCGGAACGTCGCGTCGATGTGCTGGCTCTGGGCACCCGGCCGGACGACGAGCAGGTCAGCCTCCCAGGTGTTGCCGGTGTCCCGGATCTCGCCGGGGATCATCTTCAGGCCCTTCTCGCCGCGGAGGAACCAACCCCCGACGCGCTCGACACCGCGCAGCGTCTGCACGCTGTCGCCGACGTGGACGCGCATCTCCGTCCGTTCGTCCATCAACGCGACCGCGGCCTCGCGATCGCCGGTGTTCAGCTTCTCGAAGAAGTCTTCCATCGTCTCGACAGCACCCATGGGCGGAGTGTACCGTCGGGCGCCCATGACCGCCGAGACGACCCTCACCGATGCCTGGCCGTTGTTCGGACTGCGGCTGCGAACGGAACGCCTCGTCTTGCGGCCACCGACCGAGCTGGACGTCCTGCCGCTCATCGCCCTTGGGCGGGCCGGCATCCACCCGCCCGACGAGATGCCCTTCGCAGTGGCCTGGTCGACGACCTCGAGCCCGGAGTTCGAGCGAGGGTTCCTCCAGCACTTCTGGAAGAGCCGCGGGACATGGTCGCCCGATCATTGGTTCCTCAACTTCATGGTCGAGTGGGGCTCCAGACCGATCGGATCGCAGTCGCTCGATGCCGAGGCGTTCACGATCCATCGGACGGTCGCTACGGGATCCTGGCTCGGGCTGGAGTTCCAGGGACGCGGCTTCGGCAAGGAGATGCGCGCGGCGGTCCTCGGGCTCGCGTTCGATGGGCTCGGGGCACGCGTGGCCGAATCGTCCGCCTTCCTGGACAACGCCGCTTCGAACGGGGTGTCCCTGGCCCTGGGGTACGAGGAGAACGGGTTCGGCAGCCTGGCCCCGCAGGGTGTGGCGCGGGTGACCCAGCAGTTCCGGATGACCGCTGAACGATGGCGGTCCCGGCCCCGTCCGCCGCTGACGATCGAAGGGCTCGACGCCTGCCGGGAGATGTTCGGGGCGTAGGGCCGACTAGAACCCGCCGCCGGCGCCCCCGCCACCGCCACCGGACGAGCCGCCGCCGAACCCGCCTCCGCCGCTCCCCGACGACGACGGCGAGTTCCCGATGGTCCCGAGCGCCGACATCATCCCCCCGACGTCGGGGATCCCGGAGTCGGAGAAGATGCCCCCGCCGCTGCCGCTCTCCGCCGAGCCCATGAACGGCGACCCGCTCGAGCTCTGGTACCAGACCGGGAAGTAGGGGACGGCGCCGGTCGCCCTGCCCGCCTTGACGTCCTCGAGGCTGCGCGACAGCACGCCTTCGATCTCGCTCTGGAGCCCCAGGGCGGTCCCCCACACGACGGCCTGGTCCGGCGTATCGAGCCACTCGAGACCGGCCTCGTCGACGACCTGCTGCATCGAGCGGGCCTGGGCCATCGTCTTCTGCAGCGTCCGTCGGTAGGCAGCCAGCATGGCGCGGATCATCGCCCCGGCCATCGTCACGGCCGGCATCACCCGGGCGAAGAGCACGACCACGATCCCACCCGCGATCGCCCCGCCGCCGATCAGGGTCAGGCCCGACATCGGGATGTTCAGCCCACCAACGACGGCGAGGACGCCGGCGACGATCGCGAGCGCTCCGCGTCCGACCCACCGAGAGACGACCTTGCTCGGTTTCTCGGCGAACCAGCCACGCTGGACCACGTGTCCTTCGAGCGCCTTGTCGAAGTCGGCG
>Ga0184625_10000921_pt1 | contig 11882 bp, 8 predicted proteins | sample PLM3_30_b1_FD_133151 | JGI IMG/M metagenome (GOLD analysis project Ga0184625, IMG submission 133151) | Groundwater sediment microbial communities from an aquifer in East River, Colorado, USA - PLM3_30_b1 | ecosystem: Environmental > Terrestrial > Soil > Riparian zone | place: USA: East River... | reverse complement strand
CGCATAAAGGTCGTGCGCCGAGGCGATCTCCACGATGCGTCCCAGATACATCACGGCGACGCGCCGGCTGATGTGTTCGACCACGGAGAGATCGTGCGCGATGAACAGGTAGGTGAGACCGAACTTCGCCTGCAGGTCTTCCAGCAGATTGATGACCTGCGCCTGGATCGACACGTCGAGGGCCGATACCGGCTCATCGCACACGATCAGCTTCGGCTCGACCGCGAGTGCGCGCGCTATGCCTATACGCTGGCGCTGTCCGCCGGAGAATTCGTGCGGATAGCGGCGCATGTGGTCGGGCTGGAGCCCGACGGTTTCGAGCAGTTGCGCGACGCGATCGGCATAGGCCTGCTTCGACGACGCGAGTCCGTGGATGGTCAGCGCCTCGCCGATGATCGCGCCGACCGTCATGCGCGGATTGAGCGATGCGAACGGGTCCTGGAAAATGATCTGCATGTCGCGGCTGAGCGAACGGAAAGCGGCCGCGCTGAGTTCCGCCACGTTGCGGCCTTCGAACCAGACCTCGCCGCCGGTCGGCTCGATCAGGCGCAGGATGCATCGGCCGGTGGTGGATTTTCCCGAGCCGGATTCCCCGACCAGCCCGAGCGTTTCGCCCGACTGGATGTCGAAGCTCACGTTGTCGACCGCGTGAACCAGTGCGGCATTGCGCGAGAGGAATCCGCCGCCGACCTTGAAATTCTTGGCCAAGTCCTTGACGCGCAGAAGTGGCTCGCTCATGCGGCCATCTCCGGCTGATAAAGAACGCAGGCGACCTTGTGGCCGCCGCCGACGTCGAGCAGGGGCGGGACCGCATCGCGGCACCTCGGCATCGCGTGCTTGCAGCGCGCCGCGAAGCGGCAGCCGGGGGGCGGCTTGAGCAGGCTCGGCACCACGCCCGGAATGGCCTCGAGCCGCGCCTTGCGCGTTGCCGCCGTATCGATGCGCGGGATCGAGCGGATCAGGCCTTGCGTGTAGGGATGCTTGGGATCGGCGAACAACGCCTCGACCGGCGCTTCCTCGATCACCTTGCCGGCATACATGACGACGACGCGCTGCGCGGTCTCGGCTACCACGCCCATCGCGTGGGTGATCAGCATGATCGCCATGCCGAAGCGCGATTTCATCTCCTGCAGCAATTCGAGGATCTGCGCCTGGATGGTCACGTCGAGCGCGGTGGTCGGCTCGTCGGCGATCAGCAATTTCGGGCTGCACGACAGCGCCATCGCGATCATGACCCGCTGGCGCATGCCGCCGGAAAACTGATGCGGATAGTCGTGCACGCGCTTGTCCGGATTGGGGATTTGCACCAGGCGGAGCATCTCGATGGTCCGCTCGAGCGCCGCCTTGCGTGAAAGTCCTTCATGCCGGCGCAGCACCTCGGCGATCTGCTCGCCGATGGTGTAGACCGGATTGAGCGAGGTCATCGGCTCCTGGAACGCCATCGCGATGTCCTTGGCGCGGATGCGATCCATCTCAGCTGTGCTGAGCGGCGCGAGGTCGCGGCCCTGATAGAGGATCTGCCCGGCGACGATCCTGCCCGGCGGCATCGCGATCAGCTTGAGGACCGAGAGCGCCGTCACCGTCTTGCCGCAGCCGGACTCGCCGACCACGCCGAGCGTTTCGCCGCGCGCGATCGAGATATCGACGCCATCGACCGCCTGCACAATCCCGTCTTCGGTCGCGAAATGCGTCTTCAATCCGCGGATCTCGAGCAACGGCTCGGCCATTACATCACCCTGCGCGGATCGAGCGCGTCGCGCAGACCGTCGCCGATGAAATTGATCGACAGCACGGTCAGGAAGATCGCGGCGCCGGGAAACAGCGCCCAGTGCGGCGCGATGTCGAGGTAGTCCTTCGCATCGTAAAGGATGCGGCCCCAGGTCGGGATGTCGGGCGGAAAGCCGAGGCCGAGGAACGACAGCGTCGACTCCGCGATGATCGCGGCCGCGACATCGATCGTGGCGGCGACGATCACCGGCCCGAGCGCGTTCGGCAGGATGTGGCGCACCACCTGCCGCACTTTGCTGGCGCCGAGCGCGCGGGCCGCCTCGACGAATTCCTTCTCGCGCAACGAGAGGAACTGCGCGCGCACCAGCCGCGCGACGGGCATCCAGCGCAAGCCCCCGATGACGACGACGATCATGACAAACACGCCGCCTTCCGGCCCGAACGCAGCCTTGAGCGCATCGCGGAACAGGTAGATCACCAGCAGCAACAGCGGCAGGGCAGGGAGCGAGAGGAACAGGTCGGTGAGCCACATCAGCGCCGGCCCGACCCAGCGCCGCGACATGCCGGCGACCGCGCCGATGATGGTGCCGACGGTCAACGCGACCACCATCGCGGACAAGCCCACCGCGAGCGAGATGCGTCCGCCGTAGAGCATGCGCGCGAGCAGGTCCTGCCCGAGATCGTCGGTGCCGAACGGGTGCTGCCACGAGGGCGTTTGCATGCGCGCCGTGAAATCGATGTCGTTGATCGCGACCTTCCAGATCAGCGGCGCGAACAGGATCGAGAGGATCATCGCGACCAGAATGACGGCGCTCGCGACCGCCAGCCGGTGCCGGCGGAAGCGCCGCCACGCGTCGAGCCATGGCGAGAACTGCCGTGCGGCGCGCTGCGGCTCGACCATGTCAGGCGAGCGTGATGCGAGGGTCGAGCCATCCATACAGGACGTCCGCGATCAGGTTGAAGAACACGACGAGGCAGGCGAACACGAAGGTCACCGCCATGATCACCGGCGTATCGTTGGCGAGGATCGCGCTGATCAGCAGCGAGCCGATGCCGGGAATGCGGAAGATCTGTTCGGTCACGATGGCGCCGCCGAAGATCGCCGGCATTTGCAGCGCGACCAGGGTCACGACCGGGATCAGCGCGTTGCGCACCACATGCTTGACGATCACGACGCGCTCGCCGAGCCCCTTGGCGCGCGCCGTGGTCACATAGTCGAGGCGGATCACGTCGAGCACGGCCGAGCGCACGTAACGCGTCATCGAGGCGCCGAGGAACAGCCCGAGCACCGTGATCGGCATGACGGCCTGGCGAAAATGCTCCCAGTACCAGCGCCAGCCCGCGGCATCGATGTCGGCGCGATAGACGAACGGCAGCCAGTCGAGCTGCACGCTGAAAATGAGGATCAGCAGCAGCCCGGTGAAGAAGGTCGGCAGCGAGAAGCCGACGAAGGCAAGCGTGCTCGAGATCTGGTCGAACAGCGAATAGGGCCTGGTCGCCGCGTAGACGCCGACCGGAATGGCGATCATCAGCGCGAGCACCTGCGCGGAGCCGATCACGAACAGGGTCGCCGGCAGGCGCTGCAGGATCAGCGTGTCGACGTTGATGCGGCTCGCGAACGAGAAGCCCCAGTCGCCCTGCAGCATCGCGGTGATCCAGCGCACGTAGCGGATCGCGACCGGATCGTCGATGCCGAACTTCTCGCGCAGCGCCATGCGCACTTCCGGCGGGATCGACGGATTGGTGGCGAGTTCACCGAACGGATCGCCCGGCGCGAGCGCCAGCACGGTGAACAGCACGACGCTGATGCCGAGCAGACTCGGGATGGCGATCAGGAGGCGCCGCAGCAGGTAGCGTCCCATGATCCCATCCCGCCGCGGCTGACCTCGACGTTACGCGTCCTTGTACCAGTCCGAGAGGTTGGCGAGGTCGCTGTCCCAGCCGCTGACCTGGTTTTTCAGCCTGGTGTTGCTTGCCGAAACGCGCGGCCGGTAGACCACCGGAATGACCGCGTGATCGTTGCAGGCCAGATCATTGACCTTGATCAGCAGCGCGGCACGCTTCACCGGATCGAGTTCGCCTTCCGCGGCCTTGTAGGCCTCGTCGGCCTCCTTGTTGACCCAGCGCGTGATGTTGCGGCCCTGCCACTTGTTCTCCTTGGTGGCGACTTCCCACGAGACGAACTGGTTGAGGAAGATCCACGGGTCGGGCTGCGACATCGTCGTCGTGTACATCTGGATGTCGCAGTAGAAGTGCGGGTAGGTGTCCGGATTGGCGACGTCGGACGAGAAGAATACCGACGCCGTCACCGACTTCAGCTCCATGTCGATGCCGGCCTTCTGCGCCGCCTGCTTCACGATCGCCTGGTTCTTCTGGCGCGGCGTGTTGATCGAGGTCTGGTAGACGAACTTCAGCTTCTTGCCGTCCTTGGCGCGAATGCCGTCCGGGCCCTTCTTCCAGCCGGCCTCTTCCAGGATCTGGTTCGCCTTGTCGATGTTGAATTCCCACTTCGTGTTGGTCGAGACGAAGCGCTTCGGGTTGTTGACGAAGTTGCCGGTCGCGATCCCGGTGCGGCCGTAGATGTGATCCTCGACCGATTTGCGGTCGATCAGCAGACCGAGCGCCCGGCGCACCGCCTTGTCGGTCAGCGTCGGGTGCTTGCTCTTCATGCTGGACCGCTCGCCGTCGACCTCCGTCCACGGGTCGGTCGAGTTGAGCTGGATGTGCTCGATGTTGCCGCCGGGCGCGATCAGCGTCGCGCCCTTGCCGCCCTTTTCCAGCCGCAGCAGGATTTCATCCTCGACCTGCAGGTTCCAGGCGTAATCGTATTCGCCGGTCTGCAGCACCGCGCGCGCCGCCGAGACGGCATCGCCGCCGCCCTTCATCTCGATCGTGTCGAAGTGCGGACGGTTTGCCGCGTGATAGTTGGTGTTGAGCTCGCCGCGCACCATGTCGCCCGGCTTGAAATCCACGAACTTGTACGGGCCGGTGCCGACCGGCTTCAGGTTGGTCGGCGCGTCGCGCGACTTGGCGCCGCTGAAGTCGGCGAACAGGTGCTTGGGGATGATCATGCCGCGCACGCCGACGAAGGCGTCGGCCCAGAACGGCGTCGGCTTCGGGAACAGCACGCGCACGGTGAGGTCGTCGACCTTCTCGACCTTGATGTCCTGATAGGTGCCGCTGGTGACGGCGGCGGTCGCCGGGTCCTTGGCATATTCCCAGTTGAACACGACGTCGTCGGCGGTGAACGGCTTGCCGTCGTGCCACTGCACGCCCGGCTTGAGCTTCCATGTCACCGACTTGCCGTCCTTCGCGAGGCCGCCGTTTTCCAGATCCGGAACCTCGGCGGCGAGCACCGGGAACATGAAGCCTTCCGGGTCCCAGCTCGCGAGCGGCTCATAGAAGATGCGCGAGCCGTCCTGGTCCTTGGTACCGACCGCAAAGTGCGGATTGAGCAAGGTGGCGCCCTGCCACCAGAGAATTTTCAGCGGCCCGCCGCCACCGCGCTTGGTCGGCTTGTAGTCCGGCTTGGTCTGCGCGCGGGCGACGCCCGAATAGGTGAGCATCTGCGCCGCGAACGGCGCGGTGAGCCCGACGGCGATCATGCGGTTGATGAAGGCGCGGCGCGAGAGCTTGCCCCGCTTTACGTCTGCGATAAGGCCACGCAGTGCTTGCTCGTCCATGTGAAAACCCCTCGATTTGAACCCGCGCTCGGGGTCGCCCATGAGCCCGCGTTTCGCGCGCTCGCCCGGCCGGTTTGACTGGAAAGAGAACAGGTTCCGGGAAGGTGGTCAACGTGGCGAATGGTGGGGATGAGGGCCTGCTTGTCGCATGGACGCTCGTCCGCGCGGACAGGGGCCGAGGAGCGGCGGAGAGTGTGCCGCGCATGCTGATCGGAGTATTCGTTGAGGGCTCACGATGGGCGCATCGAGCCTGGCGGCCGCGTGGTGTTGTTGTCAGAACGGTTCGCACGAGAGTTTGCCGCCAACGGCGAGAAACTCTGCCCGTCCATAAAGCGGACGCGGGGGCGCATCGCGATCATCGTGATTGCCACGTTGGCGCTCGTTGCGACCGCGACCGATCCCTGTCACGTACTGGCGGGGGACGGTGAACGATGGTTCAGGACCGGGGTTGGAACCGACGCAACGTGGATGGCGGGCTGTCGAGTTCCGGGCGCCTTGCGTCTAGGCAAGGCCGAAAAAAAAGTGCTAACGTTGCGACACTCACTGGGTATCGCTCACAGGTACAAGGAGTGTCGACAATGGCACGCGCGAAGCAAGTTTCGAAGCGAAACCGTCGGAAGATCGCCTTGCCGGCTTGGGGAGCCGCAGGGATGTCTTTGGCGATGGCGGGTGGCGCATCGGCAGGAGTTGCGCCGGCAGCCGACACATCGGCCAAACGCACCGCATTGCCTTCCACAGTCACGCTCGGTGAGGAAGAACTTTCCGACGTCAGCCTGTCGAAATTCTTCGTCTACGATCGGGAAGCCACCGCGTCATCCCGGCTCGGCGTTCAGTACGCCCAAAGGTGCGGCGGCCGATGCGGCGGAGGCGCCGGCCGATGCGGCGGAGGCGCCGGCCGATGCGGCGGAGGATGTGCCGCGCGCGGTTGCGCCGGCCGATGCGGCGGAGGATGTGCCGCGGGCCGATGCCGGTGCGGCGTAGGCGTAGGATGCGCCGTGGTCCGCCGATGCGCCGGCTGCGGAGTGGCATTCTGTGCCGGCTGCAGCTGCGGCTGCTGCCTCTCGTGGGGCGCCTGCCAGATCTGCTAGGCTCGAGCGCTTTCCGATTGCCTTGACCGACGCGGGTCGCCATGGGTTGACGAGACCGGGCGAGCCGCGTTTGCTTTCGGACCGCGTGATGCGCGGCTTCGAGCGGGATGACATTTCTTCGAATCGTCATCCCGCTCTAACTCTTTGTTGGCGCATGATCTTGTCCGAAAACCGCTTCACACTTTTCGGGCTCATGCGCTAGGGTCGGCATCGCGGCCGGCTCAGTGCTCAATCGTGACAATGCCTGGACCCGGAAGCGCGCTGCGCACCGACCCACGGCGCTCAACCTGGAGAACACGGCTTCCAATGGCGAACCGGACTGGTCGGGGTAAAGGTCGAGGCGCGCGTGCCGACCGCAAGACAGGCAAGGACAGCCCTGCGTTCAACAACAAAGACGTTCCGCAGTTCGCGCCGAATTTCACCGTCTATCTGCTGCCGCCCGATGCCGTGTGCCTCTATTCCGAGCACCGGAAGTTCTTCCTGCACGGCGAGCTTTATTGTGCGCTGGCAGCCGCAATCGGTGAAGGCGGTTGGACCTGCGGCGAACTCGTTCGCGCCCTGAAGCCGCATTTTCCAACGGACAAGATCCACGAAGCGCTGACGCGACTGCTCGACCGCAGCTATCTCCTGCCGGCCTCACGCTCCTCCGCGGGCGCGGTGGCCGCCTATTGGGCAAGCCTCGGCCTGTCGCCGCAGGCCGTGCAGAAAAGTCTCCAGCAGTGCCGCGTACGCATCCAGTCGATCGACGTGCAGGGTGCAAAGGAGCTTGCCGCCGCGCTGAGCCGGCTCGGCGTTCGTGTCGTCAAGCGCTCAGGCGATCTGACCGTCACGCTGGTGAGCGATTATCTCGACGCACGCCTGGCCGAACGCAACCAGCAGCATCTCTCCGACCGGACGCCCTGGCTGCTGGTCCAACCCTCCGGCATTTTCCCCCTGGTAGGACCGCTGTTCAGCCCGGGCGAGAGCGCCTGCTGGACCTGTCTTTCCGACCGCATGCGCCGCAACCGCGAGATCAAGGGGATGCTCGACCGCAGCCAGGCCCGCTGCGTTGCGGTTTCGCCGCTCGCCCACAACCCGTTCGGACAGAATGGTATCCAGCTTGCAGCCGTCGAAATCGCGAAAGCCATCGCCACCGGCTTTGCCACGGAATTGAGCGATCACATCATCAGCCTCGATCTGCTCGGCGCGAGTATCGCCAAGCACTACGTGGCCCCTCGTCCGCAATGTCCGAGCTGCGGCCGCAAGAAGCTGCGCGACCCGCGCCGCGCGCCGGTGCCGATCGAGCTTGGCGGCGGCAGCAAGCTGATCATGACCAGCGGAGGATACCGGACGGTTTCGCCGCGCGACACGGTGGCGCGTTTCCGCAATCAGGTCAGCCCGCTCACCGGCGTGATTTCGGTGCTCGAACCGGTCGAAGCCGACGTGCCGATGAATACCAACTATTATGCGGCGCATAATTTTTCCGCGCCGGCCAGGACGGTCGACGAGCTCCGGGAAGGACTGAGCGGCGGCAGTTGGGGCAAAGGCAGCAATGCCGAGCAGGGCGAGGCCAGCGCGCTGATGGAGGCGATGGAGCGCTATTCCGGGATCTTTCAGGGTGACGAAATCAGGGGCACCCGGCGATTCACGGACTTTCCGTCGGGCGATGCCATCGCGCCGAACGACGTCATGCTGTTCAGCGACGCGCAGTACGGGCAGGATCCCGCGTCCATCACCAACCCGATCGAGGCACGGACGCTGCCGGCTCTGTTCGATCGATCGGCCAGGATCGACTGGTCGCCGGTATGGTCGCTGCGCGACCAGCGCTTCAGATATCTGCCGACCAGCCTGCTGTATTTCTTCTATCGCGGCCCCGGTGCGATCAACGCGGATTCCAACGGCTGCGCCGCCGGCAACACGCTCGCGGAGGCGATCGTCCAGGGCTTCCTCGAGCTGGTCGAGCGCGATTCATACGCGATCTGGTGGTACAATCGCTCGCAGCGGACCGGAGTGGACCTCGACGCAATCGAGGATTCCTACATCCGCGACCTGCGAACGATGCTGGCCGAAAACGGGCGCCGGCTTTGGGTAATCGACATCACCAGCGATCTGGGGATTCCGAGCTATGTGGCGATGGCGCACTGGGTGGATAACGGGAACGAGAATGTCGAGTTCGGGTCTGGCTCGCATTTCGATTCGCGCATTGCGCTGTTGCGCGCGATCACCGAGCTGAACCAGTTCCTGTCCATCGGTCTCATGGGCGGCGGCGACGGCGACAAATCGAGCCTCGACGGCACCACGCCGCTGCGGCTGCAGGAGCATCCTTATCTGACGCCGAACGGCGCGCCGCCGGTGCAGCCCGGCTCCGGCTCGGCGTTCAGCCGCCTCGACACGCGCGAGCAGGTGGCGGCCTGCGTGGATGTCGCCCGGAAAGCAGGCCTCGATTTCCTCGTGCTCGATCAGACGCGCCCCGACATCGGCGTCCCGGTCGCGCGCGTGATCGTTCCCGGGATGCGGCATTTCTATCGCCGTTTCGCGCCGGGCCGGCTCTATGACGTTCCGGTCAAGCTCGGATGGCTCGACCGGCCGACGCCGGAAAGCGAGCTCAATCCGATTCACCCTCACACCTGAGGGCGGTGTGCGCGCTGCACCCGCAAAGCGAGGGCGACGCGCGACGCCGCAGATCATTTCCGCCCGGCTGAGCGAGCGCGTCACGCTCGTGTATACCGACGAAAGGATCGTCGCGCGTTTCGACGATGGCTATTCGATCAACCTCGGACCGCTCAGCGCCGCGGCGGCGGATCGTGCGCAAGAGCTGCGCACGGGTCTCCCTCTCGCCTCGTTGCAATCCCGCGGCCGGACCACGAAGGAGACCGAACGGTTGGTCCGGCGATTGGCCCGGCTCGGTCTGCTGGAATATCCGGTCCAGCGGTCGCGCAAGGACGAAGTCGTCATCGAGCCGCAGGTTGCCGACTACTGGCCGCAAACGACGGCGCTGCGCAATGCCGAGGTTCTGGTGCTCTCGCGGTTCGCGTATCTGCGGCGGCGCGGCAACGAGATGGTGCTGGAATCGCCGCGCGCCGGAGCGTTGTTTCGGATTTGCGAGCCGAAGATCGCGGCCGCGCTCGCCGCACTCTCCACGCCGCAACAGGTCGGACAACTGCGGCAGGATGGACCCGGAATTGAGCTTCTCGCGCTGCTGGCGGATTGCCAGATCCTTTTCAAGGTCGATGGCGCCGGGGATGGCAACCTCCGGCGCGTCGAGGGCGATCAAGACCTCGTGCTTTGGGACTTCCACGACCTGCTGTTCCACGCGCGCAGCACGCCAGGCCGGCACGCCAACCCGCTCGGCGGAACTTTTCCCTATGCGGGCGTCAGCCCCCCGCTCCCGGCGGTGCGGCGCCGCTGGCCCGGAAAGGCGATCGATCTGCGCGAGCTTTCGCCCGCGCATGCGGAGGCCAATTCGCCGACCGCAAGGCTGTTGCGTGACCGTCATTCGGTTCGCAGCTTCGATTACCAGCGACCGATCACGCTCGCCGAGCTTGCGCGGTTTCTCGACAGCACCGCGCGTGTCGTCACGAAATGGACCAGCAGGATCGACCCCGACGGCGGTCCTGTGGTCGAGTATGCGGCCCGGCCGTATCCGGCGGGGGGCGCCGCTTACGAGCTCGAGCTTTATCTCGGCGTCGACCGATGCGACGGGCTTGCCCGCGGGTTCTATCACTACGATGCCGACGGACACGCTTTAGTGCCGATCGACGTGCGCACGCAGGACCTCGATGCGGTGTTGGCGGAAGCCCGCTTTGCCATGGACGCGCCCGCTGTGCCGCAAATCGTCATCACCATCGCGGCGCGCTTCGGCCGAATTTCGTGGAAGTACAGCTCGCTCGCCTATGCGCTCATCCTGAAGGACGTCGGCGTATTGATCCAGACGCTCTATTTGATGGCAACCGACATGGGACTTGGCGGCTGCGCGATCGGAAGCACCAGTATCGATCAGTTCGCGAAAATGACCGGGATCGAATTCCACGTCGAAGGTCCAGTCGGCCAGTTTGCGCTTGGTCGCGGCACGCAACCAGGGGCTTCCGACTGACCGGCGCGTGATCCGCCTTACAAGAACTACCTCCGGCTTGGCGCGCCGGAAGAACCGCGCGATGCGGCACGCGCGAAATATCCGACCGGGCGGCCTCTCCGCGTTCCTTCCAACGCGAATACCGCACCCTGCGGGTCCGTGCATCGGATGATCCAGCTGCCTGCCGGCGATTCGGTCGGACCCTCCAGGATGTGGCCGCCGCCCGCCTTGACGCGCTGCGCCGTCGCGTCGATGTCGCCGGTGTTGAAATAGTAGAGCCAGAAGGGAGCCGGGATCGTCCGGTGCTTGGTGAACATGCCGCCGATCATCTGCCCTCCGGCCGAGAAGGGTTGGTACGTGCCGGTCTCGCTGATTTCGGCATCCAATTTCTGCCAGCCGAAAAGGTCGCCGTAGAAGGCCCAGGCCTGCTCCCAGTCGGCGGCGAGCAGTTCGCGCCAGCCAACGCGGCCCGGCGCGTCCGGCGCGGGCAGCTGCTGGCCGGGCCTGCGCCACTTGAACAGCGCGAGCCTTGCGGTCTGCGGATCGGTGAACACTGAAAAGCGGCTGATGTCGGAAGCGTCCGTCGGCGGGACATGCACGGCTCCGCCAAGGCGCGTGACCGCCGCGGCGGTCGCGTCCACGTCATCGACCCCGACATAGCCGATCCAGCTCGGCCTGGCTCCCATTTGCCTGGCGTCGTCCTGCAGCTCCGTCAGCGCGCTGATCGAGCCCTTTCCATCGCCGAACAGGATACAGGCCTTTCCGGGCACCGACGCGTCCCACGCGCCCCAGCCCATGACCTTGCTGTAGAAGGCCGTGGCCGCCTTGACGTCCGTCGTGACCAGCTCGTACCAGACGAAACGGCCATGCGAATTGACCACGCCTTCAATCTCCATCCTGGTCTCGTCGAGCCTGGTGAGGACGTTGTTTGATCGCCCGCTCTCAAGCGTCGAAGTCGGTGCGGATTGCGCGACAGATCCCGCCGGCGACAATCATCGCAGATGCCACGCTTGCCGGGCCGCTTGCTCTTCGAGCGAGAACCAACAGGTTGGCACCTAACCCACTCCTACGCGATGGGCCAGCCATCGTATGGGTAGTCCCGGTAATCGATATGGTACCCAAGATCGGCCAGCGACATGACGCTATAATTCGACAGATAATTGGAGTCCGCGTTGATATAGCCGGTCATTAGTTCGCTACCGAGCGCCTGCTCGTCCCAATGAGAACCTGCGGTGCCCGAACCGCCTCCATCCTCAACCGGAATGAATGCTGCACCTAGATGGGTCGACTGATAGGCCGCCAAGCCCTGTACACCCGTGTACGCGGTACCGG
>Ga0184625_10000920_pt1 | contig 11894 bp, 11 predicted proteins | sample PLM3_30_b1_FD_133151 | JGI IMG/M metagenome (GOLD analysis project Ga0184625, IMG submission 133151) | Groundwater sediment microbial communities from an aquifer in East River, Colorado, USA - PLM3_30_b1 | ecosystem: Environmental > Terrestrial > Soil > Riparian zone | place: USA: East River... | reverse complement strand
CGGGATGCCGGCGGCCCGCACATGCTCCAGATAGGGCGTTTCGTAGCGGTCCCAGCCCGAGACCTCTGCCCCCCACGCGTGCGCGAGCAGCGCGTAACCGCTGAGGCCGGCCCCGCCGATCCCGACGAAGTGGAGCTTCCTACCGGCCAGCGGCCGCAATGGCGATCAGCTCCTCGGCGATCTCGTCGGCGGCCTCCGGGCGGGCGACCCGGCTCATCGCCGCCCCCATCTCGGCCAGGCGCTCGGGGTCGTCGAGCAGCGAACGCGCAAGCTCGGGCACCTGTCCGAGCTCCGTCTCCGGGAGGACAATCGCTCCTCCGGCCCGCTCGAAGTAGCGGGCGTTCTTCGTCTGGTGGTCGGCGGTGGCGAACGGGTAGGGAACGAGGATCGCCGGCCGCGCCGCAGCGGCGATCTCCCAGACGGAGCCCCCCGCCCGGGCAAGCACGAGGTCGGCTGCTGCCAGCGCGGTGCCGAAGTCCTCGACATAGGCAAAGAGCCGATAGTCCGCCCTGGAGACCCGCTCCTTGAGCTCGGCGTGGTCCCGCTCGCCGGAGAGATGCAAGACCGCGGGCCCCGCGGCGCCGAAGCTCTCCACGGCGAGCTCGTTCAGGCTCCGGGCGCCCTGGCTGCCGCCGAAGACCAGAAGCGTCGGCTCCTGGGCCAGTCCGAAGCGGCTCTTCGCCTCCGGCTTCGAGACCCTGGCCACAGACACCGAAGGGATCGGACGACCGGTCACGCGGTACTTGTCGCCGTGGCGGCCCGGGATCGGAAACGAGAGGAAGATGCGGCGCGCGAACGGCACAGCGAGGCGGTTCGCGAGGCCGAGGTGCGCGTCGGCTTCCATGAGCGCGGCCGGGATCCGCTGTGACGCGGCCGCCACCACCATCGGGCCGGCGACGTAGCCACCACCGCCCAGGACGACGTCCGGTCGCCGGCGCTGCAGGATCTTCCGCGACGCCCGCACGGCGCCCGCTGCCCGCCACGCCGCCCGCACCTGGGCGATTCCCGGAGTCCGTGGAAGTCCCGAGACCTCGAACGAATCGAACTCGAAGCCCGCCTCGGGGACGAGCTTGGCCTCAAACCGCCCTGGGGACCCGGCGAACGTCACGCTCGCGCCGCGGGCGCGAAGCGCCTCGGCCACGGCGAGCGACGGGAGTACGTGCCCTGCGGTGCCTCCGGTCGCGATCAGACACACGGGTCCTGTCTCGGCCGTCATCTGCGGCGATGTTAAGGAGGATCCCGACTCCGGCGAGACCGACGATCAGGCTCGAGCCCCCGTAGGAGACGAAGGGCAGCGTGATTCCCGTCAGCGGGGCGGCGCCCATCACGGCCGCGATATTGACGAGCGCCTGGCCGCAGACGAGCGTCGTCAGCCCCGCGGCGAGACGCTTGCCGAACGGGTCGCGGCAGGAGAGCGCGACGCGGAACCCCGCGTAGCCGAACGCCGCATACGCCGCGATCACCGCAGTTGCACCGACGAGCCCCAGCTCCTCGCCGATGATCGCGAAGATCATGTCCGTGTGCGCCTCCGGGAGGTAGAAGTTCTTTTGGACGCCCTGTCCGAGGCCGGCGCCGAAGATGCCCCCTGAGCCGAGCCCGATCATCGCCTGGACAGACTGGAAGCCCGCGCCCTGGGCGTCCTGCCACGGGTTGAGGAAGCTGAGCAGCCGCGCCCGACGGTAGGGCTCGAACCAGGCCGCGGCGAGGATGAGGGTGACGCCGAGCGCTCCCGAAGTCGCGAGCAGGCGGCCGGGGGCGCCCGAGACGACCAGGACGCCGGCCAACATGATTGCGATCGTGATCGCCGTCCCGAGGTCGGGCTCGGCGAGCAGGAGCGCGCACACGACGCCCGTGAGGATCCCCAGCGGCTTGAGCAGCTCGCCGAGCGTCCGGGGAGCTGGACGGCGGGCGAGGTAGGCCGCGGCGAAGATCAGAAGCGAGAGCTTCGCGAGCTCGGAGGGCTGGAAGACGACCGGCCCGACGTGCAGCCAGCGCCGGGCCCCGTTGATCGTGTCCCCGACGACCAGCACGGCGAAGAGCAGGACGATGCTGGCGAGGACGAGCCCCGGCGCGAGGTGGCGGAGCGACCGGTAGCTCCAGCGCCGGAAGACGAGCAGTAGGGCAAGGCCGACGAGCGCATAGAGCCCCTGCTTGCGGAGGAAGTAGGAAGGGTCGCTGTTCCCGAGCGCCGCCGGCGCCGAGGTCGCGCTGTAGACCATGACGAGCCCGAAGGCGACGAGCGCCAGCGTCACGAGGAGCAACAGCTGCGCCTCGAACTGACCCTTCCTCATCGCAGCTCCTCGACGAGGCGGCGGAACTCCTCGCCGCGTTCCTCGAAGTCCTCGAACTGGTCATAGCTGGCCGCCGCCGGCGAGAGCAGCACGACATCTCCGGGCTGGGCCGCCGCCGCTGCAGACCGGAGGGCCGTCGCGAGGTCGCCCGAGCGCTCGAACGGGCTCTCGAGGGCTCCCGCTAGCTCGTCCGCTGCTACGCCGATCAGGTACGCCCGCGCGCCGCGCTCGTGCAGGTCGGCCGCGAGCTCCGCGTAGCTCTCATTCTTGCCAAGACCGCCGAGGATCACGTGCAGCGGCGCGTCGTAGGAGGCGATCGCACGGCGTGCCGCCGCCGCATTGGTCGCCTTCGAGTCGTTGACGAAGCGGACGCCGCCGATCTCGGCGACCTCCTCGAGCCGGTGCGGAACGCCCGGGAAGCTGCGCAGCGCCTCGGCGATCCGCTCGTCCGCGACCCCCGCCGCGCGTGCCGCAGCAGTCGCCGCCGCAGCATTCTCGCGGTTATGCGCGCCGGGGATACGCGGCTCGGCCGGGAGCGGGTCGCCGCCCGCGAACTCCACGCGCCGCGCCTCACCGACAGAAGCAAAGCCAAGCGGCACGACCGCCGTGTCCTCTGCGGTCTGGTTCTCGAAGATCCGGAGCTTCGCGTCCCGGTAGGCCTCGAACGAACCGTGGCGGTCGAGGTGATCGGGCTCCAGGTTCAGGAGCACGGCGATCCGGGGCCGGAACTCCTCGATGTCCTCGAGTTGGAAGCTCGAGAGCTCGCAGACGATCCACTCGCCGCGCTCGACCTCGCCGTCGAGGTCGCACAGCGCCCGGCCGACGTTGCCCGCCACGGAAGCGCCGAGCATGGCCCCGAGGAGCTCGCTCGTCGTTGTCTTCCCGTTCGTGCCGGTGACGCCGAGGATCGGGTTGTCGAGCAGCCGCGCGCCCAGCTCGACCTCGCTCCAGACGGGAACGCCACGCTTTCGCGCGGCCGCGACGAGCGGCGCGTCGGCCGGTACCCCTGGGCTCTTGATCAGGACGTCCATTCCCTCCAGCAACGAGTCCTCGTCTGTCCCCAACCGAACTTCGACGCCGGCCGCCGCGAGCCTCCCCACATCCACGTCCTCGTCCTGGTCGACGGCGAGGACGCGCTCGCCACGCTGGGCAAGCGCCAGCGCTGCCGCCTGCCCCGAGCGCGCGAGCCCGAGGACGAGCGCGTTCACGTCTGGAAGAGGTCGGGGCGGAAGCCGCGGAGGTACTGGTAGTAGAGCGCGAACGCGCCCGCGCAGAGGATCGCCGCCATGATCCAGAAGCGGACCATGATCTTGGTTTCCGACCACGCCTTCATCTCGAAGTGGTGGTGGATCGGCGTCATCAGAAAGATCCGCCGGCCCCAGTAGCGGAACGAGACGACCTGCAGGATCACAGAGAGCGCCTCGATCACGAAGATCCCACCGATCAGGAGCAGCAGCAGTTCGCTCTGGCTCATGATCGCGAAGCCGCCGAGGGCGCCGCCGATCGCCATCGAGCCGGTGTCGCCCATGAACACCTCGGCGGGAAAGGCGTTGTACCAAAGGAATCCGATCGCGCCTCCGATTAGGGACGCGCCCAGGATCGCCTGGTCGAGCGCGGCCAGGTCCTGCTCGGTCGCGACCTGGCTCGAGCGGATGTACGTGAAGACGTTGATCGCCGTGAACGTCAGCAGCGCGATGATCCCGACGCCGACCGCGAGCCCGTCGATTCCGTCCGTGAGGTTGGCGCCGTTGGCGGCGCCGGCAAGGATCAGGAACAGGAGCAGGTAGAAGGCGAACGCGAGCTGGACGCGCCAGTCGAGGACCGGCACGTAGACAGCGGTGTCGAAGTTGAGATCGTGGACGACGAGGCCGACCGCCAGGCTGATCCCGGCTAGCAGCAGGAGCTTGTAGCGCCCCGACAGGCCGAGCGAGCGCCGGTGATGGACCTTGATGTAGTCGTCGACGAAGCCGATCGCGGCGCAGGCCATCGTGACGCCGTAGACGGTCAGCCCCTCAGCCGTCCAATGGCTCAGAGCCAGGAACGGCACGGTCATCGATACGACGATCATCAGTCCGCCGGCCGTCGGCGTTCCCTGCTTGACGGCATGGCCCGCCGGCCCTTCCTCGCGGATCATCTGGCCGAACTCGTGCCGGCGCAGGAACTCGATGAACTTCGGTCCCGCGAGAATCGAGATGATCATGGCGAGAAGGCCCGCCGCCAGGACTCGTTCCATTAGGTGTCTAGGTTCTGCGCGACACGTTCGAGGCCTACGGCACGGGACCCTTTGACGAGCACCACGTCGCCTGGCTCGAGCAGCTCGCCTAGGAGCTTCGCCGCCTTCTCGGCATCGGGCACCCAGTGCGTCGGCTCGTAGTCGCGCGCGAGCTCCCCGACGCCGACGACCGCGTCGAGGTCGGCCGTCAGTCCGCCGATTTCACGGTGGTAGCGCGGCCCTTCTCGGCCCAGCTCCGCCATCCCGCCCAGGACGGCGATCCGGCGGCCACCGTTCCGCCGCGCCGCGAGCTCTCGGAGCGCCGCGGCCATCGACGTGGGGTTCGCGTTCCAGCAGTCGTTGATGAGCACGCCTCCTCCGGGCAGCGGAAGCTCCTCGCCGCGAAGACTCGATAGACGAATTGCTTGCGCCCCCTCCTGCACCCGCTCGAGCGGGAGCCCGAGCGCCGTGTAGGCGGCCAGCGCCGTCACGGTGTTCTCCGCCTGGTGGCGGGCCTGGAAGGGCACGTCGAGCTCGACCTTCTCACCACCGATGTCGGCTGCGAGCCGGCCGCCCTCGAAGGAGAGCAGGCGAACGTCCTCGCCGACGCGCAGGAGCTCCAGGTCCGCTCGTAGGTACGGCTCGAGCTCGGGCACGCCCGCCGGAACGACGGCCTTCGCCCCGCGCGGCAGCGCTTCGAGCAGCTCGGCCTTCGCACGGGCAACTCCCTCGACGGATTCCACGAACTCGAGGTGGACCGGGCCGATCGCTGTGATCACCCCGAATGTCGGTCGTGCGATGGCGCACAGCGCCGCGATCTGGCCGAAGCCTCGCATCGCTAGCTCCGCGATGACGAGCTCTGTGTCAGGCTCGAGCCGGCACAGCGTCAAGGGGACGCCAAGCTCGGCGTTGTAGCTCGCCTCGGCCGCGATCGTCCGGCGCTGGGGGGACGCGAGCGCAGCGAGGATGTCCTTCGTCGACGTCTTGCCGGTCGACCCGGTGATTCCGACGATTTCCGCCTGGGTCTGATCGCGGACGGCGCGCCCGAGCGACGCCATCGCGGCGAAGTCGTCGTCTGGGACGAGCGTCGCGGCGGCTCCCGCCGCCCGCGCCTCGTCGACATAGTCGATTCCACTGCGGATCGCGACGAAGAGATCGCCTGGCTCGACCCGCCGCGAGTCGATCTTGACGCCGGTGACCTCGTCGGCCCAGGCCTCGACGCGGCCGAGCGGCCTGACCTGCTCGATCGAGAGCGGGATCACGCGGGCGCCCTCAGCCGCTGCAGCGCCTGGCGCGCAACCTGCCGGTCGTCGAAGGGAAGTTTCTGGTCGCCGACGTCCTGATACTGCTCGGCGCCTCTGCCGGCAATCACGACGACGTCGCCTGCTTGCGCCTCGCTCAGGGCCTTCGCAATCGCCGCGCGCCGGTCTGGCTCGACGTCGGCCGAGCCGACCACGCCGGCGAGGATCTCTTCGATGATGGCGAGGGGATCTTCGGTGCGTGGGTTGTCGGAGGTGACGACCGCGACGTCCGCGAGCTCGCTGGCCACACGGCCCATCATCGGGCGCTTGCCGCGGTCCCGATCTCCACCGGCGCCGAAGACGCAGATCAGGCGGCCGGCGGTGAGCTCTCGGGCGGTCCGTAGAACGGCTTCGAGTGCGCCCGGCTTGTGGGAGTAGTCGACGATCACGGTAAACGCCTGTCCTTCGTCAACGGCCTCGAAGCGGCCAGGCACGCCGCTCAAGGACGACACACCCTCGACTACCGCCTCGTCCGGCACGCCGAGGAGCCGGGAGAGCGCTGCCGCAGCAAGCACGTTCTCGACATTGAAGCTTCCGACGAGCCGTGAGCGCTCGAGCGCGGGATGCGTCTTCAGCTCGGCGTCTGGAGTGACGCCGTAGGTCAGGACCGGCGCACGATCGACGCGCCGGAGGTCCTCCGCGAGCCGTCGTCCCCACTCGTCCCCGACGTTGACCGCAGCAGCCGGCGCCGGCTCATGGTCGGTGAATAGCCGTCGCTTGGCCTCGAAGTACCGCTCCATCGACTCGTGGAAGTCGAGGTGGTCCTGGGAGAGGTTCGTGAAGGCGAGCGCCTTGAAGCGCACCCGGTCGAGCCGCCCGAGCTCGGAGCCGTGCGAAGTCGCCTCCATGGCGCAGCTTCTGTCTCCGGCGTCGAGCATCGCCCGAAAGGTTCGCTGGAGATCGATCGCCTCCGGCGTCGTCCGGACCGCGGGCCGAGCCTCGCCGCCGACGCGCGACTCGATCGTCCCGATCAGGCCCGGCGTCATTCCCGCCGCCGCGAAAATCGAGTGGAGCAGGAACGTCGTCGTCGTCTTGCCGTTCGTGCCCGTGACGCCGGCGAGAAGGAGCTCCTCCGTCGGGCGCTCGAAGAACTCGTCGGCTGCGGCGGCCATGGCCGCACGGCTCGACTCGACGACGAGCTGCGGCACCTGCTGCTCGAGCGGACGCTCGACGACCAGCGCGGCGGCGCCGCGCTCTACCGCGTCCTGCGCAAAGTCGTGGCCGTCGGCCCGTGCCCCCGGAACGCAGAAGAAGAGCGCTCCAGGCTGGACCGACCCCGTGTCGTAGGCGAGGTCAGTGACGTCGGTTGGAGCGCCTCCGCGGACCTCCAGAGGCCCGAGCGCGGTGATGAGCCGCTCGAGATCCATCGGTCGCCACGAGATTAGCGAGGGAGGGCGTCCGGAGGTATTTCCAAGTACTGGAGCGCGAACTTCGCGATCTCCTGGAAGGCCGGCGCAGCGACGACGCCGCCCCAGATCGCGCCGTGCGGCTCGTCCACCGTCACGAGGATGACGAGCCGCGGATTGCTGGCCGGGACGACCCCGACGAACGAGGCCACGTACCGGCTGGTCGAATAGCCGCCGCGCGGGTCCGGCTTGGCCGCCGTTCCGGTCTTCCCCGCGACCTGGTAGCCGTCGACCTCGGCCTCGATCCCGGTGCCCTCGATGACCACGTCCCGCAGCATCGCCATGAGCTGATCCGCGACGTGCCGCGAGATGATGCGGTGGCGGTGCGGCCCCTTGCCCATGGGCCCGCCCATGACGAGCCGCGGACGAACCCAGACACCGCCGTTCGCCACAGCTGCGTAAGCCGCCGCCATTTGCACCGGAGTGATCGCGATCCCGTGCCCGATCGGGAGTGTTCCGATCGTCGAGCCCGACCAGTAGCTGGGAAGGATCCCCGGCGTCTCGCCCGGGAAGTCGATCCCGGTCTTGCGCCCGAATCCGAAGCGCGAGATCCAGGATTCGAGGCCCTCTCGGCCGAGCATCTCGGCGAGCGTGACCGTCCCGACGTTGGACGAGTTCGAGAGGATCTGCGCGACGGTCATGCGCTCCGTGTCCGTCCGGTGCGCCTCGTGGATCACGCGGTCTGCGACCTGGATGCTCGGAGCGAGCGTGAACTCGCTGGACGGGGTGACGAGGCCTTGGGAGAGCGCGCCTGCGACTGTGACGACCTTGAGCGTCGAGCCGGGCTCGTACGTGTCGGTGACGGCCCGGTTGCGCTGGGTATCGCGGTCCGTTTGCGGAAACCGGTTCGCGTCGAAGTTCGGCTCGACCGCCATTGCGAGCACCTGCCCGTTCCTCGGATTCATCACGACGGCCGTCGCGGCCTTCGCGCCCCAGCGGCGCATTGCCTTCCCCAGCACCGACTGCGCGTTCGCCTGCAGCGTGTTGTCGATGGTGAGCCTGATGTCCCTGCCCTCGACCGGGGACTGCGACCTGATCACGTCCAGCGTCCGACCGAACGGGTCTCGGACAACCGTCTGCCGCCCGTCACGGCCTGCGAGCGTGTGGTCGCGGGCGAGCTCGAGGCCCGCGAGGCCGTGGTTGTCCACACCCGCGAAGCCGAGGACGTGCGCCGCGACCGATCCCTGGGGATATGCCCGCCGCTCCTCCGGGTAGAAGCCGAGGCCGATCAGGTTCTGGGCCTGCAATGCGGCCGCCCGCTTCGGGTCAGCCTTGCGCGCAAGGTAGACGAAGCCGCGCGAGCGGTCGGCGAGCTTTCCGTAGAGGCGATCGGCGTCGAGGTGGAGTGCCCTACCGACGGCAATCGCGGTCGGACGCGGGTTCGTGACGTGGCGTGGGTTCGCGTAGACCGTGATCGCCTGCCGCCCGATCGCGAGGTTCACGCCGTTGCGATCGAGGATCGAGCCGCGGGCCGCCGGCACGTCGATCGTCACGTGATGCTGGCCTTGCGCGAGCCGGTCGAGCGGCTGGGCCTGCACGGCCTGGAGCCAGACGGCGCGGCCGAACGTGCCGAGGAAGGCGAGCGTGAAGAAGACGAGGAGAAGGCGGATCCGTCGGTTCGCGAGCCGCGGACTCACCGCTTATTCAGTTGGAGGTACGTGGTCATGGTCGGATCTGTCAGCCCCAGCTCGCGCTTCGCCTGGCTGTTCGTGCGCGCCGACGCCGCGCGCGCTGCCAGGTCGGAGGCGAGCTCGGCGTTGTCCGCGCGAAGCTGTGCTTGCTCACGGCCGAGCTGATCGGACTGCAGGTTGAGCCGCAGAACGGCCACGTTGAGCGCGACGACGCCGGCGAGCAGAACGGCCATGATCACGATCCAGACCGCCCCGCCGGCAACCCGGCGCTGCGCGACGGCCTTGCGAGAGCGGGGCCGCCGCCGAGCCTCGCGGCGTGGTCTTGCCGCATGAGCAACTGCGGTCGCCATCAGTGCGCCCTCCGGTGATGTTGCCGCGTCTCTCGCGCGCGAAAAGCCCGGCAGCCTGCGGACTCAGGGCGCGTCCATATCGAGCAGATATGGGCGCGACCTGAGGCTCCAGACTGGCGGAGCTTTGCAGCCGCGAGAGGCACGGATGACATTGCCGGGGGGCGCACTTACGTTTTCTGCGCGGCCCGCAGCCGGGCCGATCCGGCCCGTGGGTTGATTGCGACCTCTTGGGCGGTAGGCCTGATCGCCTTTTTCGTCAGCACCCGCACTGTGGGCTCCCGCCCGCAGACGCAGATCGGGAACTCCGGCGGGCAGGTACACCCGTGCTCCTCGCGCCGGAAGAGGCGCTTGACGATGCGGTCCTCGAGCGAGTGGAAGCTGATCACGGCGATTCGTCCCCGCGGGCGGAGCGTCTCGAGCGCTGCCGGAAGCGCGGTCTCGAGCGCATCCAGCTCGTCGTTGACCGCGAGGCGGAGCGCCTGGAAGACACGACGTGCGGGATGACCTTCGCCGAAGCGGGCCGGAGTGGGGATCGCCGCCTTGATCGTCTCCACGAGCTCACCCGTGCGCTCGAAGGGCCGCTCCCGCCTCTGGCGGACGATCGCCTTCGCGATCGGGCGGGCGTACCGCTCCTCGCCGTAGCCGCGGAAGATGTCGGTCAGCTCGCGTTCGCTCGCCTCGTTGACGAGGTCGCGCGCAGAGTGCTCGGCTGAGGGATCCATGCGCATGTCGAGCGGAGCGTCCGACGCGTACGAGAAGCCGCGCTCGGGCCGGTCGAGCTGCATGCTCGAGACGCCCAGGTCGAACAAGATCGCGTCGGCGCGAACCCCGTTGTCGGCCAGGCGCTCGAAGACGTCGGCGAAGTCGCCGCTGAGGAACCTCGTCGGGACGCCCGCGCGGCGCCGGAACGACTCGAAATAGGGCTTGACGCTCGGATCGCGATCGATGCCGATGAACTTCCCCTCGCCCTTCAGATCCGGGGCGAGAAGCGACGCGTGTCCGCCGGCGCCGAAGGTCGCGTCGATGACGGTTTCCCCCGGTTGAACGTCGAGGAGCCGCCGCACCTCCTCGGCGAGGACTGGAACATGATCAGTCGCGCTGGGTTGCAAGACGCTCGGCAACATGCTCCGCACTCCCTTCCACCTCGTTGAGCTCCCGCCGCCAGGTCTCGCGATCCCAGATCTCGAGGTGGTCGTGCACTCCGGCGACGACGACGTCCCGCTGGAGGCCGGCATAGCGAAGCAGCGGCGCGGGGATCATGATCCTTCCCTGCTTGTCCACCTCGGCCTCGGCCGCGCCCGAGAAGAAATGACGCTGGAGCTTGCGGCCCTCGCGGCTGAGCGGATCGAGCCCACCGACACGGGACTGGAAACGCTCCATCCAGTCGCCTCGCGGGTAGGCGTAGAGGCAGCCGTCCATGCCTCGGGTGACGACGACGCCTTCGGCCAGCTCCTCCCGGAACTTGGCCGGAAGCGTGAGCCGGTTCTTGTCGTCGATTGTGTGCTCGAATTCGCCGAGGAGCATGGACCAGTCATCAGACTTCTCCCACTTCGCCCCACTTTAGACCACGATTTCCCACTCTGCAAGAGAAACGTGGCCCGGTCAGCTCAGCCTGAAACGGCCGTCGAAGGCGCCTCGAACCGTCAAGGCGTAGGCGGCGCAGCGCGCTGCGAAGGCAAGGGCATCGTCCGTCGTCCGGCCATCGCCGAGAGCGAGCGCGAGCGCCGCCGCGAAGCTGTCACCAGCTCCGTAGGCGTCGACGGGCGGGCCGGGAAGCGGCGCAGCTTCCCACCGGCCTTCGTGGTCGCCGGCTACGAACTGACCTCCTCCCCGGCCTTTGGTGGTGACGACCATCCTCGGGGACGGATCAAGGTCGCCGGGCTGGTAGCGCTCTCCCGCGTCGCTGCCGCTCTGGATGAGCACATCGAGCTCGACGGCGGCCTCTTTGAGCGTCGCAAGCTCACGCGCAGACGCGACGAGCACGCGGGCGCGGCGGGCCTGCCGGAGCGCTGCCGGATCGCCGCCCGTGAAGTAGACCCCGCCGGTGTCATCGAGCTCGTTCCAGGGCAGCGGATCGTCTCCGTGAGGCGCGAGCTTCCGCCCGATCACGCTGATCGTTCGCTCGCCGTCGTCGTCCAGGAACGTGAAACCGCGTCGCTGCGGCTCGTCACGGTAGACGCACTCGATCCGCATGTCAGCCTCTCGCAGCTTCGCCTCGGCGCGGTGCCCGAGCTCGTCGTCCCCGAAGGCGGTGAAGAAGATGGCCTCGTCCGTCAGCTCTGAGATCCGGACCGCGGCGACCGCCCCGCCGCCGGCAGGCTCCCTCCAGCTCTCGCGGACATGGATGATCTCCCCCGGCCGCGGCACGTGCTCGACCCGCGCGAACTCCACGACCTCGAGGTGGCCGACGACCGCAGTCTTCATCTCACAGCCTCCCCGACCTGCACGTTGAAGAGAATGATGGAAGTCGTGAGTATTCCGCCGTTCGAGCGGTTCTACGAGGAGCAGCGCACAGCCATCTTCGCGCACCTCGTCCGCCTCCTCGGGCGCCAGCGCGCCGAGGATGCGTTCCAGGAGACCTTCCTCCGCGCGTTGCGCGGCTATCCGAGCCTGCGGCACGGCCGGCACCTGAAGGCGTGGGTGTTCACGATCGCCACGCGGGTCGCCGTCGACGAGAGCCGCCGACGCCGTCCCGAGGCAGCG
>Ga0184625_10000918_pt1 | contig 11895 bp, 12 predicted proteins | sample PLM3_30_b1_FD_133151 | JGI IMG/M metagenome (GOLD analysis project Ga0184625, IMG submission 133151) | Groundwater sediment microbial communities from an aquifer in East River, Colorado, USA - PLM3_30_b1 | ecosystem: Environmental > Terrestrial > Soil > Riparian zone | place: USA: East River... | reverse complement strand
TAAAACCTTCATCCATCCACGCATAGAGCGATTCATTTGTGCCCAGCATCATCTGGAACCAACTGTGCATCCATTCGTGGATCACAGTTCCTATACCTGGTCCCTTCAGCAATGTTGCCATAGCATATTCCATTCCTCCATCGCCTCCATGCACAAATGAATATTGCTTATAGCCATAAGGTCCAAAAGTCTGCTCAATAAAGGGAAGGGCTCTAGCCGCTTCAGGCAACACATTCTTCCATTGATTTTCGTATTCGGCGATATAGGCATTTACATCCTTATATCGACCCTTAACAGCAGGAGACATCGCATCAAAAGTCTTCTGCAAATTTGGAACAGAGATCTTGTAGAATACATGCAGGACTAGTCCGTCCCTAACGGGCTTGCTCAAGTGCTTATACTCAGGATCTGCGGCCCACATGAAATCGTGTACATTGGGTGCTATGAAATGCCAGGTCAAATTGGGACCGGCAGGACGTACCACCTTTGCTCCTTCAGCTTCGTACCCATATCCAATCTGGTTAGGGTTTTGCAAATAACCCGAAGAAGCAATTACATATGACTTCTCGATCGTGATCTTGACATCAAAATCTCCCCATACTCCATAGAACTCACGACCAACATAAGGAGTGGGATGCCATCCTTCATAATCATACTCACACAATTTTGGATACCATTGGCTCATGCTGTATCGAACGCCTTCCGCATTGTCACGTCCGCTCCGCCGCACCTGGAGCGGAACCTGGGCTTCGAATTGCAATTCAAAAATCACTTTTGAACGTGGAAGTATGGGTTTATCCAGCACCACTTCCAAAATTGTTTCATGCTCAATCAATCGCTGCTGTTTGCCATTCACCTTCAGGCTGGTTACTTTCTGGTATCCTATTTCATTGGGCTTAAGGTTGGCAATGCGGTCTCTAACCCGTCCATCCCAATCGGGAGCTTGCCCCCTACCGCCCCCGATCATGACAGTTCCTTGCCGGCGACTGCGCTCATCCATCATGCTGCCGGGCTGGAAGGCATTCCAGTATAAGTGATAGAAAACTTTTCTTAAAGTATCAGGTGAATTATTGGAATATTCCAGGCGTTGGTTCCCTGAGAATCGGTTTGTACTCACATCCATCTTCACGTCCATAGTATACTTCACCCGTTGTTGCCACCGTTCGGGCTGTGCGTATGAAAAAATAGAGTGAAGAATGCATAAGGCAAGAGCGAGTTGTAATTTCATGAAACATCTATTTAAAACAAAAGGCGAATGTAAGTAATTGGGTTCTTCAACTGCGATCAGATTTTGGAAATTGTTCGCCCCACCGGAGTATTGGAACCCGCCTGAGTAAATTACAGCGTTATCTGTATGATTGAAAGCAGAATGGCTGGTTAGTAGATTTGCCCCAAGGAAGGATTGAGTACCAAATTAAATATGAACCAATCAACAAATGGCGCCTCGGCCAAGCCCTTCAGGAAAGTAAATCCGTCGGACTATGGCTGATGAGGCAACTAGTGAACGAATCTTAAAACCACAGAGTGATGTTATCCTTCGAGAGTTTTCCTTCAGGAGTGTAGTATAGGATCTTCTTTTTGATATCACCTTTTTTTACCTGGAGGCGATACTGCACTTTGTCATCACTTGATTCAATCTTTTCAACTTTGTCAATGGTCCAGTCAGAATACTTGCTTTTTGCAATTCCATCCCTCACAGCTTCAGGTACATCAGACTCATCTACCTTGACCAATGATTCTTTCCAATTCCCATCATTATCAAAATGCGCTTCATAATCTTTGGCTTCTACCTGGAATTTTGCCGTGAAATGAGAAATCGCATCCTTCCATTCTACCTTTTCGGCAGCCGGATACTTTTGCTTAAGTGTCTCCGTTGCACTGGAGGGTATCTTCCTGATTTGCGAAAAAACAATATTGGAGAAGAGTATGGCGGTTACCGAGAGGCAGAAAACGAAAATCCTTTTTTTCATAACTATTTTTTTAAGAGGAAATGCAAAAATCCTTCCTTCTTTCATACGTGCCTGTTAGAGAACTGCAAAACTTACCCTAATCCCTGTACGATGATTACAATTTCTCCCTTTACACCCTTCTCTTGAAAATAGGCTTGGACTTCCTGGAGGCTGCCCCTCTTATTCTCTTCAAAGAGCTTCGTCAATTCCCTGCAAACGCAGCACTGGCGGGCATCCCCAAAGAATTGCCGGAAGTCTTCCAGGGTCTTGAGCAGCCGGAGGGGTGATTCATAAAAGATCATGGTGCGCTCCTCTGTGGCAAGGGTTTTCAACAAGGTCTGCCTGCCTTTTTTTTGAGGAAGAAATCCCTCAAACACAAACCGGTTAGTGGGAAGGCCGCTATTCACCAGGGCCGGAACAAAGGCAGTAGGGCCAGGCAGGCATTCCACTTTTACATCACACCTTATACATTCCCGCACCAACAAGAAGGCGGGATCTGAAATACCAGGGGTACCCGCATCAGTAATCAGGGCAATGGTTTTCCCAGCCTGCAATTGGTCAACCAGGTGATGCAATACTTTATGTTCATTGTGCTGGTGGTAAGGGGAGATGGGTTTCGTAATCTGGTAGTGATTCAACAGGTTTGCCGTTGTACGGGTATCTTCCGCAAGTACAAAATCCACCTGCTTCAATACTTCAAGTGCACGAAGGGTGATATCTTTCAAATTTCCGATTGGAGAGGGAACTAGGTATAGCATGAAGAAGTTAAGTGGTTGAATGCCTGCCCGACTGAATCATTCAGGCGGGGTTGATTAGTTGAATGGTTACTTCTTTAGGGTGAGAGAGAACCATACTCATTTTCTATAATTACATCCACACTAGTCAACTAATCAACTATTCAACTTAACGATATTTCAAAATACTCCATCACCGGGTTTGCCAGTAATTGTTTGCTCGCAGCCTCAGCAATGCTTTTTGCCTCCTCCGGTGAGTTTGCCTCAACCTGGAGTGTAACATTTTTTCCAACGCGCACATCAGAAACGGATCTCAATCCAAGATTGGACAAGCCCCCTAATACTGCCTTGCCCTGCGGATCCAAAAGTTCTTTTAACGGCATTACTTTCACCTGCACTGTATAGTTCATAATAAAACTGATTTAGGTCTTTGATTGTCCTTTTCCGGTCACCAAAGATAGAATGATATAAGCGACGAAAATGGCAGGAATGGCAAGCCATTTCAGAAAAAAGATCAGTAGAATGGAAACAACCAGCAGGATAAACTTTGGAAGATTGTTTCGGATGTTGGCATCACTAAACTTGAGGCTCATCAATGGCAGGTTACTCACCATGAGGTAGCTAAGCAATAGTACCAATGCATAGAGGAACCATTTATTCAGTAATAGCTTCACCACCATGTCAGAATTACTATACCAGTATATGAGTGGAATTGAGGCAATCAATATCCCCACCGCAGGTGTGGGAACGCCCTTAAACCCAAATTGCTGTTCCTTATCCAGATTAAATTTTGCAAGCCGGTAAGCGGCTGCACATGGAATAAGTAAAGCAGGAATAAGCAAGTACATAGAAACATCTAATCCATCTTCTTCACGTACGAAGCTCATGCGCAGAAATTGGTAAATGATCAAACCGGGAGCCACTCCAAAACTCACCACGTCTGCCAGGGAATCCAATTCCTTTCCCATCGGGGAATCCGCTTTCAATAACCTTGCGATGAATCCGTCAAGAAAATCTACAATGCCAGCCAAACCAATGAAGAGGGATGCCATCCATATTCTCTCTGGAAGGTCGATGAACTGAGCCCCTTCTGCTGTGTAGGTGATACTGATCCCGTTTTGCAATATGTAGATGATAGCTATGCAACCAAAAAATAAATTCAGTAAAGTGAACAGGTTGGGTATGTTTTTCATTAAAATATTTTCAATGACGATATGGGTTACTTCTTCATCTTCGATTCAATCTCTTCTGCAGTGATGGGAATTTTAGACATCAGGTCCTTATTTCCTGTCCTGGTGATCCAAACGTTGTTCTCTATGCGAACTCCCATTTTCTCTTCTTCGATATATATTCCCGGTTCAACGGTGAACAGCATGCCGGCCTTTATGGGCGATGTTCTTGTCCCCAGGTCGTGTACATCCAGGCCAAGATGATGCGAAATGCCATGGTATAAATATTTCCGATAGGCGCGATTTTCGGGATCCTCATTCTTCACCTGCTCTTTTTTCAATAATCCCAATTTTAGAAACTCTTTGGTGGCCTGGTCACCCACCTTCTCAGTGTAATCCACAATGGTGATGCCGGGCTTTAATAAACTCTTTGCATAGTTGTGCAAATTGAGGCAGGCGTTATATACCTGCTTTTGGCGGGCAGTAAATTTTCCACTCACCGGAACGGTGCGCGTTAGATCAGCCGCATATCCGCCGTACTCGGCTCCAAAATCCATCAGCACCAACTCCCCGGCTTTGCATTCCATGTTATTGTTTACATAATGAAGTGTCCTGGCGCGGTCCCCGCTGGCAATAATGCTTCCATAAGCTTCCCCGGCTGAACGCTGTGAAAGGAATGAATGCAAAATCTCTGCTTCAATTTCATATTCCATCACACCCGGCCTGATGAATTTCAACAAGCGCTCAAAGGTATTATGCGTAATGTCGATAGCGTTTTGTACAACTTCAATTTCCAGTGGAGTTTTGATTGCCCTAAGTTCCTTCATCACCTTTGCGGCTCTCTTATAATTGTGAAGAGGATACCGCTCTTTCATCTCCCGGATAAACCGGTATTCTCTCGTTTGAAGCAAGCTTGCCTTCCTATCATTTTCATTTGAATCGAGATAAATACTCTCCGCCAGGTGAATCCAGGGTTGGAGTATTCCATCAAGAGTATCAAGCCAAATGATGGTTTCAATTCCTGAAATGCCGGTGGCTTCCTCCTTTCTCAATCTTTTTCCATCCCATTTTTCTTTCAGCTCGTTCGGCCTCACCAAAACCAGCACTTCCTGGAATTTTTTATCGGGATTTGAAGGAAACAGGATGAGCATACTGTCCTCCTGGGTGATGCCGGTAAGCCAATACAGGTCGGAGTTCTGCTTAAATCTGTAGAGCGCATCCGCATTGCTGGGCACCTCGTCGTTACTCACAAAAATGGCAATTGAGTTAGGCTCCATCTCCTTCAGGAACCTCTTCCTGTTGGTGGTAAACAAATCCGGAGGCAGTGGCAGATGCTTCATATTCAAAATTGAAGGCTGCAAGATAAAGAAAGACCACGGACGACGGACCACGGACGAAGGCTTTGATTAACCTTGTGATTTACTTGCGAATTAGTTGGTTAAAGAAAGACAATGGACGACGGACCACGGACGACTGCTTTGATTAAATTTGTGATTTACTTGCGAATTAGTTGGTTAAACCTCGAATCAGTCCTTCTCTTCTTTCCTATTCTAGTTCTAAGGTTAGTATCTCGCAAGAGCTTGTAGTCGTCTGTGGTCCGTCGTCTGTGGTCTGTGTCTAAAACTAACAACCGTGTTCACTCTACACATTCAAAAATCTTGGATAATCTTCAAAGAAAGTCCAATATTCATCAAAGTCATCTATTCATCATAATGGACGGCCAAAGAGTATTTATCAATTTATGTGGTTTGTCAAATGAAGTCTAAAAACTAACAACTGTTTGTATCCGTGGTTTTAAGCGGTTACCTTTGCCATCTAAACAAAAGCTTGCATTTTACTTATGTCAGTGCCAACGATTGCGATTCCCACAGATAAATTATTGAAGATCGGTTTAAAAGCAACCAACAACATACACTACCAACTTTCCCCGCGTGACCTGGTTGAGGATACCATCAGAATGGGTGAAGGAACGCTTAACGATACCGGTGCCCTCGTGATCAATACCGGTGAGTTTACCGGCAGGAGCCCCAGGGACAAGTTCACTGTGAAGGACGAGGTAACTACAGAGACTGTCCATTGGAACGAATTCAACCTTCCCATAGAGGAGAAATATTTCGACCTCATTTTTAAGAGGATTACCCAATACCTCGATGGAAAAGAAGAGATCTGGGTACGTGATGCTTTTGCCTGTGCTGATAAAAGATATCGAATAAGCATCAGGGTGATTGCCGAGAAGCCGTGGACGAGTCTCTTCGCCTATAATATGTTTCTCCGTCCTACAGAGGCGGAGTTGGAGAATTTCTCTCCCGACTGGCAGATCCTCTGCGCACCGGGCCTTAAACTTGATGCCGCCGAGTGTGGTACAAGGCAGCATAATGCGGCCGTTATCTCCTTCAAACATAAAGTGATACTCATTGCAGGTACCGGGTATACCGGTGAAACCAAGAAAGGGATTTTCAGCATTCTTAATTATGTACTGCCCCATGAGAAAGGTGTATTGAGCATGCATTGCTCTGCAAACATGGGTGAACAGGGAGATACTGCTGTATTTTTTGGATTGAGTGGAACCGGTAAGACCACATTAAGTGCGGATCCAAAAAGGAAACTGATTGGGGATGACGAACATGGATGGACAGACGATAACGTGTTCAATTTCGAAGGTGGCTGTTACGCAAAATGCATAGGACTGAGTGAAGAAAAGGAGCCTGCCATTTATCATGCACTTCGTCCGGGCGCGCTGGTGGAGAATACAAAATTTTTTCCCGGAACAAACAAGATCAATTTTGAAGACGGATCGATTACTGAGAATACAAGGGTTTCCTATCCGTTACATTTTATTAATAATGCCATTGAACCATCTGTGGGAAATACACCTAGAAATATTTTCTTCCTAACCTGCGATGCCTATGGTGTGTTGCCACCCGTTTCCAAATTGACTCCCGGCCAGGCGATGTACCAGTTTATTTCGGGATATACCGCTAAGGTGGCGGGAACTGAAACTGGCATCACTGAACCAAAGCCAACTTTTAGTGCCTGCTTTGGCGCTCCTTTTCTACCGTTGCACCCTGCAAAATATGCTGAGATGCTTGGAAAGAAAATGGAAAAACATAAAGTGAATGTGTGGCTCATCAATACTGGCTGGTCCGGAGGAGCGCACGGAACAGGAAATGGAAGCCGAATCAAATTGAGTTATACGCGCGCCATGATAACGGCTGCCCTTGAGGGAAAGCTGGACAAAACGGAATACGCCTTCGATCCAGTATTTGGTTTTGCAGTTCCCCAGGATTGCCCAGGGGTACCGCATGAAATCCTGAATCCAAGAAACACATGGACCGATAAAAATGCCTACGATGAGCGGGCAAGATTCATGGCTGATTTATTCAGAAAGAATTTCCAGAAATATGCTGCGGGAGTTTCAAAAGAGATAGCGGCTGCAGGCCCTAAAATCTAGTTCTTGGAGGCAGCTCGTCGGGTTCATCCCTCATTCCGAAGCCGGATACCAGGTGCTGGATACTGATACCTGGTTCCCTCCATTTCCATACTGTTTGCCGATCATGAACATTTTCATCCTTCGCTCTTAGTCCTCCCTGACATCCTAACCATCCTAACCATCCTAGCCATCCTAGTCATCCTAGTCAATTTTAGAATTTCCTTTAACAAGCTGGTTCGTAATTTGGCGTTATTGAACAGAACATTAACCCATGTTAATCCAGTTACTAATTCTTCTTATTAGTGTTCTTTATACCAATGGTCTTCGGAATTCACCGAAGGATAGCCTCATTGATTGGAATTCCAATCGCAAATTAAGTTGGGAAGACTTCAAAGCGCAGCCCGATGGCAGTTCGGTAAATGCTGCGCTTACCAGCACCAACATCAATATTGATTACAGCTTCAACAGTCGTGATTTTAAATACAAGATCAAGTGCCAGTTTGATCCATCCAAATCATGGGGAAGGATCAAAAATGATTATATCCTCTCACACGAACAGGCCCATTTTGACATAGCTGAAATCCACGCCCGGCTATTGCACAAGGCACTGAAGAATTATCGGTTTAATGCAAAGTCAGCCAATAAGGATATTGGAGAAATTTATCAGAAGTACATGAAGGAACATCATGAAATGCAGGAGAAGTATGATGATGAAACCAACTACTCAAGAAATGAATCTCAGCAAAAGGAATGGTTCAAGAAGATTGATTCTACTCTCAAGAACCTTGAATCATTTGCTCAATACAAGTGACTAATTCTTACTCTCATTAAAAGAGTCCATAAAGTTGTGAATCTATCTTCTGCATGATCTCTCCCAGGTGTTCTTCATTCTCCGGGAATTTGTTTTTGTCAATGTCAATGACTAGTAAGGGGCCTTCCTTGTAGCTCTCAATCCATTTATTGTAGAAATCGTTGAGGCGTTTTAAATAATCGAGTCGGATATTCTCTTCATATTCTCTTCCTCTCTTTTGAATTTGGGCCACCAGTGTTGGCACCGATGCCTTGAGATAAATGAGGAGGTCTGGTGGCTGCACCATACTCCTCAAAGTTTGAAAGAAATTGAAATAATTATCAAAGTCCCGCTTACTCATTAAGCCCATTTCATGAAGATTGGGCGCAAAGATGTGGGCATCCTCATAGATCGTTCTATCCTGGATAACTGTTTCAGTACCCCTCTGGATGTCCAGAAGTTGATTCAGCCGGTTATTGAGAAAGTAGATCTGGAGATTGAAACTCCAACGTGGCATGTCGTCATAAAAATCGTAGAGATAAGGATTCTGGTCAACGTCTTCAAATTGTGGAATCCACTTATAATGTTTGCTCAACAGTTCAGTCAATGTTGTTTTACCAGCCCCGATATTCCCTGCAATTGCAATGTGTTTTGGTTTCTTTGATTTAGCCATTTGATTTAGGATTCCAAGGTACATTATCGGAACTCTCCCTCTGCTTAGGCCGAATATTCAGGTCCAGGAAAGCACTCTCAGATTGTTTCCCCTTCCAATATATCCAATAAGGTACATATTTTCGAAATTTTCTAGCAGCTCCCTGCCCTTCCCATCTTTCATCACCTATCACTGATAACCGATCTCCGATGACTTATATCTATTCACATGGCACTGTCCACTTGTCACTGTTCGCTCTCCACTCCTCACGTCAATAATCCAGTCCCATACTCTCCTTTACCAATGCCATGGTGGCTTGTGCACTCTTCCTCGCCTTTGCAGCTCCCTGTTCCATAATCCTTCTTAAATATTGCTCGTCGTTCCTGATGCTCTCCGTTCTTTCCCTGACAGGCGCGATGAATTTAACCATGTCTTCCGCCAATTGTTTTTTCATATCTCCGTACCTGATGTGGCATTGGTCGTAATCTTCTTCATACTTTTTGATCACATCCTTTTCGCTCACAAGATTCATTAGAAGAAAGAGGTTTTCAATATAGTCTGGTTTGGGCGTGTTTGGTTCGCCGGGACCCGCATCGGTCTTAGCCTTCATGATTTTTTTTCGAATGTCCTCATCACTATCCGCCAGGTAGAGTGTGGCCATTTGGTTTTCACTCTTGCTCATCTTCCCCTTTCCATCCAGGCTAGGAACCTTGATCAGTTTTTCTCCGAAATTAAAAGCATATGGTTCAGGAAAAACTTCTGTATAACGGTGATTAAACCGATTGGCAAAATTTCTTGCCATTTCCAGGTGTTGTTCCTGATCCTTACCCACAGGAACTAATGAGGCTCGATGTAAAAGAATATCTGCAGTTTGAAGAACAGGATAGGTTAACAAACCAGCATTTGCATTATCAGGGTGCTGCCTCACCTTCTCTTTAAAAGTAGCAGTCTTCTCCAACTCGCCTTTATAGGCAAGCATATTCAACAAGAGATACAATTCCGCAGTCTCTGGTAAATGACTTTGACAATAAAGGGCAACTCTATCGGGATCCAATCCACAGGCTATGTTTTCTGCCAGTACCCGGTGAACATTTCCCTTCAATTCTTTTGTGTCTGGGTGCGTGGTTAATGAATGCAGGTCGGCCACCATAAAATAGCACTCGTACTCATCTTGCATACGCACATAATTCTTAATGGCCCCGAAATAATTCCCCAGGTGCAAATACCCGGTACTCCGGATACCACTCATCACTATGTCTTTCTTACCTTTTTCCATAAGGAGGGCAAAAATAAGGCACAAGACCCAAGGTACAAGGCACAAGGAAGAAACAAGGTACAAGGGCCAAGAAGGAAGGAAGTGTCAGTGGTCTAAACTCTTGGTTCTTGACTTTCTTCTTTTAATCTTTACTGTTGGACCTTTCTTGTGCCTTGTACCTTGTGCCTTGTGACTTGAGTCTTATCCTTTATCTTTGAAATCATGGAAGTTAATGATGCTCTGATTGATAAACTTGCCGGCCTGGCTAAGCTGGAATTTGAACCGGAAGAGAAAGAGCGGCTTAAAAAAGATCTGCAGAAAATGATTGCATTTGTGGAGCAGTTGCAGGAGTTAGATACAGAAGGTGAAGAGCCGGTGTTACAAATGAGCAGCAGGGCCGACGTATTAAGGGACGACAAGGAAAGTGATGGCTTCACGAGGGAGGAAGGTTTGAGAAACGCCCCCCTTACGGATGGTATTTACTTTGAGGTGCCGAAAGTGATTAGTAAATAGGTCATGAAATTTCAAAATTAACCTGTAATAAGCCGTAACTAAATATGATACCCATCATACATCTCGAAAACCTGCGCAAGAGTTACTTCATGGGAAAACAGGCCTTGCCTGTGTTGAAAGGTATTTCCCTGGACATCAGTAAGAATGAGTATGTAGCGTTGATGGGACCCTCTGGCTCGGGAAAAAGTACCCTTATGAATATTCTTGGTTGCCTGGATTCACCCACTGCCGGAACTTATATATTGAATGGGAATGACGTGAGTATGATGGAGGATAACCGATTAGCGGAGATCAGGAATAAAGAAATTGGTTTTGTCTTCCAGCAATTCAACCTCTTGCCCCGTCTTACAGCAGTTGATAATGTTGCCCTCCCACTGGTATACGCGGGCATAACCAGGAAGCAGCGAACAGAGATAGCCATGAACGTGCTGGAAAATGTTGGCCTGGCCGATCGGTCGCACCACAAACCAAATGAGCTTTCAGGAGGACAGAGCCAGCGTGTGGCTATTGCACGGGCGCTGGTAAACAACCCTTCCATGATCCTGGCCGATGAACCAACAGGAAACCTGGATACGAAAACTTCCATGGAGATCATGGAAATTTTCTCAAAAATACAGGCAGGGGGCAACACCGTGATACTGGTTACGCACGAAGAAGATATCGCCAAATATGCCCACCGCATCGTAAGGTTAAGGGATGGTGTAATTGAAACGGACAAGCGTAAGTCCGCTACTGCAGCTACTGTTTAAGGCGTCCTATTTTTTGATTTCCAAATTCAGTCAAGAACTGGTGGATGGCATTGAAAATCTATACCAAAACGGGAGATAAAGGAAGCACGAGCCTGATCGGAGGAACAAAAGTTCCAAAGAGCGATTTGCGTATTGAGGCTTATGGCACAGTGGATGAATTGAATTCTTTCATAGGCCTGGTTGGCGATAATCTGCAGAATTCAACCAGCTCATCCTTCCTGAAAGAAATACAAGACAGGCTTTTCACGATCGGATCCTCACTGGCCTGCGATCCTGAAAAAGAACCCAAACTAAAAATTCCCGATCTTAAAGAGACAGATATTGATTTCCTGGAAAAGGAAATTGACAGGATGAATGAAATACTACCTCCAATGAAATCATTCATTTTACCGGGTGGACACGTTGCCGTTTCAACTACCCATGTGGCCAGATGTGTTTGCCGCAGAACCGAAAGAATCTGTGTAAGGATGCAGCAGCAGCAGATGGAGATTGAACCGCTCGTGATCAAGTATCTCAACCGCCTCAGCGATTTCTTGTTTGTTCTTGCACGTTATGCTGGTCACCAATTGAAGGTGGAAGAGATTCCCTGGAAGGCGAGGATATGATGCAAAAAAGAATTCAGAAGTCAGGAGTCGGGATTCAGAAGGTATACAC
>Ga0184625_10000917_pt1 | contig 11900 bp, 9 predicted proteins | sample PLM3_30_b1_FD_133151 | JGI IMG/M metagenome (GOLD analysis project Ga0184625, IMG submission 133151) | Groundwater sediment microbial communities from an aquifer in East River, Colorado, USA - PLM3_30_b1 | ecosystem: Environmental > Terrestrial > Soil > Riparian zone | place: USA: East River... | reverse complement strand
CATCCTTTCCTTTAATTTTTCAAATCTGTCCTTTAATATGGTCTCTTTTTTATTTATCTTATCGCTTAGTTTATTGATTATCTTATCATCTAGCCCATTGCCCGATTTTTTATTCTGGTCTTGCTGATAATTGCCCAACTTATTTTTCAGGTTCTCCAGCCCCGGATTACATAGATCGCTGCTTTTAAGATTTTGAAGATCTTCTTTATTCAGTTTCCCTAACCCTGGATGACAGTCAGACGAGGATCCATCCTGACCTTGATTTGCTTTTTGCTTAATATAGACAAGATAGTTATCTTTTACTTCTTCATTGGTAATTTGGTATGGATTAGCAGCCCATACTTTTGTTAAGGCATTATTAGCTACACTTACCGAATAAAATACTAATCCTAAAGACAAGATCAAAATTAGAGTATAAGTCGAAAAACTTTTAATTCTTGATTTCAAACCAATTAGTGTCTATATCAGAGCTTTATAAACTCACTTACTAGAAATTCTTGCCATCGAAAATAACATACCAAGAGATTTTGAGCAAAATTAGATTATCACTCCAGTTATCTAAATTTTAGGTTAAACCAGAGCAAATAAGAATTCCTATTTTAAAAAACTACTTTATTCGCCGAATTGACCTGTATCGACCCATCCTTGCTCGATAAGCGTCCACCAGTCTTCTGTCAAACCCTCTAAGACAAAATCATAAGGCAAATAGCCATAACCCTTTTCTCCCCACTCCACGCACCACGAATTTTGAATTAGAAGGGATCCTTTGGTTGCTTTAATAATAACATTCTAAATAAATAAATAAGTATGCCTAGGCAACTCTTTTTAGAGCATACAACAAGCCAATTCTCGTCTCATGCTCTTCATTCTCCTCCACATGCAAGAAGCTCGTACCCAACTCTTTTGGTACTTTAATTCCACGAAAACGTAGGCGTTCTAAAAATGACATTTTATTCAACATATCGTTATCTGAAATTCTAATTGGAAAATATCTGCGCAAGTCATCTATAAAAGGTTGTAAGGTATCTTCAGAGGACCATTCACTCATCCATATACCTACAGCAAAATTTGTACTTACCATTCTAATTTCATCATGGAAAGGAGTTGGATCATCTAATCGCAATACGTTTCCTTCAGTAAGCACGTCTGACCTTCCAGTCAACATATTTGCAAATGAATATCTCATATCAATTTCTCCATCTTCATAATTAAAATAAAATAGTTGAGATCTTGGTGAAAGAGACGAATCAGAGACCAGCATCCCTTCCCAAGTGCCAACAAGCTCCTTTTCGCCAGGTTTATGGCTCAATTCATCACTATGAAACAATGTCAATAAATCCTCCTCAGTAAGAAAATTTACATCATATATTCTTGACATACTAAAACCAAATAATTCCCTTCCCTTAGCAAAAGGACCCAAAAATGCTTTTCCGATAATGGTATTCTCATCGACCATCTTCAACAAGTCGGCTTCTAGTCCAGGTCGGTTTTAATTTGTTGTTTATTTCACCCAATTAATGGTAACAAATATAATTCTAAAGTTCTATAAAAGATGTTCTATTGCTCTATTATGAGTTATCAACCATTTTATCGACACAATTAGATAAGATTTCGAAAATACAATAAAATATATCTTACAATACTAAATAACACCATCCTAACGCACATTTCTCTTCTATTGGAGAACACCATTTTAATAGATCTTTTTAGAAGGGAACAAAGACTTTAAGACTTTAGTTTTGAGTTTCTTCTCAACGAACTATATTAAATAACTTTGATACTTTAGTGCTATGGAACAGAGTCTCTAAAACTAGGATAATCAGTATCCAACCGATCCCTTTCTTTATACCATTTTGGTTCGATTCATCAGTATGACATCTAAGGGCTATTGCAATTACAATTAGAATTCACCTTCCGGTCCAAGTGGGTATTAATATTTTATTTGTTAGATTCCATTATTGGTAACAAATATTGTTTTAATAAAGTAGTATAAAAGAAATTCTTTTTTGATGTTATGTTTTGTTGAAACCTATTTTTTCTGATTAAGCTATATGAACTGATATCTCAGGAAATCAATTTTTTAGAGTATTTTTGAGCAGTAGACTAAGCACTTTAAACATGAATATATATTCAATTTTATTTTGGGGGTTTGTCGAACGAGCAGTAATGATTATTGGTAAAGCTATTCACTTAAAGATATAATCTATTTATGAATTCCTCCAGTAGCAGTTTAATTATCACCATTGATACGATAGTAATCTTATTAAACACGCTATCGTGGTATATGAGCAAGACATTGGTGTGAATTACCTAGGATGGTGTATAAAAAAACCTAATAAGCTCGCAGGAAGAACCCATGAAGAATGGTTAATGGAGTATGCAAAGTGGACATTTGGTTCATTCCCATACCATAGAAAAGGGCAACCATTATTCGTTCATGGAAATTACAATGCTCGTACAGGGTGTAGAAAGGAGGTTAATCTTAAGGACGGTCCGGATAGCAGTGTGACTATTTTTAAGAACGATCCAATAATCGTAGAGGTAATTGGAGTGAATTACATTATCGGAGATGCTGATAGATTAGGAAAGCCCATAAAAAGTGAAGAAGACATAATTTCTGCCCTCAATTTTGAAAATGAGATGCATTCTGATGGAAAAGTAATGATCAAGAATATTATGGACAGACATTTTACAAATATTAGTAGCTGTATTGATAGAGTAAGAACTAAAATTTTTCGATTCTCTGCTAGCAAATATAATCCTTACTTGCAGGAGTGGGATATACCAATGCCGTCTGGAATCCACTTGGGTGCCTTTTCAAGTCAACTTCTATTACTAAAAATACCGGTCTCAGGTGAATATTTGTTGAAATTTGAAGCAAGAAGTTTTTCTGACTTTGAATCATGCGGGATTTATCAAATAATTGTGACTAAAAGAAATGCAGCCTCAGGGATTTCAAGAAGTCAAAAAAATGATTTGAAGGATCGCTATTCGGACATTAAGGACAGGGTTCTCTCAGTGACTACTGGAAAGATCATTTCTATTCATAACTTTAAGGCTCCCAGCGGGCATGCAAAGTTAAGTAAGCGCAAATAGACGCAAGTAGATGAACTCTCATTCGCACTTAAATTAAATTAGTTTACTGAACGATTTTGATTACTCATATATTATCAATCAATAGAAACTCAAGTTCCTATTGCTAACTCAGCTTCCTATTTACTCGGAAATACTTAATCGTGAATGGAATGAGGATTTATTAAGTGATATAAATTTGATCATAACAACATTCTATTTTGTCCCCAGATTTGGTAATCCCGTTTTAAAATTTCGAAAACGTCCAGAGATATCCTTAGTAATTGTTGATGTAGCAGAATATGCTTCTATATCGTAAATGGATCTTGTGGAGTATTCTCCTGGACCTTCAGCACCAAATGAAATACGATATTTTGATTTTGGCAATGACTTTAGTAGAAGAAAGTATCCTCCTATGACGGCATAATATGTGCCCGGCTTTAACGGCTCATCCTGCAATTGGTTGAGAATACTATTTGTTGGAACTCTTAACTGGAACAAAGGGGATTCCATTTTGAAAGATGCTAAATTAGACACTATCTTTTCCCATTTTTTTGAATTACTTTTCTTTATTACAGCCCAAATTGATCTTATGAGATTGAAATCACTATTGAGTGCATATCTTAGCTTAATTTCATTTTCAATAATATTGCCATTAAAATAGTCACCGATTATATAGTAAGCTACCGTAATTGGGATCAGGACAGATGTTCCCTCAAGTACCTTAAACCCCTTATCTCCCGTTCTATTCAAAAAACTATCTGAATCTTGATGTCTCACTCCGCCAACTATTCCACCTATTGGCCTGTAATCAATATTGCCCCTTAGAAACAAAATATCTTGTCCGTTATAAGTATCAACTTCTTCAGAAAGCAACCAATTAGTCCACACTGCACTCCAATCACCATATGACATCCCCTTGAAAGTCTCCCATGGATATAGCACCTTAACCTTCATATGGAAAATTATAGTGTCACTTAATATATCTGTGATTCTCACCTCAGAATTAGTGCTCAATAAAATAAAGGAGATTAAATAAATATTAACCGAAGCACCAATTCTAGACACCCACACTGATAAATGACATACAAAATCATATCCACGTGAAGTATTAAAAAATCCCACTGAATTATTCAAGATAGAGTTGTGCAATTATCGGGCTGAACGGTATACGCGAAAATAAATAAAAAGCCTCCAGCATATATTATTATGACGTGACCAGAAAGATTCAAGAAGGAATATACTATGATAAAATGCCTAAGTTTACAAATTTTGGTAACCATTCTTATGCAATAGTATTTCTAAGGGTTTTGGGTGATATGCACGCTAGTGAAGTAGGACGTTCATTAAGAAAGCTCTGGAATATTTACAAATTACTAAAGAATGGCAAACTCACTGATTTGCGCGAATCTGTTGTTCCCAGCGGGGGATTATCAGTTCTAATTGGCTATGGTCCTGAAATTTTCAAAATTCATGGTTTGAAGAAAAAAATACCTAGGGATTTCAAGGATTCACAGTTCCTTCCCGCTAACTCAAACAGATCAATACTAGAAGGCTCCGGAATATCTTATGTAAATGGTGGATGTGAAAACGTTGGCACCTCAGAACATATAGTTATACAATTTGTTTCTGAAACTCAGCTTGCCTCAAGCAGAGCAATAGTAGAAACCTCAGAATATTTATCTGCTCTTTATAATGGTAACTCAGGTTTAAGATTAACAAAGATCTATACGGGATTCCAGCGAGATGACATGCGTAGTTGGTTAGGGTTTCATGACGGACTTTCCAACATGAGGAGTACTAAAGAAAGGAAAGATGCCATATGTATCGATAGACAGTATAATCAGCTTATCCCAGATGACTTTTGGACAATAGGAGGTACGTACATGTCATTTTTGAGAATAGAGATTGATCTCAAATATTGGCGAAAAATAAAGCGCAAAGATCAGGAGATAATAGTGGGAAGAGACAAGTTGACTGGAAAACCACTACTAGGGATTGACAAACATGGAAATCCTTTGACTATCGGAAAACGTCGAACAACTAATCCCATTACAAAATATAATAGATTTTATCATGATCACCCTGATTACTTTAAGAAACCTAAAGCTTACAATTTAATCAAACGATTAGACATTCCTTCATCAATAGTATCATTGACTCAAAGTCACGTAGGCAGGACTCGTCACATTGCGAATATCAATCCTAAAGATCCTACTTCAAGGCGTATATATAGACAAAATTTTGAATTCGTTGATTTTCATTCCAATGAACGAAGTCCAGTTAAAGTGGGAATGAATTTTGTGAGCTTCCAAAATGACCCCAGACGACTATTATTCATACTCAATGATCCACGATGGTTGGGGCAATCCAATTTTGGAGGATCAAGCTCATCCATGAATTTACTTTCAGTACAGGCGTCGGGAATGTTTTTTATTCCACCTGTTGAGAGGGAGTTTCCTGGTTATAGTTTATTCCAATAGCAACGACAGGTTTAAAAATTGATCGGGTTAGCCTTACTTAAATGAGTGAAGTTCATTTGTACTGGGAACGAAATATTTCTATTTTACTTTAATTCCGACCATACTACATAAGTTTCCTATCTCACTACGAAATGAAATGTGGCCTGTTGAACATAGTTATATGATGGATCAATAGGATCAATCACACTAACATCATACTTTAGAGTATGATTTCCGACTGATAGTGGCTTTAGAAATACTGTGTATCCCTCTGAAAGTGAACCGTACGACCCAGAATAATTACCCATCATTTTATTATTCATAGTAATGTTGAACAAATCTGTCATGATTCTGTTTTTGCCAACATTATATTCAGCGTCCACACCATCTAAGCTCACCTTTGCAACTACACCGTTGTTCCCTGATTTTGCACAGTCGATCAGATCTTTTTCATTTGCGATTCCTTCTTGTCCATAATCGCATTGACTACTCTCAATCGGCAAGAAAATAGCCTTTCCAGCGGGAGTATCACATGTTCTAACTGGAAATTTATCTTCAACCGGTGGAACGCCAGGAAACAGTACATTATTAACCTTATCCTCTCCTATGTAGCATTTGCTGGGTTCCTTCGTATTATCCACAGAAGCGGTTGGATTTATATAATTAGGATGGTCTTCAGCAGAAATCCCAAGATTAAACTTCCACCATTCCGCAAGCCATTTCTTATTTTTTCCAAAAGGATTAGAATCAAGTGAGTATAGAAAATCACCAGCACCAAATGAATATGAATAGATTAAAAAGAAATATGAATAAGAAAAAAGACTCGTACAAATAAGGAAAAAAGCTATTTTACTAGGAATAAAATTATTCAGAGTACTTTTCATGGACTAGGTTTCATTTGCCAATCTAAAAAGTTTTTCATGACACACCTCTCTCCTTTATTATCACAATCATGTTATTTTTGGTCACTCCTTTCAATTCAATGTTAACTTTGTCTTAAAACAGTAATAATTTTAATTACTCGTTGTAAATTACAGTATACGATAATGAAGCTGAAAAACCTTCAATATTTTAATGTAATTGGTGGAATGAAAGGATTAAGTTTTTCTATTATATTCTTAATTATCGCCTTTGTAATTTTTGTTGGAGTAATAGATAGATCAATTCTTCATCTTTCATTCTTTGAAGAGAAAACTAAATTTTCCTCATTAACTAAAAATATATTTCTGGTCATCATGATAATTGCTGTAGTAACACAATCGATTTTTATCTGTAAAACATATAGCAATAAGTTGTCTTTACAAGGGAAGAGTTTTCAAATATTCTACCTAATTCCCTTAATCTGTCATTTTGTAAACCTAGTGTTAGTATCTATTCTTATAACTCAAATTTTTTACGAGTCTAGATACTCTAAATTTTTAATTTTATTTACTATTTGGATAAACACGAGTACAGGAATTTCTATCTTGGCTGTATTGGCTTATCGATTTATAGTATGGTTAAAGGAGAGTACTAAGAAGAGCTTAGTTGTGGTATCCTACACAGTATCTGTTATAACCTTCGTAATTTTAAATGCTACTATTTTAGTTTATTTTACTTTAGGGTACAGGGTTGGACTTACGTATATCACCCCAATTACAGACCCTTCCCTTATTTTTTCTTCACCTCACACTGATTTGTCGGTACTAATTAGCACCCTAGCCATTATATCGTTTATTTCAATATGGGTTTCATCACTTCTATTACTAAGTTATGGTACGGAGAGAATAAAAATGAAGTATATATTAGTAATCGTTTGTTCCCTTGTAATTTTCTTTAGTCAATACGTATTCTTGTTGGGATTTAATTGGCTGAGGTCCACAGATGTTATTATGTTTTATGATATTTATTCTATCACCACAAACATTGCTTTTCCCCTAGGAGCAATTTTTTTTGGATTTACTTTCTGGGTTCTTGCGAAAAATATCATGATTTCAAAAGATAGTAGCTTGGAGGATAAACAAAGATTTAGAAAAATAACACAAACGATGTACCTTACTGCAATAGGAATAATCCTTCTTATTTTTTCGGCTAGTCCACTTGATATAACAAGATTACCTTATCCTCCATTTGGAATGGTTTCTTTTACTTTTATGAACGTTGGTGCTTTATCATTTTTTCTTGGAATTTATAACTTGGCTACTATCCTAGGATCAAGTTCTGGTTTTCGTCTGTCATCCGTAAAGAAATCTGAATTCCTTTATTCCATAGGGTCGTCTCAACACAGGTTGTCTACAAGAAGGAATGTTGCAGGGATTTTAAACGCTTTTAAGACTCATTTTCATGATACTGAACCAATCAATGAAGAGATCGATTATGAATATATAAAAGAAGTTATTTCCGCTAAAAAACAATCGGTCAATAAATTAGGTCGGATTACTTTTTCGCGAACACAAACACCACTAGGAAGATCTTGGGAAGAATGGATAGAACTATGGTGCAAATGGTATTATCTTAATCGGATTAGCCATGATAACCCCGATAGAATGTGTGACAAATGGGTTCAAGAAAAAGAGACATATATGTTGTGTTTCTTAGCCAAGCCTTTAGTAGAAGCATCCAAAAGGAAAATTGAATGTGAAATAACGATACAAAGTGGACATGTATTATTTTTGCCCTTACTAAATAATTTTATAGATTTTTACCATTATCCTAATCTTACCTCTGAAAAAGAACTTGTAGATTTTGCCAAAAGAGATATAGACAACCAGAAAATTGTTTCTATTTCTGTTAATGATATTAAAATTAATGAGATAATACAATTTAGAATTCGTTCAAATTTGTTTGATATCGTTCTTCCACAAAGTAATGATGTCTCCAATCAGATACGAACTCGTGCCACATCAGAAGGATATTGGATTTTTTTGCACTCATTGCCTTCTGGAAGGAATAAAATTTACTTTAAAGTTGAGACACTAATAGATAAGAATGATGAATCGAATGCAAATAGACTTGAAAATCCTAAAATCGTAACAGAAGTACTATATAATTTGAATATAACAGACGAAATGGTTTCTACTAATGTTTGATTCGTAGTTTTCTATGAATATGCTATATTCTTACTTAACATCTATTTTATATTCTGCACGTGATTCGAATGGAGGAACGCATTTTGCATCAAAATTTAGCAGGTAGTCTCCAGGCTCTGGGATCTTTAGCAAAAGTAATTGACAAGACCATGCACCTCTTTGAGGACCCTTAGGCATTTCAACGTCCCAACTTTTTAAGTCAGAATTGGACCCATCTACCTCAAAGTCAAAAACTTCAGGTCTTAATTGTTCTACGCAGCTGCTGAGATCTGTAAAATCCTTTTCGTTCGCAATTTTGAACTGTACATTACCTGGCTGGTCCTCGTGTTCTCCGGCGTTGCATGCGTCTTTGATTTCCTGGTCCGAGTTTATTGTATTACCTTCCTTGTCCTTATCTCCTTTGACAAAATTTGCGCCAACTACATGAACTATTATCGGATCATTCTTGTAAATACTAACTTGCATCCTTCGAGATTGATTATTATTTTTCATATCTCCATGGACGAACAATGGGTTACCTGGGCGATCTGGGTAAGGGGGTTGTTTTCCAAAAACCCATTTTGTAAATTCTTTAATCCAATCGTCGTGAGTCCTATTATCTAATTTCTGTCCATAATGTAAGCACCAACGCTTATAATCTGTCATTTGTCTTACACAACAAGTAGCTTGTTAATAAGCAGTTCGTCGCTCGGCCGAACATGCTAAGTAACCCACAAAACTAATCACGGGATTTGATATTGCACCCTCTATAGTATCATTGATCAGACCCAGTTATCGGTATTGAAACCATTCGAACTAGATGATGTTTATATTATAATTCACTTTAATCCTCGTAAGCCCCGATGAACAAGATCCAACGGATTTTACAGAAATGTTATGAGTAAGGGGTCTCGTAAAGATCCAATAGCCGTCTGAGACTATTCTTGTTCTGCATGGGGGAAGCCCAAATATGTTATTCTCTGGCAAAAATACATCTACAAAGGGGGATTCAACTCTGAATTTTTTTAGGAATTTTGTAGTCAATCTTACTTCATTAATTTTAATTTCAAGATCCTTTACGACGTCCATCCTTTGCCTCGCTACTTGCAATAACTCTTCGTCACTTTCTCCGTCTTCATGTAGAAGTGATACCCAATTTATTATTGGCATGAATATTGAGGTTTCCTTTGGAACATTAATCGTTCTAACTGGAATTTTTTCAGATGATTCCAAGGTCTGACACAGGAAGAATACTTTACCATAGGTTTGATTCATGTATGCATTTTTTCCGTCCGGGTCAAATAGGGGGTTAATATATTTTGGAATCTCTAGAATCCATTCCCACCATTTAACGGTCCAATTGCTATAGCCTAATCCAAGTGGCCTTTCTTCAATTCCGAAAACAAATTCGCTCAGTTCTAGCAATAGGGATCAATTTATTTGGTGATTTCACATATTTAGATTTTCATTAGAACGGACAGGACGACTTCAAAACCCAATCTGCTCCTTATTTACCTCTGCTAAATGAAACGTCGTTGTCTCTGATGCTTCAATAAGCGCCTAAAACGTTGGCCAAGAAAAATTGAAAGTCATTAGAAGCATGGAGGTGAGGATTTGTTTGGCATAAAATTTCGAATTGATTAGACCATTATATTACTATTTTCTGGATTTAGGTATCTTGCTCTCCAGTCAAGAAAGTCATTTGGTTAACAAACGATTTACAGCACATAACTATTGTATGTCAAAACCTTAAAAAACATTAATGGAGAAAGCCAATACTTACGTTCCTGCACCTTAAATAAATACCAGACATTGTAGATTGGTTTTGAACTAGTTATGTCTTAAATGAGGGTTTGTTGATATAATATTTATCGTTATTTCCTTCTTAAGTATCCCAAAAATTATTGAAATTAGTCCCTTCATATGATTTTTATCATTGTTTAGGTTATTAAGCTTTTCCTGAATTTCCTCTTCCCTCCCCTCTCTTGAGAGTATGTTGATCAGTGATTTGGCAAGTGCGGTAAGATCCCTAGCTTGCTGAAACCCTTTCATAATGATTGATGCAATGAAGTTTTTTATTATTTTCTGATCCTCTTTGGACCTGAAATTCAGCATTGGAAAAGTCTTTTTTAATAACTTATTTGGATCTTCATCTGTTTGGAGAAGATCATTGAATGAATTGTGCCATAGTTTAGAAACGTTTACTAATTCTTTTGCTCCATTTTCTCTTTGACCTTTGATTTCCTCCAATAGGTCGATTAAACCAATAATATAATCGTTATCTATATGACTCAGTACTACTAAATCTAACTTACCGTTTATTGGTAACTTTTGAAGACTTGGTTTAAGGTGTTTTTCGAACGTTTGGTAAGGTCCACCATCTATCAGTACAGTATTTGAATTTTTACCGGTACTAGATTCTAAAATTAGGCAGTCCCCATACTCAGCTTGTACAACATGAAGCTTCAACACCAAATTATTGTGTATCCCGATTATTAAAATACAGCATTTGAATTGCTACAAACACCAATCAATGCAAATCCAATTGATGTCACACTTCTACAGGATATTCAGGTCTATTTCCCCATTCACCCCAAGAGCCCAGATACATCTTTACTTTCTTGTAGCCCAAAATCCTCAAGGCAACAAATGCATTGGCAGCCCTATATCCACCTTGACAATATGTTATTACCTGTAAACTCTTTGGAATTTTTGAATAGATTTTTGATAATTTTCGCTTACTTTTAAAAACGTCTTTTTCAATATTTCTACTCCAATCAATATTTACCGCAGATGAGATATGTCCTCTTCTTGCAGCCCTCACGTGAAAACCAACGTATTCTTCTCTGGAGCGGGCATCCACTATAATTACATTCTTGTTGCCTAATGATCTCCTCACTTCATTGGCATCTGCAATAACTTTAGAATTTGCTTTACCTATAAATCGAACATTTCTTAATGGATTACTCTTTACTTCAACTGGATATCCTTCTCTTTTCCATTTTTCAAATCCTCCATCTAGCATAAATACATTTTTGTGAGAAAAATAAAGAAGCAACCAAACCCCTCTAGCCGCAGACACACCAGAAACATTATCATAAAAGACTACGTTACTATCCTTCCTTATACCGATATTTGATAACAATATTCTGCTCTGCCTGTTAAAGTCCTTGATGCCTCTTTTGGTAGTATCAAACCAGTGCAACTGAAAAAGATCAATGTTTACAGCTCCCGGCACATGACCATTCTTATATTCTGAAAAAGATCTTGCATCAATTACGATTGTATTATCTTGTTTTTTGATTAATTTGTAAAGGTT
>Ga0184625_10000916_pt1 | contig 11903 bp, 14 predicted proteins | sample PLM3_30_b1_FD_133151 | JGI IMG/M metagenome (GOLD analysis project Ga0184625, IMG submission 133151) | Groundwater sediment microbial communities from an aquifer in East River, Colorado, USA - PLM3_30_b1 | ecosystem: Environmental > Terrestrial > Soil > Riparian zone | place: USA: East River... | reverse complement strand
TGGCTGCGCCGGCAAGTGGGCGGATCCTCTCCGGTGGCGTCGACTCCAGCGCCTTGTACCCGCCGAAGCGCTTCTTCGGAGCCGCCCGGAACATCGAGTTTGGCGGCTCGCTGACGATCATCTCCACAGCGCTGGTCGAGACCGGCTCGCGGATGGACGAGGTGATCTTCGAGGAGTTCAAGGGCACTGGCAACATGGAACTCCGGCTGCGTCGTGACCTGGCCGACAAGCGGATCTTCCCCGCAGTCGACGTCGATGCGTCGGGGACCCGTCGGGAAGAGATCCTGGTCTCCCGCGAGGAGCTTGCGGTCATGTGGCAGCTTCGTCGAGTGCTGTCGGCGCTGGACCCGCAGCAGGCGATCGAGCTGCTCCTGGACAAGCTCAAGTCCACTCGCAGCAACATCGAGTTCCTGATGCAGGTGCAGAAGACGACGCCGACGCTCGGCGGCACTCGCGACGAGGACTGAGCCGGCTCAGTCGGCCGTCCTCCGGCGCGCAATGACGGTCGTGTTGGACTTCCAGACCAGGAGGTCGGCGAGCTTGCTCAGCCTCTGCGGCGCGTCGTCGACCTGCACGATCTCCGTGCCGAGCGAGGTCCGCAGCATCGCCTGAACCTGTTCGCTGCTGTAGTACGACACCACCGGCGCCCCGATGTTGTTCCAGTAGCCGCCTACCGGCAGCCGTCGGTGAAAGATCTTCGAGAGCACCGTCTTGACCCAGAACAAAGCGAAGACGGTCGCCGCGGGCGTGAAGGTCGGCTCCATGACGATCAGGTAGCCGCTCGGCTTCACCAACTCGAGAGCGTTCGACACCGCTCGGTTCGCTGCGCGGTGAGAACGCCGGCGGGTCGGTCCGACCAGGTGGTGCAGCACAGCTGCCATCACGGCGAAGTCGAAGCGGCCACGGAAGCGGGCGATCGTCGCGTCGTCGAGCACCGAGGCTTGATAGACGTCGGCAGCAACGTTCTTCTTGGTGAGCTCGATGCAGCGCTCGCTGACGTCCATACCGGCAAGTTGGCTGATCCCGGTCGTCCGAGCGATGTATGCGAGCACGTTCCCGGTCCCGCACCCAATGTCGATCAGGGAGGCGTCCGATGTGATGTGCTCGGCGATGAATGTGACGGCCGGCCGGAGACGGCCTGGGCTGTAGTCGTGAACGTGGTACCCGAAGTAGTCGATGGTGGCCTGATCGTCACCCATGCGCGAAGGGTAAGTGGCTACGGGGCGTCGGCCACAGCCGGCCGGTCGGGAATGCCGAGGGCAATGACCGCGTTTGGGTGGTAGGCCAGATAGCTGGCACACTCGTACGTCGGTCCGGTTCACGCTCGCTTCCGCGCGAGCGACCCGGCGCCACTTGACCGAGGAGATCAGTTGAAGTCCGACATCCATCCCACCTACGTGGAGACCACGGTCACCTGCACCTGTGGCAACACGTTCACCACGCGCAGCACCGCGAAGAACGGCGTAATTCACGCCGACGTCTGCTCCAACTGCCACCCCTTCTACACCGGCAAGCAGAAGATCCTCGACACCGGCGGCCGCGTCGCACGGTTCGAGTCGCGGTACGGCAAGAAGAAGGCAGCCGCCCAGTAGCACCGTCGACGGGCGTCGGCTTCGGGGTTCGCCCCGGCCGGCGCCCGTCTCATCGTCCCTGGACTGCAAGGAGGAGACGGCGTGTTCGAAATGGTGGCCGACCTGGTCGCCGAGCACGCTGAGCTCGAACGGCAGCTGGCCGACCCGTCTGTGCACAGCGATCCACCTCGGGCCCGACGGCTGGGCCGGCGTTACGCGGAGCTCGGTGCCGTCGTCAGCACGCATGACGAGTGGCGACGTGCGCTGGGGGACCTGCAAGCCGCTCGCGAGCTCGCCGAGCAGGACGACAGCTTCGCCGCCGAGGCCGAGCAGCTCGCCGAGCGTACCGCTGACCTCGAGGATCGCTTGCGCGGCCTGCTCCTGCCGCGCGACCCCAATGACAATCGCGACGTGATCATGGAGATCAAGGCGGGAGAAGGGGGCGAGGAGTCGGCCCTGTTCGCCGCGGACTTGCTGAGGATGTACCTCCGGTTCGCCGAGCGGGCCGGTTGGCGAAGCGAGATCCTCGATGCTGAGGAGTCCGACCTCGGCGGCTACAAGGACGTCTCCGTCGCGGTCAAGGCCAAAGGCACTCCGCAACCTGGCACCGCGCCCTACGCTCGGCTGAAGTACGAGGGTGGCGTGCACCGGGTGCAGCGTGTTCCGGTCACCGAGAGCCAGGGCCGGATTCACACCTCCGCTGCTGGCGTTCTGGTGCTGCCTGAAGCGGACGAGGAGACCGAGGTCGAGATCGACCCGAGCGACCTGCGGATCGACGTGTACCGCTCGTCGGGCCCCGGCGGGCAGAGCGTCAACACCACCGACTCGGCCGTCCGGATCACTCATCTCCCGACCGGGATCGTCGTCTCCTGCCAGAACGAGAAGAGCCAGCTGCAGAACAAGGAGCAGGCCCTGCGCATCCTTCGGGCCCGGCTGTTCGCAGCGGCGCAGGAGGAAGCCGAGGCCGCCGCGTCCGCCGAGCGGCGAAGTCAGGTTCGGACCGTAGACCGATCGGAGCGGGTGCGCACGTACAACTTCCCGGAGAACCGCATCTCCGATCATCGGGTGGGGTTCAAGGCCTACAACCTCGACGCCGTACTCGACGGCGAGCTCGACGCCGTGATCCAGGCCTTGATCGACGCCGATGCCGCTGAACGGCTCTCGGCCCGGACGTGACGGACGCAAGCCTCCGCGCCGCCGTCACGGCTGCTACCGAGCGACTGACCAAAGCCGGCGTGCCGTCGCCTAGGAACGATGCAGAGGTTCTCGCGGCACACCTGCTCGGGGTCGACCGCAAGGACCTCCTCCAGCGTGCCACCATCGACGCGTCTGCCTACGGCACCCTGATCGACCGCAGGGCAGCTCGCGAACCCCTGCAGCACCTGACCGGCAAGGCGTCGTTCCGGCACATCGAGGTGGCGGTGGGCCCGGGCGTGTTCATCCCTCGGCCGGAGAGCGAATCGACGGCGGGTGCGGCGATCGACTATGCCAAACAGCTCGGCCGGCCGGTCGTCGTCGATCTCTACGCCGGCTCTGGGGTCATTGGGCTATCAGTCGTCGACGAGGTGCCGGAAGCGACGGTGCACGCGGTCGAAGCGCACGAGAGCGCCTTCCACTGGCTGCGGCGCAACACCGCCGGCACACCGGTCGTCGTTCACCACACCGATGTCGACGGTTGCCTGCCCGAGCTGTCCGGCGGCGTCGACGTCGTCGTCGCCAACCCGCCCTACATCCCGGCCGGCGCACGAATCCGTGATCCGGAAGTGGCCGTACACGATCCGGCCTCGGCGCTGTGGGCCGGGCCCGACGGTCTCGACGCGATGCGCGTCCTGGAGGCCAACGCCGCCCGGCTGCTCAAGCCTGGTGGCCTGTTGGTCGCCGAGCACGCCGACATGCAGGAGGTCACCGGCCCGGCCGTCTTTGTCGAGGCGGCCCGCTGGTTCGGCGTCGCCGATCACCGGGATCTCGCCGACAGGCCGCGGTACCTCACCGCCCACCGGGTCAACGAGCCGAGTCGCAAGCTACATTTCCGGCCGTGAGCCGCCGCTACGACTGCACCGACGCAACCGAGCGTGCTCGTGGCATCGACGCCGCGGTGCGGGCCGTCCGGCGAGGGCGGCTCGTGGTGATGCCGACGGACACGGTGTACGGCATCGGCTGCGACGCGTTCAGCGCCGACGCGGTCGCTGCTCTGCTGGCGGCGAAGGGGCGAGGGCGGGACATGCCGGTGCCGGTGCTCGTTGGATCACCGTCGACGCTGGCCGGCATCTCGGCTCAGTCTGGGGGCGTGGTGAGCGAGCTGGTCGAGGCGTTCTGGCCGGGCGGGCTGACCGTCGTCTGCCGGCAGCAGCCGTCGCTCGACTGGGATCTTGGCGACGCTCGCGGCACGGTCGCGGTGCGGATGCCGCTGCACCCGGTGGCCATCGAGGTGCTTCGGGAAACCGGGCCGATGGCCGTCAGCAGCGCCAACCGGTCCGGTCACCCGCCGGCCCGCTCGGGCGACCAAGCCCGGGAGCAGCTGGGCGCCGCGGTGGCCGTCTATCTCGACTCCTACCCGACCGACGACGAAGTGCCGTCCACGATTGTCGATGTCACCGGCCCGAAGCCGCTGGTGCTGAGAACGGGCGCGATCTCGCTCGAGTTGCTCCAGGAGGTCGCGCCTGAGACGACCGTGGCCGCAGGGTCGCCGTAGAGTGGGCCCGCCGCCCATCTGCCCTCGTTCCTCAGGAGTTGTCATGACCGATGCCACGCCGATCGGGGTGCCATTCTGGGGGCCGGACTTCTCAGAACTGCAGGCCGGTGACCCCGAGATCGCCAGTGTCGTGCTCGACGAGCTGGCCCGTTTGCGCGGAGGGCTGCAACTGATCGCCAGCGAGAATCTGACCTCGCCCGCCGTCCTGGCTGCACTCGGCTCTACCTTGTCGAACAAGTACGCCGAGGGTTACCCGGGACGCCGGTATTACGGCGGCTGTGCGGAGGTGGACCGGGCCGAGGAACTAGGCATCGCGCGCGCGAAGGAGCTGTTCGGAGCCGAGCACGCGAACATGCAGCCGCATTCCGGCGCCAGTGCCAACTTGGCCGCATACGCGGCATTCACCGTGCCGGGCGACACCGTGCTCGCCATGTCCCTGCCCCATGGCGGCCATCTGACCCACGGATCCAAGGTCAACTTCTCCGGCAAGTGGTTCGACATCGCGTCCTACGGCGTATCCGAGGACACGGAGTTGATCGACTACGACGAGGTCCGTGACATCGCGATCGAGCGCAAGCCCAAATTGATCATCTGTGGTGCCACGGCCTACCCGCGGCTGATCGACTTCGCGGCATTCCGGGAGATTGCTGATGAGGTCGGCGCAATCCTCATGGTCGACGCGGCGCATTTCATCGGGTTGGTGGCGGGAAACGCCATACCCAGCCCGGTGCCTTACGCCGACGTCGTCACGTTCACGACGCACAAGGTGCTGCGCGGACCGCGCGGTGGAATGATCGTGTGCAAGGAGGAGCACGCGAAGAAGATCGACAAGGCGGTCTTCCCGTTCAGCCAGGGCGGTCCGCTGATGCACTCCGTCGCAGCGAAGGCTGTCGCCTTGCGTGAGGCGCTGCAGCCGGATTTCCAGGTCTACGCCCGGCAGGTCATCGCGAATTGCCAGGCGCTGGCCGACGGTCTCGCAGCGGAAGGCATGCGGCCGGTGTCAGGAGGGACCGACACCCACCTGGCGCTGATCGACCTGCGCCCGCTCGGCGTCACGGGTGCCGAGGCCGAGACCCGCTGCGACGCCGCACGGATCACGCTGAACAAGAACGCCATCCCGTTCGATCCGCAGCCGCCGATGACAGCGTCGGGGATCCGAGTCGGCACGCCGTCGGTCACCACCCAGGGCATGAGCGAGGGCGACATGAAAGAGGTCGCCTCGATGATTGCCCGAGCGGTGCGTGATACCGACGGCAGCGCGGCCGCCGAAGTCGGCGCTGCCGTCTCTGCACTGGTCGACAAGCACCCGGCGTACCCGCGCGACTAGGGCCTGTGCGCGAATACCTGCTCACCCTGCTCGTGGCCGCCGGAGCCACGTACCTGCTGGTAGCGCTCACCGGGAAGATCGCGTATGCCGTCGGTGCGGTCCCGCCGACTCGTGATCGCGACGTCCATCGCGCACCCGTTCCACGCCTGGGCGGGCTGGCCATGCTCGGTGGGTTGCTGTGCGCCATGTTGGTTGCGAGCTACCTGCCCCGGATGAGCGAGCGCGTCTTCGAGCAGTCCAATGACGCACAAGCGCTGGTCACGGCGGCGGCCGTTATCTGCCTGGTGGGCGTCGCGGACGACATCTGGGGGCTGTCGGCGCTCGCCAAGTTCGCCGGCCAACTGCTCGCGGGCGGGCTGCTGGTGGTGCAGGGCGTCCAGCTGTTCTGGTTGCCCACGCCATCGGGAGGAACCTTGGCGCTGGACCAGACCCAGGGCGCCATCCTCACCGTGCTTCTCGTCGTGGCCACCGCCAACGCAGTGAACTTCGTCGACGGTCTGGACGGCCTCGCAGCAGGTGTCGTCGGGATAGGGGCGGCTGCATTCTTCAGCTACGCCTACCTGCTTGCGGTAGAGGGGGGCTTCTCCCGCCTCACTACCTCGGCACTGATCACCGCAGTGCTCTGCGGCATGTGCGCGGGGTTCCTCCCGCACAACGTGCACCCGGCCCGGAACTTCATGGGTGACTCAGGCTCGATGTTGATCGGACTTTTGCTCGCGGCGGGATCGATCAGCTTGACCGGCTCCTTCCCGACGACGCCGGAAAGTGCCACGTTCCTGCTGGCACTGCTGCCGCTGCTGCTTCCGCTGGCCGTCATCGCGTTGCCGTTCACCGACTTGCTGATGGCCGTGCTCCGCCGAACCCGCGCCGGCCGGTCGGTGTTCGCACCGGACAAGCAGCACCTGCACCACCGGCTGCTGGAAATCGGACACTCGCATGGACGTGCGGTGTTCCTGATGTGGGTCTGGGCCGCTCTCGTGTCCTTCGGCCTGGTCGTGATCGCCCTCGTCGGCGGCTGGACGGCACCGGTCGTGATCGGACTAGCCGTCGTCCTCACCGTGCTCGTCACCACCGGCCATCCTCGCGCCCTACTCGGTAACAGCCGCTGATGACGTTCGCGGCAGCTTCGGACAAGGTTCGACGTCCCCAGACAGTCGCACGCTGGGCGACCGTCGTCGTCGGCGCGACCTGCTCGATGGTGGCATGGTTCGTGGTCGGGGCCGACGGCTCCGCGTCGGCGGCAATCGGGACGGTCATCGTCGTCGGCTTTTTCTGGAGCGGGACGATCCCGGTCGTACTGACCGACAGCGCGCGCCTCGGAGCAGGGGCCGGGTTGGCCCTGCTGCTGCTCACGTACACGTTGCGGCTCGCCGTGGTCCTCCTTCTCCTGCGGCTGCTCAGTCGCGCTGACTTCGTGGACCGAGGCTGGCTCGGCGGCACGGTCATCGCCTGTGCGCTGACCTGGACCGCGGTGCACGTCGGCACCGCAATGCGTGGCCGGCGCGGAACGTGACGGAACGGAGGCCCGGTCTGTCCCGCTCTCCATCGACTTCAATGATCAAAAACGCGCTAAAACGCTATCCGGTCGCGTATAGCGCGTATTCGATCATTGACGTGCAAATGCGGGTCGTGGGTAGCATCGCGCCACCATGACACCCGAGGGGCCTGATCCAGGCGACGAGCGGCCGGTGGACCGGCCGCCGGACATGCCCGCAGAATCCGAGGCGGAGTCGGCGGCCGATCGGACCCGGCGCGATCAGAACAGCGCGTGGGACGCCTTCAGCCTCATCGCCGCGGGGGTGGCGTTCTGGGGCGGCGTGGGCTGGCTGCTCTCCGAATGGCTCGACAACCGCCTGTTCCTGATGCTCGGGATCCTGCTCGGCGCTTTTGGCGCGCTGTACCTGGTCTGGGTCCGCTACGGTAAGCCCTGATCACGAAGCCCCCCGCGAACGCGCCGCCATGCTCGAGAAAAGCAACGCGTACGAGAGAAGGACCCCGTGAGCGCCTGGATGATCGCCCTGCCGTCGTCGGAGGAGTTCCACAGTCCTGGGCCCGCCGACTTCGAGTTCCCGCCGTTCGTCGCCGGGATCACCAAGCCGATGCTGATCGTCGTGGTGGGCACGATCCTGGTCGGGCTGTTCTTCTGGGCCGCTACGCGCCGCGCCAGCATCGTTCCGGGCAAGCTGCAGTTCGCCGCCGAAGGCTTCTACGGGTTCGTTCGCAACTCGATCGCCACCGACGCGATCGGCCGCGAGGGCATCAAGTACGTGCCCTACCTCGCCACCGCGTTCGCGTTCCTGATCACCATGAACATCGCGGGCATCGTTCCGTTCGCGCAGTTCCCGGCATCGGCGCGGATTGCCATCCCGCTGTTCCTTGCGCTGATCTCGTGGGTCATCTACAACTACGTCGGCATCAAGCGGCAGGGCTTCGGCGGCTATTTCAAGAACATGATGTTCCCGGCTGGGGTGCCCGCGGTCATCTACCCGTTGCTCGCCCCGATCGAGTTCCTCTCGACCGTGGTGTTCCGGCCGATCACACTCACCCTCCGTCTTACCTTCAACATGTTCGCCGGGCACCTGGTGCTGCTCCTGTGCATCCTCGGCGGAGAGTTCCTGCTGCTGCACGTGGGCGGGCTGATCGGTTATTCCGCCGGTGCCGTCGCCATCCTGTTCGGCATCGTCATGACCTTCTTCGAGGGCTTCGTGCAACTCCTGCAGGCGTACGTCTTTGTTCTGCTCTCCGCCATCTACATCGGCGGCGCCCTGACCCACGATCACTGAGCACGACCTACCCAGGAAAGGAAAGCGGATGGAAGGCTCCCTGAACATGGTCGGGTACGGCCTCGCGGCCATCGGCCCCGGCGTCGGCATCGGCCTGATCTTCGCCGCCTACATCAACGGTGTCGCCCGGCAGCCGGAGGCTCGCAGCGTGCTGCAGGGCATCGCGATCCTGGGCTTCGCGCTTGCCGAGGCGCTGGCGATCATTGGTATCGGCCTCGCGTTCGCCCTCTAGCCATGTCTGGGTTGATCGCTTCGGCGGCTCTTCTCGCCCAGGAGGCGGAGGCGGAGGAGCCGAGCCCGCTGATGCCGCACCTGTCCGAGCTGATCGTCGGACTGGTCGCCTTCGCTCTGCTGTTCTTCTTCCTGAGCCGAACTGTCTTCCCGATGTTCGAGAAGACCTACGCCGAGCGCACTGCGGCGATCGAGGGCGGCATGAAGCGAGCGGAGGAGGCGCAGGCGGAGGCCCAGCAGGCGCTGGAGGACTACCGCCGCCAGCTGGCCGACGCGCGCGGCGAGGCGTCCCGTATCCGGGAGGAGGCCAGGGTCCAAGGAGCAGCGATCCTCGCCGAGATGCGCGAGAACGCTCAGGCCGAGTCCGAGCGGATCACTGCGCGTGCGCACGCGCAGATCGCTGCGGAACGCGAACAGGTGGTGCGGTCCCTACGAGCTGAGGTAGGCACGCTCGCCACCCAGCTCGCTGGCAGGGTCGTCGGCGAGTCGCTCGAGGACGACGCCCGTTCACAGCGGGTGGTCGAGCGCTTCCTGGCCGAGCTGGAGTCCACCCAGGCGTCGGGCAACGGCGCCGGACCGGCCGACCGGGAGGCCTGATGCAGGGTGCCAGCCGGGAGGCGCACAAGGCACTCGCCGCGCACGTCGGCGACGCGCTCGACGGTACCGGCGACGGTGCCGCGCAGCGGGCCACGTCGATCGGCGATGCCTTGTTCACCGTCGCCGGGCTGTTGTGGGCCGAGCCGGCGGTCCGGCGTGCGCTGATCGACCCAGGACGATCGCCGGACGACCGAGCGGCGCTGGCCAACCGGTTGGTCGGCGGCCGGATCGAGCCCGCCGCCGCTGATCTCGTCGCAGCAGCCGTCCGGGAGCGTTGGGACGGTCCCCGCGATCTCATCTCGGCGATCGACGAGTTCGGGATCGTGGCCCATCTTGCCGCCGCCGACGCACATGGCCGGCTGGACCGCGTCGAGGACGAGCTGTTCCGCTTCGGCCAGGTCTTGCACGCAACTCCCGACCTGCGTGCTGCGCTGCTCGACCAAGCGGCGCCGGAGCAGGCCCGCCGCGACCTGGTCCGTCGGCTGCTGGCCGATCAAGCCTCGCCCGAGACCGTCAGCCTGGTCGAGCATGCTGTGCTCACCTCCCGCGACCGGAGGCTCGAGCCTGCCGTGGACCGGATCATCGAGCTCGCGGCCCAACGGCGCCAGCGCCGGGTTGCCGTCGTGCGCGTGGCATCCGCCTTGAGCCCGGAACACCGGGATCGGCTGGAGAACGCGCTCACAGCGCAGGCCGGCGGCCCGGTGCGGCTCAACGTCGTCGTCGACCCGGACCTGGTCGGCGGGGTCAAGGTCGAGATCGGCGACGAAGTCGTCGACGGCACTGTGCAAAGCCGTATCGCCGAACTAGAGCGTCTGCTGGCCGAGCAGTGAGAATAGGAGCAACGAGCCGAGACGCAGCGAAGCGGAGTCGAGGCGGAGTGCGACCAAATGAATAGGACGTAGTACCGACCCGCAGGGGAGTGCCCATGACGGAACTGACGATCCGCCCGGAGGAGATCCGCGACGCCCTCGATGAGTTCGTGCGCTCGTACGAGCCTGCGGCCGCCGCTCGTCAAGAGGTCGGCCGGGTTGCCGTTGCCGGTGATGGCATCGCCCGGGTCGAGGGGCTGCCCTCAGCAATGGCCAACGAGCTGCTCGAGTTCGAGGACGGCACCCTGGGCATCGCCCTGAACCTCGACGTGACGGAGATCGGCGTCGTCGTCCTGGGCGACTACGCCGGCATCGAGGAGGGCCAGCCGGTCCGGCGGACCGGCGAGGTGCTCTCCGTCCCCGTGGGGGATAACTTCCTCGGCCGGGTCATCGACCCGCTCGGCGAACCGTTGGATGGTTTGGGCGACATCCAGGCCGACGAGCGACGGGCACTGGAGCTGCAGGCGCCGACCGTCATCCAACGCCAAGGCGTCAGCGAACCGCTGCAGACCGGAATCAAGGCGATCGATGCGATGACCCCGATCGGCAGGGGGCAACGTCAGCTCATCCTCGGCGACCGCCAGACCGGCAAGACCACCATCGCCGTGGACACGATCCTCAACCAGCGCGACGCCTGGAAAACCGGTGACAAGTCCAAGCAGGTTCGGTGCATCTACGTCGCGACGGGTCAGAAGGGCTCGACGATCGCGAGTATCCGACAGCTGTTCGATGAAGCCGGCGCGCTCGAGTACACGACAATCGTGGCCTCTCCCGCCTCGGACCCGGCCGGGTTCAAGTACCTGTCGCCCTACACCGGCTCGGCGCTGGGCCAGCACTGGATGTACCAGGGCTACCACGTCCTCATCTGCTTCGACGATCTGTCCAAGCAGGCCGAGGCCTACCGCGCGGTGTCATTGCTCTTGCGCCGGCCGCCGGGCCGCGAGGCGTACCCGGGTGACGTTTTCTACCTGCACTCCCGCCTACTGGAACGGTGCGCCAAGCTCTCCGACGAGCTCGGCGCCGGCTCGATGACCGGTCTGCCGATCATCGAGACAAAGGGCAACGACGTCTCGGCGTTCATCCCGACGAACGTCATCTCCATCACCGACGGCCAGTGCTTCCTCGAAGCTGACCTGTTCAACCAGGGGGTCCGGCCGGCGATCAACGTCGGCATCTCGGTGTCCCGCGTCGGCGGGGCGGCGCAGGTGAAAGCCATGAAGAAGGTCTCCGGCTCGCTCAAGCTCGACCTTGCGCAGTACGACGACCTCAAGGCGTTCGCCGCGTTCGCCTCCGACCTCGATGCCGCGAGCCGCGCCCAGCTCGACCGCGGCGCCCGACTGGTCGAGCTGCTCAAGCAGGGCCAGAACGCCCCGGTGCCCGTGGCCAAGCAGGTCGTCTCGATCTGGGCGGGCACGACCGGCCGGCTCGACGACGTGCCGATCGAGGACATCCGCCGCTTCGAGGCGGAGTTCCAGGACTACGTCAGCCGCGATCACAGCGATCTGCTGGATTCAATCGGCTCCACGGGCCAGATCACCGACGACGACACCGCGGCTCTCGAGAACGCCGTCAACACCTTCAAGCAGCAGTTCGTGACCGCGTCCGGCCAGCCGCTGGTCAAGGACGAGCCCGTGGCGGCGATGGGTGAGGGCGAGGAGGATCTCACCAAGATCCGGCGGCGGCATCGCACTGCCAACGAGGTACGGGAGGCGGCCGCTCCCGACGCGCCAACGGCGTGACGATGACAGCGGAGGCCGTGGAACCGACGGGAGGTCGCTAGCCGATGGGAGCCGAGCTACGGGTGCTCCGGCGGCGGATCCGCTCCGTCGAGTC
>Ga0184625_10000915_pt1 | contig 11923 bp, 4 predicted proteins | sample PLM3_30_b1_FD_133151 | JGI IMG/M metagenome (GOLD analysis project Ga0184625, IMG submission 133151) | Groundwater sediment microbial communities from an aquifer in East River, Colorado, USA - PLM3_30_b1 | ecosystem: Environmental > Terrestrial > Soil > Riparian zone | place: USA: East River... | reverse complement strand
GGGCGGCGACGAGCGGTTTTTCGAAGGCGTTCGTAGAGGCAGCGATCGAGTTCATGCCCAGCACAAGCAGCTGAAATGACTGGGCCCGCCTCCGCTGCACGTCCAGGATCTCGTCGAACAACGCCGTGAACAGGGAGGGCCCAGAGCGCGGTCGCCGGGAGGGCGGCCGAGACGCCGCAGCGGTGGAGCGCCTCGCCCAGCGCGATCAGCCCGCGGTGGGCGTCGAGCGACGCCAGCCGGCCCGGCGCGGCGGGCGGAAGCGAGGCCATGGAGCGGGCGAGCGGAACACGCCCTGCTAAACTGCGAGGCTCAATGGCAGGGGAGCGCGACCGGCTCAGCGAGGAGATCCACAGGCTCGGCAACCTGCTCGGCGAGACGCTCGTCGAGCAGGAGGGCCGGGCGCTCTACGACCTCGTCGAGGAGGTGCGCGCGCTCGCGAAGGCGCACCGCGCCGGCGACGAGTCGGCGGGGGAGCAGCTGGTGCGCCGCATCGAGGGCCTGCCGCTCGCCGAGTCGCGCGGCGTGCTGAAGGCGTTCGCCTCCTACTTCAAGCTCGTGAACCTCGCCGAGGAGCGCGAGCGCGTGCGCGTGCTGCGGCGCCGCGAGCGCGAGGCCCATGCCGCGGGCGGCCCGGCCCCCGAGACGATCGAGGCCGCGGTCCGTCACCTGAGCGAGTCGGGGATCGCGCCCGCCGAGCTGCAGCCGCTGCTCGACCGGCTGCTGATCCAGCCGGTCTTCACCGCCCACCCGACCGAGGCCAAGCGCCGGACGATCCTGACCAAGCTCGCGCGCCTCGCCGACGTGCTGCGGACGCCCGACCGCGGAGAGCCCACGCCCGTGGAGGAGCGCGCCGCCGACGCGGCGCTGCGCGAGGAGCTCGTCTCGCTCTGGCAGACGGAGGAGACGCGCGCCTATCGCCCCGAGGTGATGGACGAGGTGCGAAACGGCCTCTACTACTTCGAGACGACGCTCTACGACCTCGCGCCCGAGATCGCCCGCCTGCTCGAGCGCGCCCTGGCGCAGCACTACCCCGGCGCCCACGTCGCGCCGCGCTTCCTGCGCTTCGGCAGCTGGATCGGCGGAGACCGCGACGGCAACCCGTTCGTCACCGTCGCCGCGACCGAGCAGGCGCTGCGCGCGCACCACGAGCTCGCGCTGCGGCTGCTGCGGCGCGGGATCGAGCGCCTGCACGGGCACCTCAGCACGACCGAGCGGATCGGCGTGCTTCCGGAGCTGCTCGCGAGCCTCGAGCGCGACGCCCTCGCGTTCCCGAGCGAAGCGCGGGACGCGGACGAGCGCTATCGGCATCAGCCGTACCGCCAGAAGCTGCGCTACGTCTATCGCCGGCTCGGCGCCATGCTCGAGGCGAGCGCGGGACCCTGGCGCGCCGACCACGTGCCGCACCCAGGTGCCTACCGCGATGCGGAGGAGCTCGTGGCCGACCTGCGCCTGTTGCAGGCGAGCCTGCGCGCCCACCGCGGCGAGCGCCTGGCCGATGGCCGGCTCGGCACGCTCGTGCGACAGGCCGAGATCTTCGGCTTCCACCTCGCGAGCCTCGACCTGCGCCAGACCAGCGACCGCCACACGAGGGCACTCGCCGAGGTGCTGGGCCGCTACGGCCTCGCGGAGGGCTACGCGGCGCTCGGCGAAGAGGAGCGCGGCCGCGTGCTGACCGACGAGATCCAGCGCGGGCGCCCGTTCGCGCCGCACCTGCTGGACTTCAGCCCCGAGACCAACGAGACGCTCGAGCTCTTCCGGCTCGTGCGCCGCGCCCACGAGCGCGTCGGCCCACAGGCGATCGAGGCCTACGTCGTCAGCATGACGCGGGGGCCGAGCGACCTACTCGCGGTGCTGCTGATGGCGAAGGATGCCGGCGTCTCGGACCGGCTCGACATCGTGCCGCTGTTCGAGACGGTGGCCGACCTGCACCGCGCGCCGGAGACCCTGGAGAAGCTGTTCACGAACCCCGCCTACGCACGCCATCTCGCCGCGCGCGGCGGCGCGCAGACCGTGATGGTGGGGTTCAGCGACTCGAACAAGGACGGCGGCTACCTGACGGCGAACTGGGAGCTGCACCTGGCGCAGCGCGCGATCGCGGCGCTCTGCACGCGCCACGACGTCAGGCTCACGCTGTTCCACGGCCGCGGCGGGACAGTCGGCCGCGGCGGCGGGCCGACCAACCGCGCGATCCTCGCGCAGCCGCCGGAGTCGGTGGGCGGGCGGCTCCGGCTCACCGAGCAGGGCGAGTCGGTCACGAACCGATACGCCGATCCGGCGCTCGCGCGGCGGCACCTCGAGCAGATGGTCCACGCGGTGCTGATCGCCGGCGGCAAGCGCCCGATGCGCACGCCCTCGCGCGGGGGAGCGTGGGAGCAGGCCCTGAACGAGCTCGCGCCGCTCGCGGAGGAGGCGTATCGCGGCCTCGTGCACTCGCGGCCTGAGCTCGTGCGCTACCTCTACGCCGCGACGCCGCTCGGAGAGATCGACCGCCTCAACATCGGCAGCCGGCCCTCGCGGCGCTCTCTGGTCCAGGACCTCTCCGAGCTGCGCGCGATCCCGTGGGTGTTCGCGTGGACGCAGAGCCGCGTGGCGCTGCCCGGCTGGTACGGGCTCGGCAGCGCGCTCGCCGGCTGGGCCGGTGAGGACGCCGCGCGGTGGGCGCTGCTCGGCACGATGCACCGCGAGTGGGCCTTCTTCAAGACGCTCGTCGACAACGCCCAGCTGGCGCTGCGCAGCGCCGACCTGCTGATCGCCCGCGTCTACGCGACGCTCGCGTCGGAGGCGGACCGCCGCGCCGTGTTCCCGCTGCTCGAGGCCGAGTACCGGCGCACCGAGTCTGCCCTCTGCCGGCTCACGGGCCAGCACGACCTGCTCGACGACTCGCCGTGGCTGCAACGCTCGATCCGCGTGCGCAACCCCTACATCGACCCGATGAACTACGTGCAGGTCGCGCTGCTGCGCCGGCTGCGCGGCAGCCCCGGCGCGGACGAGGAGGAGATCCATGACGCGGTGCGGTTGAGCGTCAACGGCATCGCCGCGGGGTTGCGGAACACGGGCTAGCTTCTCCGGACTGAGCTGCCATCTCGGGTCTCGATCTTGCGACGGACGGGAACTCCGTCCGGACAGAGTTCGACGCCGGGCCCAGTCTGACGCGACTCGGTTCCATCGGCTGTCGTGGAAGCGCGTCGTCGCGCCGCCGGATCCTGCGGCAGCTCGCGGAGGGCGCGACCGCTGTTGCGGTGGAAGCCGCGAGCCGTCCTGAGACCAAAGAGATGCACAAAGAGACGAGAGTGTCGCCTCTCATACTGCGCAATCGGACCCATTGTGTCGCTTCGCGCGACTAGCATGGGTGCATGGAGCCCAAGACTCTCGCAGCCGTGCCCGACGACGAGCTTCTGCATCGCCTGGCGGAGCTCCTTCGACGGTCGCGCCGGGTCGAGTCCGAGATCGTCGAGCACATGGCGGAAGTGGACGGACGCCGGCTCTTTGCTCGCGAAGCCTCGCCGTCGATGTTTGCGTACTGCACAGACGTCCTGCACTTGTCCGAGGCCGAGGCCTACCTGCGCATCACGGTGGCGCGAGCCTCGCGCAAGCATCCGATGCTCCTGCGCTTCCTGGGCGACGGCCGCCTTCACGTGACGGGAATGGCTCTGCTCGCTCCTCACCTGACCGCCGAGAATCGCGATGCGCTGCTGGCGAGAGCCGTCAATAAGTCGAAGCGGGAGATCGAGGAGCTCGTCGCGGAGATCGCTCCTCAACCCGACATTCCAGGGCGGATGAAACGGCTGCCTCAAAGAATCGAGCTGCAACAGCCGGCCAGCCCGTTCGCTGGCGACGGCGGGCAGCCGGCCGACTTTGGAAAGGCGCGAGGCCTCGAATGGCCCACGACTCAGGCGATCGATCGGAGTGTCGCAGGCCGGCTAAGAGTCGCAGGCGGGCCTAATGCTGCAGGCGGGCCCCAACTCCGTCCGGACGGAGTCGCGCCGGCAGCGGTCGGTATCGTTTCTCAGGGCGTGACGGCGCGCCCGCCGACGGTCGAGGCGCTTGCCCCCGGCCGGTACAGGGTGCAGTTCACGGCCAGCACCGCACTGCGCGATAAGCTGGAACGTCTGCGCGCTCTCCTGCAGCCGACCGTTCCGGATGCGGACCTGGCGACGGTGATCGAGCTGGCCGTCGCCGAGAAACTCGAGAGGTTGGAGGCGCGACGCTTTGCCCAATCGTCGCGCCCACGCAAGCAATTGTCGGATACCGACACGACGCCACATTCCCGGCATGTTCCGGCGGCGATCCGTCGGGCCGTGCGCGAACGCGACGGCCGGCAGTGCGGTTTCGTCAGCAAGGGCGGCCGGCGCTGCTCAGAGGGCGACCGGTTGGAGTACCACCACCGACATTCGTTCGGCCTGGGCGGGGACCACAGCCCGAAGAACGTCGTCCTGCTCTGTCGGACTCACAACGCCTGGCTAGCCGAGCAGGACTACGGCAGGAGCGCGATCGCTCGACATCGCTCCGCGATGCAGGCGACGAAGCCCAGCACCGCCGTAGCGGACGCACCAAGCCCACACCGCCGGCGGCGCACAGTCATGGTCACCGACGCCTGAGATTCTTTCGCCGGCTGAGGGCCTGTCGCCTGCGGCAAACTCCGTCAGGAGGGCGGCGGCCGCGCTACTCGCTGCCGAGCGCGTGGATGTCGTTCAGGATTCCGGCGGCCGTGACCTCCGGCCCTGCGCCGGGGCCGGCGACGACCAGCGGCTCGGCGTGGTAGCGCCGCGTGGTGAACGACAGCAGGTTGCGCGTGCCCTGCAGCGAGCCGAACGGCGAGTCGCGGGGAACCGCCCGCAGCCCGGCCGACACGCCGCGCGGCGTCGCGATCACGACGTAGCGCAGCACGCGTCCGCGGGCGGCCTCGCGAGCCACGCGCGTGCGCCAGGCGCCGTCGAATCCCGGCAGGCGCGCGAGGAACTGCTGGAGCGTCACGCCGGCGAGAGCGCGGACGACCAGGCTCTCCGCGTGCGGCGTCGCGCCGGCGAAGCCGAGCAGCCGCGCCAGGATCAGCCCCTTGCGCAGGGCGTCCGCGCCGGAGAGGTCCTCGCGCGGATCGGGCTCGGTGTAGCCGCGCGCCATCGCCTCGCGCAGGGCCTCGGAGAAGGCCTTCCCGGAATCGAGGGACGACAGCACGAAGCCGAGCGTTCCGCTGACGCAGCCTTCGACCCGCCGCACGCTGTCGCCGCTCTCGACGAGCTTGCGGAAGGTGTCGATCACCGGCAGGCCCGCGCCGACCGTGGCCTCGTAGCGCAAGCGGCGCCCAGACGACGCGGCCGTGTCCACCAGCCGGCGATAGGCCGCAGCGCTCCCGGCGAGCGGCTTCTTGTTGGCGAGCACGAGGTCGAAGCCCTGGCCGAGTGCCGTCACCAGCAGATCGCTCGTCTCCTCGGCCGTCACGTCGACCAGCACCGGCCGCGACACGGCGTGCGCGGCGATCTCGTGCAGCGCCTCCTGGGCGGAGGCGCGGCGGCCGCCCAGGCCCGCCAGCAGCTTGCCCTTGTCCTTGCCTTCCGCGAGCTTCAGCAGCCGTCCACGCGACAGGCCGCGCGCGTCGAACACGTAGCCCGAGCGGTCGAGCGCGGCCACGATCCGGATGCGGCCGTTGCCGGCGCCCGCCGCCATTCCCGCGAGCGCCCGCGAAACGCGGCCGAAGCCCAGCAGCACGACGTCGGTGCTGTGGCCCGGCGGGCGGCCGCCGCCGATCTTGCCGAGCTGGAACGCGGTGTGGACGCGCCGCGCGGCCTCCGCCGCCTCGGCCTCCTCGACGACGAAGGAGATGTTGAGCTCCGACGAGCCCTGCGCGATCGCGATCACGTTGATCCGCGAGGCGGAGAGCGCCGTGAAGACGCGCGCGGCGACGCCGGGCGTCCCCGCCATCCCGCGGCCCACCACGGCGATCACGGCGACGCCGTGACGCGCGGACACGCCGTCGACGAGGCCGGCCTTGAGCTCCTCGCGGAACGCGGCCCGTAGCGCCGCGACCGCGCGGTCGGCTTCGACTCCCGGCAGCGTGAAGCCGATCGAGCTCTCCGAGGAGGACTGGAAGATGGTCGAGACCGAGACGCCTTCGGCGTGGAGCGCCCCGAACGTGCGCGCGGCCATGCCGGGCACGCCCATCAGGCCCTTGCCGGCGACGGTCACGAGCGCCTGGCCGCGGATCGTGGCGAGCGCCTTCACCGGGTAGTCGGCGAGCGTCTGGCGCGTCGAGACCTCGGTGCCCGGGCGCTCGGGGTGCACGAACGAGCGCACGTGGAGAGCGATCCCCGAGCCGTCGAGCGGGATCAGCGCGCGCGGGTGCAGCACCTTGGCGCCGAAGTAGGCGACCTCGGCGGCCTCGCGGTGGTGGAGCTGGGGCAGCAGGCGCGCGTCGGGCACGGCGCGCGGATCGGCCGTCAGGATGCCGGCGACGTCCTTCCACAGCACGACGCGCGCGGCGCCGAGCGAGCGGGCGACGAGCGTCGCGGTGAGATCCGAGCCGCCGCGGCCGAGCGTCGTCACGGTGCCGTCGGGCCCCGCGCCGATGAAGCCGGGTACGACAGGGGTGACGCCGCGCTTCAGCAGCGGCAGCAGCAGCGCCCGCGCCTGGCGCCGCGTGGCGGCGAGGTCGGGCGCGGCGGCGCCGTGGCGGCCGTCCGTCGACACGAACTCCGCCGCGTCGACGCGCACGGCCCGCCGGCCGGCGGCGTGGAGCGCCGCGGCGACCACCGCGCTCGCGGCCCGCTCGCCCCGCGCCACCAGCGTGTCGCTCGCCCGCTCCGACAGGTCTGCGAGCGCGGCCATCGCGTGGGCGATCTCCTCGTACTCGCGGGCCTGCGCGTCGGCCGAAGCCATGAGCTTGACGCGCGCCGCCCCGCGCGGCAGGAGAGCCTGCGCCAGCTCGCGATGGCGGCGCCGGAACGTGGCGGCGACGGCCGTCGCCGCGGCCGGATCGCCCGCTACGGCGCGCCGCGAGCCGTCGAGCAGCGCGTCGGTGACGCCGGCGAGCGCCGACACCACCACCACGAGCGGCCCGCGGTGGGCCTGGACGAGCGCGACGGCGTGACGCACGGCGGCCGCGTCGGCAACCGACGCTCCGCCGAACTTCCACACCTCGAGCCGCGGTCGGCTGCGGCCGGTGCGCTTTCGAGCCATCTCGGGTCCTCATCGGGGGCATGCGCTCCGGCAGGGAGCGCCGCGAGCCGCCGAAGCCCCGGATTGTACGGCCAGCGGGCCTGCTCGGCGTCGGCGGGCGGCCGCGGCCCTAGCGCGCGCTCTTGTACGTCTGACGGGCCGTCCAGCGGACCTTGACCTTCACGCCGTCCTTGGTCGCCGGCTCGAAGCGCCAGCCGCGCACCGCGTCGAGCACCGCTTTGTCGAGCACGGGGCCCGCGGATTCGACGACCGCGAGCTCGGTGGGGACTCCGGTCTCGTCCACGATCATGGCGACCGCGACGGTCCCCTCGTGGCGCATCGCCCGAGCCGCCGCTGGGTATGCAGCGGCGCCGCCGCGGATGCGAACGGGCGGCGTGACGTCGTCGGCGAGTGCCACCAGCTCGCCCTCGACGACCGGCACGGGCGTCGGCACGGCCGAGGGCGACGGCTCCGGCGGGGCGGGGGGCGCGGCCGCCGCGAGGGTGACCATCGGGGACGTCACGGGCTTCGCGAGCACTCTCGCCTGCGGGGCGGCCGAGGGCGCAGGCGACGGGGCATCCACGGGCGCGGCGGCTTCGACGACGGGAGAAGGCGTGGCCTCCGCGGCGGCCACCGGCTCGGGGCCGCGGCGCAGGGCCGCCCATCCGATCGCTCCGACCGCCAGGGCCGCGACGAGCGCGAGGCTCGCGGAAGCGGCGGAGGCCTTCCGCTGCCTGGCCCGCGGGCGAGGGTCGGGCAGGTCGAGGAGCGTCGCCACCTCGTCGGCGACCGACGCCGAACCCGGCTCGGCTGCCGCGGCGACAGACGCGACGGCCGCGGCCGCGGGCTGCGGCATCGGCTCGAGCACGAACTCGAGCTCGCGCAGGTCGAGGGCACCCATGAACTGCGTGGCGGTCGCGAAGCGCTCGTCCGGGTCCTTGGCGAGCGCCCGCGCGAAGACGTCGTCGTAGCGCGCCGGCAGCGCCGCGTTCCAGTGCCGCGGCGGCGCGGGCTGCTCGTGCATCACGCGGTAGATCACCTGCGTGATCGACTTGCCCTGGAAGGGCGACTGGCCGGTCAGCATCTCGTAGGCGACGACCGCCAGCGAGTAGACGTCGGAGCGGCCCGTGACGGTGGCGCCCGCGATCTGCTCGGGCGACATGTAGGACGGCGAGCCCAGCACCTGCCCGGCCGTGGTCATCACCGAGGCGGCCAGGTGCGCGACGCCGAAGTCCATCAGCTTCGGCTGCCCGTCCGGCTGCACGATCACGTTGGCGGGCTTGATGTCGCGGTGCACGATCCCGGCGCGGTGCGCGTGGTCGAGCGCCTCCGCCACCGGGCCGAGCAGGCGCAGCGTCTCCGCGGGCTCGATCCGCCCGGCCTCGCGGATCATGGCGAAGAGCGTGCGGCCCTCGACCAGCTCCATCACCAGGAAGTCGTCGCCGATGTCGAAGACGCGCACCACCTGCGGGTGTGTCAGCCCCCCGGCGGCCACGGTTTCGCGGCGGAAGCGCTTCAGGTAGTCGTCGGCCGTCGCGCTCGTCAGCAGCTCGGACTTGACGGTCTTGACGGCGACGACGCGCGAGACCTTGGGATCCCAGGCGGAGTACACACGCCCCATGGCGCCGTCGCCGAGCTCGGCGAGCACCTCGTAGCGACCGAACCTCTCGGGAAGCATGACGGTGGGGAAGCCGCCCCTCGCCGCGGCCGGCACATCATAGTCGAGGTTCGACTTTGGAGGTTCGGCCCCTACTGGTGGGCGCCCGCGTACTCCACCTGGGCCTGCATCAGCGCGGCGCGCGCCGGTCGCGGATCGCGCTGCTCGGCCCGCACGCGAGCCTCGGCGGCGCCTTTCTCGTCGCCCCGGGCGGCGAGCACCAGCGACAGCAGGTACTCGCCCACCGCCGTGCCGCCGCCGCCGCCGGTCGTGCTGCCGCCATCGACGACGAGGGCCCGCGCCCGCTCCTCGAGCTGCGCCAGCCGGTTCACCGCGTCGCCCGTCCGCCCGAGCTGCCGCGCCGCGAGCACCTGGTAGTAGGTGCCGAGCGCGGGGCGCGGGTACTTCTCCGCCAGCACGGCCTCGAAAGCCGCGCGCGCCTGATCTTTGCGCCCCGCCGCGAGGTACGCGCTGCCGAGGCCCCAGTTGAGGTGCGCCTTGAAGTCCGGCGTGCGCGGCGCGACCTCGAGGTTCTTCGGATAGCCAAAAGCCTCCTGGTAGCTCGCGATCGCAGTCTTCCAGTCCTTTTGCTGCAGCGCGAGCGCGCCGAGCCGCTGGGTCACTTCCACGAACCTCTGGTGGATGCCGTAGGCGCCTTCCCAGCTGCGGAAATGGCGCGTGAGCAGCGCGGCGCGCGCGACCGCGAGGTCGCTGGCCGTGCCAACCTGCAGCTTCAGGTCGACCCAGCGCGTGACGAGGTCGTCGCGGGAGTCCATCGCCGTGCGGTGGGACTCGAGCCGCGCGAGGCGCTCCTGGGGCGACACGCGCAGGCGCTCCTCCACCTGGTCGAGCTCCAGCAGCACGCGGGCGTCGGTCTCGTCGGCGGCGAACGCGTTGCGGTACGCCTGGGCGGCGGCGCGGTCGTCCGAGTGCATCTGGCGCTCGGCGTAGCCGATGTTCCGCCACGCGAGGCTGAGCTCGGGAGACACCCGCACGGCCTCCCGCCAGTGCCAGAGCGCCTCGTCGCGCCGGCCGAAGCCGTAGAGCACGTTGCCCAGCAGGTGGCGGGCCTTGGAGTCGCGCGCGTCGTCGCGCACGGCCGCTTCGAGCGCCAGGAGCTCGACCACCCGGTGCGGGTTCGCGTAGAGGAGCGGACGCTCGTTCCCCCGCACGAAGCACAGCCGCGCGGTGCCGTTGTCGCCGCGCCGCACCGCGAGGTAGCCCAGCAGGTAGTCGATCATCGGGGTCGTCTGCTGGGCCGAGAAGGGCAAGGGCTGCGGCCAGCGCGGCGCGCGCTTCAGGGTGTCGTTGAGCACCGCCTCGGCGTCCCCGAGCAGGCCGCCCTCGATGTAGCTCGAGGCGAGCTCGAGCTGGTTCTGCACCGAGTCGCGCATGGTGTCGCGCCACGTGCCCACCCACTCGTCGGCCGGGCGGCCGAGCGCGGCGAGCGCCAGCGCTTTCTCGCGGCCGGCCATGAAGTGCAGCGGGTCGATCTCGAGGGCGCGCTGCGCCGCCGCGAGCGCCGCCTCGTGCTCGCCCAGCATCCGGTGGGCGGCGGAGCGCAGCGCGGGCAGGTCGGCGAGCGCGCCGTTGGACGACTCCGCCGCCTTCAGGTGGGCGAGCGCTCCGCGCACGTCGCCGCGGCCGAAGCTGATCCGCGCGAGCGCGCGCTCCGCGACGGCGACGTGATCGCCCGACTGGCGCGCCTTCCCGAACGCCTGCTCGGCTTCGGCGTCGCGCCTGAGCGCGAGGAGCGCCGCGCCGCGGCCGAATTGCGCCTGGCCGTTGTCGGTGTCGCGCGCGAGGACCCTGTCGAAAAAGCGGATCGCGTCGGTCCAGCGCGTCTCGTCGAGCGCGATCCCGCCGAGGGCGCCGTTCGCGCGCGCGTCGGCCGAGTCGCGCCGCAGCGCCTCTTTGTAGTACTCGATCGCCTCGGGCCGGCGGCGGAAGCGGTCCAGCCACTCGGCGGCGGTGAAGAGCTCGTCCGGGTTGAGCTCGGCGGGCGGTCCCGGCGGCTTCTCGGCCGCGGGCAGCTGGAGGTCCTTCGGCGGCCGCTCCGGGGTGAGCTCCATCAGGACCTGGCCCGCCGCCCCATCGCGCACGCGCAGCTTGAGGTCGTAGATCGTGAGGCCGGGCAGCGCGTCGACCTCGGCCGTGAAGGGGCGATCGGGAGAGATGCGCACCGTCTGGCCGATCAGCCGGCGCCCGAACCCCCGCGTGTCCTCGAGGCCCACGTACAAGCCGTCGCGCACGGAGGTGGCGTACACGCCGGCGAAGGCCTTGCCGCCGCTCACGTCGACGTTCAGCGCGAAGTCCTCGGTCGCCTTCTTGAAGCCGCGCGTGCCGCGCACCGGGTACCAGAAGTCGTGGGCCCGCCGCACCTGGCCCGGCTCCATCCAGTGGTAGTCGGGCTGGTTGTCGCTGAAGGCTCCGGCCTGCGGCTCGAAGTAGGGCCCGCCGCCCTCCGTCAGGATGTCTTCCCAGATCCGGCCCGAAGGTCCCGAGCCCCAGGTCCAGAGCTTCTTGCCGGGCATCGTGCGGTGGTCGGCCACGTGCACCAGGCCGGCCTCGGCCTTGTGGTCGTACGTGCCGAACCAGTCGTCCTCGCTCTCCCAGGCGAAGAAGCTCGACGCGTTCGGGACGTTCTTCCACCACGACAGGTCGAGGCCGTTGTGCACCGGCCAGCGCCAGAACTCCTCCTTGCCGTGGCCGGTGACGAGGTGGCCCGGGTACTGGGCCTGCGAAAACTCGTTCGCGTGGGTCGCCGCGGTCGCCCAGAACTGGAACGGATGGCGCTGGTCGGTCGGGTTGACGAAGACGTAGTCGCAGGTGAAGTAGCTGCGCCCGGGGGCGAGCGTGATCCCGACCAGCCAGCGCATCCTGTAGACGGGCTCGGTCTCGCCGACCCAGACGGTGGTGCTGCCGTCCGGGTGTTTCACCACGGAGTGATCGACCGGCATGAACCCGGAGGGCCGGTGCCCGTGCGGGAAGTTCCACTCGATCCCGCCGGAGATCCAGGCGCCCGTCATGCTGATCAGGCCCGGCTTGATCGTGGGCTGCCAGTAGAGCCACTTGTAGCCGTTCGTCTTGTCGAGCGCGCCGTGGACGCGGCCG
>Ga0184625_10000914_pt1 | contig 11926 bp, 7 predicted proteins | sample PLM3_30_b1_FD_133151 | JGI IMG/M metagenome (GOLD analysis project Ga0184625, IMG submission 133151) | Groundwater sediment microbial communities from an aquifer in East River, Colorado, USA - PLM3_30_b1 | ecosystem: Environmental > Terrestrial > Soil > Riparian zone | place: USA: East River... | reverse complement strand
CCCTCTTCTGGCTCGAGAGCTCTCCGCTGCAGTGGAATCGGATCGCGCGAACCGTCTCCGCCAAAGCACGGCTCGATCTCTGGGAGCAGGCGCGGCTGTACGGCCTGCTCAACATGGCGCTCGCCGACGGCTATGTCGGCTCCTTCGAGACCAAGTACCACTACAACTACTGGCGCCCGGTGACCGCGATCCAGACCGCCGACACCGACGGCAACCCGAACACCAGCGCCGACCCGTCCTGGACGCCACTGGTGACGACCCCTCCCGTCCCGGACTACGACTCGGCGCACAGCGTCGAAGGGGGAGCGGCCGCCAAGGTCCTCAAGCGGTTCTTCGGAACCGACCACATCAGCTTTGAGACCTGCAGCCTGACGCTGCCGCCCGGGAGCACCTGCACCGACCCGACGCCCGTCCTACGCCGCTACACCAGCTTCTCCCAAGCGGCCGCGGAGAACGGACTCTCACGCATCCTCAACGGCTTCCACTTCCGCAAGGCAGTCGAGGAAGGGATCCAGCACGGCCGCAAGATCGGCAACCGCGCAGTCGACCGTTTCCTGCGGCCCACGAACTGAGAGCTCATCAAGCTTCGCCAGCGAGGCCCCGCCGAGCGGGGCCTCGCTGGTCGCCCCGAGTGATGTGAGTCCCGCCGAGCGCAGGGGTACATCTGAAATGCACGCTTCCCTTCTCTAAGCGGCATCGATGCGCCAAAGTGGAAGCGTTGTTCATTAGGCTTGAGAACAGATTGGTCAACCGGATTCTTCCCCGTTAGACGTCTGGCCTAAGTGCTGATGGACGCCGACCCACTGCAGCTTTCACAACTCCTGGCGCAGAATCCGCTGTTTACATCGCTGGGCGAAGACGAGGCCGTGTTTCTGCTGGCGGTTGGAAAGCGGCGAACAGTCGGGGCCGGCGAGGAGCTGTTTGCGAGTGGTTCGCCCGGCGATCAGCTGTTCATTGTGTTGGATGGAACGATTGAGATTCTGATGCCATCCCAGGATGGCGATGTGGTCGTCGAACGGTTTCAGCGTGGCGACATGTTGGGCGAGATCGCGGTCCTCGACGATCAGCCGCGCACGGCCACCGGACGGGCGGCTTCGCCAAGCACGCTGCTTGTGATTCAGCGTGATGACTTTCACGCTTTTCTTGAGACGTTTCCCCACTATCGCCAACGCCTGATCAGCATCCTGGTCCAGCGGCTGCGCCGGACGTCGGATCTGGTGTCGGAAATGCTCTCAGTTGAGAGCGGCGTTATTTTGCCGCCCGATCAGCATGTCGCGGCGCGCTTTGAAACCACGATCGTCGGATATGGACGCTACGGCAACAACTACATCGGTCCGAAGTATGCCAAGCCGGGCTATCCCTGGCAGGCGGTCGCCATTGTCGATCCGCACCTGACACGCGGCAAATTTGCCGTCAGCATGCTCGGCCGCCGCCGCCCGGACTGTTTGCTGTTTCGCTCGTTTCAGGAGTGGTACGACGGCTACTTCGCACAGCTGACGCCTGATCGCCGCGCACGGCAGGTGGTGGAAATTCCGTTGAAGCCGGAGGTGCTCTATGAACAGGTGCTGCGGTATATCGACGCCGGGGTCAAGCAGCTGATCCTGCCCAAGCCGGTGGTGATGAATCGAGCCCAACTGCACGCTCTGATCGATCGGGTCGCTCACGAGCGGATCAAGGCCGCGGTGGCGTCGCAATGGTGCTACTCGGATTTCCCGCGGATCATTCGACGCGAGATCCGGCGAATATCTTCCGACCAGGGCGCCGGCCGGGTGCAGCGCGTCGATATCCAATTCTCGAAGGAGCACGGTCTGGCGTATGCGACACCGCCGCCGCTGTTGGAATTGCCGCACGCGCTGCAGCTTTTAAGCTCGATTGGCCTAATCGACGTGGCTCACGACATCCCAGAAATTGTGGGGACGGCAACGCTAGTGGCCCTCACATATCGCCCCCAACACATCAGTGATGGAGTGTATGTGCGGGCCAGCACCGATTACCAACCGCCCGCGCTTCAGAAACGGAGCTCGCCGAATTGGGATTATCAAGAGCGAACGTTGAACGTCTTTTTCGAGGGCGACCCGAGCATCCCACGGCTGATGATCGATTTGTGGATCAAATTCATTCGATCGGGCGATATTGCGATTCGGCCCGCGCAGCTGCGACTGTATGAGCTTGATGAACAGGGCCCGCGCTATCTGGAACTGCATTTCGTGGACGACCAGCTGCTAACGATGAATCGCATGATCTACGAAAGCTTCGATCAGGAATTCGCGCTGTTCCAGCGCGATTCGCGAGTCATGTCGCTCGAACGCTACCGCGCAATCGGGGAGCACCTGATGATGATCCAGGAAGATTGGGGCGCTTTGAGCGCGCGGGATGGGAGTTAGGCGTCGACCGAAGGTGAGGCGCCGAGGTCGGGCTGCGCTGGGTCCGGCGGGGCGAGGCGATGCGCGATGGCGGCCGCCTCGCGTCTGTTCGGTGCGTCGAGCTTCCGCAGGATGTGCGAGACGTGGACGCTGGCGGTCTTGACGCTGATGACGAGTGCCTCCGCGATCTCGCGGTTCGTGTAGCCGCGGGCGACGAGTGTCAGAACCTCCGCCTCGCGCGGAGTTAGCCCGAGGGCCTCTTCGAGGTTCCACTCTCCGTCCCGCGAATCCGCGTCGGGCGGCTTCAAGTCGAGCCGAGCGCGTTGAGCGAGAAGCTCGAGCTCTCGCAACAGGGGCGTCGCGCCGATGCGAGCCGCGACGGCGTGCGCCTCCCTGAGCGGAACGCTTGCTTCGCGGCGAGAGGCGCCTGCCGCGACGAGCGCCTCGGCCTGCCGCCACCGGCAGTAGGCCGCGAGTGGCGGCCGCTCGAGCCGATCCCAGGCCGCCGCGGTTTCGGACCACGACTCTGGCCGCGCGAGGCCGCGGACACGCTCGTACTCTGCCTCCGCCAGCGCGAGCCAACCGCCTGCGTTCGGCGTGACCGCTGACGCCTCCGCCCCGGCGCGGCGAGCCGCAACGATGAGCTTCCGTGCCCGAGCGAGCCAGGTACGGACGGCGGATGCGTCGCGGCGGGCGCGCGCGAGCGCGGCCAGCTCCGCGTGTGCGCGCAGTCCCTTTGCGCAGAGCCAGACGCGGATCTGGGCTCCCCAGCGAGGACGCGCCCAGGCCATGCCGTCGCGGACGGCCTCGTCGGCGTCTGTCCACCGGCGCTCCCAAAGCGCGAGGTCGGCGACGTAGGCGTCGTAGTAGGCCAAGCCGGGCTCGTGGTGGACGGTTGAACGCGCGGCTTCGAAATGCGCGCGTGCCGCGTCGAAGTGGCCGCGGCCAAGCTCGAGATCGGCGCGTAGGCCGAGGGGCATGTGTGGGTAGTTCGCGGTGATCGCCCGAAGCGCCTTGGCGCTGGCTTGGTCTGCCTTGTCCCACTCGCCGATCGCGAGCAGAGCCTCGATCCAGTTCGCGGTCAGCACGGTATGTTCGACCCCGTAGGGGCGAACGGCCTCGAGCCCCTCCTCTCCAACTTGTGCCGACTCCGCCGGCCGTCCGAGCATCGTCAGCGCGTCGGTGAGATCGACGTACGCGTTTTGGAGAGACCTCGGGTCGGGAAGCTCTTCGGCGAGCTCGAGCGCCTCCCTGAGCCGCGCGTGACCCTCGTCGCCACGGCCGAGATACGCGAGGTTGCTGCCGAGCGTAGTGAGGGCCACGAGCTCTGCCTCACGAGCACCGACCGTACGCGCGAGCTCGAGCGCCTGCTCGCACAGCGCGAGCGACTCGTCATGGCGCCAGAGCAGTTGAAGCGCTCTGCCGAGCGCTGCCAGCGCCCGCGCGCGCTCCCGGGACGGCGGTTGCGCCGGGACGAGCTCGAGAGCGCGCTCGAAAGCGGCGAGGAACGTATCGCCGCTGCCGCTTTCGAACACGTAGCGGCCCAGGCGCTGGTGCAGAAGCGAAGCGTGTAGGCCGTCGCTCTCACCGACGAGCTCGATCGCTCGCTGCGTGAGCTCCACCGCGCGCGGCGAGTCGCCTGTTTGACTGGCGAGCTCCGCAGTCCACGTGCAGAGCTCGTCCAGGCTGAGCCCGACCAGCTTGGAGGCGTCAGGCGACGAGTCCCACAGCGCGAGCGCGCGCTCGAGGTGTCCGAGAGCCTCCGACAGCCCGAAGACGGCCTCTGCCTGGCGTGCCGCTTCGACTGAGGCGACGAGCGCTTCGGTCGTGCGACCCGCGGCCGCCCAGTGAGGCGCGAGCTCTGCGGGTGTCGCCGCTTCGCTCCGCGCCAGCTCCTCGGCAAGCCGCGCGTGTAGCTCCTCGCGCTCGCCGGGCAGGATCGTCGCGTAGATCGCCTCCGCAAGGAGCGCGTGCCGGAAGCGGAAGACCGGTGTCCCCGGCTCAGCCACGAGGACGTCGTGCGCGACCGCCTGGCGCAGCGAGTTGCGCAGTTGCGACTCCGGCAACGCTGCCGTTGAGCAAAGCAGCGAGTATTCGACGTCGCGGCCGGAGGCAGCCGCCACGCGCAACAGGCTCTCCGTCGGACGGTCGAGCCCGGCCACGCGCTGCAGCAGCAGGTCGCGGAGACCTTGCGGGAGCTCCACGCTGCCCTCGCCCGCCGCGAGAAGCTCTTCGGCGAAGAACGGGTTGCCCTCGGAGCGGGCGGCGATCGCGTCCGTCAGCGCCGCCGGTAGGGGATGGTCGACGTGAGCCGCGAGCAGCTCCGCGAGCTCGTCGCGGTCGAGCGGCCCCACCTCGAGCACGAGCGCGGCGCGTGAGCGGCGAACACCGTCGGCGAGCCGGCGCATGCGCTCGACCGACGAAGACTCGTCAGCGCGGAAGGTCGCAAGCAGCAGAACCGGCCGGTCGTCGAGGTTGTGCGCAAGGAAGACGACGAGATCGAGTGTCGAGGTATCTGCCCAGTGCAGATCCTCGAGCACCAGGAGCACGGGTGCGGAAGCGGCGTGCTCGGTGAGCAGCGCCAGCGTCTCCTCGAACACCCGCAACTGCGAGCCAGGCGCCTGCCCGTCGACGCGCCAAGGTTCCCCCAGCGGACGGAGGGCCTCCGCGAACGGCTGGTACGGCAGCTCCGTCCCGACGAGGTCGATCGAGCGACCGAGGAGAACCTCGAACCCGGCATCGCGGGCACGTCTCGCGACCTCGGAGGCGAGCCTGGTCTTGCCGATGCCCGCTTCGCCGGCAACGAGGACGGTCGTACCGCTTCCTGCGCGCGCTGCGTCGAGCGCGCGCTCGAGCTCCTCGAGCTCGCGTGCGCGTCCGACGAATGCCTGGCTCGCGCTTGTAAGCACCTTCGCTACAGAAGATACGTAGGCCAAAGGCGAAAGATAAGGCTCTCCGCCCGATGTGCTCCGGCTGTTCCACGGCCACGATCAAGTCGATGACAGCGGTTGCACAGAGAGCGCAGACGGAGACCTGGCGGATGAAGGTTCACGCGGTGCGGGGCGGCGGCGGCCTGCAGCTGCACGTGCGCGAGTGGGGCAGATCCGACGGACCGCCGATTCTGTTCATTCACGGCTGGTCGCAGAACCACCTCTGCTGGGCGAAGCAGTACGAAAGCGCGCTCGCCGACGAGTTCCGGCTCGTTGCCTATGACCTACGCGGTCACGGCATGTCCGAGGCGCCCCTCGAGCCGGAGCACTACACGGAAGGCAGGCGCTGGGCCGACGACGTGGCGGCGATCATCGACGAGTTGCGTCTCGAACGGCCGGTGCTCGTCGGCTGGTCGTACGGCTCCTTCGTCATCTGCGACTACATCCGTGCGTACGGGCAGGAGCGTGTCGCAGCGATCAATTTCGTCGAGGCAGCGGTCCGGCTGGGCGAGGCGGCCTTCGGCACGCTGATCGGTCCCGGCTTTCTCGACCATTTCGTCGGAGCCACTGCCGACGACTTGCCCACCAATATCGGAGCCATCCGCTCCTTCGTACGGACCTGCTTCGCCAAGCCGGTGTCGAACGACGATCTCGAGACGGCGGTGTGTTGGAACGTCGTCGTACCAGCGTCGATCCGCGCCAATCTCGTGGCCCGCGAGATCGACTGCGACGACGTGCTGCGGACCCTCGAGGTGCCGCTGCTCGTCACGCACGGCCGAGCCGACACAGTCGTCCTACCGGCGATGGCCGAGCACGTGCTCGCCACCTGCCCAACCAGCGAGGCGTCCTGGTACGACGGCGTCGGTCACGTCCCGCACCTCGAGGACGCTGAGCGCTTCAACCGCGAGCTGGCCGAACTGACCCGCCTGTCAACGCCGGCGTCTCGCCGGCGAACACAGGACTGAACACGACGCTTCCAAGGAGGGTTCACGATGACGACCAAGCACAACCTCACGATCCCGCGATTCATAGCGCTGGTTGCTGTGCTCGCGTTCTTCGCCTTCTCGCCGGCCGTCGGCGCTTCGTCTGCCGGGCGGAGCGGCAACTTCCCGGCCCGTATCGACCTGCCCAACGGATTCTTCCCCGAGGGCATCGAGCGCGGGCGCGGCACGACGTTCTTCGTCGGTTCCCTGCTGGACGGCACGATCTTGCGGGGCGATCTTCGAACCGGGTCGGCGGCGGTGCTTGCGGCCGGCGCGCCGGGGAGCGCTGCGGCCGGGATCGCGTACGAGGCGCGTCGCGACCGGATCTGGGTCGCAGGCGGCGGGCCGCAGCTCGTCGGCAGCGGCGACGTGCGCGTCTACGACGCATCGAGCGGGGCGCTGCTCGCGACGTATCAGCCGCCCGGAGTGGGGCTGCTGAACGACGTGGCGGTGACGCGCAACGCGGTCTACGTGACCGACTCGGGCTTCCCGCAGCTCGTCGTGATCCCCCTGGCACGTGATGGCTCGCTTCCGCCGCCCTCGGCCGCGACAATCCTGCCGGTCGGCGGAGACATGCTCCAGGCCCCGGGCATCAACCTGAATGGGATCGTGGCCGAGCACGGCGTCCTGCTCGTGGCGAACTCCACGACGGGCAGGCTCTTCCGCGTCGACCCGGCTACCGGCGTCGCCGAAGAGTTCGACATCGGCGGAGCCAACCTCAGCTACCCGGACGGGCTCGAGCTGCTCGGGCACACGCTTTACGTGGTCCGTCCGTTCGACAACCGTGTCACCGTGATCTCGCTGAAAGCGGGACTGACCAGGGGCGTTGTCGTCGGCCACCTGACCGACCCGAGCTTGGACATCCCCTCGACGGCGACCGTGGCCGCGGGCCGGTTGTGGGCGGTCAACCTGCGCTTCACGACGCCGGTCACCCCGACCACGCCCTACTGGATCACACAGCTGCCACTCCGCCCGTGAGCGCAGGGAATCGACCGAAATCCCGAGAGCCGACGCCCGGCGCCGTGTCGCCCAGAGCCGCATCAATCAACGGAATCTGGTGGGCCGAGGTGGCGACCGACGTCCGGTGACGGTGCATCATCGAAAGCGACGGCCGGCTCGAGCTGGTCCGCGAGCGCTTCCCCGAGAGATCGCTGGAAGGGCTCGCGCAGCTGGCCGAGACGCGTGCTCGACGATGGCGGCATGAGCGCGGCCCCCGCGCAACGGCCGGCCCCGGCTCGGCTGGTCAGCGCGCCAAATCGCGGGCTTCATGCGCTTCCAGGAGAAGAAGGAGAGGCGGCCAGCCGTGCGAGTGAAGAAGGGCTAAGAGGAGCGACACACGCTCGCTCCGCCGACGATGCCTTCTTCCTCGCCGTGCGTCCGTCAATTCCCGGTCAGGGCTCGGCCGTTCATTCAGTCAGCGACGGTTCGTCCGGCGCAGACAGGCTGAGCACGGTGCCGGCCACCGCCGGAGACGCGTCGATCTTCGCTTCCAGCGCGCGGAGCCGGACGGCGAGGTTCGACTCCGTGTCGTCTCCGGTCAGGTCGACGTCGCCGATGACCGACACGAGCCGCGGTCCGACGAACTCGAGGCGCAGGTAGGTCACGCGAGCCACCTCGGGCTCGGCAAGCAGCGCCCGGATCGCGGCCGCCCGTATTCGAGGATTGGCCTCTTCCCCGATCAGGAACTCGCGATTCCGGTCTATGAGGAAGGTCGCGACTACCGCCAGCAGGACGCCGACGAGAATGGATCCGACGGCATCGGGGGTCGACGAGCCCGTCAGCTGGTGGGCGCCCAGTCCGACGGCTGCGATGGCCAGGCCGATGAGCGCGGCGGCGTCCTCCGCGAATACGGCCCGAAGCGTCGGGTCGCTGGTGACCATGACCGCGCCGATCAGATCGCGTTCCATCAGCTTCGCGGTGGGCTTGGCCTGGTGGACCGACCGCAAGAATGAGATTCCCTCGAGCACGAACGAGACCGCGAGCACGACGTAGCCGACGACGAAGTCCGTCGCCGGCACGGGGTGCAAGAGCTCTTGCACCCCGTGCGTCACCGAGACGGCGGCGCCGGCCACGAACAAGCCCAGCGCTGCCAGCAGCGACCACACGTAGACCTCCCGGCCGTGTCCGAGTGGATGCGCGCGGTCAGGCGGCCGCCGCGACCGACGCTGAGCAATGAGCAGGAACACCTCGTTGCCTGTATCCGCCCAGGAGTGGGCCGCCTCAGCCAGCATCGACGCCGATCCGGTCACAACCGCCGCAACCGACTTCGCAACGGCGACGAGGAGGTTGGCGGCGAAGGCGACGAGAATCGTCGTGAGGCTTGCGGAAGCACCGCTACGCGCCCCGCGCGAAAGTGGGCCGAGAAACGGCTCTGACTTCGGCGACATCGCCGGGATCATGCAGTGGGCGGTCAGATGGTGCGGATCACGACTTAGACGACCCGGCATGCCGTTCGGACATCGTCTCCTTGTGGATCGCCTGCGTCAGCTCGAGGATCTGATCGAGAGCTCGAGCAGTTGCAGGTCCTGCTTGTCCTCTACCTTGACGGTCTGAACGTCGACAGGAAGATCGCTTCGAGCGAGACGACTATCGTCAGAGCTGGACGTGCATGGAGACGTCGTCTACGACCTGGACGTCGAGCCCGCGCTGTAGTGATGTTCCAACGGTCACGAACGTGAGCGTCCCCGTCTCCACGCTTTCTCGCCGCCACAATCGACGCCGATGACCCGGAGAGCCCCCCGGCAGGGCATCGCGCGAGCGCTGACCGCACCGCTAGCTCCGTTCGTCGATGCGCTTCCACTCCCCTCACGGCTGATCGCAACGGAGCATGACGGCCGGCTGACCGTGCGTATGCGCACCAGCGAACACCGGTTCCACCGCGACCTCCCCGGCTCGAGCATCTGGGGCTTCGAAGGGACGGTTCCGGGCCCGACGATCGAAGCCGAGCGCGGGCAGCCGGTCACGGTCGAGTGGCGGAACGAGCTGGAGGGCGCCTTCCCCGTCACCGTGACCGTTGCCCAGCAGGTGACCGACGCCGACCGCGTGCCGGTGCAGTGTCTTCCGGGCCTGAGTGAGGGCGAGCCCGACCGCCACGCGGGCGAGCTGGCAGGGCATACGGTCGTCCACCTGCACGGCGGCCTCACACCCGCCTCATACGACGGCTGGGCCGAGAACCTCTTCGCCCCGGGCCAGGCCGCCGTCTTCCACTACCCGATCGACCAGCGGGCGGCACTGCTCTGGTACCACGACCACGTGATGGGCATCACGAAGTTCGACGTCTACGCCGGGCTCGCCGGACTCTGGATCGTGCGTGACGACCGGGAGCGCGAGCTGGGCTTGCCCGAGGGACCGCCGTTCGAGGTGCCCCTGCTGATTCAGGACCGCAACTTCGACCTCGACGAGCAAGGGCGACTGACCGGCCGGCTCGTCCACAAGACCGACCCGGAGGTGATGGAAGCCTTCCCCCCGTTCACGGTCGTGAACGGCAAGGTCTGGCCGGTCCTCAACGTCCAGCCGGCGACCTACCGCTTCCGCGTGCTCAACGGCTCCAACGCCCGCACGTATCGGCTCGTGCTGCTACGCGACGGCACTCCGGAGCTCGAGCGGATCACGCAGATCGGGACCGACCACGGGCTCCTCCGTTCCCCGGCCCCCGTGCCAGCGAACGGGCTCGTCCTCGCGTCGGCCGAGCGGGCCGACCTGCTCGTCGACTTCTCCGACCTCGCGCCCGGGAGCGAGCTGACAGTGCTCAACACCGCCGCCGCACCGTTCGACGGCTCGCGCTTCCCAGCCGCAGACGCCGAGAATGCCGCCGACCTCGAGGGCCTGCTCCCCTATCCGCAGGTTCTCCGCTTCCGTGTCGTGGGCGAGGCGGCGAGCCGCCGCTCGATCCCACGCGAGCTTGCGACCGACTACGAGCCTCCGGCGGCGGAGGCGCTTGCCGGCGCGCGGCGGCGAGCGATCGCGCTCGTCGAGCATGAGCTCGACGGCGAGCCGAACATGCTGACCATGCGGGAGCTCGCGGTTGCTGCCGAGCCGGACGGCGGGCAACTGGTGAGAGTGATCGACGGCGGTCAAACCACCCGCTACCGCGTTGTCGCCGCCCATTTCGAGGACACGACGACGTTCTTCCCGATGCTCGGCGAGTACGAGGTTTGGCAGCTGATCAACCTGACCGGCGACACGCACCCGATCCACCTCCACCTCGACCCGTTCCAGATCGTGGCGCGCCGGCCGATTCGCTACGAGATCCCGGACGGCGGCATCGGCGAGCGCGACCTCGCCGCCGCCGTCACGCTCGAGCGCGATCCGAACGACGAGCTCGACCACGCGATCGACGCCAACGAACGCGGCCTCAAGGACACCATTCGCGTCAACCCCAATGAGATCGTTGAGATCGCGGTCCGCTTCACCACCTACAGCGGCCGTTACATGTACCACTGCCACATCCTCGAGCACGAAGACCGCGACATGATGCGACCCTTCGTCACGATGCCCTCGGAGCTCATGCCGTTCATGGCCTGACGGCCCGCCGCGAATCACAGCAGCAGGACCGTCCGTGCATGGTGGTGTCGCCCCGCGCCCAGCCCATCGAGTGGTTCCCGGCTGGCTCGGCGGTTTTCGGTCAGCGACCGCTCATCCGGCGTCGGGACGACGCGGAGTCCAGGCAGACCCTCCTGCTCGCCCTCGAGCTCCAGGTACGTGGCGCCCTCGAAGACGACCCAGTCGGGAATCGTGTAGTCCTCAGCGCGAGCCGCCTCGCGCTCGAGCCGCTGCAGGTAGATCGGTATCCCCGCGAAGAGGCGATTCCCACCGCAGTGGTCGAAGTGCAGGTGCGTGTTGATCGCGCAGACGACGTCACGCGGGATGGCGTCCGGATCGAAGCGCGGTGACCACTCCTCGTCGAGCGCCGGCGTCGAGTCGATCAACCCGGTGTCGACCAGCACGCGGCCTTGCGGATGCTGGATCACGTGCAGGAAGCCGGGCCAACGTTCGCCGTCGACAAGTACGTCGCCATAGCGGATCGCTTGCCCGTCGGCGAGTAGCTTCAACTATGGCGGTCTGTAAACCCAGCAAAGAAAATGGGCCGTTTCCAGCGGGTTTCTTGAGAGCCGACGCCCGGACTCGAACCGGGGACCCCTTCATTACGAGAATCGTGGAGGAGGGGCGTGCGGGGTAGGCAGACCGCGTAGTCAGGCGGTTTCCGGAGGCAGGTGATGGCAGCCGTGGGCAGAGAATCCTGTCCACAATCCTGTCCACATTCACGGGGCTACGTCCGCAAGAACCATCTAGCGCCTAGCACTCGAGCGGCATAGCGTCGCTGCGGAAGGAGGGACCCGAGCAGCGGACGCCGATCTGGGGGCACCCCCGTCTCGTGCCGGTCGGCTCGAGATTGCCGCAAAGGTCCGGCCCCACGATGACCGGAACGGTCTCGCGGTAGGCCGACGAGCAGAGCGGGGCTCCATTTGCTCGCACGCCTCGACTTCTGGCCTCGGCCGTCATCACCGCGGCGTGCCACGAGACGGCGAGGGGGCGGCTTCGACCGCCCCCTCGCGCAAGCCGAGCCGAAGCCCGGATCAGCCGCCCGGCTGCGTCAAGCCGTTGACCTTCAGCGTGTAACGGGCGTACTGGTTGATTGACTCGGTCGGCT
>Ga0184625_10000913_pt1 | contig 11926 bp, 8 predicted proteins | sample PLM3_30_b1_FD_133151 | JGI IMG/M metagenome (GOLD analysis project Ga0184625, IMG submission 133151) | Groundwater sediment microbial communities from an aquifer in East River, Colorado, USA - PLM3_30_b1 | ecosystem: Environmental > Terrestrial > Soil > Riparian zone | place: USA: East River... | reverse complement strand
TCGTAGTGCTGCTGCGCCATGAACTGAATGCCGACCCTCGTCGTGCCTTCCTCTCCGGCTTCAGCAAGAAAAATCACATCGCGGTCGAGCGCCTCGCCCGACCGCTTCGACAGGAGCATCGTCATCAGCGCGGCGGTGACGTTGTCTTTGTCGTCGACGGTGCCGCGGCCATACACGTAGCCGCCGTTGCGCGTCGCGCTGAACGGCGGGAACGTCCATTTCGCAGGGGCGACGTTCCCTGTGTCGGTGTGCCCCATCCGGAGCAGCGGCCGCTTCTTGCCGTTGCCTCTCAGCCGGGAGACGACATTCAGCCGATTCGGCTCGAGCTCAAAGACCTTCGTCGCGATGCCCTCACGTTCGAGGACCTGCTTGAGGTACTCGGCCGCCGGCCGCTCGTTGCCAGGCGGATCGCTCGTATCGAACCTCAGCACCGCCTGAAAGTGCTCCATGCTTTCGGTCTCGACGCGCGGCCAGTCGATGGCCGGCGCCTGCGCGACCAAAGCTACGGTGCCGGCCACGAACGCGAAAAGCAACGCAAAAGACAAAAGGCGGCGATGGTCAGTCATCATCGCCGCCTTTCTTACCACGATTTTCGTTCTTCCTACCACTACCGCCTACCACCTACCACCTACCACCTATTTAAGCGGATTCGGCGTGGCATTCGCGTCCAGGTCGCCGAGGATGTACTGCATGCCGGCGAGGAAATGCCCCACGAGCTCCGGCTGCATGATTGTCTCGGTCATGTGGCCCATCGAGTTGGAGAAGACCCGTCCCTTGCCGTACTCACGGATCCACGCCACGGGGTATACCTTGTCGGGCCGCTTGTAGCCGGTCCATGGCTTGTCGGTCGATGCGGGCACCTTCTCGTCCAGGTCGACGATCAGGAGCACGCGCACCTTGTCCCACCGCAGCCGGCCATTGCCCTGATCATCGAACCGGTAGTATTCCTCGCGGAACGGCAGGTCCTCGTAGTTGAACGGCCGCACGATTGGATTGTCCTTGTCGTAGACCTTCAGCACGCCGTTTTCGATCCGGTGCGGGGCGCTCTGCGCGCCGATCATCTCGGCGAACTCGTCCCAGTTGCGCGATGCCCATGGCGTGCCGTGAATGCCGCCGATGCCGCCGCCTTCATTCACGTACCGCACCAGGTCGGCACGCATCGCAGGGTCCGGCAGGAACTCGCCGACGATGCTGTTCAGGAAGATCGCGTCGTACTCCTTGACCTTCGGATAACGAAGGTTGCTGAGGTCGTTGCTGAAGACGGTCGTCCACGCGCCGGTCTTCTCGCCCATGCGCTGAATCATCACGTTGGTCAACGGGATGGTGTTGTGCGACATGCCCTCGAGGCTCTCGATCACGAGGAGCTTGCGGGCTTTCTTCGGCGCTGCAATCGGCTTGTTCGGAATCGCGGCGTCAATTCGCGCGCGGATGTCCACCGCGCGCTTCTCGATCTCGGCCGGCGACAACGTCTCGCCGCGAGCGGGCGTCACCACGTCGAAGCGAATCGGCCGTGTACGCGAGAACTCGAGGAAGCTGGCTGCATACGCAGGCTGCGCGACATCCTCGAACGCCGACACTGCCGCAAACAGATCGGCAGGCGCCTTGACGACCCCGGTCGTATCGAGCGTCATCGCGATCGGCACTCGCGTGGTCACGACCGGGCTACCGTCGCCGCCAAGCCGCATGGAGATCTCCCGGTCGTCCTGCCGCTCGAGCTCAGTGAAGAACTCGCGGAGATTGGCAACGCCTTTGCCCAGCGGCACGTTCTGCGCGTTGGCGCCGCGAGCCGAACGGTCGCGCAGCAGCGCGTAGAGCAGCCGATCCTTCACGCGCGCGACGCCGTCTCGCACGTTCGTGCCGTCCTGCGCCCACTGTCCGGTATCGATGCCAACGCCGAGCCGGCGGCTCCGGCCCTCCATCGCTTTCACGGTCTCCGCCGAGCCGTTCAGCACCGCCACGTTAATCTTGAATTCCTCAGCAAGCGCGTCGAGGCCGTCGATTGCCGCTGTGCCGGGAACAACGAGCGTCGTCGCGCCGAGATCCTGCGCGAACTCGAACAGGCGGCGCCGCGCGGCCGCCTCGGCGGGAACGCTGTCGACGCGGTACGCGCTGACGCGGACGTTCTGCCCCATGCCGGACTTCACCGACGCGATCTCGGCGTCCGTCAGGTTGTAGTCGAGGTTCTTCTGGACCTGCGGACTCACGCGCTGCGTGCTCGAGGCTTCGACGAACGGGACGAGCGCAGCATCCGCCCTCACAACCGACTCCATAAATGTGAGACCCATGCCGGGTATCGCCAAATCCCAGTTGGTAAACCGATCGTTGGCGACCAGTGTGCGCGTCCGCCAGGTCACGCGCTCGAGCGCATCCGACGCGCGTGGGAGCTCCGGCGCCTGATTCTGCTGCGCCACCAGCGTCGCCATACACACGCCGAAGAGTGCGGCCAATGTAACTCTCATTTTCATAATGTGCCCTCGATTTACTTTTTACTTTTTACTTTCTACTTTCTACTTTCTACTTTTTACTTTCGGGAAGTGCATACACGTGATATCCCTGCGCTTCGATCTTGGCCTGCTTGCGGTGTAGTGGATTTCTCCACACCGGATCGCCGCCGGTGCCCCATGATGCGCCGACAGCGAACGCCACGTACTGCCGTCCATTCACTTGATACACCGCGGGGATCCCTTCGGGATTTCCTTCGAGCTCGTGCTCCCACACGAGCGCGCCGGTTTCTTTGTCGAACGCGCGCAGGAAGCAATCCTGCGAGTTCGCGAGGAACACGAGACCTCCGGCCGTCACGACCGGGCCGTTACGCGGCCGGACCGTGCCCGTGTTCTTGACGCCTTTATCCACCAGCCCGGGAGCGACGCCGTCGGCGACGCGCCACTTGATCGTGCCGTCGTTCAGATCGTAGGCGACGAGCTGCGACCACGGCGGGCCGCTCACGGGATAGCCGTTGCTCGTATACCAGCCGGCAGAAAACGATCCGCCGTAGCGCGTCGGCGGCCCTTGATAGCGGTTCGGGTTCTGCGGAAGCCGAATCTCCGCGGGGTTGCCCGCCTGCTCTTCGCTTGTCGGCAGCGTCAGCAGATACGACTCGAGCGCGTCGAGCGCGCCGTTCGAGATCGTCGCCGGCGGAAACGGCGGCATCTGGTTGTTGCCCTTACGCACGATGGATCGGAATCCTTCCGAACCGATCACCTTCAACGATCGCATCGGCATCTGGCCGGGGCCGTGGCACCCGGAGCACCGTTGCATGTAGACGTTCTGACCTTCTTGATCGCGTGGGCCAAGCGGGGCCGCGCCTTGACCGCGTCCACCGCCCGCGCCTTCTCCTCGTGCCGGCTCGACCAGCGACATCTTGCGGTAGCTGATCATCTCGAGGCTGCGCACGTAGAGCATGCCCGTCTCAGGATCGCCGGCCGTGCTGCCCCAGTTGGCGCCTCCCCAGGCTCCGGGGAACTGGATGTGCGGACGCAGATGACTGGACGGCGTAAACACGCCGTCGTTCGCCGCCTCGCGGACGAGCTGCTTCAGCTTCTCCTGCTCTTCGGCGCTGACGAACGGATTGACTTCGTCCGGCGTCATCGACTGGCGCGCGAACGGCGGCGGCCTGGTCGGTATGGGCTGTGTCGGCGACGAGAACTCGCCCGGCACTTCGCTCTTCGGCACTGGCCGCTCTTCGATCGGCCAAAGCGGCACGCCCGTCTTTCGCTCGAACACGTACAGGAATCCTGTTTTCCCTGCCTGGGCAACGATGTCGATCGGCTTTCCGTTGTGCCGTACGGTCAGCAGCTTCGGCGACGATGTGTTGTCGTAGTCCCACAAATCGTGGTGGACCATCTGGAAATGCCATAACCGCTTTCCCGTCCGAGCGTCGAGTGCGAGAAGGCAGTTGCCAAACAGGTTGTCGCCTTTCCTGTCGCCGCCGTACAGGTCGTGGGTCGGCGAACCGGTCGGCAGGAAGACGATCCCGTTTTTCTCGTCGAGCGTCAGATCGCCCCAGGTGTTGGCGCCGCCCGCATATCTGAAGGCGTCTTCGGGCCACGTCTCATATCCGTATTCGCCGGGCCGCGGAATTGTGTGAAACGTCCACGCCAGCTTGCCGGTGAGAATGTCGTACGCGCGAATGTCGCCTGGCGGAGACCCATAGCCTTCGCCGACATTCGATCCGACGATGAGGAGATTGTCGAAGACGCGCCCGGGGCTGTTGTTGGGCCCGCCGTTTCGGCGCGGCGCGCCAACCCGCATGTCGACGAACCCGTTATCGCCGAACGTCATGATTTGCTGGCCGGTGCGCGCGTCGACTTCGCGGATCCCGTTGTTTGCCGTCACGATCAACCGCCGGTCAGACCTGTCCTTGCTCTCCCAGTACGCCAGTCCGCGCTCGGTGGCGCGCAGCGTCGACATCCACAGTTCCCTCCCGGTCGTCGCGTCGAGCGCCACGATGACGTTCCTGACGCCGGCGACGTACATGACGTTGTCGACAATCAGCGGGTTGAAGACGATCTGGTCCGGCTCGCCCGGCACGGGATAAAACCAGGCGCGCTGCAGCTGCATGACGTTTGAAGTGTTGACTTGCGCAAGCGCGGAGTACTGCATCGAGTCGGACGCGCCGCCGTATTGATCCCACTTCGAGTACGGCTGTGGCTGTTGCGCAAGCGAGGCGGGCTGAGCCAGCGTAAACGCCGCAACCACGGTGGCGCCTGCAAGCAAGCCTCGAGCGGCTCTGGTGATCGACGGCAATGAGCTCTCCTGTCGGGCTACTTTACCGGTAAAGGTGGGGAGAAGGCAAAAGGACCAAGAACGACTTTCTACTTTTCACTTTCTACTTTTCACTTCTTAATTTCAGCCGCCGTATATCCCGCACGCGCCCGCACGTGCAAGTCGCGGTTCCGGTGGGTCACGGAGATCTCGTGGTACTTCCCGTCTGCGCGCGCCGACTCGAAGGCCATGACATATTGCGACTGCAGCTCGTCCAGGACGCGCGCGACGGCCGCTGTGATCTCGGCGGGATCGTTGATGTCTTCGACGTATCCTCCGGAATTGACGGTCAGCAACTCGAGATTCTCCAGATCGACGTAGGCGCCTTTGCCTGTGCCCATGCCGATCGCATACACAGCCGCACCGGAGCTTGTCACCGCCCGCTGTGCGGCGCCGATGGCAACGTCGCGCAACGCTTTCTGCCTGGTATAGATCTCGAGCTGCACCTGCTCCTCGCGCGAAGTGGGCCGGGAAACCGCCGGTGGCTTGCCACGAAGGTGCGGCACGAGGCTGTCGCGGCCGTCGGTAATCACGAGCAGCACCTTGCGGCCGTATGCCGAGCGCTGAAACGCCGGCGCGATGAGCTTCACCGCGTCGAACATCGCCGTATAGCCACTGGGCTTCAGCGTGTTGAACGCCCGCGGCACCGAATCGTGATCGCGCGTCCACGGAACCGCCAGCCATACCTTGTCCGCGAACGCGGCAAAAAGCACTTCGTCGCGCGGATCGAGGCGCTGGACGAGCAGCTCGAGCGCCCGCCGCGTGTCTGCCCACCGCGCATCGTCTGCGGCGCGCGCCTTTGGGTCGGTCGCCATGCTGCCGCTGATGTCGAGCAGAATGCCCAGGCTCACCGGCACGCGCTCTGTGGTGAACTGCGTAATCGTCCGGCGCTCGCCGCCGTCGGTCAGCTCGAACTGATCGGCGGTCAATCCGCTCACGAAACGCCCGGCACGATCCGTGACCGTGACCGGCACGGCGACCACGTCGGTGGCAGCGCGGAAGATAGGAAGGGACTGGGACTGCGCGAATAACGAAAAATGAAGAACGAAGAACGAAAAAAGAACCGCAGCCAGGAGCCGCGCCGCTGCGTCATTGAACATTATTCGCTTTTCGTTTTTCGCTGTTCGTTTCTTCAGCGCAGCGCTCCCACCGGGACATCGAGCGTGCCGAAGTGGCCCGTGTAGCGATCGCGGATGACCACCCGGATCAGTGACGTCTTCGGGTCGATCGTCCACTGCTTTGGAAACCGGACCGTGACTGCCGTCAGATCGTCCGCCTGTCCGTCCTTGAGCGCAAACGACCCGAGCTCGTGACGGATGCCGAGCAGGCCTTGGGGAGCGCGCTCGGCGATGGCAATCTCGAGAGTGCACGCCGTGGTTCCGTTGAGAGGCCTGTAGCTCAGATCTTCCGCGGGAATTTGAAGGACCGCGCTCAAGGTGTCTCCCTTGAGCTCGAACCGCGCATCAAGCCGCACACTGGCGGAGCCCAGCGGATCGTTTGCCGCCGCTCTCCATTGGTCCGCAAGCCACAGCTCCGATTGCTTCGACGCGGCCGATGAAAGATAACCCTGTCGATGGATGACCTTGACGCCTGGACGGCGGACCTTGAACGAGAAGGTGTGCCACCGTTCGTCGGTTTCCTGCGGCACATAGAAACCGACGGAATATGTGCCGCGCAGGTCTTCGGCCGCGGCCTTGATGCCGGCGAGCAGGTCGTTGGTGTTGCGCAACGCGCGGCCGCCAGTAAGGTCGGCGAATAGATCCATCGTCCCGGCCATGCGCGGGCCGTCCGGAGTGGTCGACATCTGCGAAGCCGATCGCGGCGCGCCCCTGGCGATCTGTCTCGCTTCAACTCTCGCCGCGGTGCGCGCGATCGCGTCATCGCCGGATGCCGCGGAGTCCTCGACGCCTCGCGACGAGCCTCTCACGCCCGCGCTGACGTTCAAGTACAGAGGCCGTACGCCGGCCGCCTCGACGGGATACATCGCAATCCCTTGACTGGCGAGCTTCTGGGCCACGTGGCGGAGCGACGCGATGTAGTTCTGCGGCCACGGATCGCGTGTCTGCGTCGAGATGGCCGGCACGCCGCTCGTCATCCAGATGAGATTCTTGCGCCCAGGAATACCGGCGAGATGGTTGCCGACGGCTTCGAGGGAGCTCATCGTGTACTCGACGCGCCGGCTTTCCAAGTACTGGTTCGACCGCTCCTCGGTGCCCGCCAGTTCCTCGTAAGCGGCTGCGAGAGACGCTTCCATGGTTGCCGCCATCACTTCGGCTTGCCACGGCTCGATGATCATCTGCTGCACCGTAATGCCCTGCTGATTGTCCCTTGGGGCTTCGATGCCGTCTTTCACGAGCCGTTTCCGCAGTCCTTCAAGGTCGTCGGTGAAGTCATGGACCACGTGCACCCGCTCCCCGGTGCGATAAATCGCGATTCGGGTATCGCTCGGTACTGCGCTCACGAATGCGAGGATGTGCGCAAGCACCTTCACCTGATCTTCCGCTCGCGTGTTCAGCGAGTCGATCAGGATCGCGATGATGTTCCGCGGCGGCCCTGGTGCATATTCCGGGCGATTGGTATAGATGCCCGGGGGCAGCGGCTGCGCCCGCACACGAATCGCCGCGGGCGGCGCGCCCTCGTAATGGAAGAACGCGACGTCGCGCGCATGGCCACCGTCTACAATCGACACCTCTTCGGGCTTGAGATCGGCGACATGCCGTCCCTCCTGATCGGTGGCGACCACAGTGAACTCAATGAGCGTCGTCCCCGCACGGAAGGTCGGAAGCTCGGGAGGAGCCTGTGCGAATCCAGGGACGCTCAAGAGACAAATGAGGAACAGCGACACGCACAGAATTCCGCGTCCCATTTCGCCTCCTAACGCTACCGGCGGATCTCTCTGAGGGGCATATCAAGCGCGCCGAAGCGGCCCGTCATCCGATCGCGGACGATCAGGCGCACGTGTGTCGTATCCGCGTCCACCGTCCACAGCTTGGAAAATCTTACGATGGTTGGCTTCACCACCTGTTGCGGATTCTCCTTGATCGTGATGGTTGCGCCATCGCGGCGGACGCGGGTCCATTCCTTGCCATTCCGCTCGCCGAACCCTATCTCGAGATCGGTGACCGGCGCGCCGTTGACGTGCTTGTAATAGAGGTCGTCCGCGGCAATCTGGATGAGCACGTTGAGGCCGCCGGCCGCGGCGTCGGCGCGTGCGTCGAGGCGGATGCCTGTCGATCCAAGCGGGTTCTGCATCGCGGCCTGCCACTCGTCCTGCGACCAGTTCACCGGCTGTTTCACCGGCGCGAGCGCCATATATCCTTTGCGGTGCAGCACGCGGACGCCCGGACGGTTTACGCGGACCTCGAACTGCCGCCACCGGCTGTCTGAGTTATCAGGGACGTAGAAGCCGACCGAATACGAGGCGCGCATATCAGTGGCCGCCGCCCGCGCGCCGGCCGCCAGGTCGTTCGTATTCTTGAATGACCGCCCGCCGGTCACGTCGGCGACCAGGTCCATCGTTCCCCAGATGCGCAGATCGTTTTCCCGAGCCATCGGACGCAGCTGGGCGTCACCTGTCTGGCCTCGGCTCGAACCTTTCTCAGTGGTCGCCGTTCCAAGCATGCTGACCTGCAGCCCGGTCGCCTGCACGGGATACACGGTGATGCCCTGCGTCGCAAGCCGCTGCGCCAGCGCGCGCACCTGCGTGGCATAGCTGTTCACCCAGCGGTCTTGAGCACCCTGCGTCAGCATCGCGATGCCGCCGGTGATCCAGACCATGTTCTTCCGTCCGGGAATGCCGGCCAGATGATTGCCGAGCGCTTCGAGCGACGCGATCGTCTGGTTGATGCGGCGCATGTGGAGCTGTTCCTGAAAATACTCCTCCGTCCTCGCGAGGTTGCCGCGCACCCGGTTCAGCTCCGCCTCGGCGTCGGCCTGGTTCTTTGTCTCTTCATCGGTTTGATCGTTGATGTACTGATCGACGGCGTCGTTGAAGTGCTCGGCTTCCATCAGCTGGCGGCGAACCAGCTCGTCGGCGGCAATCGGCTGCACATTGAGCTCGATGTTGTACTTGGCGAGGCGGGCACGAAGCGCGTCGAGGTCGTCGGTGAAGTCGTGGAGAATTCGCAGGCTCGACCCCAGCGCATAGATAGCGACGCGCGTGTTCGGCGCGAGCGCGCGCAGGTACTGCATGACCTGCGCCTTCACCGCCACCTGATCTTCGGGCAGCGTGTTGAGCGTGTCGATGACGATCGCGGTGACGTTCCGCGCCGGTCCGGGGAAGTACTCTGACCGATTGGTAAAGATGCCTGGCGCGATGGGCTCGTGTGACGCCACCGCGGCGCCGGGGCCAAACGCACTGCCTTCAAATCTGAAAAACGCCACCGGTTGCGGCTTTCCGTTCTGCACGATGGCGATGTCGTTTTGTGTGAGATCGGTCACAGGCTGACCGTCGCGATCGGTCGCAACTATCGTAAATTCGACCAGCGTCGTGCCGGCACGAAAGATCGGCGCGGAGTCCTGGGCAGCGAGGGTCACTGCGGCTGCGGTGACAACCGCGGCGGCAGCGGCAATTTTTCCCATGTGGTAACGGTAGAGTACCGCTTACAACGGTGCAACTTTCTTGTTCCAGCACGGGACACCCGGGGTCGCTGCCAGAACGTGCAGACCCGGAACCTACCAGAATAAAGGGGGTTAACCTCGGTGTTTCGGTGGTATCGTTGTTGCCGAAACACCGGGCATGATACCGACCTTGAAACCGCCGCGCCGCACGATCCTCGTCGTCGAGGACGCGCTGACAACGCGGTGCATTCTCGAGCAATTCTTCGCGCGCGCGGGGTGCGACGTCGTCCAGGCGAGCGATCCCGAGTCCGCGATGAAGCGCTTGAAGTCGACGAGCGTCGATGCGGTCATCCTCGACCTCCGGCTGTCGGATGAACGATCTGGGCTCGAAGTACTCGAACAAATGCGGCTCGACGAGCGCTACGACGACGTGCCCGTCGTGGTACTGACCGGGGTGACCGAGGTCGATCAGGCCGAAGAAGAGATCATCCAGCGCCACCGGGCGCATCTCCTATACAAGCGTTTCGGCTACCGCGAAGTCGTTCAGCGCCTCGAGAAGATCATCACCGTTCAGGCGGCATAGCGTAGGTCTTGCTAAAACCGTTGCGGCTGTTCCTCACGGTGAACGAGCCGTCTGACCGCGCCGACACCTTGATCCAGTAAGCCGGACTGTGCTGCGGATCGTCGACCGTGTTGGCGACGAACAAGCCAGGCACCGCGTATTCAGCCCCACTCAACTGCGCGACGTGCAACTGCCAGATATCTTCGAGCCCGGCGGCCCCATGGAGCACGCGCATCGTTTCGGGCTGGCCGCCCTTGCGGATGCCGTTGTTGATGACCCCCACCCGCGGGCGAAGTGCATGAACCAGGGCCGCAGAATTCGAGCTGTGCTGCCCGTGGCGTGACACGAGCAGGAAGTCCACCGTACCCAGCCGATTGTTCGGGCACATCAGCTCGAACTCCTTGTTCCAGGGAAAATCGGCGAGGTACAGCGCGCGGAACTTGCCGAAGGTGACGTGCGATCCCACCGAGTGCTCGTCCTCGGTGTTGCCGAGCGGCCCGCCCGACACGGGATTCACGGTGTGCAGCGTGAATCCTGCGCAGTGCGGGTTCGCGCGGCCCGCGCCGGGCAGCGGGTTCGTGATCGTTTCCTTCGCTGACGTGACAAACCGCCAATCCACGCCCTTCAGCGGCAGGACATCGCCGGCTTTCACCACCGTATGCTTCGACTTCGCGATCAGGCCCGGATACACGCTCTTGAGGAACGTATCGACGGCTTCGGCCGGCTGAACGTTGCCGCCGTGATCGAGGAAGTGGCGAATCGGGATCTGGCTGGCAAGCTCAGCCATGGCGCCCATGTGATCGCCGTGCCAGTGCGACGTGACGAGCGCGCCGATCTGCGTGATGCCCGCAGCTTTAACTGCGGCCATGATGCGTTCTGCATCGCGGCCGGCGGCCGGGCCGCCATTGCCTGTGTCGATCAGCACCGCCTCGCGTGACGGGGTGACGAACAGCGTGGCGTTGCCGCCTTCGACGTCGAGGATGTAGATATCGAGAGTCGTCGATTGCGCGGCGATGGCAGCCGAGCTAACGACGACGGCAAGGAGCACGGCATATTTCATCGGTTGTGTCCTGTGAGTGATCGGGCTGACCTGAAGGTCAGCACTACGTACGGGTCGCGCGGAATGCTGTCGTCGTGCCGCCTACGCTACGCCGTATCCGAAAACGGGGTCAAGCGCGGTCGAGATTGGCGGTGAAACGTTCGAAGAACCGGGCGACATCGAGCCCGTCGACAAGCGCATGGTGCACCTCGACCGACACCGGCATCTTCATGCGCCTGCCTTCGCGCACGCATCGGCCGAATACGATGCGCGGAATCGAATCGCCTTTGCCCGGCAGCGCGTTGGTGGATGCGGTGAATCGCAGCCACGGGAGGACGGAATGAAAGACGATGTCGTCGCCCGCGAGCCGGTTCGACACCAGCCCTGACTGGCGCTCAGCCGCCGAGATGACCGCACGCGCCCGGTCCGCGAACTGGCGCAGCGTGTCGGCTGGCTCGAGCCGCACGAAGCCGAACGTCTCGTCGGGCCGCATGATGGTCGGCCCTACGGCGACGCGGTCGTGTCGCCACACGCCGCGAGGCCGCAAGCGCAGCCGGAACGCCTCGACGGCGTTCGCCGCATTCAGCATCAGGAAGAGCGAGGTCAGAAAGAACGACGGCGCGGAGCGCCGGCGCGATGCGTTCCACACCGCAGTGGCGTCGACGTCGACGGTGACACTGAAGAAAGGTTGCTCGTACTTGCGGAACCAGAGGTAGTGATCGCGCCGCTTCCATTTGCGAACATCGATCGGCCCGCCCATGAGCTATTCGGGACGTCCGGTCTCGACGAAGCGCTTCAGCCGGTTCAGTTGATCGGCCAGCACGGCGTCGACCGCGGGCGCGATGGCTGCGAGTCCGCCTGGCATGTAGCCGCCGACCGTGTAGGCCCACTCGAACTGCGTGCCGCCGGCTGCTTCGGTCAGCTTCCAGATCATGGCGCCGGCAACGCCGGTCTGTTGCAGCGGGCCGAGCCCGCCGCTGAACCGGAGCTCGCGCTGCGCG
>Ga0184625_10000912_pt1 | contig 11935 bp, 13 predicted proteins | sample PLM3_30_b1_FD_133151 | JGI IMG/M metagenome (GOLD analysis project Ga0184625, IMG submission 133151) | Groundwater sediment microbial communities from an aquifer in East River, Colorado, USA - PLM3_30_b1 | ecosystem: Environmental > Terrestrial > Soil > Riparian zone | place: USA: East River... | reverse complement strand
TTCGGTCACGGGATCCCTCCGTTTCGTCCGCTCTGCGCGGAATATGCCGGGCGCGCTCCAGCTCATGTACGACGGGCCTTCCGGTCGCCTTCCCAGCCCAATGGCCCTACGGTGTGCACGTCACTGTCTTCGCAGAGAGGTAGACCATGAGCGAGAACGAGACCGCACACACGCGGGGGGACGAGCGGATCGAGCTGATCGTCGCCGACACGAACAACGACGGTAAGGCCGACCTCTGGGTCGTGGACACCGACGGCGACGGTAAGGCCGACCTGTTCCAGTTCGACCACGATGGGGACGGTCAGGTGGATCTCACCATCGTCGACCGCACTCAGGACGGCAACCCCGACGAGATCATCAAGGGCGACGCCGGTCTCCCCCCGGCATAGACCTGGGGACGTTGATCTAGGGGTTAGTCGCGTAGTTTGATCTCTAACCACGCGACTACGCCCTAGATCGACGCGATCTTGGGCTAGGAGCCGCCTAGCGCTCGGATGGCCAGACCGATGCCCAGCACGAGGAGCGCTACCACGAGTGCCTCGGCCACCACGACGGTCGCGGCGGCCAGCGCGGGTCTTCGCCGCACAGGTGTCTCCGCGGCGGCGATGCCAAGGGCCAGCAGCTGGTGGCGGCGGCCGAGCACCTCGCGACGCCGACGCGACACCTCCGCTCCGGGATCGCGAGACAGCGCGACCGCGAGGCGCGCCTGGGCACGCTGCAGCCGGCGTACCGCCCGCGCACCGCCTCGCCCGAGCCGCACCTGGGCCTGCCGCCTCGCTCGGATCCGCTGCCGCGGGGATACCAGCGCGGTGATCTCCTCGGGTGTGGCGACCCGGGGATCGGCCAGCCCGGCGAGCATCGCGGCGTAGTAGCCGGATTCCCGACGCTCGGCCGCCACGATCAGCGTGACGCCCACGATCAGGACCGGGATTCCCTTGATGAGCAACGCGGCCATCAGGCCCGCCGCGCTGTGGCCGAAGCCACCCTCCAGCAGCGGTGAGTTCCACAGAAAATGAAAACCCCAGGCGGCGCAGAACAGGGCCAATGCCACGGCGAGGCGAGTGCCCAGGCTGCGATCGCGTCGCACGAGCGCATAGGCCACGCCGGCACCGCCGAGGGCAGTGAACAGGGTGTGGCTCCAGAGCCCGCCCAGGAATCCGCGTAGCAGGAAGGTCACGACCACCGGACCCACCTGATCAGTGCCCCCGTCCAGCGCCACGGCGTTCACCGCGAAGACGACGTTCTCCACCACCTGGAAGCCCAGTCCGATGAGGGCGCCGTAGACAAACCCGTCGACCACACCGTTGACGTGTGCGCGGGCCACCAACGCGATCGCCACGACTCCCAGCACCTTCAGGATCTCCTCGACGCCGGCGCCGGCGACCGCCGGACCCCACCGCGTCGCGAACCCGGGAGAGGCGAGCTTGGCCAGGATGTTCTGCAGCGCCGCACCGCCGGAAATCGCCGCGGACGTCGCTACCAACCCGCCCCACGCGAACGCCGTGGCCTGCAATGGCAGCGGTTCGCGCTCGAGATAGTCGATCATGCGTAGCAACAGCACGAACGGGATGGCATACAGCGCAAAGAGCACCACGGATACCGCAGTCCCCACGGGGTAGGACTCGAAGGACCGCCCGAGGATCTCGCCGACCCGCCAAACGCCGACCGCGAACAGCACCAGCAGCATCCAGAACGCCGGCGTCTTGAGGTACGAACGACGGGCGCGGGCACCCGCCTGCTTGGGCGGGTAGCCCAGGGGCATCGACGGGGAGCCGAGACGACGCAAGGCCGGCCCTTGCGGGGCCGGCCCGGCGGGCACGCGATCAGCCCAGGTCATGGGCCGCCGCCGAAGGTGACGGTGCGCAGGCTCTGAGCCAACCTCGGCAGGAGCCCACGCAACTGGTGCTCCGGGCCGCTGGCCGTGATCTCCACGGAGACGTCATCCGCCACGAAGACCGCGTACTCGCCGACCCGGCCGGGCGAGGTGTAGGTACCACGGCGCCCCTCCACGCCTTGGTTGGTGCGCGTCGTGCGGTCCGGGGTCACATGGAAGCCGGAGGTCTTAGTGATCTTGCCGCGAAGCCGCGCGGCGGCATCGTCGAGCGTGCCGTGGTAGGGCCCGACCACGAGGACCACCCGAACTCCATCGACAGCGAAAAGCGCCGTGCCCCGGTCGTCGTCGGGCCGCGTGCCCGCGACATCCAGCGCCGCCCCGGCCGGCGGCACCACGGTCACCGTGCCGCCGACCCGGTAGGGAACGCCGGCCGCTACCGGCCGGCCAGCCGGTAGCGAACGATCGAGGAGGGGAAGGCCGAAAGCGATGAGTGCTACGACCCCCAGGACGGCCAGGCTGGCCAACGCGTTGCGCACCAACCTGGCCCGGGCGGGGCCCATATGTCGACGTTACCGGCCGACTCCTCCCCGCCGACCCACCTTCCCCCTTTTCCCGTCGATCATGACCTGGAGGTCATGATCGACGTGTTTCTGCGACGGTCACATCATGATCGACGGCGAAGCTGGCGGACGCTCGTGTCGGCGGGCGGGTGCCTGGCCACCACGCGGCGCGCCCTAACAGGGCCGTCGTGGCCGGCATGAGCAACAGCGAGACCACGAAAGCGACGATCAGGATGCCGAGCGTCACCGCGAACCCGATTTCGACGAAGAAGGGCACGCCACTGACGAGCAGCGCGCCGAAGGTGCCGGCGAGAATGACGGCCGCGGCTGCCACCGAGGGCCCTGCGTGCGCGATGGCCAGCCCGGCTGCCTCGCGGGGGCCGCGCCCGTCCCGTACCTCCTCCCGGATCCGCGCGGTCATGAGGATGTTGTAATCGGTGCCAATGGCCGTGACGAATAGATACAGGATGATGGGGATGGTAAAGGCGAGGCCAGCATGGCCGAGCGCCCACTCGAACAGCAGGGTCGACCCGCCCAACGTGGCCGCGAATCCGGCCACCACCATCGCCACGAGGTAAACCGGAGCGAGCAGCGCCCGCAGCAGCCCGGCGAGGATCAGCACGAACAGCACCCCGGCCACTGGGAAGATCACCGCGAGGTCCCGGTTCGTCGTGTCCCGCACGTCGGCGAGGGCCATGGTCTGGCCGCCGAGGAGCACGATCGCGTCGGCGGGCGCTGCCGCGCGGGCCACATCGCGCAGCGGTCCCGAGGCGAGGTCGAGGGCCGCCGCGGCGTAGGGCTCGTCGGCGAGCACGAGCGGGACTTGCACGGTTCGGCCGTCAAGTGCCACGCGCGGCGCCAACGGCGATGCGACACCCTGAACCCCGGCGACTCGCTGCACGAACGCGCCGATCTCGGCCTCGGTCAGCGGCCGGCTCGTGGCGATGTAAATGTCCGTGGGCTGCAAAGCGCCAGCCGGGAAGCCCAGCTTGAGATCCGCAAACGCCCTGGTCGCCTCCGTCTTCGCCGGCAGTTGTCCGATCGGGTCATAGTCCGGGCTGAAGGCGAACGCGCCCGTGGCGAGGCCGCCAAGGAGCGCGACGCTGGCGACAACCACGGCTGCTGGACGGCGCGCCACCAACCGCCCCACCGTGGCGAAGGGGCTGCGTCCGGAAGGGCCCTGGGCGGACTTCGACGGCCAGAAGACCCGCCAGCCCAGCAGCGCCAACACCGCCGGTACCAGGGTGAGCGCCGCCAACAGCATGACCAGTACGCCAATTGCCAGCGCCGGCCCCAGCGTCGTGAAGAATCCGAGCGCGGCCAGGACCAGGGCGCCGAATGCGGCGATCACCGCGAACGCGGCCGAGAAGATCGCCTCGCCGACCCGTTCGATGGCCGCGACGATCGCGTCGCGCGGCGCGTCGCCGGCACGCAGCCGCTCCCGGTAGCGGAAGAGAACGAACAGGATGTAGTCGGTGCCGATGCCGAAGAGCACCACTGTGAGCATGGTCGGCAGCTCCTGGCCGACCTGAAAGTCGAACGTCTTGGCGGCCATCGCGGCCAGCGATGTCGACACGCCCAACACGAGGCCGACGGTGAGCAGCGGGACCAATGCCGCGATCGGACTGCGAAATATGAGTAGCAGCAACACCACGATCAGCATGATGGTTGCGATCGTCACGATGAGCTCGGCGTCGGCGAACGCCTGCTTGTTGTCAACGACGATGGCAGCCTCACCGGTCATGCCCGCGGTCAGCCCGCTGCCCGTCAGCGCGGTGGCGGTGTCGCGTCTCAGCGTGCCGACGGCGTCTCGAACGCTCTCGTCCGCCGCGGCGGCGGTGAACCCCACGCCCACCAGACCGATCGCGCCGTTGGCGGAGATGGACCGTTGCGGGTCGAACTGAATCCCGCGAACCGTGGCCGAGCCACCGGCGAGTCGCTGGACTAGCCGGCTGATCGTTTCGACGTCGGCGGGCGTGACGGCCGCACCGTCCACGCGCTTGACCACGATCACAGCCGTTGCGCCGTGCGCGTCCGGGAAGGCTCGACGGGCCAGCTCGGCGGCGCGTACCGACTCGGCCGTGTCCGGCAGGAATGCCGCCTGGTCCGAGTTGGTGACATGGCTGATCCTCGGAGCGAAGATGATGATGGTTGCGGCGGCGACTACCCACCCCACGATCACGAACCACGGCCGCGCGGTCACCGCACGCGCAATCCTCGCGAACATATGGTCTCTCCCACAGTAATCCCACGGTGATGTGACGCTAGGTGACTTATGGCGCGACATGTCTTATGGCGTGATCTGCCTTCTGGCATAGCATGCCACATGTCGCGGCAGGCTGCCGCGGGGATGCGCCAGCCGCTTCATCGACGCGATCTATGTCACGATGACCCTCGTGGTGACCATCGATCAGGCGCCAACGCGACGGGAACGCAAGAAGCTCGAGACGCGGAAGGCGCTCGAGCGCGCCGCCCTGCGCCTCTTCGCCGAGCGGGGCTACGAGCAGACCACGGTCGAGGACATCGCCGAGGCCGCTGACGTCGCCGTACGGACCTTCTTCCGCTACTTCTCGTCCAAGCAGGACGTGCTGTTCGGGGACGTCGTCACCGATCGGGTGACCCGGCTTCGCACCGAGCTCGCCGCGCGGCCTCGCACGGAGCCGCCGATCGCGTCGATCACCACGGTCATGGCCCTCCTCGACGTCGCGGGCGCGGAGGAGGAGGAGCAGATCCTGGCCCGCATGGATCTCATGCGGCACCAGCCATCGCTGATCACCCAGTATCTCGATCTGATCAACGCGATGCGGTTGGCAGTAGTGGAGTTCGTCGCTGACCGTACGGGACTTGACCCCCGCCATGACATGTATCCGCACCTCGTCGGGGGAGCCTGTGCGGCGTCGTGGGATACCTCGCTCACTCTGTGGGCGGAGTCTGGCGGCCGGCTGTCGATGCGCGACCTGCGCGACGAGGCCTTTGCGGCACTCAGTGCGGGCCTGCCCGACCCGCCCACCCAGCGCCGTCCCCAACCTTGACCGACCCAAAGTCTACAGTGGATTCACCTGAGCCGTAGCGTGGCGACGAAGAAGGGTGCGTCCGCGTCGTCGATCTCCTCGAGCCGCCATTCGGTGCCCGCGACAAGCGACGCCAACTCATCCGGAGTACACAAGAGATAGTCGAACCACCGCGTGGCAAGGTCCCGGTAGCGAACTCGAACCCGCAGCTGACCACCCATCCGCCCGGCCGCTCGGTTGCGGGCGTGATAGGTCCGGTGCAGATCGTCCTGCGTCGCGTACGGGTCGGTGCCCTGCGCAACGATCTTCGCGCCCGGGCTCGCCATAGCCGCCAGCGCGTCGAGGAAGACCGGCGCACGCTCGCGCGACTCGAACAGGCCCAGGTTGTTGCCGAGCAGTGCGAATCGGTCGTAACCCTGACCCGCGGCCCCCGCATGGCTGTCCACGGTCGCGCACACCGTTGTCCGTACTCCCCTGGCGGCGGCGACCTCGATGGTACCCGGCGAAACATCGAGCCCGACCACTGGAAGTCCACGCTCCTGCAGCGCCAGCGCGAGCCGGCCGGCTCCAGTACCGATGTCCAGCGTGCGACCGTCCAGACGGTCGAGCGCCCGCAGGTCGAACGGCGGCCACCTGTCCGGCGCATTGAGGTACCGGGCGGCCGGGGCACCGTTGATCAGCCCGTCGTCGCGCTCGACAATCTCGATGACCGGACGGGGGATTGTCCCGCCGATGGTTGGCCTCGGTCCGATGCCGGTCTCCTCGGCGAGCGCGGCCCGCATCAGCTCACCGAAGGCATCCCCGGGGCGTGGTTCCATCCGATCACGTTAGCGGGCTGGCCGCGGTGCGGCGCGCCATTCCCGCCGCCGCGCTAGGGTTGGGTCGTGGCATCCACACTGGACACTCTGGGCGCGTCGTCGTACTTGCTCATAACCACGTTCCGCAAGGACGGCCGAGCGGTGCCGACTCCCGTGTGGGTCGCCCGCGACGAGGACGCCCTCGTCGTCTGGAGCGTCACCGACGCGGGCAAGGTCAAGCGGATCCGGCGTACGGCCAAGGTGCTCGTCGGGCCGTGTGACGTTCGCGGGAAGCCAACCGGCGACCAGGTGCCCGGCCGGGCCATGATCCTTGACAGCGCGGGGACAGAGCGGGTACGGAATCTGCTACGAAACAAGTACGGACTGATCGGCCGGGTCACGATGCGGGGGAGCTTGCTGCGCCGTGGGCGAGACGGCACCATCGGCATCCGCATCACCCTGGTTGGGTAGCGGTCAGACGGCGCGGTCAGACCGCGCCGGTCGGATGGCGCGGTCAGACTGCGCGGCGACCCTCGAAGGCGCGGCCGAGCGTGATCTCGTCGGCGTACTCGAGGTCGCCACCCACCGGTAGGCCGCTTGCCAACCTGGTGACGGCAATCCCCATCGGCTTGACCATGAGCGCGAGATAAGTAGCCGTCGCCTCGCCCTCGGTGTTGGGGTCGGTGGCGAGGATGAGCTCCTTGATCTCACCCGAGGCGAGCCGAGCCAGCAGCTCGCGGATGCGCAGGTTGTCCGGGCCGACACCCTCGAGCGGGTTGATCGCCCCGCCCAGCACGTGGTAGCGCCCGCGGAATTCGCCGGTCCGCTCGATCGCGACGACGTCCTTGGGCTCCTCCACGACGCAGATGCTCTCGTCGCTGCGCCGGGGGTCGCGACAGATCCGGCATTGCTCGGATTCGGCCACGTTGAAGCAGGTCGCGCAGAATCGCACCAGCTCCTTGACCCGCTGGAGCGCGGTTGCGAGCCTCGCCACATCGGCATCGTCAGCCTGTAGGAGGTGGAAGGCGAGCCGCTGCGCGCTCTTCGGCCCGACGCCGGGCAGCCGTCCTAGTTCGTCGATGAGGTCCTGAATAGCGCCCTCGTACATGGCGCGGTCAGAGGCCAGGCAGGCCGAGGCCGCCGCCAAGGCCTCCCATGCCGGAGCTCAGCGGACCCATCTTCTCCTCGGTCAGCTCACGTGCGGCCTCGGTCGCGTTGTGAACGGCGGCGAGCACAAGGTCCTCCAGCGTTTCGATGTCGTCGGGATCCACCGCCCTTGGGTCGATCTTCACCGACCGAAACTCGCCGGACGCGGTCATGGTGACGGTGACCAGGCCGCCGCCCGAGGTTCCGGTCACTTCGGCCTCGGCCAGCTCCGCCTGCGCAGCCGCCAGCTGCTCCTGCATCTTCTGGGCCTGCTTCATAAGCTGCTGCAGGTTGGGCTGCCCCCCTGGCCGCACGGCGCGCTCCTTCGCTCAGGGCTCAGTCGGTCGACACGAGCCTAGCCGTCGACGGACAACGGTCATTGGCGCGGGTTGGGGGCTTCTATCCGCTCCGCGCCGATGATCTCCTGCACGGTTCGGATGGCCTGCTCCTCGCTGCTCACTCGCACCGTAGTCGCGTCGTCGAGCGGCCCGTCGCCGGGATCGAAACCCTCCTCCGGGAGCGGAGTCGCATCCGCCCGGACCGCGCGATCTCTGCTGCCGCGACCGCTATCGGCGCGGCCAATGGGTTTCCTTGCCGCGGAACGTTTCGCCGATCCCGCGGGCTGCTCCGGGGCCTGGCCCGGCCCGTGCACCGTGCCGCGACCCAGGACCGCCGGCGTCGGCCAGTCCCGGTCGCCGGAGGTCGCCTCGCCTTCCGCCCGCTCGGGCGAGGTCGGCGGCGGAGCCGTGGTTGGCGCGGGCGAGTGGCTGTTCGGCGCCGGCGGTCGGGGCGCGGTGTCTACCCGGAGCGTGTCGGGGAGGGCGGGTTGGTCACCGCCCAGCTCGGCCCGGACCTGCCACGGTCCGCCCAACACCTCGTACAACGCCTCAGCCAGGGGCTCCGCGTTGCTCTGGACGAACTTCGCGTGGAACGCCGATTTAAAGAGCAACACCACCGTATTTCCGTCAAGATCACGCACAATGCCGTCGCGTGCGATGGCCGCGAGCTTCCGGCTCTTGCGGCCGGCAATGGTCAGCACCTCGTCCCAGACCCGCCGGACCGCCGCCGCATCGAGCGCACCCGCCTTGTCCGGCCGCAGGGGCGGCGCCGCGAGCTCGGGCGCGGCCGCCGGCGCGGGCGCGGTCTCCGCAACGGAGGCATGAACGGGCTCTGCGACCAACGCAGTTACGGGCTCCGCGCCAGACGTCGTCTCCGGTGCTGACTTCGTGTCTGGCCTGGGGTCCGCTCGCCCGGGGTCCGCCGGCCGGGGCTCCACCGGCCGCGCTGGGCTGGGCAGCTCGGAAGGCGGCTGCGCCCGGGGTACGGAACTGGCGGCAAGCCCAACCTCGGCTTCCAGCGATCCGGCGTCGGTCGGCCCCGACGCCGCGCCGAGGCGGCGTTCCATTCGCTCCAGGCGTTGCAGCAACGCGCCGTGTGAGTCGTCCGCCCCGGGTAGCAGCATCCTCGCGACAATGAGCTCCAGCAGCAGCCGGGGAGCCGTCGTCCCCCGCATCTCTGTCAGTCCATTGTGGGCGATATCGGCGAGCCGGGACACGGTGGCCTGGCCCATCCGAGCGGCCTGCGCGGCCATCCGCTCGAGCTGATCGTCCGGGGCATCGATGATGCCGCTCGCAATGGCGTCGGGCACGCGCTGCAGGATGATCAGGTCCCGGAGCCGCTCCAGCAGGTCGGCCGCGAACCGCCGTGCATCGTGGCCCGCGTCGGCCACCCGGTCGACGGTGGCGAACGCGGCGGCGCCATCGCCGGCCGCCAGCGCGTCGGTCATCTCATCGATCAGGGCGACGTCGGTCACACCGAGTAGAGCCACGGCGCGCGCGTACGTCACGCCATAGACGCCGGCGCCCGCGATGAGCTGATCGAGTACCGACAGCGAGTCGCGGACCGAGCCGCCGCCGGCCCGAACGACCAGGGGCAACACGGCCGGCTCGACGCTGACACCCTCCTCCCGGCACAGCTTCTCCAGATACGGGCGAAGCACGCTCGGCGGGATCAACCGGAACGGATAGTGGTGCGTACGCGACTTGATGGTGGCGAGCACCTTCTCGGGTTCCGTGGTGGCGAAGATGAATTTTACGTACTCCGGCGGCTCCTCGACCAGTTTGAGCAGCGCGTTGAAGCCTTGGGGCGAGACCATATGCGCCTCGTCGATGATGTACACCTTGAACCGGCTCGCCACTGGCGCGAAGACTGCGCGCTCGCGCAGTTCGCGGGCGTCGTCGACGCCGCCGTGGCTGGCCGCGTCGATCTCGATCACATCCAGGGACCCGGGGCCATCGAGGGCGAGGGCCACGCACGAGTCGCACTCTCCGCACGGCTCCGGGGTCGGACCCTTGATGCAGTTGAGGCAGCGGGCGAGGATCCGGGCCGACGACGTCTTGCCGCAGCCGCGCGGGCCAGAGAACAGGTACGCATGGTGCAGCCGGCCCGACCGCAGCGCCTGCATCAGCGGCTCGGTGACATGCTCCTGTCCGATCACCTCGGTAAACGTGCGCGGCCGGTACTTGCGATAGAGCGCGAGCGCCACAACGTCACCTCCGCTCGATCATCTTCGCCGCAACGTCTGAGCCCGCGGCCACCGTACCGCCCACCGCCGACATCGTCACCCGGCCGCGGGTAGGCCCAACGCCGTACTCTCTGTTTCGTGACGTCCCATCGACTGCTGCACCTCGACGCGGACCAGTCCACAGTGAACCCCAGCGATCCTGGGCTGCCGGGTGGTCGAGGTTGCCGTCCGCAGCTGGAGGGTGGTGCGGCAAACATGGAGGCCCCCCGTGCACCCGCCAGAGCTCGCTTATCCTTGCTGCCTTCCGGCCCTGGGGAGGTTCACGAGTTGGACGCCGCACGAGGGGCTCGGCCGAGTCTACCCGAGTGCCGTCTAGACCCCGCCTTCGGTATTGTTTCCGGCGGAGGATTCGCCTAGAGGCCTAGGGCGCACGCTTGGAAAGCGTGTTGGGATAACACCCTCACGAGTTCGAATCTCGTATCCTCCGCTCTCTTGACGAAACGCCCACGGGCCAACGAGTGATTGGCCCCGACGATGTGGCCTAAGCAAACCTCGCCGAGATCATTTCATCGGCGTATGCTTGAGCGCATGCAGACCAGTATGCGGGTGTCGACTGAGGTGCGGGACGCGCTCGCGCGGATCGCGGCCGAGGAGTTTGGCGGTGTCAGCCTGGACGAGGCTCTGCGGATCGTGCTCTTCCAGTACGAGACCGCGGCTGCGGTCGCCAGGCTGGAGGCCGATCCAGACGCGCTCGCCGACTACCAGCGCGAGGCCCGCGAGTGGGCGGAACTGGACGTGCAGGTGCGGGAGTGAGCCCGCGCACGACGATCGCGCCGTGGCAGGTTTGGTGGTGCGAGTTTGATCTGCAGGTCGGCACCGAGCAGGCCGGGCGTCGGCCGGCGATCGTGGTTGGAACGCCGCTGGCATGCTCATTGCCGAACCGACTCGCAGTGGTGGTGCCGTGCACCGGCACCAATCGCAATGCGCCGTGGCAGCCCCCGATCATGCTTGCCGGCCGGACCGGCTATGCGATGTGTGACCAGATCAAGGCCATCTCGACGGACCGCCTCGTGTCGCGGCATCGCGCCAGCACCGTTACACAGGCCGAACGCGACGCGATCCGGTTCGCGCTCCGCCAAATCATCAACCTGGCCTGAGCGGGCATGGACTCCCAGCGGGCTCGGGTCTTTGTGTTCCGAGTCACTGTTTGCGGGCGATCCACGCTGTGAGGGTGTCGTTTCCGTAATCGCAGAGTGGCTGTCCGTAATCGAATGAGGCACCATCGCTGAATGACTGGATGGCTGTGGATCAAAGTCGGCACGATGGCCGGAGCCTTGGCGCTCCTCTCCGTCGCAAGCAGCACGGGCGTGACCGAGTCGCGCCGCGATCAAGCAAGGGTGTCTGCGCCCCCGCGCGCGGCCGATCCCAACGTGATCGACTTCTCTGGCCTTCGCGACATTCGGTTCGGCGCGTCGATGAGCGGACTTGAGAGTACGGGCGTGGTCTCCATCGCGAAGCCGGCCTGCGGCCCGACCTTCACCGACATTAAGGCCGCGACCCCGGTCTTCGAGGGCGATCAGCTCGTCCTGATCTGGGCGCACGCACCGCTGCGCACGCCCGAGGGCGTGATGGTCGGCACCTCCGTGGACGACGCGAAGCGGGCCTATCCATCGGCGATCGCGCTAACGCCGCCCGCCGGCTCGTACACCTTCCCGGCCCTGCTCGTACCCGGCGCCGGCGACCGGGCGTATCTGCTGCTGCACGATCAAGGCGTGGTGGAGAAGCTCATCGTCGGGTACGAACGGCACGTGCGGCTGCTCTTCGAGACGGGCTTCGGCGCCTGCTGAGAAGCGGCGGATGCTCGCCCTGCCAACCTTGCCTGCACCGGGCATGATCGGGAGATGGCCGTCTCGTCGTCGTTAAGGCTCGCCGTCCTGAGCCTGGTCGCGATCGTCACCGCCAGCGGCTGTACGGGAGACCTTGGCACGCCGGCCCCCGGACCCACGAGTGCCCCGGCCACGGCCATCCGGCGGGCCGATCCAGACGTGATCGACTTCGTGGGG
>Ga0184625_10000911_pt1 | contig 11936 bp, 8 predicted proteins | sample PLM3_30_b1_FD_133151 | JGI IMG/M metagenome (GOLD analysis project Ga0184625, IMG submission 133151) | Groundwater sediment microbial communities from an aquifer in East River, Colorado, USA - PLM3_30_b1 | ecosystem: Environmental > Terrestrial > Soil > Riparian zone | place: USA: East River... | reverse complement strand
GGACCGCGGTGAGCAGCTCCGTGAGCGACTCGAGCACGGCCGTCCGCCGATCCGCCGGAATCCTGTCGAGCACTTGTTGCGCGAAGTCCCGCTCACGCTCCGCAACGCCGGTCGCCGCGCGGCGGCCGGCAGCGGTGAGGCGTACGCGCGCCGCGCGCGCGTCGCGCGAGTCCGACTGCCGGGCCACGAGGCCCCCCTCGATCAGCCGCTCGAGGTTGCGCGTCAACGTGGAGGGCGCAATGCCGAGGCGCTGGCCCAGCTCCTTGAGCCGCATCGGCCCATGCCCGCAGAGCGCCTCGAGCGCCGCGGCCTGCGCGACCGTCACGCCGCAGCAGCTCACGTCGGCGCGCTCGGAGATCCCGAAGCGACGCACCAGGCCGCTGATCGCGGCGCGTAGCCGTGCCGGCGCGGCGTCCGGCTCCGGTCGCACCCGCAGCTCGATCGGCATATTTGTATAATACAACTATTCTCTCCAGCGTCAAGCATGGCTCCAAGAATGCTTGGACAAGAGAGCCCCTGGGGGTCAGGTCTTGAATTGAGGCATTGCACCCTGACAATGCGCTATTTCAAGACCTGACCTCGTCCCTAGAAGCGGACCCCGACTCCCAGCCTCACGGTGCGCGGCTCCATCGGGTGGAGGTGGATGTCGGGCCGGCCCGGGGCTGGCTCGCCCGGCAGCCGGGACGCATAGAAGTAGTCGATGTCGGAGACGGCCGAATCGAACAGGTTGAAGACGTCGAGCTTCACGCTCAGGCGTCTAAAGCCGTAGCCGACCTGGGCCGTGAAGACGTGGGCGGGCTTCGAACGCACGCTGTCGTCTTCGACGAGCGCGCGCGGGCCGAAGTATCGCCAGCGCAGGTTCCCGAGCCACCCCCGGCGCCCGGTGAGCGCGATGCCGGCGCTCGCGACGCCCTCGATCCCCGAGGGGATGCGGTCGCCCTTCGGGCCGTCGTCGGTGAAGCGGGCACGCGACCAGGCGAAGCTCGCGTCGAGCGCGAGCCAGGGCCGCGGCACGTAGTCGACCGCGCACTCGAAGCCGAGCCGCCGGCTCGGGCGGCTCGCCTCGGTGGTCCCGGCGTCGCCCACGTAGAGCTGCTCCGAGTCGAGGTCCAGGCCCCAGAGCGCGAGCGTCGCATGCGCCTTCGGAATCGCGAGCGTGCGCACACCCAGCTCGGCCCCCTTTGCCCGCACGAGCGGGTCGACGGCGGCCGCCGCCGCGCCGGTCGTCGGATCGACGCGGATCGTCGTCCCACGCGCGTCGTTGCTGTGGAAGCCGAAGCCGGCGTTCGCGTAGACCTCCGTGCCGCCCCAGGGGCCGAACGCGAGGCCGAGCTTCGGGCTCAGCAGGCCGGCCCGCCGCGAGCCGGAGTTGACCGGCACGTCCGAGGCGACGTCGAAGAAGTAGTAGTCGCCGCGCAGCCCGAGCGTGGAGCGAAGGTGTGACGTCCAGGCGTACGTGCTTTCGGCGAAGGCGAAGAAGCTCGCCTCGCCGACGCTGTCCGCGCGCGTGGTCGACAGCCGCGCGCGCTCGCGCGTCGCGTAGAGGCCCACGCTGCCGATGTCGTCGTAGCGGGCGCCCGTGCCGATCCGCGTGTCGGCCGTCCGGCCGCCCCAGCGCGACGACCACTGGTGCGAGGCGTCGAGACCGAGCACGTAGCGCCGGTCCGCCTGCTCGAACTGGTCGCCGTTCTCCGGGTCGTCGAGCCGGTACGTGAAGTTGGACCAGAGATTGAGCTCGTTGCGCAACGCGAACGCCGAGACGCGCGTCAGCCGGTCGCCGCGAGCGGCCTGCCATTCGGCGGACAGGCTGGCGCGGCGCGCGCGCCCGCCGTCGCTCGGGTCGATCGCGCCGAAGCGCGGGACGCTGCCGTCGGCGACCGCCCGCTCCGGGACCTGGTCCGTCGCGTTCCAGTCGGCGTCGTAATAGAGGCCCGTGACAGCGAAGCCGCTCGTGGCGTTGCCGCGGCTCCAGCGCAACGCCGCGTTCAGCTTGCGGTAGTCGTCGGGATTCACCCAGGGCCCGTCCTTGTGCACGAGCTCGAGCGCGCCGAGCAGGGGGCCGCCGCCGAGCCGGGGGGACACCGCTACGAGCGCGCGCTCGTAGCCGCCTTCGCCGGCCTCGAGCTTCAGCAGCGGCTCGTCCAGCATCCCGAGATAGCTCACGCGTACGGCGCCCGCGGTCGAGAAGTCGCCGGCGTCGGCGTGGTACGTGCCCTTCTGGAACTGGATTCCGGGGACGAACTCGGGGATCAGGAAGTTTGCGTCCGCGTAGCCCTGGCCGTAGGCGTGGGTCGGCAGGTTCACCGGGACGCCCGCGACCTGCAGCGACAGGTCGGTGCCGTGGTCGATGTTGAAGCCGCGCACGTAGTACTGGTTGCCCTTGCCCTCGCCGCTGTGCTGCGAGACCACGAGCCCGGGCACGCGCTCGAAGACGTCGGCCGGCCGCAGCAGCGAGCGCTCCTCGAGCTGCGACGCCGCCACCACGCCGACGCTCGCCGCGCTCGCGACGCCGACGAGGTCGAAGGCGGAGCCCACCTCCGCGAGGTTGCGGAAGGTCGCGCGTGCCTGGACCACGACGCTCGACGCGAGCGCGAGCTGCAGCGTGACGTCGCGCGCCAAGGGTCCGCTCTCGTCGATCGTCACGCGTGTCACGTGGAGGGCGTAACCGCCCAGCCGGAACGAGACCTGGTGCGTGCCCGCCGGGAGCGAGAGCGCGTAGCGGCCGTCCGCGTCCGATTCGGTCGCGAGCGACGGCGAGGACGTGGCCGCGGCCGTCGGCTCGGCGACGACGCTCACGGCGCGGAGCGGCTGGGCGGTCGCGTCGGTGATCACGCCGGCGAGGACGCCCGCGTTCGCCCGGACGCCTGTGGCGAGCAGCAAGAACACGAGCAGCGGACCGGCGCGTCTCATGCCGGAGCTACGTCTCGAAGCGCCGGATCGGATGTGGGAACGCCGCGAGCCGTCAGGACACCGCGCCCGCCAGCACCATCGGGCCGGTGGGCGCGGGCACACCGGCCTCGGGCTCGAGGGTCACGGCGAACGTCTTGACGCCGGCGAAGTCGAGCCCCGCCGGCAGGCGGAAGACCGCGCGGCCCTGCGGGTCCACCTGGAAGACGCCGGCCGGCACCGGCGCCGCCTTGGCGATGATCCAGAGCTCGTAGGCCTTCCCCGCCGGCGCAGGCGCGAGACCCGAGGCGAGCAGCACGGCCTCGTGCCGCTCGGCGTGCCACACGACGCGCGCGTTCGCCTCGGGCGCTGGCGCGAGACCGGCGAGGCTCACGACGCGGCTCTGCGGGCGGATCACGAGCTCGCGGAACGCGACCTCGATCGCGAGCGCCTCGCGCAGCGACGCGGCCTCGGCCTGCGCCCTCTGCGCGACCTGGCGCGCCTCCTGAGCCGCCGCGTGCTCGAACGCCGCCTCGCGGCGGGCGGAGTTGCGCTGGGCGAACACGAGCGCGAGACCGGCGAGCGCAGCCACGAGCGCGGCGGCGAGCGCCGGCGAGAGCCACGAGCGCGGCGCCACAACCGGCCGCGTCTCGCGCAGCAGCCGCTCGCGAAGTGCTTTGGGCGGCGGCACGGGAGCCGTCGCGGTCCCGATCCGGCCCACGAGCTCGCGGTACGCCGCGACCTCGCGCTGGATCTCGGGATCTTTCGCGGCGAGCGCCTCGAAGGCGGCGCGGTCCTCGCCGTCCAGCGCGCCGAGCGCCGCGAGCACGACGAGATCGAGCTTGCGTTCGTCGATCATGTCGCTGGCCCCAGCACGCCACGCAGGCGGATCATGGCGGTGCGAATGCGCGTCTTCACGGTCCCGAGCGGCTCCTCGAGCCGCTTCGCGATCTCGGACTGCGTCAGGCCTTCATAGTAGGCGAGCTCGAGCGCCCGCTTCTGCTCCGGCGGGAGGCCGTCGAGCGCGCGGCGCACCGCGAGCGCCTCCTCGTTGCGCGGCGCCGGGCTCGCGCCGGGCGTCTCCTGCTCCGGCTCCTCGCGGCGCGAGGTGCGCTTGCGCAGCCGGTCGAGCGCGCGCGTGCGCGCCATCGTGCACAGCCACGCCTCCGGCGTGCCCCGCGACGGGTCGAAGCGCGCGGCCTGCCGCCAGACCTGCACGAACACCTCCTGCACGGTGTCCTCCGCCTCCGCCGGATCGCGCAGGATCCGGATCGCGAGACCGTTCACGAGCCCGGCGTAGAGGTCGTAGAACTCGCCGAGCGCCTTGTGGTCGCCGCGCGTGAGGCGGCGGATCAGCGACGCGGCCGCTGCGGAGGCCATCGGCGTTCCGGCGCTCGAGAGCGCAGCCGGCATGCTACCGGGCCGGGATCTCGAAGGTCAGCGAAGCCCAGAGGCTCTCCCAGTCGGCGCCCGAGCCGGCCGGGGCCTCCACCATGTGGACGGCCTTCACGAGCCAGGTTCGCCCCGCGCCGAGCTCGAGCACGACGCGGCCGGACGAGTCGGTACGAGCCTCGAGCTTCTGCTCGGGCGCATCCTTCGGCAGCGCCACCACGAGCGCACCTTCGAGCGGTCGATCCCGGAAGAGGAGCCGCACGGCCGTGGGGCCGCCGCCTCCCCGGTACGGGCTCGCCTCCGGAACGAGCTCGAGCGGAAGGCCGAGCGTGCGGTCGGGCTGCCCCTTCTCGGCCGGGCCGCTCGCGACGAGCGCCTTGGCGCAGCGCGAGTAGATCTCGTGGCCGGGCAGCGCGCTCTGGCCCCGCTCGGCGCGGAGCGCGATCACGCGCTCGAGACCTTCCTCCCGCAGGTACGCCTCGAACTTCGGCGCTTCGAGCGTGATCGAGGACGGGTGGCTGTAGTACGCGATCACGAACAGGCCCTGCCCGGGGATCTCGGCGCTTCCCGCCGGGTCCTGGCCCGCGTCGCCGGCGAGCGCCTGCTCGCCCGCCGGTCCGACGAGCACGAAGCGGCGGATCTTGGCGGGATTGCGCGCCACGGGATCGCCGCGGTAGCCCTCTCCGACGCGCAAGGCGACGTCGAGGTGCGCGCCCGTCGCGACGCGATACGCGGAGGGCTCGATCCAGAAGTCGTGGGCGGAGACGGCGGCTCCGGCGAGCGACGCGAGCGTGAAGAAGATGGTGTGACGGCTCGGCATGGGATTCCTCGAGTTTAGTGGCCGGGCAGGGCCTCGCAAAAGGGAAAACGGGCGGCGGGGGCTTCCAGCCCCCGCCGCACGCGAAAGAGCGCTACGGCGTGCCGTTCGGCGAGCCGGGGAGCGGCGTCCGGAGGTACGGGAAGCTGCTCGCGAAATGACTCGCGTCCACGAGCGCGCCGTCCGTGAAGGGAAGCTGGCCCGAGGGAGCGTTCGCGGCCGGGAGCAGCTTGCCCATCGCCACGCGCAGCTCGATGTCGACGACGTCGTCCCCCGGACGCCGGCCGTTCGGGAAGCCGGCGACGTCTCCGCCGATCACGCCCAGGTTGCTCTGCGCGGCGGCCGGCTTGGGCGCGGTGCTGGTGTTGAGCCGGAGCATCTCCGCCACCGAGCCGTTCGCGTTCACGCCCGGAACGCCGGTCAGGAAGGCCGCCACGAGGTCGGCGCGCGGGAAGAGCGTGGGCGCCTTCACGCCGGCGCCGCCGAACAGGATCTCCAGGATGGCGGGCAGCGTCGGGTTGGTGACGTAGCTCGCGAACTGCGCGTCGAACTTCGGCTCGCTCGCGTTGAAGCGGTCCTTGTCCTTGAGGCCGATAACGACCTCGTTCACGAGCGGGGCGCCGAGCCGCGACACCTGGACCCACTCGTCCAGGCCGTTGCTGCCATCGCGTGGCAGGCTGGCCGTGGTCCAGGCGCCGATCACGGGCGTGCGCTTGCTGGCGAGGCACGCGATCGGCACCTCGAGGATCAGCGACGTCACGTTCTTGTCCGCAAGGTCGTCGGCCTCGGCGTCGACCGGGCCGAGCGGGTTCGTGACGTTCACGAGGTCGAAGACCTCGCCCAGGTTGACGACGAACGGGTCCTTGCGCTGGCCCGCGAAGAGCCGCCCGTCCTGGCAGCCCGGGATGCGGACGTTGTAGGTGCGCGCCACGGCGTAGGCCTCGTAGTCCGGCAGCGACTTGTTGCCGATGTTGTCGACCGGCTTCTCGAACCTCGCTTCGCCGGTCGCCGCGTTCCTCAGGAAGCGCTTGTCGTCGCCTCGCACGATCTCGACCGTGTAGCTCTCGACGACGTTGAGCGCGGAGTTGTCGCCGGCGCTGATCGGCCCCACGTTGATCACGGGAACCGGCACGCTGACCTGACTGCCGGGTGCTCCGATCGGCAGCGCGATGCTGCGACTCTGGTTGCGGAAGCGGAAGCGGAACGTGATGTCCTCGCGCGCGTCGCCGTCGTTGTCGACCTTGATCTCGTAGCGGGCGTCCGGGTCGAGCATGAAGTAGTTGGGCCCGCCGTAGGGATCCTGGAGCGGCAGGTAGTCGGCGACGAGCGTGACGAAGCCCTCGCGGCCGGCCTCGTAGCTGCGGAACATGTAGAAATCGGTTCCATCCACCTTGGGCTTCTTGGTGATGCCCGGGGCCTCGCGGTGGCTCGAGGCCGAGGTGGCGAACGGCAGCGCGACGAATGCGGCCGCGACCAGCGACGCGACCAGCCCGATACGGCGGAACGGCTCTCTTCCAGCACTCATGGTTCCTCCTCGACTGACGTCTGGCGGTTCAGGCGTAGTACGGGGGGTCGCGGAGGATCGGATTTCGTCTAGCCCGTGGCCGGGCTCATTTCGTGATCGGGCTCACACGGTGCGCGCGGCGGCGACCAGCGCTTCGACGTCGACGCGCTCGGCCGGGTGCAGGCCGGCAGGCAACGGATGGACGTCGGGGTGGAGCGCGTGCGCGAGGATCTCGAGGCTGTCGACGAGCCGCGGGCCCGGACGGCTGAAGTAGGCGTTGCCGTCCACGAGGTAGACGCGGCCCGCGCGCACGGCAGGCAGCTCGCGGAAGCCGGGATAGGACGCGAGCAGCGGCAAGTCCTGACGCGTGCGGGCGGCGTCGAACCCGCAGCAGGCCACCACCAGCACCTCGGGCGCCGCCGCGACGAACTGGGACCAGGGGGTCGTGCGCGACGGCTCGCCTTCGCGGCCGATCACCTCGACGCCGCCGGCGAGGCGGACGATCTCGGGAGACCAATGGCCGCAGCCGAAGGGCGGGTCGATCCATTCGAGGAGCGCGACCCGCGGCCGCTCCCGGATCTCGCGCGAGCGCTGCTCGACCTCGGCCACGCGCGCTTCGAGGCGCGCCACCGTCGCCGCCGCGCGCTCGGGGATGCCCGCCGCGTCGCCCACGAGCCGCAGGCAGTCGTAGACCTCCGAGAGGCGCATCGGCTCGAGGTTCACGACGCGCGGCGCGCCCGGCAGCGAGCAGGCCGCGGCCGTCACCTCTTCTTCGGCCACTGCGCACACGTCGCAGAGCGCCTGCGTCACGATCAGCTCCGGCCGCAGCCGCTCGAGCACCTCGAGGTCGAGGCTGTAGAGCGCGCGGGCGCCCTTCAGCTTCTCGCGCACCAGCGCGTCGATCGCACTACTCGGTGCGTCGTGCGGGATCAGGGTTCGCGTGACCTTCGGCAGCGTCTTCACGAACGGCGGGTAGTCGCACTCGTGTGTCACGCCCACCAGCCGGTCCCCCAGGCCCAGCTCGCAGACGATCTCGGTCGCGCTCGGCAGCAGCGAGACGATGCGCACGCTCACCCCCGGGCGCGCTCGCGGTCGAAGGCGACGAGATCGGTCGTCGGCGGCTTCACCCCGAGCTGGCGCAGGAACACCGCGAGCTGGCCGCGGTGGTAGCTGCCGTGGTTCGCGACGTGCTGCACGAGCGCGAGCAGGCGCCCCGAGAAGGCGTCGCCCTTGAAGGTCCGGTAGTCGACCACGCGCTCGCCGGCGCCCGGCTCGAGCCCGGCGAGCCACTCCCGGCGCTCGGCCTCGAGCGCCGTCCACCGCTCGCGCAGCGTCTCCAGGTCCTGGATCTGGTCCTCGCCGGGCAGCGCCGGCGGCGAGGCGCCGTGGAAGCGCTGGTGCCAGACCCACTCCGCCCCGTAGGTGTGGACGAGCGTGCCGCGGATCCCGCCGTGGCTGGCCTTGAGGTCGCGCCCGAACGTCTCGGCGTCGAGCGGCGCCACCGCGTCGAGGAAGCGGTGGTTCGCCCACTCGCCGTAGGCGAAGAGGCGCGCCATCGCCTGCGTGTCGCTCATGAGTCCGATGTTAGTGCAGGCCGGCCCTCAGCGAGCGGGAGCGAGCGCCGCGGCGGCCCGCTCGACCTCGCCCGCGAAAGCGGTGAGCACCTCGGCCGTGACGGCGATCCCCTTCTCGGCGTCCGCCCAGCGCCGCGCCTCGATCGCCTCGCGCGCGAGCGGCAGCGTCTTGACGCCGTAGCCGGTGTAGAAGCCGGGCGCGTAGACGAAGTGCCGGAACCAGGGGCGGCCGTCGAGCCCGGCCGGGCGCGTGAACGCGCGCTCGGCGCGCAGCAGGATCGCGTTGGCCTCGCGGCGCGCCGCGGCCGGCGCTCCCGCTCCCGCGCTCGCGAGCGCCTTGTCGTAGGCGCTCGCAGCCTGCTGCAGCCGCTCGCTCGCGTTCTGCAGCGGCGCGAAGTTGAGGTGCGGCACCGGCTCCTTGCGCGCGGGCGTCACGCGCAGCTCGTCGGGAGGTGCCACGGCCTCGAAGGCCCCGCGCTCGACCGCCGCGTTGTGGGTCTCGGTCGCGCTCCGAATCTTGTTCGCGAGCGTTTCGAGCTCGTCCACGTACGTGGCGACGGCCGTGCCCAAGGCCGTGAACTCGAACGGCAAGAGCTCGGCCTGCGAGAGGCGCAGCACGCTCCTGCCGCCGACCTTGGCGAGCGCGGCGCCGTAGGCGAAGTCGGGGTCCATGAAGCGCACGTAGTGGTCGAACGAGTCGTAGATCGAGTGGTACTGGCCGTAGCGGCCCTCGCCGCCGAAGCCGATGTTGAGCGCGGCGATCCCGAGGTGCTGCAGGAACGGCGTGTAGTCCGAGCCGGAACCGAGCGCGTCGAGCCGGAGCTCCTCGCGCGCGAGCGCGCGGCGGCGCTCGGCCTCGTCCTCGCCGAGGAGCGCCCGGTCGCGCAGGCGCTCGGCCGCGCTCACGCCCTTCGCGGGATCGCTCACGTCGCGCGCGATCTCGTTCATCAGCCGCTGCAGCGAGTGCGAGCCGTCCAGCCCGAGGTAGCCGCGGCTGTTGCTGTCCGAGTTGACGTACGCCACGGCGCGCGCCTCGAGCTCCTTCGCGTGCTCCTCGACCCACTCGGTCGAGCCGAGCAGTCCCGGCTCCTCGCCGTCCCAGGCGGCATAGACGACCGTGCGGCGGGGCTTCCAGCCCTCGCGCGTGAGCTCGGCGAGCGCCTTCGCTTCGGCCAGCAGCGCGGCCATTCCGCTCGAGGGGTCGGTCGCGCCGTTGACCCAGCCGTCGTGGTGGTTGCCGCGAATCACCCACTGCTCAGGCTCCTCGGCCCCGCGCATCACGGCGATCACGTCGCGCGCCGGCACGCGCTTCCAGTCGAAGGCGAGCTGCACGCGCACCCTGGCAGGGCCGGGCCCGAGGTGGTAGGTGATCGGCAGGGCGCCGCGCCAGGACTCCGGCGCGACCGGCCCGGAAAGCGCCTGGAGGAGCGGGCGCGCGTCAGCGTACGAGATCGGCAGCACCGGGATCTTCGTGAGCGTCTGCGCCTTCTCGCGCGGCAGCCGCTCGGCGCCCGAGCTCGCGCCGACGCCGGGCGTCAGCGGGTCTCCCGGATAGAGCGGCATGTCGGCGACCGATCCCCGCTGCGCGCCCGCCTCGGGACGGAAGCCGCCCTTCGGGTAGACGTCGCCCGCGAAGTAGCCGTCGTCGCGCGGGTCGGAGTAGATCAGGCAGCCGACGGCGCCTTTCTCGGCGGCGACCTTCGGCTTGATCCCGCGCCACGAGAGCCCGTAGCGAGCGATCACGATCTTGCCCTTCACCTCGATGCCGCGCTTCTCGAGCTCCTCGTAGTCCGCGGGCACGCCGTAGTTCACGTAGACGAGCTCGGCCGTCACGTCGCCGTCGATCGAGTAGGCGTTATAGGTCGGCAGCTGCTCGCTCGCCTGGCCCGACGTCGCGTCCTCGGCCAGCGCCGGCTCGGCGAGCACGGCCCGGAACGGGCGCGGCGCGAGCATCTCGACCTGGCGCACCCGCGGCGTCGGAAACAGCACGTCGAAGGTCTCGATGCGCGTGTCGTAGCCCCAGGAGCGGAAGAGCCCGGCCATCCACTCCGCGTTCTCCTTGCCGTAAGGCGAGCCCACGTGGTGCGGCCGCTTCGAGAGCCGCTCCACCCAGTCGCGGATGTCGGAGCGGCGGACGGAGGCGTCGAAGCGCTCTTCGAGCGTGCGCTGCACTGCGGAGGACTCGGCCGTGAAGCCGAGGAGCGGCGGATCCACCGCCGAGGCGAGCCGCGCGGGGACGTCGGTCGCCAGAGCGAGGAGGACGATCCAGGTGCGAGTCGGATTCATTCGGGGATCTCCAGGACGGGCAGAAAGTCTATGCGAGCCGCGGCTCAGGCTAAAATCCCCGCGCCATGGACATCCTGCGTCGCCCGCTGCTCACCGTCGTGCTGCTCTTCGCCGCCCCGCTCGTGCACGCCCAGCCCGCAGCGCTCTCCGCCAGCGAGCGCCAGAAGCGGATCGACACCGAGAAGGAGCTGCAGTCGCTCGCGATCGTCGAGCGCAAGCTGATGGTGCCGATGCGCGACGGCGTGCGCCTCGCGACCGACGTCTATCGCCCGAGGAACGCCTCGGGCCCGGTGCCGATCGTGTTCGTGCGCACGCCCTACAACTTCAACTTCTGGGACGTCCGTAACGGCGTGCCGGCCGACATGACGCGGCCGCTCGAGGCGGTGAAGCGCGGCTACGCGCTCGTGCTGCAGAACGAGCGCGGCCACTTCTTCTCCGAGGGCCACTACGACATCCTCGGCGCGCCCGTGAGCGACGGCACCGACATGCTCGACTGGCTGAAGAAGCAGCCCTGGTCGAACGGCAAGGTGGGCACGACCGGCTGCTCCTCGACCGCGGAGTACCAGATGGCGATCGCGGCCCAGGGCCACTCGGCCTACGCGGCGATGAACGTGCAGGGCTTCGGCGCGGGCGTCGGCCGCGTCGCCCCGTACTTCGAGCAGGGCAACTGGTACCGCGGCGGGGCGACGCAGATGCTCTTCATCTCGTGGCTGTACGGCGAGCAGAACCAGGTGCGTCCGATGTTCCCCAAGGACACCCCGCAGGAGGACCTGATCCGTGCCTCGAAGGCCTTCGACCTCGCGCAGCAGCTGCCGCCCGTCCAGTGGGAGAAGGCGCTCTGGCACCTGCCGGTGCAGGACATCCTGAAGGCGGTCGACGCGCCCCACGGGATCTTCGCGGACGCGACGCTCGGCACGACCGCCGGCCGCATGGTCCAGCGCGCTCCGAACGACCCCGCCTGGTACAAGGGCGGCCTCTGGCACGACGACATGAAGCTCGACGTGCCGGGCCTCTGGTTCATGTCGTGGTACGACGTCTCGATCGGGCCCAACCTGGCGATGTACAACCACGTGCGCAAGAACGCGAAGGGCGGTACCGCCGAGCAGCAGTGGGCCGTGATCGCACCGGTCGCGCACTGCGCGTACACGCGGGCCACCGCGGACACCGTCGTCGGCGAGCGCAGCATGGGCGACGCGCGGCTCGACTACGACGAGATCGTCTACGGCTTCTTCGACAGGTTCCTGAAGGGCGACAAAGAGACGCGCCTCGACAAGCTGCCGCGAGTCACCTACTTCACGATGGGGACGAACCTGTGGAAGAGCTCGGACACCTGGCCGCCTTCAGGTGCGGCCCCGCGGACCTTCTACCTGTCGAGCGGCGGGCGGGCGAACTCGCTCTCGGGCGACGGCGTCCTCGCGCTCGCGGCGCCGGACGCCGATCGCTCCGACAGCTTCAGCTACGACCCGATGAACCCGGT
>Ga0184625_10000910_pt1 | contig 11937 bp, 11 predicted proteins | sample PLM3_30_b1_FD_133151 | JGI IMG/M metagenome (GOLD analysis project Ga0184625, IMG submission 133151) | Groundwater sediment microbial communities from an aquifer in East River, Colorado, USA - PLM3_30_b1 | ecosystem: Environmental > Terrestrial > Soil > Riparian zone | place: USA: East River... | reverse complement strand
CCACGCTGCAGGTGCCCAGCTCCGCCGCAGGCAAGATTCTGAAGGTCCACATCAAGCCGGGCCAGACGATTCCCGTCGGCGCGACGTTGCTGACTCTCGAAGGCTCGACCACCGACGTCGCCTCCGCACCACCTAAACCTGCGCCTCAGCCGGCCAAAGCTCCGGCTCCGAAGCCTGCTCCCACACCTGCGCCTCAACCCGCCGCAGTTGCTCCCGCGCCGGCTCCAGCGCCAAAGCCCGCGCAAACCAAAGCTGCTCCGCCGGCTGCCGCCCCTCAGCCCCCAGCCCCCAGCCCCCAACCCCTGCCCGAGCCCACTCACGACGGCCACGTCGCTGCCGGGCCCGCCGTCCGCCGCTTCGCTCGCGAAGTCGGCGTCGATCTGGCCCGCGTCACTGGCAGCGGACCCGGGGGCCGAATCACGCGGGATGACGTGCTGGCCGTCGTGCGGCAGCAAAGCCAAACAGCTGCCGCTGCGCCGGCAGCTAAGGGCAAAGCCTCGACGGCGACCGGCCGCGACAACTGGGGTCCGATCCGCGCCGAGAAGATGACCAAGATTCGCAAGGTCATCGCGGCCAAGATGCACGAGTCGTGGACGACTTGCCCGCGGGTCGTCAACTTCGACGACGCCGACGTGACCGACCTCGAGAAGATTCGCGTCAGCAGCAAGGACGACTACGCCAAGAAGGGCATCAAGCTCACCAGCCTGCCCTTCGTGATCAAGGCGGTGGCCAGCGCCCTGCGCAATCATCCGCTGCTCAATGCCTCGCTCGATCCGGAGCAGGAACAGATCCTCTTCAAGGAATACGTGAATATCGGTATCGCCGTCGATACCGAGCGGGGGCTCGTTGTGCCGAGCCTGCGCAACGCCGATGAGCTGAGCATCGCCGACACGGCCCGCGCTCTGGCGTCGCTGGCCGACGGCGTCCGCGAGGGCAGCTTTTCCATGGCCGACCTGCAAGGCTCGACCTTCACGATCAGCAACCTGGGCGCGGTCGGCGGCACCTACAGCACGCCGATCATCAACACGCCCGAGGTCGCGATCCTGCTCGTCGGTCGCTCGCGGCAGATGCCTGTCGTTGTCGATGACGAGATGGCCATCCGCCTGATGATGCCGCTCTCGCTGGCCTACGACCACCGCCTCGTCGATGGCGCCACCGCGGCCCGCTTCCTCAACGAAGTGATCGACTATTTGGAAGCGCCCAGCCGCCTGTTGCTCGCGCCGTAACGTGGGACGGGCCTCTGGCCGGCCCGTTGAAAGTTGCCGGCCAAGCAGCCCGCAGCGCATAATGTCGCGGCGTCAGGAACCCCCTCGATGCCAGGCGCACAATATGCCCAGCGATGAAGTCATTTCGTATATCGCGGACAAGCTCCGCGAGGGCGAGAAGATCGACCGGATTTGCAAGGGAATTCGCGGGATGCGTCCCGACCAGGCCCGCGACCTGGTGCTCAAAGTCCGCAGCCTGATGAAATGGGAAATCCGCAAGCACGCCTTTTGGAAAATGCTCGGCAGCCTGGTGCTGCTGCTCGTGTTCGGCGGCCTCTTCCTGGCCACGGGCACCCTGTTCTACATCATCCTGCCGTTCGCGGCGTTCGGGTTTTTGTGGGGCGCGATCCAACTCGTCTTCGCCGTCGGCTACGACGTGGATTAGGCTCAGCTGAGTGCCGTATGTCCGACGTCACGCAACTGTTGGACGCGATCCAATGCGGCAATCCGCAGGCTGCCGAGGAGCTCCTGCCACTGGTTTATGCCGAGCTGCGGCGGCTGGCGGCCGGTCGCTTGTCGCGCGAGTCGCCGGGCCAGACGTTGCAGCCAACGGCGCTGGTCCATGAAGCGTACTTGCGGCTGGTGGGCGACGGAGGGGACAGGGAACAGGAGACAGGGCACAGCGGTTTCGACTCTCGCGGTCACTTCTTCGCCGCGGCAGCCGAGGCGATGCGGAGGATTTTGGTCGAGAATGCCCGTCGCAAGGCGCGGGTCAAGCACGGCGGCCAGGTGCAGCGAGTCGAACTTGTTGAGTTGGACCTGGCCCAGGAACCGCCAGCGGATGAGCTGCTGGCGCTGGATGAGGCGCTGGCAAAATTCGAGTTGGAAGAGCCGGAAAAAGCGAAGCTCGTAAAGCTGCGGTATTTCGTGGGGTTGAGCCTGGAAGAAGCCGCGGACACGCTTGGCGTGTCACGCGCAACTGCTTCGCGGCATTGGACTTACGCGCGCGCCTGGCTCTACAATGCCGTAGCCGACTCGTAGCGGCCGAACGCCACAGAGGGCGTTCGCTACAGCGCTGTAGGGAATGCCCTCCGTGGCGTTCCCTTGCCCTGCGTGTGAGGCGCGCGGGGCGGAAAAATCGCATTACCGGATGAGGCGACGAGCCCATCCAGGAGTTGCGACGTGATCAAGCAAGCATCGCTCGAATCGATCTTCACCGCAGCGCTCGACAAGAGCACGCGAGTGGAGCGCGCGGCCTTTCTCGACGAAGCCTGCGCCGGGCAGCCGGAAATGCGGGAGCGGGTCGAGGCGTTGCTGCGAGCCGACAACGACGCCGGCAGCTTCTTGGCTCACCCAGTCAGCGGGATGGAAGCCACGATTGCAGCGACTGGAAACGGCGACACGGTCAACAGCGGCTCGCAAGATGTCTCACTGTCGTTTCTCAAGCCGTGCGATACGCCGGGACGGCTGGGCAGCCTGGACCAGTACGAGATCATCGAAGTGGTCGGCCAGGGCGGCATGGGCACGGTGCTGCGGGCGTTCGATACGAAGCTCAGCCGCGTCGTGGCGGTCAAGGTGATGGCGCCTGAGCTGTCGGCCAATCCGTCGGCCGTGAAGCGATTCCAGCGTGAAGCGACGACCGCGGCGGCCGTCGTTCACGATCACGTCGTGACGATTCATCAGGTCGAAACGTCGCACCGCCCGCCCTATCTGGTAATGCAGTTTGTCGAAGGGCAGACGCTGCAACAAAAGATCGACCGCGAAGGGCCGCTGGAGCTGAAGCATATTCTGCGGATCGGCAGCCAGATGGCGGCCGGCCTGGCTGCGGCCCACAAGACCGGGCTGATTCACCGCGACGTAAAGCCGGGCAACATCCTGCTCGAAAACGGCGTGGAGCGGGTGAAGATCACCGACTTCGGCCTGGCCCGCGCGGCCGACGACATGGAGATGACCAAGGCCGGGATGATCGCCGGCACGCCGCAGTACATGTCGCCCGAGCAAGCCAAGGGCGAGCCGATCGACAGCCGCAGCGACCTGTTCAGCCTGGGCAGCGTCCTCTACACGATGTGCACCGGCCGCCCGGCGTTCCGCGCCGAAACGACGATGGGCGTCCTGCGCCGGGTCTGTGAAGACGCGCCGCGGCCGATCAAGGAAGTGAATCCGGAGATTCCTGAGTGGCTCTGCGAGATCGTCGATAAGCTCTTGGAGAAGCAACCGGAGCGTCGCTTCCAAACGGCCACGGAGGTGGCAGACTTGCTCGGCCAGCATCTGGCCCATCATCAGCAGCCGGCCAGCTGTCCCCTGCCGGCACGCGTTGGGCGCCAGGTCGATCGCCAGGTGGACAGCGCCGACGTGGCTGTCCGGAAAGAAGCCAAGTTGTTCTGGGCGACCGGAATCCTGTCCCTCGTCGCCAGCGGCTTGGCAATCGCGGGAGTGATCTTCGGCCTTCCCGGCTTCCCTCGGCTGCTGGCAATCTGGTTCTTTGCCGGCGGCCTGCTTTCGCTGCCGGTTGGCGTGCTGATCTTGTGGGCGGCCCATCAGGTTGAGACGCGTCAATCGCGAGAATGGGCCATGGCAGCCGGCCTGCTCTCGCTCTTGCCGATCAATCCTTTCCTGATGTTTTGCTGGCCAGTCACGATCTGGTCGCTGCTGACGATCCGCGGAGCCGGCGCCCAGGGAGTTTTTTGCGCGAAGGGGCCGCAGCCAGCCGTGCCGCCGAAACCAAGCGTCCGATCCACAGCAGAGTGGCGCCATAAGCGGTCGTTGGCGATTGCCACGCTGATCTGGCTGGCGATCGCGCTGCCGTTTTGCGTGGCCACCTACTACATTCGACAGGCCGCCTCACGTCCCGAACAAAAGAGCATTCACATCCCAGGGCCTGGCGGAGTCAGTGCTGTTCCGGGCTCGTTTGCAGAATTGGCGAAAAGGGCCCAATCGGTCGATGGCTGGATTCCGTTGTTCAGCGGCGCAGACCTCGCCGGCTGGAAACCGATCCCCCCGCAGAACTGGCGTGTCGAAAACGGCGTCATCCACGGCAGCGGTCCGGATGGCTTTCTCTTCTCGGACGTTGGCGACTTCGAGGATTTTCACCTGGTGGTCGAGTATCGAATCAACGCAGAGGGCGATTCGGGAATCCTGTTTCGAGCGCCGGCCCCAGTGCGCCATGCGGCCGGGCGGTGGGGCTACATCGTCACGGGCCCCGAGGCGCAGGTCTCGGTTCGGAGGGAAGCGGGCTACCGATCCGGGGCGCTGACGGTGGTCGATCCGGACCTGCGTGTGCTCGCGGCTTCATCGGCGCCGCCCCACGCCGCGAATGAATGGGCCCGCCTGGAACTGATCGCGCTCCAGGATCGCATCCAGATTCTCCTCAACGGCAAGCTGGTTACGGATTACCTCGATCGCGACCGCAAGTTCTCTCGCGGACACATCGCCCTTTGCTCCTGGGAAGGCAACAACATCAAAACGAATGTCGAGTTCCGCAAAGTCGAGATCCGCAAGCTGCCCGGTCCCCATCAGCAGCTCACAGGCGGCCGGCTAACTTCGGCTGCCACCTCAACAGCCATCTCGCTGGCCGACCAGTACGACTCCGAGTTCGGCGTGGTCACGCTGACCCACGAGCCGATCGGCGTCGATCAGAAGCAAGTCACCGTCACCGGCTCGTGGGACGGCCGGCCGGTGACGTTTGGGAAATTCACCGACGGCCTCTACGTTCCCGTCGAGCGGCAGCTCGTCCTGCACTATGTCGATGAGGCCATCCACGTCCGCGGCACTGCACGCTTGCAAGTGAGCGACGACGGCCAGGTGCTGCGCGGGTTATTTGTCAATGAAATGACAGGGCAATCGGGAATCTGGACGCTGGAGCGCCGGTCCAATCGGACCCTCGTCAAACCAGTCGATTTGAGGGCCTGGGGCAAGTTCGTCGATCCGCGCGGCGAGTGCCAAATTAAGCGTGAGCCGTCGCGGGTCGTCATTACCGCCCCCGGCACGCGGCCCTATAACTTGCTGCCGCTGGAGGGCCACAACCTCGACGCGCCGCGGCTGCTGCACGAAGTGGAAGGCGACTTCATCCTTCAAGTGAAGGTGCCGCCCTATGAGCGCCCCACGGACAAGTCATCGTCGCGCGGGAAGGACCGCGTCAGCTTCCGCGCCGCGGGCCTGGTGCTGTGGGTGGATGCGGAGAATCTCGTGCGGTACGAGCGGGCCAGCATCGGCGAGGCCAGCGCCGGCTATGGCGGCGGGGCTCCGTACCTGCACCTGGAGCAGTACGCGGACGGCAACCGCGCCCGCGATGAAATGACGATGCTGCCCGATGACCCGGCCGCCAACACATGGCTCGAAATCGAACGCCGCGGCATGCGGCTGGACCTGCGGCATTCCCCCGACGGCAAGACCTGGCAGCCGTGGAAGCCGGTGATCATCAAGAACCTGCCGCCGCGGGTTTCGATCGGCATCGTCGCCCAAAACTCGACCAACACCGATTTCAGCCCGGCGTTCGAGAATCTGGCGGTGACCCTCACATCGAAATGAGCGGCGGCGCAGTCATTGGCTGATCAGGCTCGGCCGCGTCGCCAGCGGATCGTGCGCACGAGAGCTGGAATCCTCTTTCATACCGCCCCCAGCGGCAGGTTCTTTCACGCCGAGCAAGAATCAGCGTAGTCGCGGGAACTCGCAGCCGCAATTTATGGCCCGCGCGGCGGAAACCACTCCAGCTCGCATTGGGGCAGGGCTAGCTGCAGGGCGTCGATGGCCGGGCGGGTGATCTTGGTGCGGGTGAGGCCCAGGTATTTCAGGTTCTTGAGGCCGGCCAGGTGTTTGAGGCCGTCATCGGTGATCTGCGTGCCCGCTAACCCGAGCATTTCGAGCGACTCGATCTTGCCCAGATGCACGAGTCCTTCGTCGGTGATGGGATTGTCCTGCAAAAAGAGTTGCTTCAGCCCGGTCATGCCATTCAGGTTCGCCAGCCCCGCACCGCCAATCTGGTTCTTGGTGAGTGAGGCGGTCTTGAGTTGGGTCAATCCCGCGAGATGGGCCAGGCCAGCGTCGGTGAGTTTATTGTTATGCAGTCCCAGCTCCGTCAGTTTTTGCAGCGGCGCCAAGTGCGCCAGGTGCTCGTCACCGATCTCACAATCCGTAAGGAACAGCTGCCGCACATCCGGAAGCTGCCGCAGCGGCGCGAGCTGTTCGGCGGTCAACGGCTGATGACCGAGCGAAATCGACTCCGCGTTTTGAAAGAATCCTTCGCCAACGATCTGCCGAACCAACGGAGGGCCGGGCGGTTTTGCTTTTGCCGCAAAGCTGGGCTTTACGCTTTTCCATGAAGGGGTACCCGGACCGCGCTTACCCGGAGCACGCTGATAGTCGTATAGGACTCGTACGCCTGATTTCTGAAGCGCCCGCGCCGCCCGCTCCGCGCGTTTGGCGGGGCTGAAATAATAGCCCAGCCAGCAGGCAATGGCGGTCATCGCCACCAACAGCGTGGCCAGACGGAATTGCAGCCAGCGCCGGCTGCGAACAGGCTGGGAACTCTCCGCGGTCATGCTTCGCCTCCCGGACTATCTGACCTGTGGCAGCCTCTGAATGCAACGAAAAAAATCGCCTGGCAAGCGACGGAGGTCCGTGGACGAAGAGTCTGGCCCGCCGCCATAATGCGGCGGCGGTGCAACCGGACTCACACACGCGAGGAGCAGCGTCATGATGAAATACCTGGTCGAGTTGATTGGCACCTTTTTCCTCGTGCTCACGATCGGCTGTACAGTCTTAGCGCCCAAAGACGCCGGGCCACTGGCGCCGCTGGCGATTGGCTCCGCACTGATGGTGATGATCTTCGCCGGCGGGCACGTTTCCGGCGCGCACTACAACCCCGCCGTCACGCTCGCGGTCTGGCTCCGCGGCAAATGCTCGGCCGGCGACGTGCTGCCCTACATGGGCGCCCAGGTCGTTGGCGCTGTCGCGGCCGCCGCGATCGTGCTGTTCCTGAAGGGGCTGGGATTGCAAACGGCGACCGCAATGAGTCCCGCTGACATTCCCAAGGCGCTCGTGGCCGAATTGCTATACACCTTCGCGCTGTGCTACGTCGTGCTCAACGTGGCGACGGCCAAGGGCACGAGCGGCAATTCGTTTTACGGCCTGGCGATCGGCTTCACCGTGTTGACCGGCGCGTTCGCCGTCGGCCCGATTTCCGGCGGCGTCTTCAATCCGGCCGTCGGCATCGGCCTGATCCTGCTGGGCAAAGTCGCCCTCTCGCAAATCTGGATCTACATCATCGCCAACTTTGCCGCGGGGGCAGCGGCCGCGATGGTCTTCAAGAGCATTAACCCGACGGATAAGTGAATCAAAGCCGCGACCATTGGTCGCGGTCTGGGAGATGAGCAAGCGAGGACGCTTACTCTACGAGGTGAATCTCCGGGATCAAGTCCGGCACGATCTCGATCTTGGGGAACTCCTCTTTGCTTTCCAAAATCTCGCGGCAGCAAGTTTCGAGCTGCGCCAGCAACTTCGCCAGGTCGAGCCCTTCGTACTGGGGCAGGTAGGGTTCCAAGTAGCCGCGGCAGCCGTAATACAGCTTTTTGGCGCCGCGGATGTTGCCATTGCCGAAATGGTGCAGGCAAACGGCGACCTGGATCAGCCCCTGATAGAACTTTCGCGACGGGCCGCTGTAATCGGCCCACAGCTCTTCCCAGACTTCGTGGGCCTCGAAAAAGTCGCACTTGTTGAAGTGCTCGATCCCTTCCAGATACCGCGGGTCGTGCTCGGCTGGCATGAACGGGCTTATTCCTGTTCGGCGTCGTTGAAACTGCGGCGGTCGGACGGGTGCCACAGCGGCAAGCCCCGCTGCAGCCGTTCGGCCAGCACGACGAGCTTCTCCTCGGTGCCGGGCATCGCCGTCGTAGCCAACGGCCCGTTTCCTTGTTGCCCGCCGGCTAAGCCCTCCCCTGGCGGCTCGAAATTCCAATCTCCCTGTCTGATTGCGTCGAGGACGGAGCGCGGCACAGCGAGTCTCCTTTTGAAAAGATGAGAGGTCAGGAGCGACTGCGAAACGCGAGCAGCGGCGGACTTCCCCAAGGCGGATGCCGGGAGGGCAGTATTGAGGTCGCTTGTCGTTGCGTCAAGCGTTAGCCGGCGGCTTTGCGCACGGGGCCGCCGACCGAGAGGGCGAGGGACTTGACAAGTGCTTCGTCAATGGTCCCGTCTCGGCTGCCGCGGCAGGCTGCACCGCGGACGCCGAAGTAGGCCGGCGCGAGTGGCCGCAGCCTTTCGATCGCTGCGGCCGTGAGCGAGCCGGCCAGCGCCAATCGCACGCCCGCCTGCCGCGCGCTGGCGGCGATCTCCAGCAGCAACTCCCACGAGAGCACTTCGAGCAAGCCACCGCCGAGCTTGTCGAACGTGTCGATCAGCAGCATTTTGGCAGGCGATTGAGCGGCCAGTGCCAAGGCGACCGACGGCGAAGGAGCGCGGGCCGCGGGCCAATCGGCGTAGGCCACGGGGACCGGCATCGTGCCGCAGGGCAGCGCTGCCGTCGCCGAAAACCAGCGGCTCAGCCAGCCGCTCGTGTCGTGACAGCCGGCCAGGCCGAATTTGGCGTAGCGCAAGCCGAAGGCTGCGGCTGCTCGGTCCTCGGCTTCGTCTTCAAGCAATTCTCCCAAGGCGGCGCTCAGCGGCGCGCGGCCGGCGACGCACCGCCGCACTTCGTGCCACACTCCCGCGTCCGCCGCTCCCAGCGCTCCGCGCCGCGGCTCTTTGACGTCGATCAAGTCGGCGTCGCCGGCGAGGGCGATCTCTGCCTCGGCGGCGCTGCGCACGCTTACGAGCAATTCGGGACGGCCCTGGGTCATGACTGCACTTTTTGCTCGCGATGCAACTCGGCTAGCCGGTGATTCAGCCGCTGCATGATCGCCGGCGTGATCGGCTCGCACCAGCTGCCGCGGAGCGTGATGTAGCCTTCGCACCAGTGGCCGATCGCCGGTTTTACGTCGCGGTGCTTCCAGTCCGCCGCCGATTCGGCCAGCCGCACGATCACGTTTTGGGTTTCCGGCTCGCGACCCTTGAGCCGCGGCAACTCACTCGGTCCTTGCCCCAGAAAGAAGCACTCGACGATCTCGATGGGCACTCGCGTTGGCCGCGTCGGCTCCAAAAACACCAGCAGCTCGCGCCGGTCATAGGCCAGGCGGGGCTGCCAGAGGGCGTACAGCAATTCGCCCAGCATCCACAGGGCCAAGAGCACGGCACTCAGCAGGGCCAGGCTCATGGCCCAATGCCGCTGCGTCACGACCGACCAGATCAATCCGCCCAGCGAACCCGCCAGGATCAGCGCCGGCAACACCATTCCCAGGGCCAGTGCGCGGCGATTCGTGCTGAGCCAGACTTCGGGCATAGGTCAAGGACGAATGAGGGCGAGCAGGCGTTGTACCACAACGGCGGGCAGCGGCACATCGCAGTAGGTCCCTGCTGCCGGAAGGGACCTTGGGGAGCGCAGCGACCTGCGTTCGTCTTTGTGCGACTCGTCGCTGCGCTTCCCCTGAGGTCCCGCCCGGCAGGCGGGACCTACTTGAGCCATTCGATCTTGCCGATCCGCTCCAACTCCTTGCTGACGTCAGCGCCTTCATAGAACGACAACCAGCCGCGGAGGCGGACGGTTTGCCCCGGCTCGCAATCGGGAAACTTGGGATCGCTGTGCAGGCACGGGCAGGGAGCATTGCCCCAGGCGCGGTGATTCGGCGTCCAGGCGGTGATGATCCACCGCGACTTATCCGCGTTGTGGCAAGCGACGAGCGGTGCTTTGAAAACCTTGTTGTCGTTGGTTTGCTGCTCGAAGCCGGTCAGTCCCTTGAGCATCACGCAGTTTTGCACAACCAGGCCCTTGAGTGGGACGACCGTGCCGTTGGTTAGCCACATCTCCATCTGCACATGGTCGCGCTGCGGAATCACGCGTGTGCCAAAGACGACTTTGTTCGGCAGCGTTCGTTCCATCTGCCAGCCGTCCTCGGTCTTGCGCCATTCCTGCGGCTGCAGCGTCACATTCTGTTTGGTCCAATGCGTGGCGACGTGGGTATGCGCCAAATAGAGCAGCTCGCGACCACCGGGCACTTCCATCCAGATCGCTTCCGGGATGTCTGCAACGGCATAGCCGCCGCCCTCCCACGGCGCGAAGACGCTGAACTTCGTTTCGCGCTGCGGATCGACAGCGCCGTCCAGAAAGCCGATCCGCGGATGACGGCCGCCCGGATAGGGCAACACGAAGAGCGGTGCGCCCGCCTGTCGGTTTGGGCGCACGCTCGGATCGATCTTCAGCCGCTCGGCCGCGGCTGAGACCTCCGCCCCCGAGAGCCCCGTCGCCGCAGCGGCCTCCTCTGGAGTGAAACGGTGGTGGACGAGCATGTTATCGAGCCAAAACCGCAACTCGGCGTCGTCATTGGGGCGACGGCCCTGATCGGCTCCGGCAGCAACGAGCAACAAGCATGCCTGCGATGCGACGATGAGAGTGATGCGGGCCATAGGCGGGAAAGATTGGAGATTGGGTAATGGAGAATGGAGATTGTTTATTGAATAGGCCCAGACGCCGGATGGCAATTCTGCTTCATTTTGCATTCTCCATTCTCCTTTACCCAATCTACATTCCCGCAGCCCGACGGGCGCGCCTGGCAGCCTCGGCTTTACACGCTGGGACGGCTGGGCCAGAATAGGCGGGTTGGATAGTTCGACTAACGCTACGCGGCCTCAGTGAGGTCGCGTTTTTTGTCAGGACAGCCGAGAATTGCCATGGACGACTACGTGCCGATGACCCGCGCGGGGTTCAACAAGCTCAAGGCCGAGGCGGAGCAGATGGAGTCGGTCCAGATGCCGGCGATCGCCGAGAAGATCGCCGCGGCGCGGGCCGAGGGCGACCTCAAGGAAAACGCCGAGTACCACGCCCAGCGCGAGGCGCAGGGCCTGTTGCAGGCCAAGATCAACCTGATCAAGTCGAAGCTGGCCAAGGCCCAGATCATCGACCCGACGAAGCTGCCGCGCGATCAGGTTTGCTTCGGAGCAACCGTGACGGTGAAGGACGTCGATCTGGGCGACGAAGAAGAGTACACGCTCGTCGGCGCTGGCGACGAGAATTACGAGAAAGGGCGGATCCTCGTGACCAGCCCGCTCGGCCAGGGCCTGCTGGGCAAAAAGATTGGCCAAGTTGCGGAGATTCCCGCCCCCAAGGGCTCGTACGAATTGAAGATTGTCGCGATCGGCTTTGACTATCTCGAAGGCATCGTTTGAAACTGGGTCGCACGCGGCAATCTTGCCGTGGAGGTCAAGATGCTCGCAGCCTCGCTGTCGGCTGCTCTGTTGCTCGCGGGGCAAGTAGCGCTGCCCGCGCCGAAGCCCGTGCCGCGAATGCAGGTGTTGCCGCTGCCCATGGACCAGGCGAGCATCGCGCGGGAGAGCTTGGAAATCTCGCGGTATTACTTTGGCAAGGACCTCTTCCGCCCGTTTCTCTATCCACTTGTCGGGCCTGGCGGCAAGTCGCTGACGCGGATGGGTCATCCTCGCGATCCCAACGGACACAGCCACCACAACTCGGTCTGGGTCTCGCACCACGACGTGGGCGGCGTCGCGTTCTGGAACGACGCCAGGTCGAGCACCGGGCGAATCGTGCATCAGCGGGTCATTCAATACGAAGACTCGGATCACGAAGCGCTCATCGAGGTGCAAAACGCCTGGATCGACTCGGCTGCTGCCGGGCGCGTGCTGCTCGATG